>Ga0302319_10016576_pt1 | contig 13564 bp, 7 predicted proteins | sample Bog_T0_2_FD_203319 | JGI IMG/M metagenome (GOLD analysis project Ga0302319, IMG submission 203319) | Peat permafrost microbial communities from Stordalen Mire near Abisko, Sweden - Bog_T0_2 | ecosystem: Environmental > Terrestrial > Soil > Wetlands > Peat | place: Sweden: Abisko, Stordalen Mire...
CAGGATGGCGCGCGCGTGCGGACGCTAGGGCAGGCGATGGGCGGAGATGGGGTGGCGGTGCGGTTTCGATGAAGTGATGAAGACGGCTTACACGGAGTGGACAAGCAGGGGAATAGCGGAGGCCTCTCCGCGGCCGTTGGCCTTGGCGGCATAGAGGGCGCGATCGCCTAGTTTCAGCAAATCTTCGAGCGTAAGGTTGCTGCTGTCGATGGAGGTGACGCCGATGCTGGCCTTCATCCCGAATTCGCCGGTGTCGCAGGAGACGCGTAGTCTGGCGAGGTGGGTGTGGACGCGGCTGGCCGCGAGTTGGGCTGCGCTGGCTCCGGTGTTGGGCATGATGACGAGGAACTCGTCGCCCCCGAGACGAGCGATGAGGTCTCCCGCGCGCATGGTACTGCGGAGGCAGTTCGCGACAGCGCAGAGGGCGAGATCGCCGGCGTGGTGCCCGTAGCTGTCGTTGATCTTCTTGAACTGGTCGATGTCCAGCATAAGCACGGCGATAGTGCCGTTGTGCCGGCGGCTGGGATCGAAGACGCGCTGGGTCTGGCGCTCGATGGCCCGGCGGTTCAGAGTTCCAGTGAGAGCATCGGTGCAGGCGAGTTCTTCAAGACTGGCGCGCAACCGGGCATTCGTCATCCAAAGGAAGCCGAAGCTGAGGCCGGCGATGATGGTCCGGTCGAGCCAGATGTGGTAAAGGCTCTGCTGCGGAAATCTCCAGACGTCGAAGAGGCGAACCGTATTGGTGGTGGCATACATGCTGAAAAGCACGCCCATTACTATGGTCGAGATCTTTGCTCCGCTGCGGAGAGAGAGGAAAAGGAGCGTGGCGCTGGAAGCGGCCGCGGCAATGGCGACGACGGAGATAAAGGCAACGCGAAGGGTGTGGTTCTCCGGCCAGAGGGTATATCGCACGGTCGCGATGCTCATGAGCGCGGAGAGCCCGAGCAGGAACAGCCAGACGCGGCGTCCCTGGTTGACGAACTCGGCGATGGCCTTGTTCATCTGGGATAGTTCGAGGAAGAGGAAGAAGTTGGCGAGAACGACGTTCAGCAGGGGGGACGCGTCTGGGAGAGCTCCATGCAGGAGAAGGCCGGCGCCTCCGCAGAAGTTTGAGGCGGCGAAGCAGTAGTTGCCGCTGTGGCCGGACTTGCCTGCGGGACTGGCGAGCATGGTCAGGCCGAAGAGAAACATGACGCTTGCTTCGACAGAAAAAAGTGTGTGAACGTCCACTGCCGATCCTCGAAAACTCCGGTCAAAACTGCCAATCTACCTTCAAATTCGAGCCTGACATGCGCACGCCCCGGAAGCAATGGCTAAATATCGACGGGTAATAGCTCGAAAGTTGTAGGAAGATCATGGCGAATTCCGGCATGTTCGCTCGTAGAAGTTTGGGGGGGCCGGGCGCGGGCGCGGCGTCCGCAATTCGGGCTTCCTCGTGTCCGCGGAAGGCGGGGTACGCGGACTGCGGTGGCGCACTGATAAACTTGTGCCTTATGGACGATAGATCGAAAAGCGACGACGGGCGTTCGGAAAGCCAGCGTTTAGTCTCTGGAAGCCAAATCAGGGAAGATTTTCTGCGGTTTTTTGAAGGTAAAGGGCACCGGCGCGTGCACTCGTCGTCGCTGGTGCCGGCCAACGACCCGACGCTGCTGTTTACCAACGCCGGGATGAACCAGTTCAAGGACGTCTTCCTGGGCGCGGAGCGGCGGGGGTACTCGCGCGCGACCACCAGCCAGAAGTGCGTGCGCGCGGGCGGCAAGCACAATGACCTCGAAAACGTCGGCTTCACGCGGCGCCACCACACGTTCTTCGAGATGCTGGGAAACTTCAGCTTCGGCGACTACTTCAAAAAGGACGCCATCGCGTATGCGTGGGAGCTACTGACCAGCAAAGAGTGGTTCGGGATCAATCCGGCAAAGCTGTATGTGACCATCTTCGAAGGCTCCGACACAGTCAGCCGGGACGATGAGGCAGAGCGGCTTTGGATCGAGACCGGCGTCCCCAAGGAGCGGATCTTTGGCATGGGAGCCAAGGACAACTTCTGGCAGATGGGCGACACCGGCCCCTGCGGCCCCTGCTCCGAGATTTTTTACGACTTTGGCGTTGAGGCTGGCGAAGATCCCTCGGTCGACAAGCCCTTCGGCCACGACGACCAGCGCTACGTCGAAATCTGGAACCTGGTCTTCATGCAGTTCGACCGCGCCAGCGATGGCACGCTGACGCCACTGCCGAAGCCGTCGATCGATACGGGCATGGGGTTGGAGCGGATTGCGTGCGTGCTCCAGGAAGTGCTGAGTAACTTCGATACCGACTTGTTTGTGCCGCTGATCCGGCGGGCGAAAGAGCTAACGGCGACAACGGATCGTACGGATGAAACGGATAAGACAAATGCCTCGCTGAGGATTATTGCGGACCATGCGCGGTGCGCGACGTTTTTGATTTCGGATGGGGTGGTGCCTTCGAATGAAGGGCGCGGATATGTGCTGCGGAAGATCATGCGACGCGGCATTCGCCACGGGCGGCTGCTGGGGCAGGAAAAGCCGTTTTTGCACGAGATGGTGTTCGCCGTGCGGGATGAGATGGGCGTGGCGTATCCGGAGTTGAAGGAGACTGCGGAGCGGGTGGCGAAGGTGGTGCTGGCGGAAGAGGAACAGTTTGCGCGCACGCTCGAACTGGGACTGCGGCAGATGAACGAGGAGACACTGCGGTCCGGCGCGGCGGCGTTTCATCTGTACGAAACATTCGGTATGCCGCTGGACTTTATGGTGGACGCCGCGCGGGACGCTGGAATTGGGTTCGACATGGAGGGCTTCGAGGCGGCCCGGCAGGAGGAGCAGGCACGCGCCCGCGCCTCGTGGAAGGGTGGGTCGCAGAAATCGGCGGCGCCCGTGTATCGCGAGTTGGCGAAGACGGAGTTTGAAGGCTACTCGGCGGCGCGAGTGGATGGCGCGAAGGTGCTGGCGCTGGTCGCCGGTGGCGTAGGTGTGCCAGAGTTGCGCGCGGGCGAGGCGGGCGAGGTCGTGCTGGATGCGACCAGCTTCTATGCCGACTCCGGCGGGCAGGTGGGCGATGTGGGGTGGTTGTATTCGGACGATCACAACACGGTCGTTGCGGATGTAATCGGCGCGTCGAAGCCGGTGCAGGGCGTGTGGGCGCACCGCGTGGTCGCGCGCGAGCGGATTGCCGTGGGCGATTTGGTGGACACCGTCGTCGATGGCGAAGTGCGCGCCGCTGTGACGCGGAACCATACGGGGACGCATCTGCTCCATGCCGCATTGCGCGAAGTGCTGGGGCGGCATGTGAAGCAGGCGGGCTCGTCGGTGGATCGCACCCGGCTACGGTTTGACTTCTCGCACTTTGCCGGCGTGGCGGAGGAAGAGCTGGCTGAGGTGGAGAGCATCGTCAACCGCCAGGTGCTCGCGAATGAGAAGGTGGACACCATGGTCGACGTGCCCATCGATGTCGCGGTGAACGAGTTCCATGCGATGGCGTTGTTTGGCGAAAAGTACGGCGACAAGGTACGCGTGGTTAAGATTGGCGATTTCTCGACCGAACTCTGCGGCGGGACGCATACGCGCGCGACCGGCGAGATCGGCCTGATCAAGCTCGTAGGCGAAGGTAGCGTCTCGTCCGGCGTCCGGCGCGTGGAGGCCGTGAGCGGTATGGGCGCGCTGGGCGAGTTCCGGCGCGACTTCGAAGTGGCGAAGGTGGTTGGACAAATGGTGGGCGCGGTCGATGCTTCGCCGGCAGATGCGCTGCGCGCAAAGCTCGCCGCCCACGAAGAGGAGATGAAGAAGCTGCGGCGCGAGCTGGACGCGGCGCGGATGAAGTCGGCCTCGGCGGCCGCGGGCGATGCGAGCGCGGTTGACGTGAAGGGTGTGAAGGTGCTGGTGCAGCGCGTCGATGGGCTGGAGCGCGGGCCGATGCGCGACCTCGTCGACCAGATGCGCAGCAAGCTGGGCAGTGGCGTGGTGGTGCTGGGCGCGGCGTCGGACGGCAAGGTCGCCTTGATTGTGGGCGTTACGAAAGACCTCACCGGCAAGGTGCAGGCAGGCAAGGTGGTTGGCCAGCTTGCGGCCCTGGTAGGCGGCAAGGGTGGCGGGCGCCCGGACCTGGCAGAGGCAGGCGGAAGCGATGTCGCGGCTCTCGATGCCGCGCTGGCGAAGGCGGCCGATGTCGTAGGGAGCTTGATCGCGTAACGTTCGATCGGGCGTCAAGGGCAAGGCGGCATCTCATTAACGGGGTGCTGCGATCGCGCCGAAGATATCGAAACCGGACGTTTCCCTGCACGAGTCGGAGCACCAGGCGAGGAGTGACGAACAAGGCAAGCTGTGGGTTGGATTTGCGAGGCTCCTGCTGCTGATCTTGTTTGCCGTCCTGCTGTTTCTGCTGGGCGAGACCATGGTGCGGCACCACTTCTTTACGGGTGGCGCGATGAACTACCACAATCACCCAGGCGGGCCATAGAAGTCTTTGGCACGGAAAAGCTTCGGGGGTATCGGGGGGAGTACCGGGCGGCTTTTCACCGCGAGTTCACGGGCGCGCCGACTTAAACTGAGGGAGACATGGCCCTTCGTAGAGCAATGCGGTGGCAGCGGCGTGCAGGGTGCGCGGCTGGGTTCATGTGCCTTGCAGCGGTGTGTTGCGGCGCGGCGCCCGCGCGGGCCGCCTCGGATACCACGCCAATCGTGAGAAGCCGAGCGGCAAGGAAGCCCATTGTGCTCTCACCGTGGGAGCAGGCCGAGCGCGGACGCGATGCGCTGGAAGCCACTTCCGAGGGCGATCGCACGCACGCGGACTACACGCTCGCGATGGATGAGTACCGAGCAATCTACCATGCGAACCCGGCGGATGTGCACGCGCCGGCGGCCGTGAATGCGGTAGCGGAGTTGCTCACGGAGCAGGGACGCGGGCAGCGTGATGCGAAGAGTCTGCAGGCGGCGGTGGGTCAGTATGAGTTTCTGCGAAAGCAGTATCCGGGGAGTTCTCTGCGCGTGCAGGCGCTGCTGGCAGAAGGTCAGATTGAGGAGAATGACCTCGGCGATGCGGCGGCAGCGAAGGAGAAGTACACGCTGCTGCTGAAGCAGTATCCGCGGAGTGAGCAGGCGGACGAGGCAAATGCCGGGCTGGAGTCTTTGAAGCAGTTGCCAGTTGTCAGTTCTCAGTTGTCAGGAAGAACGGCAGGCCGGAGGACGGCCGGTGCGAGTGCGAAGAGTGCAGTGACGGGGAGTGCGGAAAACCCCCCATCTGCGTTGCGCGGAACGGGTGCAACGTATGACGGCACCAGAGCGGTGGCAGATCAAAGCCAAGCGATTCAGAAGCCGGCGGCCGGCAATCAGCGGTCGGTAGCCGGCGAGGCTTCGTCGCTACCGGCGATGGCGCAGACATCGGGTGCGCATGGGAGTGCTGCACCGTCCGCGGCGGCAGATGTGCCTGCGTCGGCTGCGCCCGTCGATCGGGTTGCAACCGATAACAATGATTCGGCCGCTACGAAGCGCACTGGTAAGCGGGCGCTGGTGACAGGGATCCGGCATTGGTCGACCGCGACCTACACGCGGGTGGCCATCGACCTGGGCGACAACGTGACCTACGAAGCCGCGCGAGTGCCGAACCCGGACCGCATCTACTTCGATCTGCATGGGGCGAAGCTGGCCCAGGAATTGGTGGGCAAGAGCTTTGCGGTGACGGACGACGGGTTTCTGAAGAAGGTGCGCGCCGCGCAGTACTCGGACGACGTGACCCGCGTGGTGCTGGATGTAAATGATGTGACCGAGTACTCGGCGTTCCTGCTGCCGAATCCCTACCGGCTGATCATTGATATTCATGGCGGCAAGGCTGCGCCGTCGGGCGTCTCGGTCAGCGCCCCGCAGAAGCGCGCAGACCCGGCGCCGACGGTTCCCAACACGATTGCGGTGAAGCAGACGAGCTCTGCGGACGTGGCTGGGGTCAGCGATCTTCCAGGACGCGTGGATGCGACGACGAAGCCGACCTCGCGACCGATCTCGGCTATAGTGCCGGCGGGCACCGCACCGTTTGGCAGCCAGTCATCGCCTTCCAGTGGTCGGCAAACAGGTGGCGGCGATAGCTTCGCGGCAATCCCCGAAGCGCCTGCGGTTCCGGCGGATGTGACCGCGCCGTCGGCCCCAGACAGTTCGAAGAAGGCGCGGAGAAGCAAGACGAAGGCGCCGGACAACGTCACGGTGGCGGACGCCACGCCGGCGCGGGCCGCGGTGCGGACGGCGGATGGCGAGACCTCGCTGGTGCGGGCGCTGGGGCTGAAGATCGGGCGGATCGTAATCGACGCGGGGCACGGCGGGCACGATTCGGGCACCATCGGCGTGGACGGAATTCAGGAGAAGGACGTAGTGCTGGATGTGGCGCTGCGTCTGGGTAAGCTATTGCACGACCGGCTCGGGGCCGAGGTGATCTACACGCGGTCGGATGACACGTTCATTCCGCTGGAGACGCGGACAGCGATTGCGAACAGGGCGCAGGCGGACCTGTTCCTCTCGATCCATGCGAACTCGTCGCAGGAAGAGAGCGCGCGCGGCGTCGAGACGTACTACCTGAACTTCACGTCGGACCCAACCGCGCTGGATGTGGCGGCGAGAGAGAACGCGGTCAGCGACCAGTCGATCCACCAGCTCAGCGATCTGGTCAAGAAGATCGCGCTGAAGGACAAGATCGATGAAAGCCGCGAGTTTGCGAGCGATGTGGAAGGCTCGCTGTATACCGGCTTGCAGAAGGGCAACGTGGGGCTGAAAGATCGCGGCGTGAAGAAGGCCCCGTTTGTGGTGTTGATTGGCGCAAACATGCCGTCGATCCTGGCGGAGATCTCGTTTGTCACCAATCCGAAGGACGCGGAAGAGCTGGCGCAGCCGGAGTATCGGCAGCGTGTGGCGGAGAGCCTGTACAAAGGCGTGGCCCGCTACGAGGGTGGGCTGAGCGGCACCAGGCCGCCGACCGAACGGGCTGCGGTGGGGCAATAGAAGCAGTTCTCCGTTCTCGGTTCTTGATGATCTGAAAAAGCGCCGGTAGGTGAGCGCGCTACCGAATGGGGCGCGGTGGTAGTCTGAGCGATGTATGGGTGATATTCGCGCGAGGTCAGGCAGGGTTTTTCGGCGGACGATGACTGCCGCACTCGGTTTAGTGTGCGCAGCCGCGGGACTTGGTGCCGCGGCGCAATCCCCGGTGACGAAGACGATGTTGCTGGAGCCGCCGACCCAGTTGTTGCCCCAGCGGTTCGGTGTGTGGCAGCAAACAAAGAGCAGCACGGACGGGAGCCTTGCCCCGGGTTATGACGCCGCCGCCGGGATGGTGCTGAAGGAAGATGGCTTGGAGCGTTTCGCCTCGTCAACCTACAAGCGGGATGGCTCTGGCCAGACAATTCTGATGAAGGCATTTCAGTTTTACGACGCGACCGGCGCGGTCGCGGCGTACACGTATTTCCGGACGCCCGAGGACCGGCCGGCGCCCCAGTTGAGGCTGGGCCCCGATGCGTCGCTGAATATAGGCGGCAAAGGTCTGCTCTTCCGCGAAGGATCGACTGTGGTGGTGACCGATTTCAACGATGGCCTGCGGGCGGCGGATCTTGCCGCGCTTGCGGTCGGCCTGCCCAAGCCGATGGGGGCAACCGCGCTGGTTCCACTGCTGCCGACGCTGCTGCCGGCAAAGAGCCTGGATGCGGACTCGGTGCGCTACTCGCTGGGGCCGGCGGGTTACGCGGCGATGGGTGGCGTGCTGCCGGCGCAGGTGGTGGGCTTCGACAAGAGCGCGGAGGTCGTGACCGCGAAGTACAAGAACGGCGGCGTGCTGACGCTGCTGCTCTATCCCACGCCCCAGATCGCGGGAGAGTACGGACGGGCGATTGAGGGGGCGATGAATCAGCCGGGCGCGGCTGCCGCGGCGGGCACGGTAAAGCTGCGGCGCGAGGGGCCACTGCTGGCGCTGACCACGGGCTCGTGGACGCCGAACGCGGCGCAGGCGATGGTCGAAGGCGTCCATCTGCACACCGAGGTCAGCTTCGACAAGCCGATGCCTCTGGAGTTTCACGCGGAGATTCAGAAGACGTACAGCCTGCTGGAGAGCATCGTCCTCTTCTGCGCCGTAAGCGCGGTGGCGATGGTGGTGCTGGCGCTGTTCTTCGGGGGCGGGCGAGCGTTGATCCGGGTGATGCAGGGCAAGCCGGCGGCGACCGAGCCGGAGTTTCTGCACATCGATCTGAGCGGACCGGCCGGCAAGCGCCTGGGCGGGCCTGAGGCCTGAACGTGTGCCCAAAACGGGCCTTGAGGAGGCGGGTTGCCGGTTTCAGGGCTGTGCTGCGCAAGAATGCACCCCGTCCGGTGCATCTACCGGCGTAAGCCCGTTATTTTGCATACGGTTAGTCTTCCAAGAAACTGTAGAAGGAGAAGAATAGGTGAATATTACTGTCTCATCACCCGTGATTAACCTATTTATTATGAATAGGTTGCATAGTCGCAGTTTTGGCCTTGACACCGGTTTGGGCCAAACTTAGTATGCAGCCAGAAAGTTCTGATGGCTTTGCCTCCGTTGGAACTATTCTCCCTAAAGAAAAGGCCGCCCTGTTGCCGGGCGGTCTTTTCGCGTTTGCGCGCCGATTTTAACGCGGGGAGCAAGATGCAGGAGGGCGTGACCTAAGTTCGCCGGAGTGCGGCTCGCGATTGAAAAAAGGAAGGTCTTTTGCCGATGGGTCACTTCGTTTGGTTCTCACTCGACGGATTGAGTTCGTCGAACTTAGGGAGACTGCAATGCGTGATTTCTTGGCGGGACTTTTGTTTGTGGCCTTGGTGATGACTCCGTGTGTCCTGGCGCTGACAGTGAAGTTGGACGATGCGAAGTCGAAGTAGAAGCTGAAGGCGGATCGCTCGCGCCCGCAGCGCTTGTGTACAGCAGCCCGCGGATTGCTGTAGTTTGGCATGGCAGCAATCGGAGGCTGGACGATGTATCTGAGCAGGATGAGCGAGCGGGCGTGCGTGCGGACCATGCGCGCAGTTTTGGTGTGCGGTGCGATCGCGTTGGCGTCGGGTGCGTGGGCCCAGGATACGCGCGTGGTGACCGAGCCGAAGATTCCAGCGACGTGCGTGAAACTGGAGGCGAAGATCGTCGCGGTGGGTGACGCGTTGAAGGATGCCGACGAGGCCAACGCCGATAGCGCGCGGATCCAGTCGGCGGTGGATGGATTTGCCACGGGGTGCAAGCCGGGACAGGCCGTGGAGTTGGCGGCCGGAGCGAAGGGCGCCAACGCATTCCTCAGCGGACCGCTGGAGTTGAAGGAAGGCGTGACCCTCCTGGTCGATAAAGGTGTAACCCTATTCGCCTCGCGCAACCCCGCGGACTACGACATGACCGGGCCGGGCACCTGCGGGACCATTCCGTCGAAGGGACCATGCAAAGCGATCCTCACCATCCGCGCGAAGAACGTGGCCATCATGGGCGACGGCGTCATCGACGGGCGCGGCGGCGCGAAGCTGCTGGGGCAGGACATCTCCTGGTGGGGGCTGGCGGTGAAGGGCGAGCCGACCGCCGCGCTGCCGGCGGGGCTTCCGTACAGCGATCCGCGGCTGATCTCGGCTGCAAACGCGGACGGATTCACCATGTACCGGATTACGCTGCACGACTCGCCCAACTTCCACGTCGGCGTATCGCGCACCGACGGGTTCACCGCGTGGGGCGTGCACCTCAAGACTCCGGTGCACGAACCCGGCCCGAACGATCCGCGCCCGCGCAACACGGACGGCATCGATCCCGGCGCGTCGACTAACGTCACGATTGCGCACAGCTGGATCGACAATGGCGACGACAATGTAGCCATCAAGACCGGCGTCACCCACATGTCCGTCCTCGACAACCACTTCTATAGCGGGCACGGCATGTCGATCGGCAGCGAGACCAATACCGGCGACAGCTTCCTTCTCGTCGATGGGCTGACTGAAGACCATACCACCAGCGGCATCCGCATCAAGAGCAACGCCACGCGCGGTGGCCTGGTGGAGAATCTCACCTACCGCAATATCTGCATGAGGGATGTGCCCATCCCGATTGCCATCAGCCCGTACTACAACAATCAGACCGCGGAAGGGTTCGTCGACCCGGGCATCAAGGGCGAGCGGATTCCCGAGTACCGTAACATCACGCTCGAAAACATCACGGACCTGACGCCGGGCGATGTGCTGATCGCGGGATATGACGAGGCGCATCGCACCCAGCTTAACCTGGTGAACGTGACCATCCAGGGCATCACGCCGGACAAGATGCATTTGAAACTCGCGGACATCAACAACGGCGGAACGAACCTTCCGCTGGAGAAAGCGGCTGCGGGCAACGACGTGAAGGTGGTGCAGGCGGGAGGGACGCCTGCGGCCAAGGCCTACTCGTGCGACGGCAAGTTTGTCCCGATGCAGTGAAGTCAGGAAGGAACGAGGGAAGGGCTATGTTGAGGTCGATGGTTGCGGCGTTGGTCCTTGCGTTGGGTTGCGGATTGGTGCAGGCGCAGAGCGGAGCGGCCCCGGCCGGTGCGGCGATTGTGCCGACTCCGGGCCGGGCGCCCGAAGTGCTTCCGGGTAAGGGCCTGGCGCAGCACGACTTTGTCTACTCGGGCGAGTCGCACGATCGGCGTATCTTTATCGTGCGCGGAGGCAAGGTCGTCTGGAGCTACGACGATCCTGCCGGCAAGGGCGAGATCAGCGACATGGTGATGCTGTCGAACGGCAATATCCTCTTCGCTCACCAGTTTGGCTTGACGGAGATCGCGCCGGACAAGTCCGTGGTGTGGAACTATGTGCCGCCGGCTGGCCACGAGGTCCACACGGCCGTGCCTATCGGCAACGATCGCGTGCTCTATGTCGAGAACGGCGACCCTAACGCGCTCCTGCGCGTGGTCAACATCCGCACCGGAGCAGTGGAAAAGGAGCTTCCGCTGCAGGTGAAGCATCCGGTGCAGGTGCATCCGCAGTTCCGCCATGTTCGGCTGACGCCGCAGGGCACGCTGCTGGTGGCGCATATGGACCTGGGCAAGGTGGTGGAGTACGACTCCGACGGACACGAGCTGTGGTCCTTCCCAGCGCCAGGAGCGTGGAGCGCGAACCCGCTGACGAACGGCAATGTGCTCATCACCGACCGGCTCGGCGTGCGCGAGGTGACCCGCCGCGGCGACTCGGCGTGGAGCTGGATGCCTGCGGACGCTCCCGGGTACAAGTTCGTCAGCCTGCAAAACGCGTGGCGACTGAAGAACGGCGACACCGTCATCAATAACTGGGTCAACGAGTGGACGAAGAACGGCGACAACGCTCCCGGCTCCGCGCAGGCGATTGAGGTGAGCCCCGACAAGAAGATCGTGTGGGCGCTGCGCGAGTGGGGGACAGGCGCGGACAGCTCGGCCAACCTCGGCCCATCCACATCGATCCAGTTCCTCGACCAGGGAGATGGGCCCGCGGAGGACGTGCACTTCGGCGACATCCACTAGCTTTCGGCCGGCGAACGTTCCGGCAGATTGCGGGCAGTGAGTTGGGCAATGTCCAGAAGCTGCGGTGGGGCTGTGCCGGCTGGCGTGATCGCCGTAAGCGCGTCGCGAAACATGGTGTTGCAGAAGGGGCAGGCCGTGGCGACGGTCCGCGCCCCGGTGGCGGCGAGTTCACGGGCGCGCACGTGACTCACGCGCGCATCTCCTTTCTCTTCTCCCAGAAATGCCAGTCCTCCACCAGCCCCGCAGCAAAAGCTGCGCTCATGGTTGCGCGGCGCTTCCACCAGCGTGGCCTGCTGCTCGATGACCGTGCGCGGCTCCGCGTAGATGCCCTGATAGCGGCCCAGGTAACAAGGATCGTGGTAAACCACGGAAGGCAAGTTCTCAGTTGTCAGTTCTCGGTTCTCAGTTGAAGGCCGAGGCAACTGCGCGGCGTGGTGGGCCATGAACTCGCTGTGGTGTTCGATCTCGGGGGCGATACCGAACTCGCGCCAGTCGGTGGCGATGGTGCGGACGCAGTGCGGGCAGATGGCGACGATCTTCTGCACCTTCTGCGCGGCAAAGGTGGCGAGGCCGGTTTCAGCCAGCGTCTGGAAGATGAGGTCGTTGCCCAGGCGGCGGGCTGGATCGCCGGTACACTTCTCTTTGCGCAGAACGCCGAAGCTCGTGCCCAGATGCCGCATCACGCGGGAGAAGTCCTCGACAATCTCACGCCCGTGCGGATCGTAGGCGCCCATGCAGCCGAGCCAAAGACAATATTCTTGTGTGCCGTCAAAAATGGGGAGTGCGGCACGGGCAATGAACTTGTCCCGCTCCGCAGCCGGTAGACCCAGCGCGTTGCCGGCCTTCTCCAGCGCGAGAAACAGCTTGGTGCCGTACGGATCTTCCCAGGCCCCGGTGTTGGTTGCCCCGCGCCGCAGACCCACAATGATCGGCAAATGCTGGATGCCGACCGGGCACTGGTACTCGCACGCGCCGCAGGTGGTGCATTCGTAGGCAGCTTCCAGCGACGGGCTCGAGGTATCAGGTTCAAGATTCGAGGCCGAAGTGTCTCGATCCCGCAGCTCGGTCAGCAGGGGTACGTCGGACCCCGGACCGAAGCGGTTCAGATAGCCGCGCGCGCCCAGGACGATCTCTTTCGGGTTGAGCACCTTGCCCGTGGCGGACGCCGGACAGTGCTCGGTGCACCGGCCGCACTCAACGCAGGAATACGCCTGTAACGCGATGATCTGGGTAAGGTCCTTCCCGGTGCTAAGGCCGAAGTCTTCGACATTCTCGTCTGTAGACAGCGGCGGAATGGCGGAGAATCCGTCCCTCTTGAGGAAGATGGTGAACGGCGAAAGGACCAGGTGCAGATGCTTGGTGTGCGGAATCAGCGGCAGGAAAAGGAACAGCGTAAGCGTGTGCCCCCACCAAAGGGCCTTCAGGGCGGATTCGTCGCGGACGAAGAACGCCGCGAGGTAGGTGACCATTAATAGGAAGATGAGCAGGGCGATTACGCCGGATTCGGCGGAGACGTGCGCGCCAAGCCAGATGGGCCGGACAAAGAAGCGGCGGATGAATAGCCCGGCAATCGACACCGCCACCAGCACCGCCCACACGCCCGCGAAGGCGAAGTAGAAGCCGCCGATGAGTCCCGTCGGCGAGAGAAACCCCAGCCGCAGGCCAACCGCCAGATGATTGAGCGACACCAGCGCAAACGCCAGGAACCCCCAGAAGACGAAGGCGTGCGCCACGCCCGGCAGCGGCCGCTCGCGGATGACCTTCCCCTGGCAAAGCACCTCCCATACGAAGTCGCGGACGCGGCGGCCGATGGGCGAGAGCGACCACCCGAGGTCCTTGCGGGCGCTGAGAACAGTGCGGAGAATGGGCGCGAATCGGCGGAAGAATAGCGCTGCGGACGCAACCGCGAGGACCAGCAGGAGGACAATTTCGAACGGGGCGAAGTGCTGTGGCTCTGCGAAGGTCACACCGGGATCATACCGCCAGAAGCATTCCAGGCGCGCAGAGCTGATTCACTCACAACGTCCTATCCGTTTTGATCTGTGATATCCGTGGTTGGCTTTTAAGCGCCTAGTAGCTGAG
>Ga0302319_10016579_pt1 | contig 13562 bp, 9 predicted proteins | sample Bog_T0_2_FD_203319 | JGI IMG/M metagenome (GOLD analysis project Ga0302319, IMG submission 203319) | Peat permafrost microbial communities from Stordalen Mire near Abisko, Sweden - Bog_T0_2 | ecosystem: Environmental > Terrestrial > Soil > Wetlands > Peat | place: Sweden: Abisko, Stordalen Mire...
GAGTTGGAAAGGGCTTACCGCCTGCATCCGGCGGACTGGCAGATGTATCAAACGCGCTATGTCACTCCCACCTATTTTGAAAAAGCGCTTTGGGGCAATTGATGCGGCAGTCGGTAGTTCGCGTTTTCATAACGGTTCTTTTCATCGGTCTGTTGGCCGCGCCGCTGGTTTATAGACGCATTACCGCCCAGCGCCAAGCGGCCAATGAAACGGCGAACAAAGCGGCCACTCTCGCCCAATATGGCTTCGTCATGAAAGAATCGGCGAAAGCGTCTGGCATTGATTTCAAACACACTGCACCCACGCTCGATGCGAAGCTCAGTCACATCATGGAACAAGTAGCATCCATGGGCGCCGCCGTCTCCGTAGTAGATTTCGACCGCGATGGCTGGGACGATATCTATGTGATCAACAGCGGCGAAGGAAAACCCAACGCCCTCTATAGAAATATGCACGACGGTACGTTCAAGGATGTTGCCAAAGATGTTGGGCTCGCTGACTTGAACTCCGTTGAAACGGGAGTTTCGATGGGCGCCGTTTGGGGAGACTATGACAACGATGGTTTCGAAGACGTTCTCGTTTATAAATGGGGCAAGCCGGAACTTTTCCACAACGATGCCGGCAAGCACTTCACCCGTGTTAGTGAACAATCCGAACTGCCCAATTGGGTGAATGCCAACACCGCCATCTGGTTCGACTATGACAACGACGGCAAGCTCGATCTTTTTATAGGCGGCTATTACCCCGAAGACGTAAACCTTTGGAAACTGAAAAACACGCGCATGATGCCCGAAAGCTTCGAGTACGCAGAAAACGGCGGCCGGAAATATCTCTTCCATAACTTAGGCAATGGAAAGTTCGAAGAAGTATCGGAGAAGATGGGCATCAAATCGCGCCGCTGGGCGCTGGCTGCGGTAGCGGCGGATTTGCGTGGCACCGGATTCCCCGATCTTTTTGTCGCCAACGACTATGGCGTCTCCGAAATGTACTTCAACGATGGTGGTAAGAAGTTCCGCGAGGTGGGCAAGGAAACCGGCGTGGGCGCTGCGCCCAAGAGTGGTATGACTGCTTCCGTCGGCGACATCTTGAACCAAGGTCAGTACGCCATCTTCGTCTCGAATATTTCTGAAGAAGGCGTGCTCGTACAGGGAAATAACCTTTGGATGGCACGCGCTGGAACATCAGGCAATAACGTGAAGTTTGAGAACATGGCAAATTCCCTTGGCGTGGAACTGGGCGGCTGGAGTTTCGGCGGGCAATTCGGCGATCTGAACAACGATGGATTTCTGGATCTCTATACGGTGAATGGCAACGTGTCTCTTGATCCCGATCACAGCTATTGGTATGACTATTCCAAAGTGGCCGGCGGCAACCGCACCATCATCTCCGACGCGGCGAATTGGCCTCCTTTGAAAGGCAGGAGCCTTTCCGGTTATCAACAAAAGCGCATTTGGATCAACGACGGTTTCGGCCAGTTCAAGGAAGTCTCGCAGGTGGTGGGTGTCACCGACCGTTTCGATGGGCGTTCCATAGCGCTGGCCGACTTTTTCAACAACGGCGCGCTCGATGCGGTGATAGCGAACCAGCGCGGCCCTCTTCTGCTTTATAAGAACGAAGCGTCGCCCGCTAACCACTGGATTGAATTTCAGCTCGAAGGGCGCGAGAGCAATCGTAGCGCTATTGGCGCCGAAGTTCGGCTATTCTGGAAAGGTCAGCAGCAGGTGCAGGAAGTATCCGGCGGCAGCGGATTCTGTTCCCAAAATCAACGGCGTCTCCATTTCGGCCTAGGCAAAGTGGCAATCGTGGAAAGGGTTGAGATTAGATGGCCTTCGGGCCGTATACAGAAAATTATCTCTCCGTCGATTAATCGGATTCATCCCATCAAGGAGCCTTTATGAGTTCGCAAGCTTCCACTCTTCTCGCCCCACCCGCCACTCCTCCAAACTGGTCTTCTGCACTGGCGCGATTCTTCCGTGCCGACAACCGCTATTTGCCGCCCATTTGCATTACTCTCATCCTGGTGGCAGGCAATCTTTCGTTTGGATTGCTCGAAAGTTTTTCGCGCACCGCTCTAGCCATAACCACGTCCATCGTGTTCGAGATGGCGTTGGGTTTGTTGGTCTACCGGCGCATTCCCAATCTGGCGAGCGCTTATATCAGCGGCATTAGCGTAGGCATTTTGATTAGATCGCCGCTCTTCTGGCCTTATGCATTATGCAGCGCTATTGCCATCACATCGAAGTATGCAATCCGCTGGCGCGGCCGGCATCTGTGGAACCCCTCGAACTTCTCCATCAGTGCCATGTTGCTGCTCGTGCCCGGCGTGGTCGCCACCTTGAGCGTTCAATGGGGAAACACCATCTGGCCCATGCTCATTGTTTGGCTGCTCGGCGCACTCATTGTCTACCGAGTTAAGAGGTTTCACATTACTGCCACGTATGTGGTTTCCTTTATCGTTCTGTCCTTCGTGCGCACTGCATTCACTGGACATTCTTTTCTGGCTGAAGTGGCGCCCATCACCGGGCCAATGTATCAACTTTTTATCTTCTTCATGATCACCGATCCAAAAACAACCGTGAAGCCTCGCTGGGCGCAATGCCTGGTGGTTTTTCTCATTGCAGTGGTGGAAATGATCTTACGACTAACCGAAAACATCCACGCTCCCTACTACGCGCTGGCGATTGTTGGTCCTATAGCGAATGCTATTGAGATCGGCATGACGTCGAAACGAAGGCCGGAGACGATCAGCAAACTTGCTCCCGCGGCATAGAACGGATTTGCTGGCGCATCGTCCCCATGCACGCCTTCGGCAAAGTTTATTCGCGGCGATGCGAACGCGCGGAAGCCGTTCGGCACTCACGATCCTAAAGCCCTGGCGACTGAGATGCCCTTCGACGGGTGCGCAAATCGCTCGCGTGGGTCCTGATTGCCGAAGCATCGCAATTCCGATTCAACCTCACTTTTCGGCCTGTGCAAACAGATTGCCACTCTTGAGTGTTTCCTTGACGACACTGCCCCGATCACGAACGAATCGTTCTTGTTGTTTTCTGCCGTAGTTCGAATGCGCCAAAGCATCCATCGTTCCCGTTGTCCATTCAACTCGTTTACCTGTTTTGCCGCCGATTCCCTCGGGCACGGCTGCGCTTGACGACCTAATCGCGCCCGGCGCTACCCTCCGTTCTGCTTTGTCGGCTCCCCCGGATAAGCAAGGAGAGCGCCAGGCGAATGTTCTCGCCAGAACCTGGCATATTGCGGCTCAACGCCGCAGGAAAATCCAGCACGCCAAACGGGCGCGTCCGTCTAAGAATTCCTGCCTCCGCGTATGATCGCGCGGTGAACAGATTGAGGCACGTCAGTTGACGCTAACCCTATACCGCCGATATTCGAGAACTCGCGCCCATCGCCCCAAAGGCCGTGAATACAAGCGCTGCAAGTGTCCGCTCTGGATAGTCGGAACGCATTTCGGCATGGATGTGCGAAAAAAGCCTCAAAACAAAGTCTTGGGACGAAGCCGAACACCGATTGGACGTCATGAAAAAACGCCCGCATTCGCATTCGAGCGGCCTAAAACCCTGCAAGAGGCGATTGATGTTTTTCTTTGCGATGCACGCCGGCCAAAAGCTTAGCGTCGACACGTTACGAAAAAAGCGAAACGTCGTTGGGGCGCTCGAAACTCTGCGATGAAAAAGGAAAGCCATGCCTTCGACAGATTTCCTTTGAAAATTTGACCGAGTTTCGCGCCACTTGGAAAGATCAAGCGCTAAGTGCGTCGAAGAAACTGCAACGGCTGAAAGGCTTCTTCGGATTCTGCCTTACGACGCACTGGATCGAAACGAACCCGGCGGCGAAGTTGAAGCGACCCAAGGTAACTCTCGTCGCAACGCTCCCTTTCAAGCGCGAGCAGATGGCGCAGTTACTTCGAGCTTGCGCCGACAGCAGAAGACCGCTGTTGCGTATTGGCAACGCAGTTTCAGAAAACCGATCGCCTTAGCAGACACCTACCCCAACTTTCGCGGCTGCGGGGCGTGAGCCCGGGAGCATGCTCCTTCAATCGATGTTTCAACGTCACGATCAGGACAGTGGGCGAGGAAGGCCACCAAGGCATGCGCTTCTACGCGATGAATCCTTAACGTGGGTGGAGATCGGTTCGCGTTGTGACTTGCCGGAACACGCGCAACACATTGCCGCCGAGAAATTTGTCGATCCGCTGCTCTGAATATCCACGGCGCACCATGGCCGCGGTGATGAGTGGCAGATCCGACACATCGCGCATGCCGCGCGGCGGTGTCGGGCCGCCATCAAAATCACTTCCTAAGGCAACGTGATCTTCGCCTATTAAATGAATGGCTCGGTCTACGACCCCCACCCAGTCGTCCGGCGTGAATTTCAATTCCTCAGGTACGTTGAAGGCGTCCATAGGGAATAGCGGCGCAATCATCTGATCGATTTGTTGAACGGTCATTTGCGCCTCTTTCTGTTGCTTGTCCGAAGGCCTCCAGAAGGCTCCGCCGGAATGCGCGGCGCGATAGGCAAATTCCTTCGGGTTGTGAAATTCGTTGCCAATCTGAAAGCCGATGACGCCTCCTTTGGCAGCGAGTTTTTTCATTAACCAGTCGGGCATGTTTCGCGGAATGTCGTTCACGCTTCGCATACCGTGATGGGTGGCCATCACCGGGTCGGAACTGACATCGACGGCTTGGGAGATGGCTTCATCGGAAGCGTGTGAAACATTAATAACCATGCCCAAACGATTCATCTCATGGATCAGCGCGCGGCCCTGCTCGTTCAAGCCGTGCCACTGCGGCGGCGAACAGCACGAATCGGCGTAATGATTGGGCCGATTGTGCGCGGACAGTTGAGCGGAACGAAGTCCCAGGCGGTATAGGTCGCGCAGCACTCCCAAATCGCCATCTAAATCGTAACTACCTTCCATGTCGAGAACCGCCGCAATCTTGCCGGACCTATGTATGCGCTCGACATCGTTGGCATTTAAAGCAAGTTCGATTCGATCATGGTTCTTGCGCAACTGGCTAAGGCCAAAATTTATGACTCGCAGCGCTTGTTTTGTTTCGAGCCGGGCAGGGTAGTAGTCTTCGGGAACGTACAGCGAGAAGAACAGAGCACCAAGACCGCCATCGTGGGCGCGCGGCAGGTCAAACTGGCCGTTTGTCTTCCGGGTTCCAATATCGCCGCCGTTATAGAACTCGCGATCAATTGCGTGGATGTGGGCATCAAAAACTAGCGCCCGGTTGTGAATCTCTCGTGCTTGCGGTGAGATCTGCGCTTGCATGGCAAACCCGTAAATGAAGGTGAAAAGAATCAGGCGCATTTGGTTGAATATTGTTCTTGTCAGCCTATAAAGGCGCGTTCAAACCGGAGATTCCCGCGCGCGCTCGATGAAACGAGAAGCGCGCCGGATTGGCGGACGTCACACCGGGCGTGTCCACCAGCTGAATGGTTGAACAAACCTGCTCGTAGGCAGCCCGCGGAGCGACGGTGCCTTTGACAACCAATAGTTTCTGCCGCTCCGGGTAGATGCCGCAGACGGTGAGTTGGTGGATCGAAAAAGGACTGCAACGCACAGAAGTCAACAGCAAAAGATTCAAGTCGTCGCGCGTAGTCCTTTGTTCTTCAATAACGGCGCAATGTCCCATTTCCCAATAACGATGGCCGCCATGGCGTACGCCCGTTTCGATAAAACTTCCAGCGTGGAGAGAACGGACAGTTCCCCTTATGGAAACTGGTTGGCTGAAGCTGCTGGGAGAATGGCCGCCGACCATGCGATCGAAAGCACCGCCGATGCCGATCGACTTCGCGGCGGAAACCGCCTCAGGATCGTTGATGACGACGACCCAGCCGGTTGCGTGTTGACGGAGCAACTCCGCCAGCAGAGTCGTCTCGTCCGCAGCGCCGCCACCGCCGATGTTGTCTCCCACATCAAACAGGGCGACGGGGAAACGATCCGCTTGCATGGCGGTTGCAACCGCGCTGGCCGCGTCGGGCAACGTGAGACGGATTTCGCCACGTTTGCCCCACATCCGGTCGGAAAGCTGTTGTGCTTCCCGTAGGGCCAGAGCCTCATCGCCATCGGTGACAACAATCACAGAGGGCCCGATATATGGGACGTCGTTATATTGGAAGCCGCACGCCACGCTGGCGGCGAGAATTTCGGGGCGCCGCTCTAATTCGATACTTGCTTCGGTAATCGATTTCAGCGGTTCTTGTGAAGTGTTCTGGTGAACAATATTCCACAATACCGGCGGCTTCACCAGTGCCTGCCGTGGGCGAATTTCGCCCGCCACCATCCGCGCCAGGATCGACGCCGCGAGCGCGCCTCGTTGTCTGGTATCGAGATGCGGATTCTGCTGATACGTGATCAGCGCATCCGCCATTTCCACAATCGCGGGTGAGATGTTTGCATGAAAATCGTGTGTGACCACCAGAGGAACGTCACGGCCGATCGAGGCGCGCAGACGTCGCACGATTTCTTCGTCAGCGTGGGGGAAGGCTTCCGAATACATGGCGCCGTGCAGGGCTAGGAAAATGCCATCGAGCGGACCGGCCTTAGTCATCCGGCCAGTGAGTTGCGCGGTCAGTTCTTCAAAAGCCTCCGATGTGACCGGCCCCTTAGGGCTGGCGTTGGCAAAAATGGTAGGGATCAGTTGGATGCCAAATTCGGCGCTGGCTGCAATAAACCCAGCGACTTCCGAGTTGCCGGTTGCCCAGTCTTGCAAGGTGGCTGAATCGTCTATACCCTGACGCAAATGAAAGTCAGACAACTCCGTTGGCTCGGCGTTGAACGAGTTAGACTCGTGCATAATCGCGCCCGCCGCAATTCGGAGGAGCCGCTTTGAGACCCGCATGGAGGCGAGTCTAACACGGTTCCACATTAAAAACTATCATTCTAATCCAGAAACTTCTATACTTTCTCTTGAGCGACCCGCCGATGCCCTATCGATTTCGCGTTTTGGGATTTCTTTTTGTCCTTGTGTTCGTGATGTATCTCGACCGTCTTTGCATCGCCGTGGCCGGGACCAGAATGCAGCACGAACTGCAGATCAGTCCCAGCCGTTGGGGTTGGATCATCGGCGCGTTCACTCTTTCCTATGCTTTGTTCGAGATGCCAAGCGGAATTCTGGGCGATCGCCTCGGTGCACGTAAAGTTTTGACGCGCATCGTTGTGTGGTGGTCGGCCTTCACCGCGCTTACGGGCGGGGTCACGAGCTTTGCCATGTTGCTGGTAGTGCGTTTTCTTTTTGGCGCTGGAGAAGCGGGCGCATTTCCCAATTGCACATCCGCCGTTTCGCATTGGGTTCCCGTGTCGGAACGGGCGCGAGCGCTGAGCGTGTTTTGGACGGCGACCGCAGTCGGCGGCGCGCTCGCCCCACCTATCGTGGTCGCGATCGAGCAAAGGCAAGGCTGGCGCGCGGCGTTTTTCGTTTTGGGTTCGTTAGGCATTTTCTGGGCCGCGATCTGGTACTGGTGGTTCCGCGACACGCCGCGCGAGAAGGCAGGCGTCACGTCGGAAGAAATCGAAATCATCGGCCAACCGGCGGTCTCCTCTGCGCACAAGCTGCCTTGGGCCAAAGTGATTCGCAACCCTAATTTCCTTCGTTTGTTGCTGATGTACCACACCTATTGCTGGGGCGGCTATTTTTATCTTTCGTGGCTGCATACCTATCTGCAATTGGGCCGGGGCTTCACAGAGAACGAAATGTCAGTCGCTTCGGCTCTCCCCTCCTGTGCCGGCTTGATTGGTATCTTGGCCGGTGGCTATTTTAGCGACCGGTTGGCGCGTACGCGGTCTTTGCGATTCGCGCGCTGTTCGATTGGCGCGGGTGGGCTGATAGTCTCGGGCGTCCTTCTGACAACAGCCACGCTTACAGCCAACAGATGGGGCGCGGTAGCCCTGCTAACGATTGGGCTTGGGGCGATGGATTTGATGCTGCCTGTTGCGTGGTCGATATGCGTCGATGCGGGGCGGGAGCACGCAGGCGCCATCTCCGGCGCGATGAACATGGCCGGCCAGTTGGGCTCTCTGATTTCTTCCGTCGCCTTTGGCTATTGGGTGGAATGGTTCGGCAACTATGATCGCGCCCTGATGCCGCTGGCGGCGATGCTCGTAGTGAGTGGCTGCGTGTTTGCGATGATTGATCCCGATCAGAAGATGATCCCGGATCACACGCCAGACTAACCGCAAATACTTTGAACGGCCTCGATGGTATGGTCGATATCGTCTTCTGTATGCGCTGCTGAAACGTACCAGCGGCCATCCGGCAGCACCAGCACACCACGGTTTAGCAACGCCAGCGCGAAATCTTCATAGAGCCCGCTGCGGGCACGCAGAGTATCGCGATAATTGCTTGCGGACTGGTCCATGAATGAAACATGAAACACAGGCCCGTCGCCGGAGGTGATAACAGAGAAACCCGCCTTGCGCAAAGCTTCGGCGATGGCTGTGCGTAGGCGGTCGGCGCGCGAGCGCAGCGGACCATACAAAGCGCCGTCATTTGCCGCCAGGACTTCGATTGTGGCGAATGCGGCCGCCAGGCAGAGCGGATTCCCATTCAGGGTTCCGGCATGTAAAACCTTGCCGCTCGCGATCGGTTGCATGTACTGGTAGCGGCCGGCGAGAACACTGAGCGGCACGCCACCGCCTACGGCTTTGGCATATGTAGCGAGATCCGGCGCCACGTTCCAACGGCTCTGCGCTCCGCCTAAAGCAACACGAAAACCGGTAATGACTTCGTCAAAAATCAGCAGCGTGTCATAACGCCTCGAGATCTCGCGCAGGAATTCCAGAAAGCCCGCCGCTGGCGGAAGGCAACCGCTATTTGCCAGCAAAGGTTCGCAAATGATGGCCGAGATTTCATTTCCGCGTTCGGCGAAAAGGCGCTCCACGTGCGGGCGATTATTCCATTCGGCGATGATGACGTGTTCGTTCGGAAGTTGCCCGGCGGCCACAATCGAAGGCTTTTCTAGCGGCTCATTCGCGCTCGGATGATAAGCAACAAGCGCCTCATCGCTCCAGCCGTGATAGTGCCCTTCAAATTTCAAAAAGCTTTGCCGGCCGGTGATAGCTCGCGCCAGGCGTAACGCCACTTGCACAATCTCTGTGCCGCTGTTGGCGTAGCACACCAAATCCGCGCACGGGATGGTGCGGTTCAGCAATTCAGCCAGTTCGAATTCCAGGTCGTGTTGCGCGCCGAAGGTGAACGATTTTGCGGCTTGCTTTCGGACTGCGGCGACAACGGCAGCATGCGAATGGCCGAGAATCAAGGGTCCCCACGCGAGCCCGTAATCAAGATAAGCGTTGCCGTCGACGTCGAATACCTGGGACCCGGCACCATGATCGAAAAACAATGGATAAGGCTTGGTAGCGCGGCGCATCCCGCTTGAGACACCACCGGCCAATGTGCGAGAGGAACGTTGATAACGCTCCAGGGAGCCGGGAGTTTTCAGACGTACTTGTTTTTCGTGGTGTTCTCTTTGGAACTGGTGGTGGGTCGAGATTGATTCGTCTAATTCAGGCATGCGCAACGCCTTTTGCACTTCCGTCGTTTCAAATACAGAACCAACGATTATCTATTGGCATAAAGAATCCATCATCCACTGCCGATGGCCGCTGTGTCAAACGGTTCAACGCGTTTTGCTATTGAAATGTGCGATAAAGTAAACACTGTTGCCTGTGGATATTGATACAGCCTCTCCGACGATGCGCTACGTGATACCGGTGGTGCGCAGCACGTTCCAGATCATAACCGAACTGGCACAAACGGAAACTCTTACGTTGAATGAAGCTGCTCGCCGGACTGGTATCCCGAAATCGACCGCCTTCCGAATTTTGGCGACCCTGCTGCATTTGGGCATCGCGGTGCGAGATGAAGAAGAAAAGACCTACCGGCTGGGACGCATGCTGGGCGAATTGACGCGTGAAAGCGCCAGCACCGAAACGCTGCGCCGGATTGCGTTGCCGCATATGCTGAAACTGCGCAATACGTTTGGTGAAACCGTGAATCTGGGCCAGTTGCAGCACGACACGATCGTCTACATAGAAGTTGTGCCCAGCGAATATGCGTTGCGGTTGAGCGAGCGCCCTGGCGCCACTGTTTGGGCATTGTCCACGGCATTGGGGCGCTGCATTCTGGCGTTCTCGGCGCCAACACTCTACAAAAGCCTGATTCGCGGCCAAAAACTGCCGGCGCTTACGCCGTTCACGATTACTGAGCCGGCCAAATTAACTCGCGAACTCGAGAAGGTTAAGAATCAGGGGTTCGCCATCGAACATGAAGAGAGCGCGCTCCAGGCCACTTGCATCGGCGTGCCGATCCTAAATGCGGACGGACGACCTATTGCGGCCCTCAGTATTTCCGGGCCAACCCATCGATTCCGCCCGGCGCAGGACGAGACGATTTCTTCTTCGCTGCTCGAAACCGCCCGCCAGATCGAGCGCGAGTTCCGCGCCTAAGCGGCAGCGATGACTTCAATTTCGACGAGGCAGCCATCAAGCGGAATTCCGGCCACGGCGATCGTGGTCCGCACCGGCGGCTCAGCGCCGAATCGCCCGCGGTACACCTCGTTCATCGCCGCATAGTCTTCCAAGTGGCGCAAATACACGTTGCACTTCAGCACATTACTCATCGAAGTACCAGCCGTCCGCAAGCATTTCTCCACGCGGTCAAGCACGGCGGCCGTCTGCTGGCGAATGTCCGAAGACGTGTTGACTCCGTGACCCGAGATATAGACGGTGTCGCCGTGAATGATCACTTCCGAATAGATCGGTATCTCCTTTGAAGCCGGCTTGCCGTCTGGATAGAGCACCTTTCTTGCTTTGGCAAGTTTCGCCGCCTTCGCTTGGGTAGCCACCATGGCGGCTGCCGCCGCGAGCGGTGCGGCCGCCATCAGTTTTCGTCGAGAAGTAGCCATTCCATCCCCCCTTGAGCGTGTCGTAGCCGTGTTCATTCAAATCAGCAGGCCACGGAGTCCAGTCGATTTTATAGCACAAATCGCTGTACAAATAGGGAAATATATCGGTACAATTCCAACGGAAGGATACGAACGCGTGACGCGAAGAGACTGGCTTACCTCCGGATTAGCCGCGCCGGCAGCGCTAAAAAACGCTTCACTGCCACCCTGCGCCTCAGCAGGCAAACGTCCGAGAATTGCCGCAATCGTCACCGTTTACCACCACTATTCCCATGCCGACGTGCTGATTGGCAGACTGCTGGCCGGGTACTCCGCCAATGGAATCTGGACTCCTTCCCATACCGATGTCGTTTCTTTGTATGCGGATCAGGTTCCCGCCAATGCCGATATGAGCCGCGATCTGGCGGCGCGGAATGGCTTTCGGATCTACCCATCGATTCGCGAAGCGTTGACGCTCGGGGGCAAATCGCTGGCCGTGAATGGCGTGGTGTTCATCGGCGAACACGGCGACTATCCAACGAACGACGTTGGCCAAATTCTCTACCCTCGCTACGAGCTCTTTTCGCAGGTTCTGGACGTTTTTGAGGATTCGGGGCGCGCGGTTCCCACGTTCTTTGATAAGCACTTTTCGTATTCCTGGGAAAAAGCGGACACGCTATACCGTCGCGCCAAGAAGCTCGGGTTTCCGTTTATGGCCGGCTCATCCATTCCTCTGACAATTCGTACCCCCGTCCTTGAACCAGTGCTCGAAACGCCTGTTACCGAAGCGGTAGCGCTTGGTTATGGCGCACCAGACGCTTATGGGTTTCACACGTTGGAAGGTTTGCAATGTATGGTGGAGCGCCGCAAAGGCGGCGAGACCGGCATCGGTTCGGTTCAATTTCTGGCGGGTGACGCTGTGCAGGCCTGGCGCAAGAGCCCGCAAGGCTCTTGGTCTACACCGCTGTTTGAACCCTTGTTCGAGCAGGCACGCCATGCACGAGCTTCCGCGTCTTGGTCGCTGCCCGAAGAGCATTCCGATCAATCGGTTCTGTTCGTTTTGAATTACCGTGATGGCTTGAAAGCGGCGGCTTTGTTGGTGACCCAGGATGTCGGGTTTAGCACCGCGTTTCGAGTAGCCGGAAACGAGACGCCGCTCTGGACAACCTATGCCACTCCCGTCGAACGTCCCCTGCCGAACTGGGATGGGATGGCTTATTGCGTCGAACGATTTCTGGCCACCGGTATTGGCCCGAACCCGGTGGAACGAACTCTACTCACTACGGGGGCCTTGTCATTCTGTTTTGAATCGAAGCGAAGCGGCAAAGCGGTCGATACTCCGGCCTTGGATATTCATTACCGCGCACCCGCCCACAACTGGTTTCAAACGGCCTAACGGCTAATATCGTCGCGGATTTTTATTTTTGATCAAAAACTGCTGTACAAATAGACAAACAGTACGTTACAATCGCAGCCATATCCAGGCCCCTCGTCGAGCCCCATTCGTCCACAGGGAGGTTTAACATGACTCGAAGAGATTGGCTCGGCGCTGGTGTTGCCGTGCCTGCCCTGCTGTCGAGCCCAGCGCCCGAGCAGCCTTGCTCCACTGTTTCGAAGCGCACAAGAACGGCGGCCGTCGCCACGGTCTATCGCTACAATTCGCACGCCGACGTTTTGATCGGCCGCCTGCTGTCGGGCTATTCGGTCAACGCTGCCTGGGCTCCTTCGCAGACACAGTTGACTTCCCTTTATGTCGCGCAGGTCCCTAGTAACTCGGACATGAGCCGTGACTTGGCCGCGCGAAACGGCTTCAAAATCTATCCTTCGATTCGCGAAACCCTAACGCTTGGCGGAAAATCGCTGGCTGTTGACGGTGTGGTGTTTATCGGCGAGCACGGCGATTATCCGACCAATGATGTCGGGCAGATTCTGTATCCGCGCTACGAGTTGTTTTCGCAAATTATGGACGTCTATGAAGAATCGGGACGTTCCGTTCCGACGTTCTTCGACAAACATCTTTCGTATTCATGGGAAAAAGCGGATGCGATCTATCGGCGCGCTAAGAAAATCGGCTTTCCTTTCATGGCTGGTTCTTCGATCCCACTGACGATTCGCCAGCCCGCTTTGGATCCGCCGCTGGATATACCCATCACGGAAGCCGTCACCATCGGCTATGGTCCGGCCGATGCATATGGCTTTCATACGTTGGAAGGACTGCAATGCATGGTGGAGCGGCGCAAAGGCGGCGAAACTGGGATCGCGTCTGTGCACTGGATTGAAGGCCAGGATATTTGGGCGTGGCGCGATAGCGCCCAGGGAGCCTGGGCGAAATCTCTTCTGGAGGAAGCTTGGCGTCTGCAGCCGCTGCCCCCAACACCCTCGGTCGAAGTGCAAGCCAAGAATCCCGTGCTCTTTGTTTTGAACTATCGCGACGGGTTGAAGGCGGCTGCCCTTGTCTTGACGCAGAACGCAGGCGGCTTTAGCACGGTGATGCGAGTGAAAGACCAAGAGCGCCCACTTTCCGTGGCTTTTGTTATTGGTGAGCCCGGCTTGCTCCATCCGTTAGATCACCGTCCACTCCCGAATTGGGATGGCATTGGGCGGTGCGTCGATCATTTTCTGGCCACCGGCGAACCACCGAATCCGGTGGAACGAAC
>Ga0302319_10016581_pt1 | contig 13562 bp, 13 predicted proteins | sample Bog_T0_2_FD_203319 | JGI IMG/M metagenome (GOLD analysis project Ga0302319, IMG submission 203319) | Peat permafrost microbial communities from Stordalen Mire near Abisko, Sweden - Bog_T0_2 | ecosystem: Environmental > Terrestrial > Soil > Wetlands > Peat | place: Sweden: Abisko, Stordalen Mire...
TTCATTGAACGATTCAAAACCCACGCTGCCAAAGCGGCGCAAGTGCAGAGCCGCATCAAGGCGCTCGACAAGATTGAGAAAATCGAACTGCCCAAGAAGCGCCAAGTCGTCAAGTTCGATTTCCGCGAACCGCCTCGCTCGGGAGATCAGGTGGCGGTTGTCGAAAACATCAAGAAGAGTTACGGCCCGCGGGTGATTTACGACGGCTTCAGCATGCACATCCGGCGCGGCGAACGTTGGGCGGTGATGGGCCGCAACGGCGCGGGCAAAAGCACGCTGCTCAAAATGATTGCCGGCGCCAGCGAACCCGATTCCGGGACTGTTCGCCTGGGCGCGAGCCTCAACATGGGCTATTTTTCACAGCAATCACTGGATGTGCTCGATCCCGATTTAACGGTGATTGAGCAATTGCAGCGCGATTTTCCGAAAGACGGCATCGGTTCCCTGCGCACCTTGGCCGGCGCGTTCCAATTTTCGGGCGACGACGTAGATAAAAAGATTCGCTCGCTCTCCGGCGGCGAAAAATCGCGTTTGGTGATCGCGCGCATGCTGTTCAATCCGCCCAATTTTCTGGTGCTGGATGAGCCCACCAACCACCTCGACCTCGCTACCAAAGAAATGCTGGTAGATGCTCTGAAACAGTTCGAAGGAACCATGATATTCGTTTCACATGACCGCATGTTCCTGCGCGGCTTAGGTTCGCGCGTGCTGGAACTGGGCGGCGAAAGCGGCACCGAGCGTGAGCCGCGCGTTTATCCAGGGACGTATGTCGAGTATGTCCAGGCGCTGGGCCATGAGGCGCCGGGAATTTACTCGTGACGTTTATTCGAGATTTGCCTCACAACCGGTTAATCAAACTCGCCACATACCCCGCGCCGAAGCCGTTATCAATATTCACCACGGTCACATTACTTGCGCAACTGTTCAACATCCCCAGCAACGCCGCCAAGCCGTTAAAGCTGGCGCCATAGCCGGTACTGGTCGGCACCGCAATCACCGGGCAGCCAATCAATCCACCCACAACGCTCGGCAGCGCGCCTTCCATGCCCGCGCACACAATCGCCACGCGCGCATCTACCAGCTTGTCGCGCTGATTCAGCAAGCGGTGAATGCCCGCCACGCCGACGTCGGTAATCACATCCACCGCGTTGCCCATCACTTCCGCCGTGAGGTGCGCTTCTTCCAGCACCGGCAAGTCCGCCGTGCCCGCGCAAATCGCAGCAATCTTGCCTTTGCCGTGAATCGTCCGGTCGCGCCAAACGCGCACCACGCCCGAGGCGGGAAAATATTCCGCCATGGGTTCTATCTCCGAAACGCGCGTCGCCATCTCCCGCGTCGCGCGTGTTAGCAGCAAATTGGGCGATTGTGCCAGCAGTGCCTTCGCAATTCCCGCTACCTGATCGGGCGTCTTCCCTTGCCCCAAAATCACTTCCGGCATACCGTGCCGCACCGCGCGGTGATGGTCTACTTTGGCGAAGCCTAAATCCTCAAAAGGCAGGTGGCGCAGCGTGTCCAATGCCGCCGGAACGCTGGTTTTCCCGCTCTGCACCTGTTCGAGAAGTTGTTGTATTTGCTGAATATCCATAAGTTGAGCCGAAAGACGCCCGGACGGCATCCTCTAAAATAGTACCTTGCACCTTCTATGAACCGCTTTTGGACACGTTTGCGGCTAACGCTTGACATGATCAAGTTTGAGCATTCCGTGTTCGCCTTGCCCTTCGCGCTCACTGGCGCGCTGCTGGCCTGGCGCGATAACGGTTTCGAAGTAGCCGGATTACGCTGGCGATTTTTCTGGATTCTGGTGGCCATGGTCTCGGCGCGCTCGGCTGCCATGGCCTTTAACCGCATTCTCGACGCCGATATCGATGCGCGCAATCGCCGCACCGCGGCCCGTCATCTGCCGGCGGGTCTGCTCTCGGTCCGCTTCGCCTGGGGCTTTACCTTTGTCGCGTCGCTGCTGTTTCTTTGGGCCGCTCGCGAACTCGGGTTCCTATGTTTTGTGCTGGCTCCGGTGGCGCTCGCCATTTTGTTTTTCTATTCATTTGCCAAACGCTTTACGATGTTTGCGCATTTACTGCTGGGCTTTTGTTTGGGCATCGCTCCGGCCGCGGCGTGGATCGCAATGCGCGGTTCGCTCGATTGGCGGATCTGCTGGCTTACCGCCGCCGTAATGTTCTGGACCGCCGGCTTCGACGTGATTTATGCTTGCCAGGATTTTGAGTTTGATACCGCCGAAGGACTCTTCAGCATTCCGCGCCGCTTCGGGATTCCGCGCGCGCTTCTTATAGCTCGCCTGCTGCACGTGGCGATGATTGCCAGTCTTATTGCGCTGGTGATGGTGTTTCACCTAGGTCCCCTCAGTATCGCCGGCGTGCTCGCGGTGGTGATTTTGCTGGTCTATGAACACGGCCTGGTCAAGCCCGACGATTTATCGCGCGTCAACGCGGCTTTCTTCACTGTTAACGGCTACGTCGGCATTTTGTTCTTTGCTTTTTGGGCCGCCGATATTCTGCTGCATCGAAAATATTTCTAAACTGTCATGACATCTCTCTCCCATAACCTTGCCAAGCAACCAGTCATTGAAGACGGCCGTTTGAAAGCCATCTATCAAAAAGTGGAAGCGGGCGAACGGCTGTCGTATGAAGATGGCGTAGCGATGTTCCGCAGCGGCGATATTCTGGCCCTCGGCTACATGGCGAACCTGGTGCGCGAACGCAAGCACGGCGATACTACTTATTTCAACGTCAACCGCCACATCAACCCCACCGATGTTTGCGTGGCCAGTTGCCGCTTATGCGCGTTTGGGAAGAAGGCAAAAGATCCAAAAGCGTACACCATGTCCCTTGAGCAGGTTTGGGAAGTCGCCGGTAAAGGGTATGCCGAAGCCGTGACGGAATTCCACATTGTGGGCGGACTGCATCCGGAGTTGTCTCTCGATTGGTTCTGCCAGATGATCGCCGGTTTGAAGGAACGCTATGCGGGCGTGCATCTGAAGGCGTTCACTATGGTGGAAATCGCCTTCTTGGCCAAACGAGCCAAAATCTCCATTCGCGAAACGCTCGAAAGACTGAAGGCCGCGGGTGTTGATTCGCTGCCCGGCGGCGGCGCCGAGATTTTTTCGGAGCGTGTGCGCCGCATCATTTGCGACCACAAAATCGACGGCAACGAATGGCTGGAAACCGCCAAACTCGCGCATCAAATCGGCCTGAAAAGCAATTGCACCATGCTCTACGGCCACTTGGAAACGCCGGAAGATCTGAGCGATCATCTGGTTAAACTGCGCGCCGTGCAAGACGAAACCGGCGGCTTCGTCACCTATATTCCGCTGGCGTTCCATCCAGATAACACCGCGCTGAGCCATCTGCCCAAAACCAGCGGCTTTAACGATCTCAAACAGATCGCCATCTCGCGCCTAATGCTGGACAACATTCCGCACATCAAAGCCTACTGGATCATGTTGACCCCGAGCATGGCGCAGATCGCCCAGCGTTTCGGCGCGAACGATATTGACGGAACCGTTGTGGAAGAAAAAATCTACCACGATGCCGGCGCGACCACCGAACAGCATTTCCGCCGCAAAGACTTACTGCGCCTGATTCGCGAAGCGGGCCGGGAACCGGTGGAGCGCGACACATCTTACCGCCCGGTGACCCGAACGGAATCGGCCTTTACGGTTTTAGTTTAGTACCCGCAGCAGCGCGCTGCGCGCTTCCAGTTCCCGCGCGATTGCATGCCCAACCTGCGCGTTGGCCACCTCATTCCAGTGCCCCGAATGCTCCGGCGAATTCGCCGCGCCATGCAAGTACGCCTTGTGCGCGAGCGCATAATCGCTCAGCGGCTTGGCTAGCGCCAACACGGGAATGCCTTGTGCCGCGCCGAAGCGTTCCATGCGTTGATCCACCGCGTCCAACGAAGGCAGTTCTATACTCTGTTGAAACGCCGCGCGTGCGGCCAGATCCGGCGTCACTTGCATCTCTTGATCGGCCAGCACAATCCAAAACTCCGCGCCATGTTTGTCGCAGTCTTCTTTCATCGCCTTGAAGAAAGCTTCGGCAATCGACCAAGCTTCTTGCGTTTCCGGTAAATCGGGGTTATAGCTCAATCGCGCGGCGCGCTGAGCCACCGCCGAAGGCGCGGGACCGGCAGGCGCAGACCTTCGAAATCTGGTTGGTAATCCCACCACAAACTCCTTCGCTTTGATGCTCGCCGCATTCAACAAACTCGCCAGGTAACTCTTGTTCATCCAATCCGAGGTCCGGTTCTTCCAGACTTGCCGCCGCCTATCAATCGGCGGTGCGGCGCGGGTGATCGCATCCGGCAGCAGTTTGCCGTTCTCCACAACATAAACGGGCGCGCCCTTGAGTTCCCCGGGGTAGAAAGAGCGCACGGTTTTCAAAACCGGCCAGGACGAAAACAGCAAGATCACTACTTGCGGCTGATATTTCCAGACATGGTTTTGCAAGGTCAGATACTCTTGCGAATACGTATAGCCCGGCACGCCGAAATTGAGCACGTCCGCTTGCCAGCCGCGTGCCGCTAAATCTCGCGTAAGATCGCGGCTCATCACCGCCTCAAAGGTATCGTCCAGCGCTACCTCACGCGCAGTGGTCTCGGAAGATCCCACCACCGCCACGCGCAAGGTATGCGGTGGCCGAGCGATGGGCCGCTCGCGGTCGCGCCAGCCATCGCTGTTGATCTGAACGTAGACGTCCGCTTCCTCCGTCTCCCAACCGGCCGCATTGGGACGCAAAGCGTAACCGCGTTCGTTCTCGTTTTCATACAACGATGCCTGATAATGCACATGAGCCAGCCGCAGCAGGCCTTCCAGCAACGCCAAAACCACGCATGTGGCCAGCGCCGCCAGCAGCAGATCTCTAAAAAATCTCATACAAAAACGCCGCGCGCTTCCCGGCCGTATGCACGAAGAACAGCGCTAACCCGAAAATCGCAAACGTCACGCCGGCTGAACAATACGACCATTGCAGCCAGCGCGGTGCCGAGACATACAGTTTTCTCAACCATTGATCCGGTCGGTAACGCTCGCCTAATTCAAGAATCAAGTGACCGGCTAAACCAATCAGCAGGCCGCGCATGCCATTTCCGGCGAGCAAACCGTCGAGCGCCGCCAGCGAGCCAGCCAGTCCGTTAAACAGATGCCCCAGCAACCAGACTGCGTCCGAAACATGCTGCGCCCGAAAGAAGACTTCCGCAATCAGAATCAAGTGAAAAGTCAGCAGCCAGCCCAACCAGTTCCCTGCCCTGTCCCATGCTGGATTCTTTCTAAAGAACGCCGCACGCCGCTTGCTGGTTAGCGTGTCGACAACTAAATACCCGGCGTTAATCAATCCGAAAAACAGATAACTGCCGGTAAGCCCGTGCCAAAGCCCGATGGCCACCATATTCACCGCAATGCTGAAACTCAAGCCCCACGCGCCCGCGCGGCGCGAAGCCATGCGCAGCGGCACAAAAACATAATCGCCCAGCCATGTGGTGAGCGACATATGCCAGCGGCGCCAAAAATCGCTGATGCTGCTGGCGGTGAAGGGCCGGTTGAAATTCTCCGGTCCGGTAATGCCCAGCAGTTGTCCGCTGCCAATGGCGATATCGGTCAAACTCGAAAAATCGGCATAGAGCTGCAGGGGAAACAGATAGAAGCCGGCCCACAAAGGCGCGCCCTGCAGTCCGCTTACATGCCCGTAAATGGCATTCACGGTCGGCGCCAGATTATCGGCAATTAGTAACTTCTTCACCAGCCCCCAGGCAATGCGCAACAGCGGCTCGACCATTGATGGCGGCTTCGGCGGCAACTGCGCAAAAAAATCCGCCGGCCGCTGGATAGGGCCAGCCACAATTTGCGGAAAGAAAGACACATAGGCGGCAAAGTTCACGAGCCCTTTTTCGGCATCCATCTTTCCCCAATGCACGTCGAGCACATAGCTGATGAGCTTGAAAGAATAATAAGAAATACCGAGCGGCATCACCAGCCCGGCGATGCCATGAGCCGGTGTCAGAAGCGCCACTTTGAAGGCCATCAAATAGCCGGTGAGCAAGACCGCGGCCGCCGGAGCGAGCCACGCAATGCTGGCCTTCTCCGTGAGCCGCGCTCTTTCCGCAACCAACCCAGCGCCGAATGCGAAGAGCGTGAGGAGCGCCAGCAATCCAGCCGCCGCGGGACTCCAAGTGCAATAGAAAACATACGAAGCCACCAGCAGAAACGCCGGCCGCCCACGCGCCGGACACAGCCGGTTCAGCACTACACAAATGGTGAGGTAGAGCAGGAAGAGCGGTTCGGTGAAACTCACTGCTTCGGCGTCCGCTTCTTATCCACCAGTGCGGACAACTCGCCGACATTCTTCAATCTGGTCACATCGGCGGTAGTTAATTTTATTTTGAACTCTCGCTCAACCGCGACAATCAGGTCGATGTGATTCAGCGAATCCCAATTCTTGACGTCCGCCGCCGTCATGTCGTCGCGCAGCACAATCGAATCGTCGTCGAAAATGTCGCGAAATACCGTCTGCAATCTTTGTTGCGTATCCGTCAACTCTGCTTGTCCTTATTAATGTGGTCACTCCGCCGCAACCAATTCGGCCGCCGGCGAGATGAACGTCTCTTTACACTGATATTCGCTTACGTTCAGCGTCCAGTAAGCGTGGTCTTTATCGCCGCCGGTTTGCGTGAAGCCGAAGCGGCCGAAAAAATCTTCCACCATCTGGTTTTTCGCGGTTCGGATATACTCGCCGCGTACTCGCCTAAGATTTCGCTCACGCGCTTTCTCTACCACCAGATTCATGAGGGTTTGTTCCACGCCGCGCGCTAAGACGCGGCAGCTCATCAGCCAGTCTCGAATGGTCAAGTCCTCGTTCTCCGGCGCAAGGACGATCACCCCAATGAGCCCGTGATCGCCCAACCGGTCGCTCAATTTGGCGTACAGCGGCAGCACGTCGGGATTTTTCATCAACGCTTCGCAATCCGCTTCGCTGTAGCGGTGGGTCGTTAAATTGAACTGGTTGCTGCGCTGGATCAATTGCGCAATGCGCGGCAAATGAAACGAATCGAAGCGCGCCACTACCATGCGCATTTCGAGCGACCGCAAAAACTCATCGGCGTTCGCGAAGGCCGCTTGCGCATCCCTTCGTTCCGCCTCTGCGCGGTAGAGTTCCGCCCGGTTCACGTCTTCTTTTGAAAACGCGGTGGTCTCAAACAGATTCAACTCTGAAATAGCGCGCACATAATCGGCCGGATCTTCCGGCAACTCCGGCACAATCACTTCCGGGAGGACGCCGCGCACCAGGCTTCTTTCGAACGGGTTGTCATCGAGAAACACCATCGAGTCGAGCCCGATGTTCAAGATATCGCGCGCTTTTTGAATATTTTCGGCTTTATCGTTCCAATTGGCGAGAAACACCGTGATGTCGCTGCGCTTCAGCACCATGTCGGGATGCTTTTCAAACGGCAGCAAAGCGTTACTCATCTCGTTCTTGCTGCACACGGCGAGCAGAATGCCGCGCTGCAGCAGCTCTTTGAGATAAATCTGCAGGCGGTAAAAGGCTTCGCCATCGCCGTGGGCATTCAAGACAATGCCGTCAACGCCGTCGTCGCCAATGACACCACCCCACAAGGTATTGTCCAAATCCAAGACGACGCACTTCACCACTCGGCCGCGCGTGGCCAGGGCGATATCGACCATGTTCTTCGCCAACGCAGGCAGGGATTCCAGCGCGCAGAACGCTTTGGCCAAGTCCCACAGCCGATCGTCAAACCACTGGCGGCGTCCCAGCCACGATGCCACCGCATCCACATCGTTGAGCAAAATGCCCGAGCGCGAACGCGCTTTTTCCGCAATCGCGGCGTTGAGGGAAGCCACGACCGATGAAAACGAACCCGCCACCTTCTGGTCGAAGTTACCGAAATACCGCTCATACGGCATTACGAAATTACTTTGCACCACCGTTGCGCTCGAATGGTGTTGAATGGCATCCCAGATTTTCGCAATACCGCGCGCTCTCTCTTCGGCAAACGCGACCGCATCGCCCGCACGTTTGCTGAAACTCGCCCGGAGCGCTTGCACCGAATTCAGAATAAAGATCAAGTCAGGCTGGAAATGATATAGTCCCGAATCCGCATTGATCGTCTCCAATTCGATGCCATCGAAGGGAGCCTCGTACAGCAACGCTTCGAAGCCATTCCGGTGAAAAAGCGTTCGCAAAAGTGGTCCAAACTGCTGCGCGGCCGCGTCGGAAAGAAGCGCAATTTTTATTTTGTGAGAGGTCGCCGCTGGATCGAGACGCTTACTAGCCTTCACTAAGCCGCCATAGTCCATGGGCAAAGACTGCAAATTTGACATGGTTATGAACGCGGGGTTTAGATGATTGTCGCTCCAGTTTTATCGTACCTCAGGGGGGAAGGAAGCAGCGGTTTGGGCACACTTCGGATTTGGGGCGGCCGGTTTCATAATGCTGTGGCGGCGCGTTTCGCCAGTTCGGCGGCGTATTGCGCTTCGAAGCCGGGATTTTCGGCGGCGGCTTTGGCGTTTTCGGACCCTGAGTGACCGGGTTGGTCGGCCCACTTACAGAGTGACTTTGAAGATACACGCACCTATGGGTCATCCCACCCAGTTCGATCCAACTTTCGGTCTTGCATCCAAAGAAACGGCGGCTTACCGTGCAGCCATTTGGACCAGTTGGTAAGCCGCCAAGCATTCATTACTTCTGAATCGATTTAACGTAATCGGTCAGGTTATGGATACGAAGCTCCAACAGAGAAGAATCGTTGTTATCCATTGAATGGAAAATCGGGCCCCAGATGGGCATGTCGCGCGATCCATGGGCGTTCATGTCGTTGACGCCTCGGAGAATGGCCGAGACCTTCATTGCCGGGAACTCGCCATTGTTGGCTGCCTTCAAAGCGGTCAGGTCGGGCGGGGTTACCTTCAACGCCGGTGCGGCTGGACCATTGCCTATACCTGTTTGCCCGTGACAGGAGGCGCAATACTCCCGGAACATCTGGGAACCGGAACTCGCTTTCGTGTGAGGAGCGGGAACCTTCGTTATTTTCTCAACCTCCTGATATGGACTTCCTCGGTTGGGCGGCGCGGCGAATGCTGCGAAGCCCGTGATCGTCACAAATAGAATGAATTTGTTCATAGAGTCTCCTTGGAACGCCGGATTGAAAGTACTTCCAGCGTTCGACCTCCGCTGGTGATATTGCAATCGGTGGCCCACGCTTATCCCGCCTGATGTGGCCTGCCACCTGGGTGTTTTCGCGCAGCGTTCTTGCACGACCGGGCGGAGCCGCGCAAGTACAGACGCAATGCCAAGCTTATACACCTGAGCCACCCGCCATCACATTCGCGGAACATCCCGCAGCCCAGCCTCGTAATCTCTAGACAAGGAGCCATCCATGTTACAAACCCTTTTCGCCACCGCAGCTTTAGTGGTCCTCTCCCAATCGGCCTGGGCGGACGATTGGTCGAGACGCTGGACTGTTTCCGGTAAGCCGGAACTGCGCGTTTCCACCGGCGACGCATCGGTTGTCGTCGAAGCCGGCAACGACCATGTGATTGCGGCCCAACTCCACACCGTGGGCTGGTCCATCGGTCCGGGCGCGGTGCGCGTCGAAGAGCGCCAGGTGGGCGACAAAGTCGAAATCGAGGTGAAGGTGCCGTCTGGCCACTGGAATTGGGGAAACCACAGCATCCGCTTGGAAGTGCATGTGCCTCGTGACCTGGTCGCCGATTTGCACACCGGCGACGGCTCCATCTCGATGCGCGGTCTGCGGGGCGCTATACGAGCCGACACGGGCGACGGCAGCATCCACGGCGAAGCGCTGGACGGCACGCTGGACGCGCATACCGGCGACGGCAGCGTTCACATAGCCGGCCGTTTCGACAAACTGCAACTGCATACCAAAGATGGCTCGGTGGAGGTGGAAGCCGCCGAAGGATCGAAGCTCGACGGCGATTGGCATATCCAGACGGGTGACGGCTCGGTTCATCTGCGCGTACCGAAAACTCTGGCCGCCGACCTGGAAGCGCAAACGGGCGATGGCAGTATCCACGTGAATCTGCCCACCATGGCGAACAATGGGAAGAGCGAGCACATGCTGCAAGCCAAATTGAACGGCGGTGGTCCCGGGTTGCTACTGCGCACCGGCGACGGCTCTATTACCGTGAACAGCCTGTAACGGTATATCCTACGGAAATGAGATTCGGGTTCCTGCTCCTGGCGTTGCTGCTGCCTGCCTTTGTTTTCGCCGCCGAAGACTCGGCCATTCGCGCCGTGCTGGATAAGCAGGTAGACGACTGGAATCGTGGCGATATTCCCGCGTTTGTTCGAAGCTATGGCGAAAATTGCACCTTTGTCGGCAAATCGGTGGTGGAAGGCCGGGCCGCCGTCGAAGCGCGTTACCGCCTCAGTTATCCCGATCCCGCCGCAATGGGGCATTTAACCTTTACCGATCTGAAAATAAAGAAGATCGACGATCGCGTGGCGGTCGTTACCGCGGCTTTTCACTTGCAGCGGACCGCTACCGCCGGCGGCGACAAAAGCGGCATTTTCAGCCTGGTTTTCGAGCGCCAGAGCGGGGTCTGGCGCATCATCCTCGACCACACGTCCTAACGCCGCCCGCAGCGAAAATCCCCCGACGTGTAACCTAACATATAGCTGGATCGCCTGATTTGTTTGAGGCTGCTTTATCCGGCTCTAAAAACCCGGATATGCTGGTAGAGCAAGAACTGATCGAGAAGGCGCGCGGCGGGGATGGTGGCGCGTTTAACGACATAGTTCTGGCCTACCGGAAGCGGATCATGGGGACGATCTCCCGGCTGATTGGCCGGCCGGAAGACGTAGAGGATGTTGCGCAAGAGGTGTTTGTACGCCTCTACTATTCCCTGGATCAGTTGCGGACTCCGGAAGTTTTTGAGCCTTGGCTGTACCGGCTGACGGTGAACGCGTCGTACGATTACCTGCGGCGGGCCAGGCGGCGGAACGAATCGCGCATGGCGGATTTGAGCGAGCAGCAGGTGATGATGGCGGATTTTCTGGCGAGTGGGCGCCAGGAAGGAACAGACCGCCAGAAGGGCCAGGTCCGGGAGTTTGTCGACGCGCTTTTTCAGCACGTTTCTGAAGAAGACCGGATGTTATTGACCCTCAAAGAAGTAGAAGGTTTATCTCTGAAGGAACTGGAAAAAATCTACCGCGTCAAAGAGAATGCCATCAAGGTGCGGTTGTTCCGCGCCCGGCAAAGAGTCTTGAAAGCGTATAAAAAAGCCACGGCGGATGGTAACTTGTAACGTATAGCGAGAAACATGATGAGCGACGATTCCAAACTCGACCAATTGTTCCAGAACTACCGGGCAGCCTGCCCGGAAGTGGAGCCCAGCACGAATTTCATGCCGAACCTGTGGCAGCGGATTGAAGCCAGGCATTCGTTCGGGTTTGTGTTTCGCAACGTGGCACGCGTGACTATGACAGCGTGCGCGGCCTTATGCCTTTTGCTGGTGTTCATGAATTTTGCATCGCCCTTTCACCACCGGATCGCCCTGGTGCCCAATTACACCGACGTGTTGATGGCCGAACACACCGCCGAAAATACCGATTTCACGGAAGCTCTTCACGGTTCTACCAGCGATGAGGAGGCTCCCGCCGCTCACACCCGCTAAGCGGCGGCGATATGGGTTGGATATCGGCTATGCAACGCAATCAACTGGCTGCGGCGGGTTTCGCTGCACTTCTTTTTGCAGGTGGAGCGGCGGTGGGTGTTCTGGGGCACCGCTACTATGTCACCAACACCGTGAATGCCTCGTCGGTGGTAGGTGCGTCGCCGGAAGTTGCCAGGCACCGCTACATTCAGGAAATGCAAGACCGGCTGAAGCTGACGGCTGCCCAGATGACACAGTTGGAAACCATCTTGCACGAAACCAAGGCCAAGACGCGGGCCGTGCGCGATTCTTACCAGCCGCAAATGCTCAAGATCAAGCAAGACCATATTGAGCGTGTCAAATCGATTCTCACACCGGAGCAAATCCCCGCTTATGAGAAGCTGGTGGCCGAGCGGGAGCAGCGTTCACGCGAGCAGGAAGAGCACGACCGCAACAGCGATCACCTGCACGGACCTGCCACCCATTAATTAATTCATGTACAAAACATTTCTGTTGGTTTTGGCGCTGGCCTTTTGCCAGTGGCCTGCGCGTGCCCAGACACCTTCTATCGATCAAGTTCTAAAGGAACTGGAATCGGTGAAGACGTTTTCGGGCGTCTCTATTTCGCCCGACGGCCATTGGGTTACCTGGGAGCAAGTGGCTGCCGATCACAGTGGCGACACGGAAATCTATTTGCTGGATCGGACCAACTCCTCAGCTAAGCCGGCGCGCATCAACTCGGGCGATGAGGATATCGGCCATCGCGAACATGGCGTGGTTTGGTCGTCCGATAGCAAACAATTCGCGTTTCTGCGCGATCAGAATCAGATCTACATGGCCGATGCCGTTTCGCGAAAAGTCCGTTTGCTCGCCGACCTGCACGGCTATGTTACGGATGTGCGCTGGCGGCCCGATGGCGCGGGGCTGGCCTATTTGTTTGCCGCCAACGGCGGTGGTGGTGGCCCCTTGGAAGCGGTGCCCGCGCAGACCGGCGTGATTGGCGGCGAGACGCACAATCGGCGTTTGATGGTAATGAACAGCCTGCAGCCCAACGCCGAAGCGCAGGCGGTTTCGCCGGAAACTTTGAATATTTACGAATATGATTGGTCGCGCGCAGGCGAGCGGTTCGCCGTGATCGCCGCCCCGGGTCCGGCGGATAACAATTGGTGGACCGCGAAACTCTATACGATTGATCTTCGCTCGAAAGAAATGAAGTTGGAATACACCCCGCCTGTGGACCGGCAGATTGCCACGCCGCGCTGGTCGCCCGATGGCAAGAGCCTCGCCTTTATTGGCGGCTTGATGAGCGATGAAGGTTTCCTGGGTGGCGACGTTTTCGCCCTGGCCGGCGGCGGCGTTACGAATCTCACGCAAGACATGAAAGCTTCGGCAAATGGGCTCGTCTGGCGCGGCAACAAAGAGATTTTGTGCACCGAAGTGATCGACGGCGGCGGTGGCGTTTCCTTATTGAAGATCGATACCGGCAAAACGGAACTCCTTTGGAAAGGGCCGGAAACGCTGCATCAAGATGGCAACTATCCCGACTTCTCTTTGGCGAGCGATGGCGTAACCAGCGCCGCCATTCGCAGCACCTGGGACGCTTCTCCCGAAATTTGGGCCGGCAAGCTCGGTGAATGGAAGAAGATCACCAGCGCCAACAGCGAACAAAAGCCGCACTGGGGCAAGGCCGAAAGCTTAACATGGCAGAGCGACGGCAGCCACGTGCAAGGGTGGCTGCTTTACCCGGAACATTTTGACGCCGCCAAGAAGTATCCCATGGTGGTGTCCATACATGGCGGCCCAGCCAACATGCGCGCGGCGTCTTGGCCCAGCTCTCACTTCGACATGTCGGTGATGGCCGGCTTAGGCTACTTTGTCTTTTTCCCGAACGCGCGCGGCAGCTACGGCGAAGGTGAGGATT
>Ga0302319_10016582_pt1 | contig 13562 bp, 9 predicted proteins | sample Bog_T0_2_FD_203319 | JGI IMG/M metagenome (GOLD analysis project Ga0302319, IMG submission 203319) | Peat permafrost microbial communities from Stordalen Mire near Abisko, Sweden - Bog_T0_2 | ecosystem: Environmental > Terrestrial > Soil > Wetlands > Peat | place: Sweden: Abisko, Stordalen Mire...
CCGAGTTCCAATGAATCTTTCGCCTGCACTTTTTTGATTTTCTGGAACTTGGCGCGCGGGCTGCTTATACATGCATCCGTGCGTTATTCCATTTACCTAGGACTTGCCACCGTACTTCTGGCGGGATGTGCCACCCACCACCGGCCTTTGCCCCGCTACGAAACACCGCTTGCAAAGACGGAGTTTCAAACCGTCCGCACCACCGCCTATACGCATACCGAAGCCGATCACCTGGCATACGGCAAGCAGAATGCACTCGGTACCACGCTGTGCTGCGGAGCCATCAAGAGCGCCGCTGCGGATTGGTCACGCTGGCCGGCGGGGACGATCTTCCGTATTGTGCAAACTGGCGAAACCTACCAGGTCGATGATTATGGCTGGGCTCTCGCCGGCAGGAATACCATCGACCTCTATAAACCGACACGGTTCGACATGGATCAGTGGGGCGTGCGCGCGGTCACCATCCAGGTTCTCCAATGGGGAGACATGAATTACAGCTATCATATCCTGAGACAGCGCAACCATTACCCGCACGTGCGACGGATGGTGCTGGAAATCGAAGGCAAGCCGGTTTAAATAATCATTCCGTCTTCCAGCGGGCCAGCGATTCCTTGTGATAATGCCCGCGCTTGATGAAATGCTTCAAGAGCCCGTAGCGCGGGCTGAAAATATAGGCGAGGCAAAACATCAGGCCAAGGAATAATACGATGCACGCGCCTGCCGGCAGATTCAGCCAGAGGGAAAGCCCAAGACCCGCGCACGAACCGAAAAGTCCGAGGAATCCCCCACCCCAGAAAAGCGCGGTGCAGGAATCAGAAAGCAGGTAAACCGTTGCCGCGGGGGCGACGAGAAGACCGAGGGCGAGAATCACACCGACCGCTTGCAGTGAGGAAATCATCGCCAGCACGAGGAGTGTCACGAGGAGATAATTAAGTGCCCGCACGTTTACGCCCTGCGTGGCCGCCACGGATTGATCGAACAACATCAAAAAAAGCGGCCTTTGCAACAATACGAGCGTCGCGATCGTGATGAAACTGATGCCGTACGTCAGCCACAAATCGGAATTGGAAACACCAAGGATATTTCCGAAAAGATAGTGATCGATATCGACGCGCACCGGCGCAAATTGCAGGAAGATAATTCCCGCTGAGAATGCCACGGTGTACAGGATCGCCAGCGCAGTCTCTTCTTTTACGCGGGAACTTCGCGAAATCACCTCTGCTCCCAGCCCCACCATGAGCGCCGCAGTGACCGCCCCGATAAACAGGCTGATCGGCGCGAAGCCGAAGAGTATGATGCCAACCGCCACGCCGGGCAGCAATGCATGGGAAAGCGCATCCGCCATCAGCGCCAGCCGCCGCAGCACTATGAATGCACTGAGAAACCCGTTGGTGAAGCCGATCAATGCGCAGGCCAGAAATGCCCGCTGGATGAACGTGTGATGAAAAAGCTCGATGATCCTGCTCATACCGTGACTCCCGAAAATACCGATGTGGAAAATGTCTGCGCAATATTTTCCGCGTTGAAAACAGAGGTCGTATCGCCGTAGGCGATCAATTCTCCGTTGAGGAAGATCACCTGGTCAAAAAAGTCCGGCACATTTTTCAGGTCGTGATGCGAAGCGATCACGAGATTTCCTTTTTGCGCGATCTCCTTGATGGTTTGTCCCAGCGATTCCTGCGAAAACTTATCGAGGCCGGCGAAAGGCTCATCGAACAAAAAAATATGCGCCTTCTGCGCCAGTGCCCGCGCCAGAAAAGCCCGCTGCTGCTGGCCGCCTGAAAGTGCGCTGATCTGGCGGTCCGCCAGATCCTCCAGATGCATGGCCTTGAGCGCGGACTCGACGTTGCTGTGATCAGCATCCGAAAATTTCCTCCACCAACTCAGCCTCAGGTAACATCCCATCTCCACGAGCCCACGCACCGTGATTGGAAAATCCCAGTCCACATTTTCCCGTTGCGGGAGATAAGCCACGTCACCCAGATTTCTGCCGGTCTGGTGCTCATGGAACGTGACGCTGCCGGAATCGGGTTTCAACAAGCCGACCACTGTTTTGAAAAAAGTCGTCTTTCCCGCGCCGTTAGGCCCGAGCAGCGCGACGCAATGTCCACAACCGATCTCCAGGTTGATATGGTGCAGCGCGGGCACGCGATTGTAGCTCACCGTAAGATCATTAATGCGCAGGTGATGGATGGACATAAATTATTGAGGATCGGTAAACGTGAGCACCTTATCGAGGCTGCCTTTCACGGCCCAAGCCGTCTGTTCCGTGGAGCCGTAATTGTGCGTCACGGCCACGCGCACCGCTGTCTCGGGCGTTGCCGGCAACCATTCCACCTTTATCTCCAGATCGATGCCCTCCTTGGGAAATTCCAGCGCGAAGTCTTTCTGCGCCTCCAAGCCCGGCTCCTTTCCCTCCCATATCACCTTGCCTAAATACAATACCTGAAAACCCGTCGCCTCGTGGGCAAAAGTCAGTTGAATATGGACGGGCGCTTTGACTGCGGCTGGAGCCGTGGACAGATCCATGACCGCTTCAGCCTTGTGAGTAAGCTGCCACAGGGGAATCGCCATCAACAACAGCACCACGATGATGAAAAACGCCCGTAAAAGTGGTGAACCACGCATCGCTTATTTCAGCGCCTCCACGATTGTCGTCACGTTATGCCGGATCATTCCTTCGTAAGTTTCAGTATGATCAGTCTTCTCGCCCAATCCATCCGCGTAAAGTTCTCCGCCGATCTTCGCGCCTGTCTCGGCGGTGATTTCCTTGAGAACCTTGGGATTTTCGATGTTTTCAAAAAAGACTGCCTTCACGTGCTGGTCCTTGATCGTCTGGACCAACTCAGCCACGCCCGTGGAGGAAATTGCATCCTGCGTGCTCACTCCCTGCACGGGATAAATCGTGAAGCCGTAATCCCTTGCGAAATATTGGAAGGCATCATGCGAAGTCACGAGTTTGCGCTTGTCGCGTGGCAATTCCGCGATCTTCGCCCGGACCCATTTGTCCAATTCATCGAGTTGCGCTTCATAGGCATCGGCATTTTTGGCAAAGCTATCCTTGTCGGCGGGACTGATTTTTGTGAGCGCATCCTGCACCACTCTCACAGCCTTTTTCATGTTGGCAATGCTATGCCACCAATGAGGGTCTTCCACTGTTTTTGCAGCCTCGCCTTCCTCTTTCATCGTCAGAGATGGGAACGCATCCCCTACTTGAAGCAACACCGTATTTGGCGCGGCGGATTCCTGCAGTTTGCTTGTGTAATTTTCCATGTGCTTTCCGGAGGCCAGAATCAAAGCGGCACTCCCCACCTCTTTCAAATCATCCGGCTTTGGCTCGTATTCATGAGGGTCGATCCCGGCCTTTACCACACCGGTTACCTTCACCAGTTTCCCTCCCACCTTTTCAGCGATCTCCGTGGTAATGGTTGAGAAACTCACAACCTGAATCGGGTCGGCGGCGAGCAGACGGACGGAAACGGACAGGACCAGAAGCAAAATTATGAAGGATGTTTTCATGAATACCTATTAATGATAATCATTTATCATTATAATCAAGTTATTTCTTCGATGCCCTGTGGCTATAGCAGGCATCAATCCCGTTTGAGATCACCAACAAAACCTATCGCTAAAACCCGGCTTGGGGCCGCCAAATCAGTGCTGATGGGTATGCTTTTTAGGCGATTTTTTCGGGGAGGATGTTTTGCCATTCCCCTTGGTATTCATGCAATCGGGACAGAGGCCGTAGAGAGTCATTTCGTGGCTTTCCACGACGAATCCGCCGGGAATGATGGTGCCGCTCGCCAGATGGAGCGGGCAGACGCTTAAATCGTACACGTGCGAGCATTTGCGGCATTGGAAATGATCGTGATGCCCGAGATTGGCCGATTCGTAGCGGGTTTCGCCGCTGGGCAGGATCACGCTCTGGATCTCCTTCGCCGAAAGCAGAAGGTTGATGGTGCGATAGACGGTGGCAATGCCTACCGGAATCACTTTTTTTGCGAGCGCGAAGATTTCGGGGGTGGAGAGGGGGCCGTTGGCCTCCGCCATCACTTGCAGGATGGCATCCCGCTGACGTGTCTGCCGCTGGCCGAGGGAGGTCGCTTTCATTGTGGGGAATGTAGCATGGATGGCGGGGCTTAGGCTAGAAGAGTAAATAATGAATTCTTGCCAGTGAGACCAATCGAGGCACATCATTCGCAACCTCATGATCGTCCCCCTGAATCGCGTAAAAAAGCTGCATCTCGTACGACTCATTACGGCGTTGATCGCCGGATTTGGGCTCGCCACTGCTTCGCATGCGGTGATGCAGAACATACAGCCTTCCCCGGACGCTCCAAAGCCTGCGGTAACGCCCGGCGATAAGACGTTAACCCCGGTCAAGACCCCGCAGCCCTCTATACCGGCTATTACCATTTCTCCCGCTGACAAAACGCCATTCGTTGAAGACCCATCCGATCCCTGGAATCAAGCGATCCAGTTGCAAGCCCACCCTTATACGAGCCGCGACCTCCAGAAACAGGCGGACGCATGGTTTGACCGCAACATGGCGCAACCTTTTCTCAAGCGGGTCACGGATGACAAGCCGTGGAAAGTCGCCGCGCAGGAGTATATCAAAAAAGCGATATTTGCGTTGCAGGCACAGCGGGGATTCGGAGGCGCCGCACAGGATGGAAAGAAACTCATCGCACTTGGATGCGACGACCCTCTCATCGGCGTGCTCGCACAATATTTCCGCTGCTATACACCGGATAGCGCCGATGTCGTGGACACGGTCAAGAATGCTTTCACGCGGCTGGACCAGGAAAAATACTATTCCCCAGCCGTCGTGCGCATAGGGGCGCTCCTCACAAACGATGTGATACAAGCGAAGACCTCGTCGCGATCCACGGAGATCGACCAGCGCGTGGTCGAATTAACGAAGGCTACCGTGCTGGCGGGGGATTATCCGGGAGAGGATATTTACCTGTTCATGCACCACACGATGGCCTGGTCGTGGGGGTGGAACCACTTCGTCAATAACTACGACGCCCTGTCGGCAGTGTTTGTCGAGACGAAGGTCCCGGAATGGGTCCAGCGTACCATGAAGGGTTATATCGAGGTAAAGCGGGCGTGGGATCACAGGGGAGGCGGATATGCAAATACCGTGAGCAAAGAGGGCTGGCTGGGATTCAAGGAACTCTATGAGCTCGCCCGTGACGACTACACGACGGCGTGGAAGCTCAATCCCAACCGCCCGGACGCGGCCAGTGAGATGATCGGGATCACCATGGCTGGCAGTGGCAACCCCGGCGACACCATGCGCCTTTGGTTCGACCGCGCGGTGGCGGCGCAATTTGACTACATCCAGGCATACGACGCCGTGCAGTGGGCGCTTCGCCCACGGTGGGGCGGCAGTGTGCCGAAGATGATGCAATTTGCGCGACTGTGCGCGCAGACGCGCCAGTATGAAACTGAGGTGCCACAACAGTTTTTCCGGATTCTCGAAAACGCCTCTGAGGAAACCGACTGGCGAAAGGTCTACCGGAGCCAAATCGTCTCCAGCCTTGTGGTGCCAACGGCGACCGGCCTGGCAGAGGCTGTCTCCCGCCGGGATAAATGGAAAATACAATATAATCTCGCCGCAGTGCAGGCTTATCTCGTGGGTGACGGCGCCGCGGCGGAGGATGCCTTGAACAAGGCAGGCGGCGGCGACCTCCCGACACCGGCCCGGCAGTTACTTTTCACGCACAGCGGTGACTTCGGCAAAATGAAACAGGAGATCGCCGTGCTGCAATCCCCCTCCGGCAAGAGCTTCTGGATTGCGGAAGAGCTCTACGACCAAGGCAGGCCGGACGATGCCATCGCCATTTTCGACAAGTGTGAAGCGGATATGAAGGCGCTCTCCGATCCGCTCTCACAAGTGCCGGCGGACCGGGCAAGGGCGTTGCGAGTGGAAAAGGACTTTGCCGGAGGTGACTGGGTAAAGATTCCCCTCGATGCGGGGATGTGGCAGTTTCAAGACGGAACCTGGAAGGCCACCCCGGACGGATGTCTTGAGATCACCCCCGAGGGTGGCAACGCAGGAGCATTTGCTTCCCCCATATTCGGGAATCACTTCGAACTGCGATGCGATATTGAAGTGGTCTCCGCAAACAAAGGACCGTCGTTTCCGGGTGTGTTGCTTGGGGAACACGGCACCGGATACTATGTGGTGTGCGGGGCAAAGCAAAATGAAGGGGTCGATTCCTTTCAGGCATCTGCAACCGACCGCTGGGATGCGAATACCGGGCACGATGTGGGTGTCGCGATGCAACAAACGAATACGTTCCTCATCGAGGTTGCGGACGATCACGCCACTTATCACCTCAACGGCATTCCTGTCGCCTCGCATTACCGGGAAGGCTCGTCACCATTGAACAAGACTTACAGCAGAGTAGGTCTGGGAGCGCGGCTTGTCCGCCCGGGGACTATCATCCGCATCCGAAGCATGGAAATCCGGAAGGATTTTCCAATGGCTGGTGGCGGGCCTAATAATTCAGATTAGGTCCGAGCCACTTCTCGACGTACTCGACAGATTCACCTTTGCGGGCAGCGTAATCGGCCACCTGGTCATGATCGATCTTTCCGAGGCCAAAATAGCGGGCCTGCGGGTGGGCGAAATAGAGACCGCTGACACTTGATCCCGGCCACATGGCATAGGACTCGGTAATCTTGATGCCGGTGTTGTTCTCCACATCGAGCAATTTCCAGATGGAGCCTTTTTCCGTGTGATCGGGGCAGGCGGGATAGCCCGCAGCCGGGCGGATTCCACGGTATTGCTCATCGATGAGCTGGTCGGTATTGAGGTTTTCGTTCTTGCCGAATCCCCACTCGTCGCGCACCTTTTTGTGCAAGCACTCCGCGAAGGCCTCGGCCAGACGATCGGCAAGGGCCTCGGCCATGATCGCGTTGTAGTCATCGTGATCCGCCTTGAATTTCTCGGTAATCTCCTTCAGGCCGAAACCGGTGCTGACGGCAAACACGCCGATGTGATCGTGCAACGATTGAGTGCCATTTTTCGGGGCGATGAAGTCTGAAAGCGAGCGGTGAGGCTCGGCGTCCTTCTTTTCCATTTGCTGGCGGAGGAAGAAAAACTTCGTGAGCAATTCCGAGCGCGATTCAGAAGTGTAAAGCTCGACGTCGTCCCCGACCGCATTTGCCGGGAAAATTCCGTAAACTCCGCGGGCGGTGAGAAGTTTTCCAGCGATGATTTTGTCGAGCAGCGCATTGCCTTCCTCGAAAACCTTGCGGGCCTGCTCGCCGTATTTTTCATGCTCGAGAATGGACGGGTAGCGGCCCCGCAATTCCCACGCGTGGAAGAATGGCGACCAGTCGATGAATTCACGCAACGTCGCAAGCGGGAAATCGTTCAGCGCACGCATGCCGGTGAATTCCGGCTGCGGGATGTCTTCAGAGCGCCACTCGATCGGCGTACGGTTTTTGCGCGCCTGTTTCAACGGAATGAGTTTCTGCGCAGAGCCAGCGTGCACGGTGCGCAGCTTTTCCTGGTCCTCACTGTTCTTTGCGGAGAAGGCGGGTTTTTGCTCGTCGCTTAAAAGAGCGCCAACGACCGGCACGGCGCGCGAGGCGTCGAGCACATGGACGACCGGGTGCCTGTAATTCTGCGCGATTTTTACAGCGGTGTGGGCCTTGCTCGTGGTCGCGCCGCCGATGAGCAACGGGATGGTGAAGTTCTGCCGTTCCATCTCCTTCGCGACATGCGCCATCTCATCGAGCGAAGGCGTGATAAGGCCGCTGAGACCGATGAGATCGATATTCATTTCACGAGCTATGGTGAGGATTTTTTCGCACGGGACCATCACGCCGAGATCGATGACCTCGTAGTTGTTACAGCCGAGCACGACTCCGACGATGTTCTTGCCAATGTCGTGGACATCGCCTTTCACCGTGGCCATCAACACCCTGCCCTGCGCTTTTACTTCGCCACCAGCGGCAAGTGTAGCGGCTTTTTCCGCCTCCATGAACGGGAAGAGATAGGCGACTGCTTTTTTCATGACACGCGCCGATTTCACGACCTGGGGCAGGAACATTTGTCCAGAGCCGAACAGGTCGCCAACGATGTTCATGCCGGCCATGAGCGGGCCTTCGATGACAAGCAGCGGGCGGATATATTTTACGCGGGCCTCCTCGGTATCCGCATCGATGAAATCGACTATGCCCCTCACCAATGCGTGGGAGAGCCTCTCCTCGACGGAGCCGTTTCTCCACTCGTCCACGACAACCTCGGCCTTGTCCTTCTTCTTTACCGTCTCGGCGAATGTGATGAGGCGCTCGGTGGCATCGGGGCGGCGGTTCAGCAATACGTCCTCGACGAGTTCCAGGAGATCGGGCGGGATTTCCTGATACACCTCGAGCATTCCCGCGTTGACGATGCCCATGTCTAGCCCGGCCTTGATGGCGTGGTAGAGAAACGCGGAATGCATCGCCTCGCGCACGGCATTGTTGCCACGGAAGGAGAATGAAATATTCGAAACACCACCGCTCACTTTTGCAAACGGGAGGTTCTCCTTGATCCAGCGCACGGTATTGATGAAATCGACGGCGTAATTGTTATGCTCCTCCATGCCCGTGGCGACAGTGAGGATATTCGGATCGAAAATGATGTCCTGCGGCGGGAAGCCGACTTTTTGCGTGAGGAGATCGTAGGCACGCTTGCAGATCTCGGTCTTGCGCTGGAAGGTGTCGGCCTGGCCGGCTTCGTCGAAGGCCATGACGACGGTTGCCGCTCCGTGCCGGCGCACGAGGCGGGCGTTCTGGAGGAATTTCTCCTCGCCTTCCTTGAGCGAAATGGAGTTCACGATCCCCTTCCCCTGGACGCACTTGAGGCCCGCCTCAATGACGGTCCACTTTGACGAATCGACCATCACCGGCACCCTTGCGATCTCGGGCTCAGTCATGATGTAGTTGAGGAATTTCGTCATTGCGGCTGCGCCGTCGAGCATCCCCTCGTCCATGTTGATGTCGATGATCTGCGCGCCATTCTCGACCTGCTGGCGCGCGATCCGCACGGCTTCCTCGTAGTTTCCGGCGAGGATGAGCTTTGAGAATTTCGGAGAGCCGGTGATGTTCGCACGCTCGCCGATGTTAATGAAATTTGTCTCCGGCGTGAGGGTGAGCGCATCGATGCCACTGAGGCGCAGCCATGGCTCGACGACCGGCGGAACGCGGGGAGGGACACCATGCACAGCTTGCGCGATCTTTTCGATGTGCGGCGGTGTGGTGCCGCAGCAGCCGCCGACGATGTTGAACATGCCGCTCCGCGCCCACTCGGCGAGTTGCGGCGCCAGCGATTCCGGTGTCTCCGGGAAGCCGGTGGGAAGCAGCGGGTTTGGCAGGCCGGCATTTGGATAGACACTGACGTAGATCGGCGCGAGGGCGGAGAGTTCCTCGATGAGCGGGCGCATTTCCTCGGGGCCGAGGGCGCAGTTCATGCCAACGCTGAGCAACGGGACATGGGAGATGGAATTCCAGAATGCCTCGACAGTCTGGCCGGTGACACCGCGCGTGCCGCCTTTCTGGATGAAGGTGACGGAGGCCATGATGGGCACCACTTTTTTGCCGGGGTCGGGCTCCTGGCCGAATGGAAGCGCGGAGAGGTTGCGCTCGTCGAAAATTTCCTGGATCGCGAAGAAGGCGGCCTTGGCGTTCAGCGTGTCGAAGATCGTTTCCACGAGGAGGATGTCGCAGCCGCCATCAAGCAATGCGCGGACCTGCTCGTCGTAGGCGCGGACGAGTTCGTCCCACGTGGTGCCGCGGGAGGAGGCGTCGTTGACGTCGGTGGAGATGGAGGAGGTTTTTGTCGTGGGGCCGATGGCTCCGGCGACCCAGCAGGTGCGGCCGGGCTGGGCGGCCATGACGGAATCGGCGGCGCGGCGGGCGCATTGGGCTCCGGCGAAGGAGAGCTCGTAGGCGAGCGATTCCATGCCGTAATCGGAGAGGGAAATGAACTGGCCGTTGAAGGTGTTTGTCTCGGCGATGTCGGCGCCGGCCTCGAAGTAGCGGCGGTGGATCTCCTCGATGATGTGGGGCTGGGTGAGATTGAGGAGTTCGTTGTTGCCGCGGAGATCCTTGCCCTGCCAGTCCTTGAAACGGTCGCCGCGGAACTGTTCCTCGGTCAATTTGTACTGCTGGATGGTCGTGCCCATGGCGCCGTCGATGATGACGATGCGCTCTCGGAGCAGGCTCAACAGAGGGTTCGTAAGGGTTGGTAATGGCTGATTATCCATGGAAAATGTCCCGATTAAGGGTTTACCAATAGAGACTATTTTGGCGGTGCGATCAATAACAAATTATCATATCATGATAAATAGATATGTTATTGAGGGCCGGTTTTTGCGGGAGTGGGAGATGGAGTCGGGGTGGCGGTGATTTCCTTGCCTTTTTGGACCCATTTGAAGGTGGAGTCGGCTTGGGCGATCTCGAGCCATTCTCCGTTGAAGGCGCGGTTTGCGGCGAGGCGGGCCTGCTCGGCCTGGACTTTGTCGATGGGGAGGGCGTCGTTCTTGGAAATGTCCTGCATGATTTCCATGCGGTCCTTGTTCTCGGCATCGACGGTGCGTTTTACGTAATCGCCGTAATCGCCAGGGGGCATGTTGCGGACCTGGAGGAGGCCGAGATGATTTTCGCCGACGACGCGGGAATTTTTCAGGACGTTGATCTCGCCCAGCCTGTTCTTGCGGCGGATGCGGACGTCGACGGGGAGGCTGCCGCTGGAATTGGCTGCGACGACCTTCTGTTGGACGGCGGTGTCGGCGTGCTGGTAGACGTCGAGCTTCATGTTGATATCCACGGCGAGCGGTTTTTCGGTGCCGAGGTTCACGCCGATGCCTTTGCAGCCGGCCAGGACGCAAAGGAGCGCGCCGCTAATCGCCGTGCAGCGTAACATCGAAATTCCGCGATCCATCCCTGCCACCCATTTTGAGAATGAGATTCCCCTTGTCGCCAGCGAACCAAAAATTGCCATCGCCTGTGGTGTAATCGAAATCCCGCAATGTCTCAAGCGCGATGCGCGTGGTGCCCTGTTTCAGGGTTGTCCATGTTTTCGGGAGATTCGCGATGAGCTGATCGAACTTGGATATTTTCAACCTGCCGGGGCTGGTCGTCTTGAATTTCCCGGCGACGCGCTCGATCTCGTGGTTTGTTCCATTCACCTCCAGGCTGAAATCGGCGGGGCCGCTCATCTGGAAATTTTGCGGCGCGAGGATGTCGGTGACTTTTTTCAAGTCCACCTTTGAGCCGCTCACCCATCCGACCCACGGGCTGTTCTGGCTCATGTAAAAAGTGAATGCGCCGGTGACGTAGCCGTCGTACGCCTTGCCGCCGAAACGGCCGTAGATGCCGTCCACGTCGTAGGTCACTGCGAACCAGACCTTGTCCGCGGCGAATTGTTTCCATTTCAACCCGGCGGCGTCGAATTTCTGCACCACGTTTTTGGCCTCGGTGCCGGGCGGGAGGCCGAAGTTGAGTTTGCCCTCGAGCTGTTTGAAAGCGAGCTGGTAGGAGGGGAAGGTATAATCGTTCAGCGGCACCTTGAGGTTCAGCTTGAATTGCAGGTCGCTGAGTTTGTTGAAATGGAGATCCTCCGCCTCGGTGCTGAAATAGAATGGCATCTCGACGTCGGCCTGGTTGTTACTGGCGATAACGAGCTCGCCGCGCTCGACGCTGAGCTGGTTGATGCGCCAGCCGGGTTGCGCGGGTGCGGTGGTCGCAACAGGAGCGGGTACTGGCACGGCAGGAGCGGGCGGAACAGCGGCCTGGCGGCGCTTCCATTCGTCGGCATACCAGAAAAGCCCCTCGCCCACGAAAATCGTGGGGTTATCAAAATCCACGGAGTCGATTTCCTGGTCGAGGATTTGCGCGAGGGAGAAACTGAGGCGGATGGTAGAGAAATTCAGCACCGGCACGAAGGGATCCTGCGGCGAGCGGATTACGAGGTCGGTGATTTCCACCGTCTGCACCTGCGTGCTGGCCTCGCGGATGTCGCCGGAGAGCGCGACGTCGTGTAACTCGGTGTCGAGCTTGAATGCGATATTCGGCAGCTCCACGCCGAGGTCGGCGAGCGTGGCGCGGGCGTTGATGAGGCGGAACGTGCGGATTTTCCATGGGACCGAGGCGTCGGTTGTAGCGGGAGGTGGAGCTTGAGGTTGGGCCTGGGCGCTGGCCGACGGGGATTTCTGGTCGATGGTTGCAAGGAGGGAGCGGAATATTTTCCCCATCTCGAAATCGAGCTGTGAGACTGTCACCGTGCCGAGTTCGCGGCGGGCGAACGTGCCTCCGGCGGTGAAATCGATCTGCACGCTGCCGACGTATAAAAACGGGGCGAAGCGGGCGAATGCGGCTGCGGTGCGGATGTCCCAGATTTGCATTTTGTGCGGTTTTTCGAGGAGGTCGCCAGAGGCCGCGCCGATCTGCAAATCCTGCTCATCCACGGCGAACTTGAATGAGGTCTCAGGCACCGTCGCGTCGAAATCGCTCATGAAAAATTGGCCATCGGGGAGATGGATTTTTCCAATGACCCACGAGGCAACTGGTGTTTGCGGTGGAGGGGTTGGTGCGGCGGCAGGCGGCGCGGGAGCAGCGGGAGTTGCGGGCTCTGCAAAGGCCGCGATCAAGCCGGGGTTGAGCCAGAGGGACGGGGTCTGGATGGCGATGTCGTCGATTCTATTTGCGGCGATTCCAAGCAATGAAAATTGCGCGGTGATGGATTTAATTTTTCCGAACCTCACCGGTTTCTCGGCACGGCTGAGAAATTCCACATTGCTGATAGTGGCGGTTTGGGATTGCTTGGAAAATTTCACCTCGGGGCTGAGGTAGATCGCGTGCAGGGTGGAATCGAAATCGAAGTGGATGACCGGGGAATTCGCAAGGTCGATGTTCCCTTTCCCTCCGATGACCTTGAATTCATCCACGAGCCAGAGGCCCTCCGGCGATACGATGGGCGTGGATTTTGCATCCGGCGGAGTGGAGGTCTGTGTCGAAAGCGGCAGACCCAGCAGTCGATCGTCGATGAAGATCTGCGGGTTTGAGACCTGGATGGAGCCGATGCGATGTTTCCAGAGATCGCGCCAGTGGAAATCGATGCCGGCCATTTCAATGCCGAGCACCTGTTCGCTATGGTTGCGCAGCTTGAGTGTGAGGTTTTTTGCCTCGATCCTGTGCAGGGAGACAAACGCCGCGTGCTTGAGTTCCGCGACCAGTTCAGGATGCACGCGGTTTGCAAACCAGACGACCACGTCGGTGAGATTGTAGTAAAGATAGATGAGGACAGCGGCGATCAATGCTGCGACGACGACCGCAAGGAATGTTAGCCGGCGCAGCCAGTGGAGCCAACGACGCGGTGGGCGTGGTTTTGGTTCGCTTGGTTCTGGCATCGCATCCGTTTACAATTCCACGGGAGAATTGCCAATCTTTGAAAGCGGGGAATCGGGCGCGGCAGTGTTTTAATTTGAGGAAATATTTCTTTATCTGTACAACATTTTATCGGGCTGCAAGGCCAGTCAGTCTCGTAAGGGTATCGGCCT
>Ga0302319_10016583_pt1 | contig 13560 bp, 10 predicted proteins | sample Bog_T0_2_FD_203319 | JGI IMG/M metagenome (GOLD analysis project Ga0302319, IMG submission 203319) | Peat permafrost microbial communities from Stordalen Mire near Abisko, Sweden - Bog_T0_2 | ecosystem: Environmental > Terrestrial > Soil > Wetlands > Peat | place: Sweden: Abisko, Stordalen Mire...
TCACTGGCAGGCGCGGCTTCCACTTTGAATTCAGTGAGAACGCCGGTACCGATTGTGGAGCGGCCTGGGCCTCCGCGTGGGAGGTTGGGATCTTTGAGCAATTCAAGACGGAAGGCGCGAATGTTTTGGACATCGGTCTTCACAGTGAACTTGACGGTGTGCTTAGTGGGCGCATAGCCGCCGGCTAGCATGGAACCGTCTTTCATGGCGGCGTATTTTTGGCCACCTGTCGAGTAGTCGTCTACGTCGGGACGTACGACAATCCACTCGGGCTGATCATTTTTCACGCTGGCCTCCCAAGCAGCCATGCGAGCGCGCCAGTTCTTGTTTTGACGGCGCAGCGTCCCCTCGATTTCATGAGTGCGGCGGAGGATGGTGGTGCGCTTCATCTCATCGGCAGGGGTGTAGACGGCGATGTTGGCTTCGTGAGTGTTGTTCAAGAAGGCCATCATTTTGTAATACTCTTCCTGCTTGAGCGGATCGTATTTATGGTTGTGGCATTGAGCGCACTGAATGGTAAGGCCGAGAATCGCGCTGCCGACGGTGTGCATGCGGTCAAACATGGCTTCCATGCGGAATTGTTCGGGATCGATGCCGCCTTCTTCGTTGACTTGAGCATTGCGGAGAAAGCCGGTGGCGACGGCTTCGTCCTGGGTGTGATTGGGTAGGAGGTCGCCGGCGATTTGATCGATGATGAAGCGATCATATGGGAGGTTTTTGTTGAGCGCGTTGATGACCCAATCGCGATAGAACCAAACTTCGCGGGGTTTGTCCTTTTCGTAACCGTCGGAATCGGCGTAATGGGCGGCATCGAGCCAGTGGCGAGCCCACATCTCGCCGTAATGTGGAGATGCGAGCAGGCGGTCAACTTGTTTTTCGTAGGCGTTCTTGCCCTTGTCGCGGACGAAGGCATCGACCTCTTCTACCGTGGGAGGCAGGCCTGTGAGATCGAGACTGACTCGGCGCAAGAGTGTGACGCGGTCGGCTTCGGGAGAAGGAGTGAGATTTTCTTTTTCAAGGCGAGCGAGGATGAAACGGTCAATGGGGTTGCGGGCCCAGGTTGTGTTTTTGACGACGGGCAGAGTTGGGCGCACGGGAGGAATGAAAGCCCAGTGAGTTTTGGTGGCGGCGATATTGGCGCCGACAGAATCAGGCCATTCAGCGCCTTGCTCAATCCAGGCTTTCAGCGTGGCGATTTGATCGTCGGCCAGGCGACCGCCCATGGGCATGCGAGCGACGTCGCCGAGACCGGCGACGCGTTTATAGAGGGTGCTATCGGCGCTACTGCCGGGGACGACGACTTTGGCGAGAACGGACTGTTTGGCGTCGAGGCGAAGGCCGGCCATTTGGGTATTGGGGCCGTGGCACATGACGCACGACCGGGTGAAGATGGGCTGGACATCTTTCACGAAATCGACCTTCTTTTGGGTGCTGGCGGGTTCGGATTGCCGATAAACGAGGCCGCTCGCGGCGGCACCGGCCAGCGCTAGCGATAGTAGCGCAATCTCACGCATGTGTTTGGGACGATTATATCTCTCCGTTATAATCAGCGCCATGGGTGAAAAATATACGCGACGTGACTTAGCGAAGGCGGCATTGGTGACGAGCGCTGTGGCGCCGCTGGCGGCAGCGGAGGCCGCCTGGCCGGCGGGGGCAGAAGCTATGACGCCGAAAGCGGAATTCGATCCCGTCCATTGGACACTGGAAACTTATCAATCCGCGCCGTTAAGAATGACGTTTAGCGCGAAGAACAAGGCGCAGGCGGAGCAATGGCAGCGGGAGTTTCGGGCGAAGTTGACGGAGCTAGTGGGTGGATTTCCGCATGAGCGGGTGGCGTTGAATTCGCAGACCATTGAGACGCGCGAGTTTCCCGGTTATCGGCGGGAGAAATTTGTTTTTAATAGCAGGCCGGGCGTTGCGGTGGCCGGCTATTTGCTGACTCCTAAGGATGCGAAGCCGCCGTATGCGCCGGTGATTTGCGTGCCAGGGCATGGGCGTGGAGTGGACGATATTGTCGGCATCGACGAACATGGCGCGGACAGAACGGACAAAGCCGGATACCAACATGATTTCGCGATTCAGATGGTAGAGCACGGTATGGCCGCGGTAGCGATTGAACCGATGGCGTTTGGTTGCAGGCGGGATGCGGCGAATATGAAAAAGGGGCTGGGGCAAAGTGCGTGCCAACCAGCGGCCGGGGCGGCGCTGCTACTGGGCCAAACGATGATTGGCTGGCGCGTTTGGGATGTGATGCGCACGATTGACTGGATTGAGCAGCGGCCGGAACTGGATAGCAAGCGGGTGGGCTGTGCGGGCATTTCGGGCGGTGGGACGTGTACGCAGTTTTCGGCGGCGCTGGATGCGCGCATCCAGGCGGCGTTTGTGAGCGGCTACCTCAATACTTTCCGCGACAGTATTATGAGCATTGCGCATTGCATGGATAATTATGTGCCGGGGATTTTGAATTGGGCGGAGAGTTACGATGTGGCCGGTTTGATTGCGCCGAGGTATTTGTTTTCAGAGGGCGGAGATCAGGATCCGATCTTTCCGGTGGCGGCGACGAAATATAGTTTCGGCAAAGTGCGGAATGTGTATGAGGTGTTTGGTGTGCCGGAGCGGGCAGGACAGGAGATTTTTGCGGGAGTGCATTCGTTTCATGGGAACGAGGGGCTGCCGTTTATGGCGAAGGCGTTAAATGGCAATGCGCGGGCCTAGGAATTTGGGTGTGGTGCGGAAGACGTCATAGACGGAAGACGGCGTGGAGAGGTTCCGCTGCAAGACTGCGTTCATTTCGATACACTCAACACATATCCACATGTTGATGATGTTGGGCCACAAAAGCGCTTTACTCCTGCTTCTTCCTATTTCTTTGATGAATGCCGGGCAGAGCACTGCGCCGCGGGTTTCTTTTGAGCGCGATGTTCTGCCGATTTTCCAGCAGGCTTGCGCGAAGTGCCACTTGGGCGACGCAGCGATGGGAAAGCTGCCGCTAGGCTCCGAGGCTGGCTTGCTGCGTGGCGGTAGTTCCGGGCCTGCGATTGTGGCGGCCCATAGTGCAGATAGTCTGCTGGTGAAGCGGATTCTGGGACTGACGGATGCACAACGGATGCCGATGGGAGGCGATCCGCTGACCAGTGCGGAAGTGAAGATCATTCGGGAGTGGATTGATCAGGGCGGGCAACAAGCGGGAGCGCCGACGATCACAGAGGCCCACGAGAAAGCGGCGGCGGATTCGCCCTTGTTTGCGGAGAGGGTGCGACCGATTTTGGCCGCGCGTTGTTATGCGTGTCATGGGTCGGACGTTCAGCAGAACGGCTTGCGTTTGGATTCGCTGACTGCCGTTTTGAAGGGGAGTGAAGGTGGCAGAGTTGTGGTTCCGGGTAAACCGGACAGCAGCCGCCTCATGCGCCGATTGCAGGCACAAGAACGGCCGATGATGCCTTATGGCGGGCCTGCTCTTTCGACGAATGAAATCGAGACGATTCGTGATTGGATTGCCGCCGGTGCGCCTGGTCCTGATTCGACTGCGCCAGTAGCCGCGACAAAACCTCAGAAGCACTGGGCGTATGTGAAACCGGTGCGCCCGGATGTGCCGGCAGTCAAAGATGCGGGGTGGGCGAAGAATCCGATCGACAACTTCATCTTGGCGAAATTGGAAGCGGAAGGGCTGAAGCCCTCGCCTGAAGCTTCGAAGCGAACGCTGATTCGGCGTGTTTATCTGGATCTGATTGGACTTCCGCCGACGCCCGCGGAAGTGGATGCATTTGTGGCGGATGAAAGTCCCAATGCTTACGAAAAAGTGGTGGACCGATTGCAGGCGTCGCTTCGTTATGGAGAGAGGTGGGCGCGGCCCTGGCTCGATTTGGCGCGGTACGCGGATAGCAACGGCTACGAGAAAGACAATCCGCGGGTGGCTTGGGAGTATCGCGATTGGGTGATTCGTGCATTGAACGCCGACATGCCGTTCAATGAATTTACGATTGAACAGATTGCCGGAGATATGTTGCCGAATCCGACGCAGGACCAGTTGATTGCGACGGGCTTCCATCGAAACTCAATGCTCAATCAGGAGGGCGGCATTGATGTGGAGGAATATTACTGGTACAGCTTAGTGGACCGTGTGAATACGACGGCTTCTGTTTGGCTGGGTTCGACGTTGGGTTGCGCGCAGTGTCACAACCATAAGTTTGATGCGTTTCCGCAGAAGGATTATTACCGGATGATTGCGTTCTTCAGCAACGCCGAGCACAAGCGCGCGGGGGCGGGTGATTATTTCATGTCGGAGCCGGAACTGGCGTTGCCGACTCCCGAGCAAGATAAGAAGAGCCAGGCGTTGCGAGCGCAGATGGCGCAGTTGCAATCGACACTTGATACGCAGACGCCGGCATTGGATGCGGCGCAGCAGGCGTGGGAGAAAGAAATGGCCAGCAGTGAGAAGCGCTGGACGGTCTTGAAACCTGCGCGGGTTGAGTCGGCAGGTGGCGCGACTTTGACGCTGCAGGCGGATGGTTCGGTGCTGGCGTCGGGGAAGAATCCGCAGGCAGATACATATAAGATCGCGGCGAAGACAGAGTTGACGAAGTTGGCCGGTGTGCGGGTGGAAGTTTTGCCTGATGCGAGTTTGCCGAAGGGTGGGCCAGGGCGCGACCCGGACGGCAATTTCTTCTTAAGCGATTTTGAGATGCAGGTGAACGGTAAGCCCGTGATCTGGAAATCGTCAGTAGCGGATGAATCGCAGGATGGGTATCCGGCGAAGGGCATTACTAGCAAGAGAGATGGCGTGTTATCGGGCTGGGCTATTGATGCGGGAGATGCCAATGTTTGGCGGCGACAGGTGGTGTTTGAGCCGAGGGATGCCACGGAGATTCCAGAGGGGAGTACGCTGACATTCACGATTCGGCATGAGATGCGCAAGACGTCGCGCAACATTGGGAGGTTCAGGCTGTCGGTGACGGACGTGCCTCAACCTGGGTTCATTGTGCAGTTGCCGGCGTCGATGCGGGCGGCGCTGGCTAAACCGGCGGCGGAAAGAACGACCCAGGAAAAGGAAAATCTTTCGAAGGCGTTTCGGTCGGTGACGCCCGCCTTGGATGGAACGCGTACGCAGTTGGGGGGTTTGAAGAAGGAGTTGGACAAGCTGGGCATCGCGATGGCGATGATTATGCGGGAAAAGCCGGGCTATGCGCGACCTACCGCTTATCTGAGAGAGCGCGGAACGTTTACGAGTCCGGGCGAATTAGTGTATGCGGATATACCTGCGGCTTTGGGGCGTTTGCCGCAGGATGCCATGCCTAACCGCTTGGGACTGGCGCAGTGGTTGGTGAGTGAGGACAATCCGCTGACGGCGCGAGTGACCGTGAATCACTTTTGGGAGACGATCTTCGGGCGCGGCATTGTGGAGACCAGTGAGGATTTTGGGAGTCAGGGAGACCCACCCTCCCATCCGCAGTTGCTCGACTGGTTGGCGACGGAATTCATGCGCGATGGTTGGAGCATGAAGAAGATGCAGAAGCTGATGGTGATGTCGGCCACATATCGGCAGGGTTCGCATGTGACGGAGGAATTGCAGGCGCGGGATCCGTATAACCGTTTGTACGCGCGGGGCCCAAGTTTTCGTGTAGAGGCGGAGATGGTACACGATATGGTGCTGGCTGAGAGTGGATTGCTGAGCAGCAAAATGTTCGGGCCGGCTGTCTATCCTTATCAACCGGAAGGTGTTTGGGATATTCCGTATAGCGCCGATAAATGGATTCAAAGTACGGGCGAAGATCAATTTCGGCGGAGTGTTTACACGTTTATACGGCGGAGTGCGCCTTATCCGAGTCTGGTGACCTATGATGCGCCGAGCCGGGAGTTTTGTACGGTGCGGCGCGTGAGGACAAATACTCCCTTACAGGCGCTGACAAGTTTGAACGATCCTTATTTCTTTGCGGCGGCCAGGGCGTTAGCGAAGCGTATGGCAGCGGAGGGCGGAACGACGCTGGCAGATCGAATTAGTTACGGATACGAAGTGACAGTGGCGCGCCGGCCGTCGGCGAGCGAGCTGGCGAAGGTAAGGGAGTTCTACCAAAAACAAGTGACGTTTTATGAGAAGGACCGCGAAGCTGCTTATAAGACGATTGAGGCGAAGCCGGAAAATGCAGCGGAGATGGCGGCGCTCACGATGGTGGCCAATGTGCTGCTGAATATGGACGAGGCGGTTACAAAGGACTAACTATGGATGCTGAGCAAGAGGTATCACAGGAACTGCTAAAGGCGACGACGCGGCGGCATTTCTTCAAGCAAGCCGGCTTTGGGATTGGAGCGACGGCGCTGGGGAGTGTGCTCAATCCAAGTTTGTTCGCTGAAGCCAAAGGCCCGATGTTTCCGGCTAAGGCGAAGAGCATCATCTATTTGTTTATGGCAGGAGCGCCGTCGCAAGTGGATTTGTTCGATCCGAAGCCCACTTTACAGAAATACGACGGGCAAAATATTCCCGATGAGTTCGTGAAGGGTGAACGGTTTGCGTTTATCAAGGGCAAGCCGAAGCTGTTGGGGTCGCCGTTCGAATTTACGCGCTGTGGAAAATCGGGTGCGGAGATTTCTGAATTGTTGCCGCATATGAAGACGGTGGCTGATGAGATTGCCATCATTCGATCGATGCACACAACGCAGTTCAATCACGCACCGGCGCAAATTTTCATGAACACCGGCTTTCAGATTATTGGGCGGCCGAGCATGGGTTCGTGGATGACCTATGGGCTGGGGAGTGAGTGCAAAGATCTACCCGGTTTTGTGGTGATGATTTCGGGAGAAAATCAGCCGGATGGCGGCAAGGCTTGTTGGGGGAGTGGGTTTTTACCGTCGGTTTACCAAGGTGTGGAGTTTCGTTCGCAGGGAGATCCGGTGTTGTTCCTGACGAATCCCGATGGGGTGTCGGCCAATGCGCGGCGCGATTCGCTGGATCTGTTGAAGGCGTTGAATGAAGAGCATTTGGCGAGTAATGGCGATCCAGAAATTGCGACACGGATTGCGTCTTATGAGATGGCGTACAAAATGCAAACCAGTGTGCCCGACTTGGTAAATATTCACGATGAGCCGGCGGAGATTCATGAAATGTACGGTACGCAGCCGGGCAAAAAATCATTCGCCAATAATTGTTTGCTGGCGCGGCGATTGGTGGAGCGGGGCGTGCGTTTTGTACAGCTCTATCATCGCGGCTGGGATAATCACGGCACGTCGAGCCATGACGATATTGTGAACCGGCTGCCGACTTTATGTCAGGAGACGGACCGGGCGGCCGCGGCGCTGATTCAAGATCTGAAACAACGCGGATTGCTGGATAGCACGATTGTGGTGTGGGGCGGGGAATTCGGGCGAACGCCGATGAACGAAGCGCGCAATCGTTCGAAATTCCTGGGGCGCGATCATCATCCGCGGGCTTTTAGCATGTGGGTGGCGGGAGGCGGATTTAGACCCGGCCTGACGTTGGGCAGTACGGATGAGCTTGGTTACAACATTGCCGACGATCCGGTGGACGTGCATGATTTGCATGCGACGATTTTGAATCAGATGGGTATCGATCACACAAAGCTGACTTATCGTTTCCAAGGGCGCGATTTTCGGCTGACGGACGTTTCGGGTAATGTGGTCAGGAAGTTGATTTCCTAATGGCTAATAAAACGGCCCTAGTTACTGGCGCCGGGAGCGGGATTGGAAGAGCGGCGGCGTTGGCGTTAGGAGCCGCCGGGTATCAACTGGTCCTGACTGGGAGGCGCGAAGCGGAGTTGGAGAAGACACGGGCGCTTTCGGGCGCTGCGGATTCGATGTTGGCGGTGGCGTGTGACGTGACTGAGCCTGCGCAGGTGGATCAGCTTTTTGCGGCGGCCCGCGAGCGCTTTGGGCGGCTGGACGTGCTGTTCAATAACGCGGGAATGGGCGCGCCGGCGATTCCGATGGATGAGTTGACGTTCGCGCAATGGAGCGCAGTGGTGAATGTGAATCTGACGGGCGCTTTTCTGTGCGCGCAACACGCCATGCGATGGATGAAGGCACAGACGCCGCAGGGAGGGAGAATTATTAACAACGGATCGATCTCCGCGCACGTGCCGCGACCCCATTCCGCACCCTATACGGCGACAAAGCACGCGATTACCGGGCTGACGCGCAGTATTTCCTTAGATGGAAGGCCGTTCCATATTGCTTGCAGCCAGATTGATATTGGCAATGCCGCCACAGAGATGACGGAAAGAATGGCGGGCGGTGTATTGCAGGCCAATGGCGAGACGGCGGTTGAGCCACGCATGGATGTGAAACATGTGGCGGATGCCATTGTCTATATGGCGAACTTGCCGCTGGACGCAAATGTGCAGTTCATCACCGTGATGGCAACGAATATGCCGTTTATTGGACGAGGTTGATGGAAACGTACATCGGGTTGCTGCGTGGAGTGAATGTGGGCGGCCATAACAAGCTGCCGATGAAGACACTCGCGGCGCTGTGTGAGGCGCAGGGTTGCACGGGCGTGAAAACCTACATTCAGAGTGGGAATGTGGTGTTTCGGGCAGGGGCAAAAGCGGCGCTAGGATTTGCGGGTAAGTTGAAGGCAGAGATCAAGAAGGAGTTGGGGTTTGAGACCACGATTATCTTGCGGACGGCGGCCGAACTGAGGGCAGTTTCGGAGAACAACCCGTATCTAACTCCGAAAGTGGATACGAAATTTTTGCATGTGCTGTTTCTGGCGGATGAACCGAACCTTGTGGATGTAGTGGAGTTGAGCCCGGCGTGTGACCGTGAGGAAGCGTTCTCATTACGGGGTCGAGAGATTTTCTTATATTTGCCCTATGGGTCGGGACGTTCGAAGATGGCGAGTTATCCGTTCGATAAGAAATTGCGGACGGTGGGGTCCGTGCGGAATTGGAGAACGGTGCTGACGCTGCTGGAAATGGCGGAGAAGTAGGGCTAGGCGCCGAAGGCGTCGGCCAGAAATAGGTCCAGCGACTTCCAGGCTCTTGCTGCCGTTTTGGCGTTGTAAATCAAACCCATCTGCGGGTTGTTTGCCTCTTCGTTCATGAAGGCATGTTTCGTTCCGCCATAGGCATGGAGTTGCCAGTCAACGCCGTTCTCGGTCATTTCTTTCGTGAATGCCAGAACCTGGTCAGGTGGCGCGAAGGGATCGTCCCAACCGTGGAAGGCGATGACTCTTGCTGTAACGGGATTGGCGACGGGAAGGCCGGGAGCACCCAGTATGCCGTGAAAACTGGCAACACCCTTGAGTTTCGCACCGGCGCGCGCTGCATCTAGGGCGCACAGGCCGCCGAAGCAAAAGCCAATGGCGCCGAGCTTGGCGGCATCCACTTCCGGCAGACTTTGCACCACATCCACGACTTTGAGCAAGCGTTTTCGTAGCAGGGCACGATCTTGCGCGAGTGGGGTCATCAGTGCTTGACATTCTTCGGTGGTTTTGCCGCGCTTGCCCTTGCCATAGAGGTCAATGGCGATTGCAGCGTAGCCCCATTCGGTCAGACGCTGGGCGAATTTTTCCTGGCCTTCGGAGCGGCCGTCCCAGGCGTGAAACACCAGTACGGTGGGACGTTTCCCTTTATGGGCGTCATCTAAAACCAAAAGATTTTCAAAAGTTTCGCCGTCAAGAGTGTGTTCGACGGCTCGGGTAATGATGGACATCTTCTAAATGATACTCAGAATGATTCAAAGGGCCGCCTGCGAACATGAGAGCGTGGCAACGGATCACGCAGAGTCCTGGGACGAACGTCATGCATCCTCGCTTGAGAACAGCGCCCTGCTAGCGTTCATTGGCGGCTTCCTCGATGGCTTTACCTATGTCGGCCACGGCCACGTTTTCGCGAACGCGATGACGGGCAATGTAGTTTTGTTGGGGGTCTATGCAGTTGCAGGATCATGGCATCAGTCGCTACGGCATCTGCCGCCGATTATTACTTTCATGTTTGGAATTTGGGCCGCGAGGGGGATGCTGTTGCCGCGCATGCGCCAGATCTTGCGCTTTCCTTATGTATCGGTAGTGCTTGTGGAGCTTGTTATCATTAGCGGAATCGGTTGTTTGCCGAATCGAACTCGTGACTTCTGGATTACGACCAGCATCGCTTTCGCCGCGTCCATCCAAGTAGAGACATTTCGAGTTGTGAACGGACGCCCCTTTAACTCCACCTTTACTACTGGTAATCTTCGATCACTCAGCGAGGGTATTTTCGACTGGGCGTTTCGACATAACGTTGACGATGCGCGCGCGAAGTCTGCGGACTTTGCGGTAATTTGCGGCCTCTTCTTTTTGGGTGCAATGGTGGGCGGTTATTCGACTGCGCAATTCGGAAATAGAGCGCTTTTCGTCGATTTCGCCCTGCTTCTGGTTTTATTGATCCGGTTGTGGCCGCGCGTGGCCGTTGAGGCTTGACGCAGGAGAAATTAGCGGACTCGTCGATGCTGCCGCTGCCTTTGTAGCAGATAGGGACGGCGGCCTGGTGCGAACGATTTTGCCTGAAACTACGCGCCTTGGAAGCGCGTGGGAATCTGGCTCTAGCGGGGCGGCTTTTCGGCACACTGCTCCCACTCCCAGGGGAAATTCGATTGTCAACCTCTTTGGCCCGCTGGGCCATCCCTGCGGATGAAAATGGGCGGCCCAGGAGACAAATTGCAATATTAAGTTTTCAAACAACCGTGGGCCGACGCACCTCGAAGGAGGCGGCTAGAAAGCCGCCTCGCTGCCAAGAATGGCCGCCCTACGAAAAGTATTTTCGAGGAAAAAGAGCTGTGCGCGGCACTCTTCGAACGCCTTGCGGCGGGGAAGAGGCAACGCCCCATTCTCTGGACTAGGCTGCGGCTGCCGTTGCCTCCTGCGAATCGTTTTTTGCGCTGTGATTCGCGAGTTCTTCGGCAAATATTTTTTCAAAATTGCGGATGGCAGCGACCGTTGCCTTGTTGGACGGCGTTGGCTGCTATTTGATGACGAGTTCGGGCGTCTTTCAGGACCATTTGGGCAGCATGACGCTCGATTTTCCGCTGATTTTCTTCTTCTTTATGTTTCTGCGCTTCGAAGCCATGGTCGGCTTTACGTTGCTCGGCTCTGAGCTTGAGGAGGTCGTTGAGAGATTTGTGAAAGGCGCGCGTGTGGGTGGTCTGGTAGCGAAGATACAGAGACGATTTCTTTTCGTCGTTGATTTCGCCGGTATCGGGGTTGATGCAGGTGTCTTGCAGGCGCTGGGCGCGTTGTGCGAGCCAGAGCGATTCGGCCATGCTGTTAATCAGGATCAGTTCGGTGGGAGAAGACGCTTTATGTTCCTCGAGCAGAGATTGCGTTAACGCTTCAAAGCCAGCGGGATCTTCGGAGGTGAGGAGTTTGAAGGCGCCGTTGCCGTGCCGAGCCAAGCCGTGGAGGGTGTGGTTGAGGCAGGAGATGGCGCGGCCGGCCAAGGACGGACCGGTGGAGAGCTGCGCGTTGGCGCGGTTGGCATTCAAGCGCGCGGGGGAGATGGTGGATGGAGGGTGCGAAGGGACGCGCAGTTCGGGCGTCGGGATTTCGAGCACGGCGGGGTCGATTGTTTCTTCGGGCGCAGCGACGGCGGCGGAAGAGATGGATTGTGGGATGGGGAAGCCTGCTTTACGGGCGGCTTTTCGTGTTTGGCGCTCGACGGCGCGACGGATGTCTCTTGGTGTCATAAATAGGAAGGTCTCCTGAAGAAAAGGTAGCTTTTGCCGGGTCGTGGCTGAGCTTACCTTTCAAGTTGAAAGGGGCGTGAATGCCTGCAAGTTATTGAGGGATTTGGAGATAAAATTATTTTGGAATTTCGGCAAGATTTGTGACTGAAAAACGGGTGCGAGGAAATCTGGGTTTAACGGCGATTTTATGATGGCCGCGAGATTGGCTGGCTGGTCTGGCTCCTGTCGTTCTTGGGTGGTGTCTTAGACGTCAAATGTCTAGCCTGCGGGGTGGGGTAATGCACTTTTGGTGATTGGGCGTACTGGCGGCGATTATATTGCCATGACGTCAGGGTCGCGGACGGATGGCGAACGTCTCATAATTCGGAGTTAAGGTGGCTTTCACGGATCTCGTCACGGATCTCTGTCACGGATCTCTGAGTTGCGAGGAGTGATGTTTTTTCTCGGAAATTGTGTCCGAGTGTTGTCCCGAATTACCCCCCGAATTACCCCCCGAATTACCCCTTTGGTGATTGGGCGTACTGGCGGCGATTATATTGTCATGATGTCAGGTCGGCGGACGGATGGCGAACATCTCATAATTCGGAGTCATGGTGACCGTCCCGGATCTCCCGGATCTCCCGTCCCGGATCTCCACCTCGGAAATTGTGGTCGGATGTGTTGTCGCGAATTACCCCCCGCGAAATTTCCCGACGACAATCAGACGATTTTGAGAGGAGGGGAACCATGGTTCTCCGAGCGCTCTAGGTCGAGCCTTGCTTCAACAGTGAATTCGGCAAGCCGACCCAGGGCACGCGCTGCGTCGTCGTCGTTTGTCGTTAGGTAATTATCTATTGCGTTGAGATATGGCGTTACCGTACTGACCAATGACTTAAGTTCGGGCCTCGATGCTGCTCTAAGCGCTTCCTGCCGCCAGCCGTCGTCGTCTTCGGCCCACCTTAGAATCAATGGAATGAGAGGCTGAAATTCCTTAGGCAAGGGCTGAAGATCTGCGCGGCTTCGCCGGCCCTTGGGTTCTACCAACCCGCAGAGTGAGTCGATTGCTGACTGAAATTCCGCCGCTGTCCCTGGGCAAAAATATGCACAGACTGAGCCTTGGGTAACAAGAACTGAGTCTTGCGGAGAATGGATCAGGAGGGTCGCGGCTGCATGCACTGACGGGCGATTCAGAAACGCGAGAAGGCCGGCACGCGGGAGTGCTGGAGTAACAAAGATGGGCCAGCGTGGGTCACCCAAGACTCTCAAGTCTGACCGAATGTCGGCAGGCATTATGCGGTCTTCTCGATTGATCGAACAGACTCCAACATTTAGGCTGCCATCCACCTGGAGACGTATACAGTATTGGCTCGCCATGATTGATACCCGGCGTCGGCGCTGGTTCAGTCGAAGCTCATGCTTAAAGGCATATGCCGACCTGTCGGAAACTGACGATCCAACCGAGGGATCTCTCTCTTTGAAGTATCCGTTAGGGTCGAAGACCTGACAGTCGCGTACTTGCTTCTTTTTTTTACTCGCAAACGCCGCTAGGAGCGCAATAAAATCCACCGGTTCTGTAGGCCTCATCTCATCACGTCTCGACCATCACTTCAGTTTTATGGGGAACTGGGGCCAACATACTCAAACACCACATCCGAACGACAACTGATCGCGTTCCTCCTCACTTACTTTTTTCGGCCGTCCCACCGGTCGGGCTTGCAGCTTCCGTCCACAGCGCTTCTCGAGATTTTCGACAAACTCGTCATCACCCAGTGGCCGGGCCGCGACGGCTGGCCTCACGCAACCGCTGTCCAAATGCCTCTTCGTCTATGCTACTCCGCAGTGCCTCTTGCTAGCGTCGCCCGTCGTATTTCGCTTGCCAGGGCGTCAGATCCACCAAATCCGCCCTACCAT
>Ga0302319_10016585_pt1 | contig 13559 bp, 13 predicted proteins | sample Bog_T0_2_FD_203319 | JGI IMG/M metagenome (GOLD analysis project Ga0302319, IMG submission 203319) | Peat permafrost microbial communities from Stordalen Mire near Abisko, Sweden - Bog_T0_2 | ecosystem: Environmental > Terrestrial > Soil > Wetlands > Peat | place: Sweden: Abisko, Stordalen Mire...
GAGTTTACCGTGAAGTATCGCGGCACGGCGGCCAACGGGCTCAAAACGGTGCGGAACAAATTCGGCGAACGCTGTTTTTTTAGCGTCAACTGGCCCGACATGGCGCACCAGTGGCTACCGACCATCGACCACCCGTCCGACAAGGCGACCAGCGAGTTCGTAGTCACCGCACCCGTGAAATATCAGGTGGTGGCCAACGGACTGCTCCAGGAGACCATCGATCTGGGCGACGGCCGGCGGCTGACGCACTGGAAACAATCGGTGCCCATCGCCACGTGGCTGAATAATATCGGGGTGGCGCAATTCGCCGTGCGGCACTATGGCACGGGCGCGGGTGTGCCGCTCGAGACGTGGCTGTTCCATCAGGACCGCGACCCCGGCATGACCACTTTCGAGGAGCCCACGCGCCAGGCCATGGCGTTCTATAGCGAGCACATTGGCCCGTATCCTTACGAAAAGCTGGCCGATGTGGAGGCCGCCGGCATGGGCGGAGGGATGGAGCACGCCAGCGAGATTTTCTTCGGACAGGGCTCCGTGAGCGGCCGGCCGAATTTGAGCCTGGTCGCGCACGAGACCGCGCATCAGTGGTTCGGCGATTCGGTGACGGAAAAAGATTGGGACGACGTGTGGTTGAGCGAGGGCTTCGCCACCTACTTCCAGCAGCTCACCACCGAGCACTACGAGGGCCGCGATGCCTTCGTGGCCGGGCTCCAAAGAAATCGCCGCAGCGTCTTCAATACCGAGAAACGGCTGCCCGGCGTGGCCGTGGTGCAGGACAAGCCATGGCAGGGCATTCCGAACCAGATTGTCTACCAGAAGGGCGGCTGGGTGTTGCACGTGTTACGCGGGCAGATCGACACGGACAAGTTCTGGGCCGGCATTCGCGAGTATTACCGGCGCTATCGCGACGGGAATGCGTCGACCGGGGAATTCCGCCGGGTGATGGAAGAGGTGTCGGGCGCGGACCTCGGATGGTTCTTCGAGCAGTGGCTCTATCGCGCGGGATCTCCGGCGGTGGAGGGCGGATGGAAGTATAACGCGGCCACGAAGAAGATCGAGGTGGAGCTGACGCAGACGCAGGCCGGCGAGGCGTTCCGTCTGCCGCTCGAAGTAGCGGTGAGGGGCGCGCAGGCGCGGATCGAGAAAATCGAGATGACGGGCAAGCGGCAAAGCTTCGAAATCGCGGCGGACCAGGAGCCCGCGTCGGTGGAACTGGATCCCAATACCTGGATGCTGATGGACGCCAAGTTCGCGAAACGCTGACCGGCGAGCCGGTACGACTCTCCGAGATCCTTCGTGGTGCGGGCAATCACGGTGATTTTCGAGATCAACGGCCGCTCGCTGGCGAGCGTTTCGGAGGTGGGGCAGGCACAAACTCCACGGCGACAATGGTAGAAATGCCCGCTACCCCGCGCGTTCCGACGCCTCTTCGGCATCGCCATACACTTCTTCGCGGATGATTTTCTCGGTAGCCTCGTTCAAATAACTGTTCAGCGCCGCCCGCAGTTCCTGATACTCCGGCCACAGCGTCTGCTGGACGAAGGACCGGGGCGCGTTGACGACTATGGTGGTCATGCGCTGGCGCTTGTAGCGGAAAGGCTTCAGGCCATAGCGGCGGCACAACGCCGTGAAAAGTCGTCTCTGCCAGGGATCGGGTATGCTGAACTGGAACTCCACCGGCGGCTCGGTCCTCACCGTACTGCCGAGGACCTTCCTGATGCGCTCGATGGCCGCCGCGGCGGCGTCCCGTTCTCCCACGGTGGTCGCGCCTTCGAACAACGCCTGGATCTTGCGCAATCTCTCGCGAAGCTGCTCCTCGGTGGTCATGGTGGTCCCTCGATTGTACCTCCATGGAGCGTTAGCCTTTGCCGCAAAAAGTACTTGAAATCCATCGGCGGCAGGTATATGCTGGAACTCATGGCGACCCTACGTCCCGAACCCGTGCAACTGCACGAGCACGCCATGGACAACCTGCGGTACATCCGCCGCACGTTGGAGCGTGCCGGCGAGTTTACCGCGGTACCGGGAATCGGCGGCATGCTGATGGGGTCCACTGCCCTGGTGGCGGCGTGGATCGCCGGTCCGCGCACTGCGGCTCCCCGCTGGCTGGCGGTCTGGCTGCTGGAAGCCGTGGTGGCATTGTCGATCGGCATCGCCGCCGCGGCGCACAAATCGAAACGCGTGCGTATCCCTCTGCTGTCCGGTCCCGGGCGAAAGTTTGTGGCCGGTCTTGCCCCGGCCATGCTCGCCGGCGCGGTCCTCACGCTGGTCTTGTTCCGCCTGGGAGTGCCGGGAGTTCTGCCGGGCATCTGGCTGCTGCTTTATGGCGCCGGAGTAGTATCCGGGGGCGCATCGTCGGTACGGGTGGTGCCGGCCATGGGCGCCTGCTTCATGCTGGCGGGAGCCGTGGCGCTCTTCCTGCCGGCCACCTCGGGCGACCTGCTTCTGGCCGCTGGATTTGGCGGCTTGCACATCCTGTTCGGTACCATCATTGCGGTGAAATATGGCGGGTAAACAGAACACGGCCAGACGCGAACGAGACAAGAAGCTCCAGCCCGCGCCGGTCGGCGTGCCGGCCGCGCTCAGCGCGCCTAAACTCGACCGCCTGATTCATGAACGCCTGCGGCTGGGCATCCTGAGCGCGCTCTCCGTCAACCAGTCGCTCACCTTCCCGGAACTGAAGAAACTGCTCGACACCACCGACGGTAACCTCAGCGTGCACGCCCGCAAGCTGGAGGAAGCCGCCTACGTTGCCTGCGCCAAATCCTTCAAAGGCCGCGTGCCCCGAACCGAATATCGCCTTACCGCATCGGGGCGGAAGGCGCTGGAGCGTTACCTGGACCACATGGAAGCCCTGATCCAGGCTATGCGCGATCGCTGAGCGGTCTTTTTTTATGCCCTCTAACTTTATAACGAAAAGTACTCTACACGCGGGGATCATCATGGATGGCAACGGCCGGTGGGCCCTGGCTCGCGGCTTGCCGCGCGAGGCCGGCCATCGCGCCGGAGTAGAGACCGTTAGCCGCATTGTGGAAGCGGCTCCCGATGCCGGGATCGGCATCCTGTCCCTGTTCGCCTTCTCGTCCGACAACTGGCGCCGCCCGCGCCTGGAGGTGGACGCCCTGATGCGCCTGCTGGCCCGGTATCTGGAAAAGGAGGCGGACCGCTGCCTGCAAAGTGGAGTCCGGCTGGAGGTGATCGGGCGCCGCGACCGTCTGAACGCCTCGCTGCGGCAAGCGATCGCGAAGGCCGAGCAGGCCACCGCCGCCGGCGCCCGACTGTGGCTGCGCATCGCCTTCGATTACTCGGGCCGGGATGCCATTCTGGCCGCCGCGCGCGGTGTGGCCCGTCTTTCCCGCGAGTCTCTGGAGCACGCCCTCGGGCCGCCTGTCGATCTGCTGATCCGCACCGGCGGCGAACGCCGTCTCAGCGATTTTCTGCTCTGGGAATGCGCCTATGCGGAGCTGGTTTTCTCGCCCCGGATGTGGCCCGATTTCAGCGCTGTCGACCTGGCCGCCGCGGTCCGCGAATTCCGCGGACGCGATCGCCGTTTCGGCGCTATCCCGCCGCCGCTGGCACGCCGGCAGGAAGCGTGGTTGGATTAACCTAAAAACGGCGGTTGACAGGCCGCCACGCAGGCTTCCTCTTTAGCCCCAAGTGCTTGCAGAAACGGCAGTTGTCACCCAACGGGTGAACTGCGCGGCAGTTGGAGACCCATACAGGTCTCGGACTTGCCGGCAACGCCGGCAGGCAACCGCCGTTTTTAGGATTAAGGATTCTGCTTGGAGAATTGTGGGGCAGACTTTAGAGGCGCTTGCAAAATTCGGTATTGAACCCGCTCCCTCACGGTCGCGGCTCGGTAAGTGCTTGCCTTTCAACGTGGCTTTTCCGAGCCGCGCGCGCAAGCAAGCGGTTCCTTCGAATTTTGCAAGTTCCTCTTTAGTCTGCGGCGGGCTTCAGCCCGCCCTCCTGCGAACGATGTGAGACCTGCGGCAGGCGGACTGAAGTCCGCCGCAGGCTGAAGCCTTGCCCCACACGGAAGTCCATGGATAGCGATCACTGACAGCTATAATGTATTCCATGGTCACCGGCATCGAACACACAGCCATCGCATCGCCCGACCCCATGAGACTCGCCCGCTGGTACGTCGATCACCTGGATTTCACCATTAACTGGCAGCCACCCAATACCTCCACCGTCTTCGTCAAGGCCCCCGGCGGCCATCTGCTGGAGATCATCGAGGCCGCTGCTCCGCTGGCCGCCGCGCCCGGGATGCGCGACCCCGGCCTGCGCCACCTGGCGATCGCGGTCAGCGATTTCGACGCAGTCTGCCGCCGCCTGGAAGCTGCCGGCGTCAGGTTTCTGACCGCTCCGGAAACAGTACACGGCAACTCATTGGCCTTTTTCACCGATTGCGACGGCAACATCCTGCACCTGTTGCATCGCGAAACGCCGCTGCCCTGACTTATTCGAGAATCGCCTGCATCACGGCGTTCTCAAAATCGCGCTGCACCGGGACCACCTGCGTCTGAATCATCACGATGGTCACCATCTTTTCCTTGGGGTCGATCCACGTTTGTGTTCCGTAGGCGCCATCCCAGCCAAAACTGCCCGTGGTAACGCGCAGTCCCGCCGCCACGGAATCCTCCACAATGCCCATCAAAAGTCCGTAGCCCATGCCGTGAGCCGGCCGGCCGAGCTTCCCGTTGAACATGTCCCCCACGTGATTGGACGACATCAATTGCACCGTTCGCGGGCTCAGCAGGATGTGCCCGTTCAGCTTGCCGCCGTTCAATAGCATTTGCGCGAGTTGCAGATAATCCTGGGCGGTGCACATCAGACCGCCACCGGCGCCGAAGTAGATCTTGCTCGAAAAGCCGTCCTGATTGGCGCTTTTCCGCAATCCGTTGGGGCTCTTGTCGTACAACGTCACCATGCGCGGCCGGCGGTCGTCCGGCGGGTAGAAGAACGTGTCTTTCATCCCCAGCGGCTCGAAAATGCGCGTCCGCAGGTATTCATCGTAGGGCTGGCCGGAGACGATCTCCACGATTCGCCCGAGCACCTCGGGACCGGCCGAACCGCTGTACGCCCAATCCGTGCCGGGCTGGAAATCGAGCGCGACCGAGCCCAATCGCGGGACGTATGTGGCCAGCGTATCGGTGGGCAATTTCGGCGTCGACTTAGCCCCCTCGCGCGCTCCGATGCCGCCGCTCATCAGTCCGGAAGTGTGAGTCAGCAGGTCGCGAACGGTGATCTCGCGCGCGGCCGGCATCAGATAGAAGTCCGGCTCTCCGCCCGGCTGGCCCACGGGGCGATTCGGAAAGCGGGCCACCGCCACCTTGCTGTTCTTGAACTCGGGAATGAATTTCGACACCGGATCGGTGAGGCGAATCTTCCCTTCCTCCACCATCATCATGACGGCCACGCCGGTAATCGGCTTGGTCATCGAAGCGATGCGGAAGATGGCGTCCGTCGTCATGGGTTTCTTCGACTCGATATCCATCAGGCCGTGCGCCTCAAAGTGCACCACCTTGCCGTTGCGGGCCACCAGCGTCACCGCGCCGGAGATTTCACCCGCGTCGATATGCCGCGCCATCGCCTCATGAATTCTCTGCAACCGTTCGCTCGACATACCGGCTTCCTCGGGTTTTCCCGCAGGAACCTGGGCGGCCATGGGCAGCGCCAGCATGGCCGACAGAATCAGTGTCCGTGCAATCTTAGTCATCAGCTTTTCATCCGCATTAAGAAATACAAACCCGCGAGCGAGAAAATCACGTCCGGCCCCCACGCGGCAATGGCCGGCGTCAATTCGTTAATCTCCCCCACCTTCTCGAACAGTGTGGACGTCGCCAGGTACGCCAGGGCGATCGCGATACCTACGCCGATACCGGTCATGGCGCCCCGGTTGCCCACCAGGAATCCGAAGGGCACTCCGATCATCGCCATGATCAGCGCGAAAAGAGGAAGGGCGAACTTACGATAGAGCTGTATCTCGAAATCCACCGTGTCGTAACCATAGCCGCTCTGCTTGAGATCCCGGACGTATTTGTCGAGTTCCCGGAAGTTCATCTGCGTGTACAGGTGATACTCCTGCAGAAAGTAGTCCGGCGTTTCATTCAGTTCCGGGAATGTCCTGGCTTGAAAGTCCGTACGGACGGCGGTGGCGGTATTGTTGCGAAAATCGCTGAACCATCCGTTTTCGAAGACCCACGTATTGATGGAGGGGTTCCAATGAGCGCGGCCGGCGCGGATCTGCTTCACCACCTGGAACGTGCTCGGCTGGAGTTCGTATACGTTGGCGTCCGCCATCTCGTTTTTCGCGGGGTCGAAAAAGGCGTAGTAATAGATCCGGAAGCCATTCCCCATGGTCCACTTCCGGTCGGCCCGGTAGTAAGTCTGGGTGGGCCGTGCCTTGATTTGATCGCGCAACTTATCCTGCCTCCGGTTGGCTGCCGGCAGGTAGTAATAGTCGAAGGCAAACAGCGCCCCGCTGATCAGGGTGCTGGCCAGCAGGATGGGCATGGCCAGGCGGAACAGGCTTACGCCGCAGGCGCGGAACGCCGTCACTTCGTTCTGTTTGCTCAGAGTCCCGAGATTCGCCAGCGCCGCCACCAGCACGCAGATCGGCGTAAACTCATAGATACTCATCGGGGTCAGGAAGAGCAAGTACGTGAACATCGTCTGCAGACGGATGTCGTGCTTGATCATGTCGCCCGTCAGGTCGAAGAAATTGAAGATCAGGAAGATGGAGACGAAGGTCGCCAGGATCACGACTAAGTAAAACAGGAAGTTCGACAGGACATAAGTATCGACAAGCTGCGGCAGCAGGGGGAAGCGCCAATGGGGCAGTCCGGAAGACGGCTTCGGCTTGGCGGCCGCGGCCTTGGGCTTGAACCATCCCAAGGGAACCGCCGCCACACTCTGCAATACCGACAGAATATCGCGATCGCCCGGCTTTTCCATGCGCGCAAGGAACAATACACCGGCCAGGCCGAAAACCACGTTGGGCAGCCAGGTAGCCACCGGCACGGACAGCGTTTTCTGCTTGGCCACGTTCTCCAGCGTCATGGAAGCCAGGTAATAGCAAAAGAAACCCAGGAACAGCGCGATCAGATAGGCCGCCGACTTGCCGCCCTTCCGCGTGGCGATTCCCAGCGGAATTCCCACCAGCGCCAACATCACGCAGCCCACCGGAAACGTGAACCGCTGGTGCAGTTCGATGGCCGCTTCCAGGACGTCGGCGCCGGTATAGTGCAGCAACTGCCGGGTGCTCATCTCCTTGGGTTTCTGGCTGGCCTGCTCGGCCGGCTTCACCTGCAGGGCCTGGTTCCCGAACGGAGCTACGAAGTCCTGCGATACCAGGTCCTTGCCCATCTCGTGACTGAAATAATTGTGCAGGTCGAGCTGAATGCGGTTGTGCTTCGGATCGGACGTCGCGATGGCGTCGTGCGCGGTGCTGATCAGCGGGCCATCGGCCTTCGCGGCGAGGCCTTTCTTGCGATCTTCGGGCGGGGTGTTATCGGCAATAAAGACTCTCTCCCACGGCACCGGAGAGCCCGGCGGACTGGGGCGCACATTATCCACATACAGGATGGTGTGTTCGAAATCCTCAATGAACACGTGCGGCTGGATCTCCGCGGACAGGCGGTTGGCCATCAACTGGTTCAGGATGCGCGCGGTTTCGCGATAGGAGTAAGGTGTGAGCCGCAGCGATGCCCAGGCGGAAAGTCCCATGCCCAGCGCCGCAAACAAAAGCACCGGGGCGATTACCTTGCGGCTGGAAACGCCGGCGGCGCGCATGGCCACAATTTCGCCGTCAGACGACATACGGCCAAGGCCGATCAGGATGCCGATCAGCACGCCGAACGGGATGGTAAACGGCAGCACCGGCGGCATGGCCAGGGCCAACAGTTTGGCGACGGTGGCCGCCGGCGGACTGCTCCCCACCAGCACTTTGAAAAGCGCGTCGGCGCCATGCAGGAAGATGATGAACGTCGCCAGCAGCGTGCCCAGCAGGGAGCTGGTCAGAATCTCGCGAAAAACGTAACGGCCGAGTAGGCGCACGGCCTGTCCTTACTTCACCAGCTCCGGCGCCGGTACCACCGGCAGCTTGGGCAGCTCATCCTCCACCGGATGCAGCTCCAGATCGTCGATGATAATCGACGGCGCCACGATGCAGGCTTCGGTGGTGTAACTGGCCCCGCCGGCCAGGGCCGCGAAGGGCACCGTGCTGTCCAGGAAGTCGAACACCGTGGCATCGTCTCCCGCCGTCAGAATGTCCTTCAGGGAGCGTGCGGTGAAGCCGCGGAAGCGCAGTCCGCGCACCAGTTCCTCACGGCCGTCGGGAAACACCTTGTACACCAGCAGCGGGCTGCTCACCGGGTGGACCGTACCCTGTTCGGCTTGCAGCATCCGCACCAGCTCGCCGCGCGTCGCGGTGGAGGGGAAATCCATTTTGCGCACGATGATCCCGTACGGTTTATTGCGCGCCTGAATCAGCTCGATCAGCTTCTTTTTCATGTCCGCGGCGGGGAGGGTCTCGCTCGAACCGATGAAGAGATTGCTGATGTCCGCGGTGTTGGCCTGGAAGCCCGGAAGGCGCGCGCGGCCGTTGGACCCTTCAAACCCGCGCACCGGCTGCCGGGTGAGCAGGTATCCCTTCAATGCGCCCTTCTCCACCAGGTGCAGCGGCTTGGGGATCACGCCTTCGCGGTCCACCTGGTAGGAGCCGAAGAGCGCTTTGCCGCGCCACTCTTTCTGCGTGGGATCGTCCACTACGTCGAAGGTATCGGGCAGGATCCGCGAACCCATGCGGCCTTCGAATTCGCTCGACTGCCCCGCCCCGCCGCGCGCGCCGGCGGGCGTCCGCGAGAGCGCCAGATTCCGGGCCAGGAGTTCGGCGAAAATCTGTGGGCTGGCATCGCCTTCAAACAATACCGGACCGTTGTAATCCTCGCCCTTGGGCGCCCGCGCCAGGGCGACCAGATTGTCCGCCATCTTAGTAAGTCCGCGGGTCATCTCCTCTTCGGACGGCAGGTGCCCCACATCCAGGGCATGGAAAGTCACGGCATCGTGCAGCGTCATTCCATCGGCCGATTGCGCCGTAACGCTGGCCCGCAGGAAGGCGACGTTTTCTTGCACCTGCACTTCGGTGCCTTCGGAATTCACCACATAATATCCGCCGTTGTCGGCGTGCAACTCCACCTCGGAAGTCTTCACGTCGGGATACTGCGTGAACACGGCGGAAAGCGTACGGGTGCGGCCCAGCCAGGTTTTTTCGTCGAGCGCCAGCTTTTGGAACGGCTGGATGAGGTGTACCGGTTCGGCGTGCGCGAAATCGTTGAGCTGGTCGCTCTGATTGATGTTCCGCATGGCGGCGCGCTTGCGCGAAATCGCTTCCACCGCGCCTTTGTACACCGAGTCGGTTTCCAGCCAGAGATAGCGGCGGAGAACCGGATAGGCGTTATCCAGCGGAAAATTCTCCAGGTCGTAGCGGGATCCACCGCCCCCACCGCCGGCGAAGTTGGTGTTGTCGAACTTGTAATCGCCCACGCGCACGTGCACTTCGGGCAGGCGGAAGTGGTCGCGGCTGCGCGAAAGCAATCCGCCCAGGCTCGCCGAAACGCTGAAGCTGTCCGATTCGTCGAGCAGGTACTCCACGAAATACGGCTGTTCCAGGTCGGGCAGCTTGAGTTTGACCGAGCGATCCACTTCGTCGTGCATGGCCTGCAGCAGCGGATCGGCCGCGGGCGCCTGGGCGCAAAGCACCAGCACGGCCGCCGCCATGGCGCCACCCGCCAGCATCGCGGCCCTCATTTCGCCACCCCTTTGCCTTCCATGCTCGCCGGTTCGGGAAGCAGCGGCGGCCGGTCGTTGGATTTGGCCTTCTTCTCGATCTCGATTTCCGAAACCAGGACCGCCGGCGACACCGCCGATACCGGCACGCTGCCCGATTCCGCCCCGCAGTACCCGTTAAAAACTTCGGTCTTGTCCGACGTAGCCAGGATCTTGGAGAAACTCGCCAGCGGCGTGCCCACGATGTCGGCGCCGCGCACCAGCTCGTCCGGACGCCCGTCGAGATACACGCGGTACACGATCACCGGAATCACTTTGAACGCCTGCAAGCCGGCGCGCCCGGTGGTGGTGAATCCGCCGGTAATATCGCGGAAGTACAGTCCGTAGGGCTTGCCCTGCCTCTTGACCTCGTCGAGCAGCATCTGCCGCAGCTTCGCGTCCGACACGGCGTTGGACGATTCCACGATCAAATTCGACTGCCGGGAGACCGGTTCCAGCCCCGGCTGCCGCCGCCCGTGCCCGTTGGAATGGTCGACGCCCTTGATGGGCGAGCGCGACATCAGGAAGGTCTTCAGCACACCCTTGTCCACCGCCAGCACGGGTTGGCCTTTGACACCCTCGTCGTCGTAGTCGTACCAGCCGTTGAGATCGACGCCGTCGATTTTGCGCCGGGTGGGGTCGAACAGCACCGAGAGGAAGTCCGGCAGCACCTTGGTGCCCACGCTCTTGGTGAACGTCTGGCCTTCGCTCTCATCCTTCTGCCGGTGGCCCTCCACGCGGTGGCCGAAAATCTCGTGGAAGAAGACGCCGGAAGCGCGGCCCGAGAAAATCGCCGGCCCCACGAAGGGTTCGGCCTCGGGCGCTTTGAGCAGCGCGGAAGCGTCGTTGGCCACGCGGTCGATGGCCGCCAGCAGGCTCTTGTCGTCGGGCAGGCCATCCGGGTCGACCGCCTCGAAGGTATCGAAGGTGCCCACGTCGGTGCCGTCGGTGGCTTTGGCGGAGGCGGAAATGATCACGCGCGCGAAACCGCGTCCCTGCACGATGCGCGTACCTTCGGTATTGACGAAGTACTGGGTGTCCGCCTGGGACGACACCGACACATGCGAGGTGAGAATGCTGGGGTAATTCTGAAAGCGGGCCGAGAGTTTGCGCACGCGGTCGCGCCAGGCCTCTTCGTCGAACTTCACCTTCGGAGGCGGATGGACCGAGACCACCGTCGGCTCGCTCGAAAAATCGTCGGAATCGTCGGCTTCGGCCACGCGCACCTGGGTGTTGGTCTTGATCCGGATGAGGCGCTCGGCGGCCAACTGGTAAGCCCGATCGGTATCCAGCCACATGAGGCGCTTGAGGGAATTGACGTTGTCCTCGAACGGAACGAGGATCCCCGCCGTGAAGCGGCCCGACTGGGCTCCCCCGGCGCTGCGCACGCGGTGGTAGTTGTCGAGCTTGGGAGAGCCCACGCGCACGGAAATATCGAAAATGCGATTGGTTCCGTTGCTGTTGGACTCCAGGGCGCCGAGGGTGGCGGAAAGGGCATGCATCTCCGTTTCGGTAATTTCGTAGCTCAGGAAGTACGGCGGCGGGTCCGCCTTGTCCTTGAGAGCGAGGAAATTGCGGCTCAATTCCTGCGACATGGCGTCGAGCAGCACCGTAGGTTGGGCCGCCGCAAGAGTGGCCGCGGAGAGAAGCAAAAGTAAACGGGGAAAAACTTGGGGGATCAAGTCTTCAGGATACCATCGGGCGGCGGGCGTGCGTGCGGCGTTCAATTACAGAACTCCCGATGTCGTGGAATTTGCAGCGAGCCCGCAGGTGGGGCGGGCGGTGCTCGCCTTCGCTCGATCCTATTCGAACAGCGGGCCTGATTCAGTGCGGGCGGGCAGGCGAGCACCGCCTGCCCCACCTGCGAAGCTCTCGCCATCGAAAGGAATAGCTCCGCCCATTTTCCCCTCCAGGCAGAAATTGCGGGCGACATCAGGAGGTCTGATGTCTTGGGTGTGCCCGCGGGACACTCAGTTCGACGCCCGGCTCGCTCCGGATCGAGCACGTCTCCACCCGATAACCGTCCATCTGTTCCGTCTTCAGCGACGTGACCTGAGGCGCTACGCTCGCCTGGGCCGTGACCGCGGCGGTGGCGCGGATCTCGCCGCGAATGCGCTCCTGGAACTTCGCCAAGCCGGCCGCGGATTCCACCGCCTTCCGCCGCGATGTTGGAATCGTTCTTACTTCTTCCCCGCGGGCGCCGGCTCCGGATAGCGGACCGCCTGGCGCGCGACCAGTTGCCAACCTTGCGGTCCCTTCACCAGCACGTGCAGCACATTGAGCTTCGCCACGCTCACCACGCCGGCGGAATTGATATGGAAATCGGCATCGCCCACCACTACCGCGGTGTTGCCATACACGCGAACCTTGAGGTCCTTGAAGTCGATCTCCTCGGTGGTGCTATTTCCCTTCAAGGATTCCAACACCGCAGCCTTATCCTGGTGCAGATTCGAGGAGTGAGTATAGATGACATCGTCGCTCAGAATCCTGGAGAGCGCGGCGGCGTCTTTCTTGATCAGCGCCTGCTTGTAGGCCCCCATCGTGGCCATAATCTCTTTTTCCGTCTTGGCATCGGGATTGGCAGCCGACAAAATCGTGGCCGAGACAAGGAAGAGGATCCACTTCGTCATATGTAACAGCTTACACGAGTATCCTGCGAGTTATCCTGAAAGATATGCTCCTTTCCGCCTCCGACCTCAAACTTCTGGCGCAGTACGACACGCCCACCATCTCCAACGTCATCGAGCTCTTCGAAGTCCGCCCACGTACCGCCGGCTACATGGACGGCCGAATCCGCGCCTGCTTTCCCGAGATGCCACCCATCGCCGGTTACGCCTCCACCGCCACGATGCGCACCGCCTGGCCTCGCGGCGAGGGCGACGTCTATAGCGGCCTGGACGAACAGGTGGCCCACTTCGCGGAACTGCCCGGCCCCGCCATAGTGGTCTTTCAGGATGTGGATGAACCGCCCATCGGCGCCACGTTCGGCGAAGTCATGTGCGCCAGTTACCGCTGTTTCGGCGCTCTGGGCATTATCACCAGCGGCCCGGCGCGCGACCTCGACCAGGTCCGCCGCCTGGGGTTCGCCGCCTTCAGCAACGGCGTCGTCTGTTCCCACGCCTCCAGCCACATCACTTCCGTGCACCAGCCGGTGCGTGTTGGCGGCATGGAAATCCGCCCCGGCGATCTGCTGCATGCCGACGCCAACGGAGTCTGCTCCATCCCCGGTTCGATCGCGTCCGAAGTAGCCCACGCGGCCGCCGAATTCATGGCCTGCGAGTCGGTCTGCATCGATTTCGCCGTCGCCGGCAACCGCGACGTCAAGGGGTACTCCGAGGCGCGCCAGGAAATGCTCCACCGCATCGCCGAACTGGGCAAGCGCCTGCGGGCTGCGAGAACGTGATGCGCGCGGCTCGGTCGGAATAGCTTTCGCGCGCCATGGAGGGACGGACGTTGGATACCGTCTCCGCTCAAGCGATTTCTTCACTGCGGTGCGACCATGACGGTCGCGCTCTGGCGGGACTTGTTGTAGGTAGTTTCTGTCGCGAAACTCCTACTCGTAACGGCAAGACCGCTCCCTTGCGGTCGCGGCTCAGTAACCCTAAAAACGGCGGTTGACCGCCGGCGTTGCCGGCAAGTCCGAGACCTGTATGGGTTTCCAACTGCCGCGCAGTTCACCCGTTGGGTGACAACTGCCGTTTCTGCAAGCACTTGGGGCTAAAGAG
>Ga0302319_10016586_pt1 | contig 13559 bp, 15 predicted proteins | sample Bog_T0_2_FD_203319 | JGI IMG/M metagenome (GOLD analysis project Ga0302319, IMG submission 203319) | Peat permafrost microbial communities from Stordalen Mire near Abisko, Sweden - Bog_T0_2 | ecosystem: Environmental > Terrestrial > Soil > Wetlands > Peat | place: Sweden: Abisko, Stordalen Mire...
CGGTTACGACCAAAGCCAACTGTTGATTCCGCGTTGTGATGTTCCCATCGCCGGAAACGTCGATGAATTGGGGAGAAAGTGCCAATTCCACCCCATATTGATCGTGCCGATTGACTGCATCCGACCAAGCATCTTCGATCATCTGGAAGTCGTGAATGGCGGGGCCTGCCGAGGCCGGAGGAGTGCTGGCGTCGCGTATCGAATTCAATGTCTGCGCGAAACCTCTGGCTCCAACAAGCAGTAGAACAACACAACAACACATGCGATGGCGCTGATTCATTTCGATCTCCGAAAGCCTGCAAATACCGCGAAATGTCAGTGACGACATCGCGCTCTCCTTAGCTCTCACATAAGAGAGGCGTTCAAACGGCAGGCACGCCTATCCTTGACGATAAAGAGTGGACGCGAAACATGGTGTCCCAAAAGGAACTGCGACGCGGTCACCATTGGTTTCACACTAGACTCTCGATTCGCATATTGCGCGTCGCGAATACCCATCGATCTTGACAGGGGAAAACCCAGTTGGGAGGATTTCAGATGAAAAATATTCTTACGTTCGTTTGCTGCCTCTGCTCGATTGCTGCGCTGGGTGAGAGGAAGTCGGCGAAGGCATCCGCCATGAGCGGCGAGAGCTTTATCAAGTTCGCAGCACAAACTGACATGGTCGAGGCCAATCTCGGGCAGTTGGCGCAAACTGCGGCTGGCTCGGAGCAAGTAAAGGATTACGCTCAAATGCTTGTGACAGACCGCACAAGCGACTTCAACCAACTCTCAGGAGCTGCTCGCCAGGCAGGTATGACAGTGCCAAAGGCAATTGACACCGAGCATAACCGGACGATGATTGGCCCTTTCGAGAAACTGAAGGGCGCCACCTTTGATCGTCGTTATATTAAGGACTTGATAGCCGAACACGAGAAAGGCATAGCCATTTACAAGAAAGAGGCAGTGGATGCGCAAAACTCGGCCTTGAAGTCCTATGCGGGCCATGCGTTGCCAGTCCTTGAAAAGCATCTCGCTGACGCGATCAAATTGGAAAAGGCAAGAACCTGATAGAGCGCCGTTTCAATCCGTCGATCGCGCGCTGGCCACTCCCGACCGGCTACGGTTCCGCTTGCCTCCAACCATTCGCACACAACGGTTCAAAGGAATGAAATAAACTGTCAGTCCGCCGCCTTGAGTTTTGCTGCCTTGAGGAGGGGAAAGATGAACTTAGTTTGGGTTTTGTTTGCGATGCCATTGGTGGGTCTAATCTACTTCGTCTACGTAATCGGACGAGGGGGAAGAAGGCGCCCACCTTAACGCACAACCGCTGATGTCGAGAGTAGTGGCTATCATCCCAAATGGAGTTAACCCCAAAGCCTTCCGGCGAGAACCATAATTGATGTGCACTTTGACGGGCACATGTAAGTATCCTCCGGCAAAGCCGGAGGCTTTATGGTTGGTGGCCCCTCAAAGGGGCCTGCGTAGAAGTGCTCCAGGCCGGCAGCCCCTTGTCGCCCGCGCCGTAGGCGCAGTGATTGTTAGCCCCGCGCTTCAGCGCTTTCAATTACCCACAAATACGGTAAGCCGGAGCCGGTGTTGTCAGAAGAGATTCGGCATCAAGCGAGGTACTTTTCAGAGGGTCGTGACGGGCCGTGAACTAGCGTCATGGAAGCAGCAGCGAAGCGGGCAATCGAGTTGGAGTCTTGTGACCCCCAGGGCTGGATCGAGCAGGAGTTGGCGGCATCGAGGTTGCCCGATGCGCGGCTGGATAAACGGCTGCGTTCTGTGGTGGCGCAGTTGGCCAAAGGGGTGGGGCGGAGCATTCCCTGGGCCTGTCAGGATTGGGCGGCGGCCAAGGCGGCCTACCGTTTTTTCTCCAACGGCCGGGTCAGCGAAGAGCAAATCCTGGCCGGTCATTTTCTTGCCACACGGGAGCGTATTCCCAGCGGAGAAGAACTGTTTTTGGTTGTGCATGACACCACCGAGTTCAGTTACAAGCGCGAGGATATGGCCGCGGTGGGGTTGGTCAGCAAAGGCTCGGTGCGCAAGGACGCACAAGGCCGGCCGGTGTACTTCACCACCTGCGGGATCAACCTGCACTCCAGTTTGGCCCTGACTCTGGAAGGGTTGCCGCTGGGGTTGACCGCCGTCAAGTTCTGGAGCCGCAAGGAGTTCAAAGGCCGGAAGGCGAAACGAAAGGCGCATAACGCTCCCATCGAGGAAAAGGAGAGCGTGCGCTGGCTGGAGAACCTGTGCTCTTCGACCGCGTTGCTTGCCCAGCCACAACATTGTGTCCACGTGGGCGATCAGGAGAGCGATATCTTCGATCTGTTCGCCGCCGCAAACCAGTTGGGAACGCACTTTCTGGTGCGTACCCGCGCCGACCGGCTGGCCGATGGCGGGCCCGAGACCGTAGCCGAAGCCATCGGGAGAAGTCCGCGCCGGGGGCTGTATCGTATCGCCGTGCGCAATCGCAAGGGCGAAGAGTCGGAAGCAGTGTTGGAAATCCGCTACCGGCGTATGCGCATTCAGACGCCCAAAGGCAAGAAGAAACGCTATCCGGACCAGATGGTGACCGTGATCGAGGCGCGAGAACAAGAGACGCCGCCCGATCGGGACCGGATCGACTGGAAACTGATCACCGATCTGGCGGTGGATTCACGCCAGCAGGCGGTGGAAAAGGTGCAATGGTACGCGCTGCGCTGGAAGATCGAGATCTTTCATAAGATCCTCAAATCGGGCTGCCGGGCCGAACAAGCCTGACTAAGGACCGCCCCGCGGCTGGTGAATCTGCTGTCGGTGTTCTGCATCCTGAGTTGGCGCGTCTTCTGGCTTACCATGACCAATCGCATCGATCCGGACGCTGATCCCGAGTTGGTTTTTACGGATCTGGAACTGCGCATTCTGGATCGATTGGTCGCCGACAAGCCCGCTGCCAAGCTGCAACAACACTTGCTCTCGCATTACCTGATCAAGCTGGCGCGGTTGGGAGGTTACCTGGCGCGTAATTCGGACCCTCCACCTGGAAACGAAACCATCTGGAGAGGACTAACCCGTCTTGTCGATATTCAACTGGGCGTCATCATGGGAGCTGAAAATGTGGGTAATTGAAAGCGCTTCAGCGTGGGGTTGGCGAAACCAACAATTCATTCGGAGTCCCATCGGGACGGCGCCCATGCTCCACGCCCTTCGAACGGTTTTGCTGGAAGAATGGAAAACACAAACCCGGAGCGACTCCCGTAAACGTCAAACTTCTACTGCCACCCCGGCAAAGCCGGGGGTTCTCCCAATTAAATAGCTCTTGGTGTCCAATGCGGCTGCACGAGTGTAAGGTTACCATGATGCGTGTAGTAATCGCCTCGTTCAATGGGCATACGGCGCTGCTCAATCGCGCAGAAACACACTCAACAGCGATTTATGAACCCGAATACGGCTGTTGTATTCAATGAATCCGAGCTTACGAAAGCGGCTTAAGAAGGCATTGACACGAGGCCGCGTACTGCGAATCATGCTCGCAAGGGCTTCCTGGGAGATCGGCTGAATCAGCGCATTCTCTTCTCCCGGCTGGCTATACTCCGCCAACAGTAGAAGTATTCTCGCCAGCCTCTTTTCCGCTCGATTGAAGAGCTGGTCGACGAGATCAGCCTGGGTTCTCAAGTTGCAATCCAGCAGGAAAGAGGAGAATAAACTGGAAAACGACTGCTCTTCGCGCATGACCCGGAGGAATTCCGGCCTCTCAATTCTGAGCGCGGTCGAGGCGGTAACGGCCGTTGCCGTTGTCACGCGCAGCCCCGGTTCTGCGGCCATCGCCTTCTCTCCGAAAAAATTGCTGGCCGAGACGAGGCGAATTGTGGCTTCTTTTCCGGCCGAAGAGAGGATCGAAATTTTAACGCGGCCCTTGTGCAGGTAGAAAACGCAATCGGCTGGATCTCCCTGAGAGAAGAAGACTTGCGAACTGTTCAACTGGACGATCTTGCGCCCACGCCCGGCATTCGTCAGGTACGCGTCAACGTCAAATCCGGTTTTGCTCTCGTTCGCCATAAAGGGGGTTCATTCTCGCTGGTGTTGGGCCAAACAAAATCGTAAAGGCAAGCTAGTCAATTCATTATAGGGAAGCTGAACACTGTCCAGCGACAACGAAGGAACGCAAAGGGAAAAATCTACTGTTCCAAAAGGAACACCTGTTGTTGGAATCTTTGACTCAGAATGAAATTTACACCGCCGGTTTTCTCTCAGAGGGAGGATTGCGGCAAACGGGCGTGCCGACAAGGTCTTTGTCTACGAAGAGGAAGGGGTGTCGGCCTCAACCATAGCTTTTTCATGAACGATCAAGGCCAGTACCATCTTGGTCCGCATAGGAGTGTCCGCAAGGTGGACAACGACGGCAGGGTGCAGGAAATATAGGTCAAGTCGTCAGGGAAATGCTCATGCTTCTTCTGAAGGAGTAATCCATTGAATCGACGTAATCGCATTCTGGTTCCTGTTGTTCTGCTCGTCGCCTTGTTCGCTTTTGCGGGTTGCAAGAAGAAGCTGGCACCGCCTCCTCCCGCAGCTATCGCCCCGGTAGCGGTGGCCGCTCCAACTGCGAAAATTACCGCTTCGCCCACAGTGATTATGGCGGGTGATCGCGTTGTGCTGACCTGGAGCACGACCGATGCCGCCACGGCCTCTATTGAGGGTTTGGGTGATGTGCCCACCTCTGGCACAAAGACTGTGACCCCAACTATCTCCACTAGCTACCATCTGGTGGCTAAGGGTGCTGGAGGAGCGGCAGACGCATCTGTCCGCATTACCGTGAATGCACCACCTCCGGTTGTGGCGGCGCCGGTAAGCACCATCAGTGCCGAAGAGGAGTTCAAGGCGAATGTTCAGGACATCTTCTTCAATTACGACAAGTACGACGTGAGCACTGACGCGCAGGCCACACTTGCCAAGGATGCGAAGTATCTGCTGAGCCATTCGAATGCTAAGATCCTGATCGGTGGCTATTGCGACGAGCGCGGCTCCAACGAGTACAATCTGGCACTCGGTCAGAATCGCGCTGACTCTGCCAAAAAGGTGCTCTTAAATGCTGGAGTGGATGCAAGCCGCATCCGCACCATCAGCTTTGGCAAGGAAAAGCCCTTCTGCACAGAGTCCACTGAGGCTTGCTGGCAGAAGAATCGTCGCGCTGGTTTCAACCTGGACCACAAGACGAACTAATGGGCTCTGACACTTCCATTCCTAGTGTTGCTTGCCCAGGCAAAGGAAGTGCTGGAATATGATGCGCCGCTCGCGGCAGACCAGTTTCAACAACTGGACTGCCGCAAACTTTTGGGCACAGTTTGTTCACGCTCCATGAACATGCATTGTTTTGTGGCGCCGCTTACAGCTTCGCGTTCGGCGGTTGCTCCGATGGCAGCAGGGGGATGGCCCTGGGTTGGATCGGCGATTTATCGCTGCGGGTAAGATGAATACCATCCTGCTCCAAGAGTGCTTCATAGATCGAAGTGTGGCGCCAATGGCGCGCCAGAGCGAAAGCGGTCATGTTGGCAATCATCAAGGGTAGCACCAGCCCATAGCCACCTGTCATTTCAAAGACAATGAGCACGGATGTCATGGGAGCACGCACAATTCCCGCGAAGACCGCGCCCATCCCGACTACGGCAAAGGCACCGATCGAATTGGTCGAATGGTGGAAGACGGCGACATCGACGTAGCCAACCGCGCCCCCCAGCATGGCTCCCATAAATAGTGACGGAGCGAAGATTCCGCCCGATCCGCCGCTCGAGTACGAGCAGACCGTGGCCAGTAGTTTCAAGATGCAAAAGGCCACCATCGCCAGCACCGGCAGTGTGCCCATCGAGCCAGTCAGCGCCAGCGTGAGGGTCTTGTAGGGATCGCCAGCAATGCCGTTCAGGTGAAAGAGCGCCAGCGCCACCACAGCTAGACAGCCCGTTGCCAGTCCGCCGATAGCTGGATGTACCCATTTGGGTACTGCGGTCAGGCGTTTGAATTGTGCGCGCAACCAAAGCAGTGAATCGGTAAATGTTACTGAAACAACCGCCGCCAGTAAACCCAGCACGGCATACCAAAGAAGCGATGAGGTATTGCCTAACTTATAGGTCCGACTCACATGAAAGACAGGATTCGAGCCGAGGATGGTGTTTTCTATTACGGCGGACAGAGCTGCGGCTACGATCACGCCGGTCAGCATGGTCTGATCCAGGTCTCCAATCAACTCCTCCAGCGTGAAAGTGATGGCGGCGATGGGCGCGTTGAAGGCTGCGGCAATACCTGCCGCCATGCCCACGGATGCCATGCGGCGGCGGTTTGTGGAATTGAGCCGGGCCGCACGTGCCAGAAGGCTGCTGACGCCGGCACAGATTTGCACCGTGGGCCCTTCCAGGCCCAGCGAAGCACCGGAGCCAATCTGAAAAGCACACAGAAGGAATTTGCCTACGGTTTCTCGCAGTGTGATCAGGCCGTGACGAAAGGTGAAAGCAACTTTGACCTGGGGAATGCCGCTGCCGGCCGCAGCTGGGGCGAAGTATGTGAGGCCTAAACCTGCGATGAGACCGCCCAGCCCCGGCGTCAGAATTGTCCACCATATCCAGCTATGACCGGAGGCAGCGTTGGCGCGGTCGATCATGAGCGACTCAGCCCAACCGATGCTCAAGTGGAAGGCGACGGCGGCCAGACCGCAGAGACCACCAGCAAGGATGGTGACTGCCAGCAGCCGCTGTCGTTCACTCGGCATCCTGCGTACGAGCCATGCAAAGATGCGCGCGTACAATTCGGAAATCCCGACCGAAAGGCGGGAGAAGGCCTGGGGAATGCTATCCAATAATTTCACTACTCTAGTGTAAAAGGTATTGCGTCTACGGCACAGCGTTATACTGAAGCTATGCGTAATCTCTCATTGACCGTCCTGATTATGGCGACGCTACTGGTGCTATTTCCCCAGTCGGGAAGCGCCCAAGCCGCCACGTCTGCAACTGCGCAAGCAGAAATATCAGCGGATCTTGGCACGTGTTCCGCGCTCATTACCGCGACAGGCGTTGATCTTAAGCCAATCTTCGGCGCAAAGATTACCACGCGTATCCGGTACGGCTTTATGGGCGTAAAGAAGCTTGATCTTGAGGCCTTTACAGGCGCCAACGGAAAAATCAAGATCACGAGTCTGCCCGAGGCGCGGCCTCTGAAGAAGCCGATGTATATCTACATAAATAAAGACGACAAGCAGGAGATCGTGGAGTTCAAGCCCGATGTCCATTGCCGCGCCACCTTCAACGTGCAATTGAGGTAGGGAAACGCGAACTGCGACCAATCCTTGCATCCGTTCAGACATTGAAATCCGCTTGGCCCCACAGATTTGGCACCACCCCTGCACCCGTTCAGCAAGCTCATAGCCTCTTCCTGATGTACTCAATTACGACATACCCGATCAACGCGGAAATTACTGCGATAAAGAGAGTTGGACCCGTAAATATATCCTTCAATGCGGATGCTAAGGAGCCGCGTCACGATAAACTGACTTGTTCCACAGTCCCGGCTTATACAACCGCCGATTGCCGTGCGTTTCGACATCCATTAACGACAGCAGCAAACCGAGCTTCGCGTCTATCTGGTCGACCGGTGTCCACTCATGCAGAACCTATCAAATGGATAACCCTCAAATCAGTCAGGTTATTTTGACGCGATTCCTAAGCTCTTACCCTGTCCATTTATGAAAGTGAATTCTCCTATTAAACGAACTAAATAAAAAGAAGTGCGGTCACAACCACAGCTCTCCAGAGCAGGGCAAAACGCATTCGGTTTGTTTTCGAGGACTCCACGTATGAATGATAACAACAACTCAGAGAAAGCACGCACTTTGGCGGCTTGCATCCCGAAGGGAAATCCTAAACTCCAGGAATTTCTCCCATTCTGCGCAGAAAAGGAACCATCGTCAATCCTTGCACAAAGACGGAAAACGCGACCACGGCAAAACTGATCGTAATGATTTCTTCTCGCAGTGGAATCTCTGGGGGAAGTCCAAGGGCAAGCGCGAGCGCCAGTGCTCCACGCAGTCCACCCCAAAAAAGGATATGCTGATGCTTCGCGGAAACGCGAAGCGCACTACGCGAGAAGAGAAGACAGCACGGGTAGATTGCAACTGCCCGGCCTAATGTTACCAACGCAATTGCTGTCACCGCAGGAAGCCATATCGCCATGAAATTTTGATGAGCCTCGTGCATTCCGATCAAAAGGAACACCAGCGAATTTGCAACAAAGGCAGCGTAGTCCCAGAATGCATGCACAGATTCCTTCCCTCTTTCCGAGATGCCGCCCAGAGGCTTGAAATTGCTCATGACCAGTCCAGCAGTGATCGTTGCCAAGACGCCGGACAAGCCAAAATGATCAGCGAGTAGAAACGACCCATATGCAGCAACCGTCGTGAACGTAATCTCCACGAGATGGTCATCCGTTCGGCCAGTGAGCAAGAGTGCTCCAAGCGCAACAGTCCCGCCGCAGAGGACGCCTCCCCCGATAGTCTTCAAGAGCAGGGCTGCGATCTCAACCGATGAGATTTGCTGGCCCGCAGCAAGCGCGATGACAACGCCAAATGCAACAGCCGCCGTTCCGTCGTTGAGCAGGCTCTCCGCTTCGATCAGCACCAGCAGACGACCGTGCGCCTTTGCTTCCTTGAAGGTCGCAATCACAGAAACGGGATCGGTTGCGGCAATCAGAGCGCCAAAAGCCAGTGCGGCAATCCATTGCCAGCGCATCAGAAAATGCATTCCCATTGCCGTAACGCAGGCTGAAAGTACGACCCCGAGGGTAGCCAGCACCAGAATGACCGGAGAATTCCGCCGTAGCTGGTTCCAAGGAATGTAGAATGCTGCCTCAAATAGAAGTGGGGGAAGCAAAACAGTAAAGAGGAGGTCTTTGGTTAGGCTAACCTTGGGTGCAAACGGCAAAAACGCAAGCGCAATTCCAGCGACAACCAGTCCTACGCTATACGGGAGCCGCAACCTCCTGGTTAGCATCGCTACGACAGCGGCGATCAAAAGCAGGAGTGTTCCGGTCAGAAAAGTAATATCCATGCCCTCTATCCTTCCGGCAATGTTGTTTCGACTGCTCTCCAGTGTTTGATCAATCGCTGCCAATCTCTTTGGCTGGGGCGCATGGATGAATGATACCAATAACCGCTCAATGCCCCGTTTGCGTTGCCCCCGCTCCATGTGCAGAAAGACACAGGTTGAAATGAGTGAACGGGGTCACAATCAAGAGATGAAGCAGGCTGAAGAGCACGACCCCGTGTGCGGGATGAAGGTCGAGCCCTCGCAAGCTGCGGCGAGCATTGAACATCATGGCGCGACTGTCTACTTCTGTAGTGAGAGTTGTGCCGCAAAGTTCCGTGCCGCGCCGGAGAAATATGTGCAGGCAATGCCAGGCGCAGCTCCGTCGCATCCGGCTGCGAAAACCGGGCCGCAAGGGAAATACACCTGCCCAATGCATCCGGAGGTGAAGCAAACGGGGCCGGGAAGCTGTCCGAAGTGCGGCATGGTGCTCGAACCTGCGGCCTCTCCCGCACCAGTCAAGCGCTCCGGATATACCTGCCCGATGCACCCGCAGATCGTGCGTGATGGGCTAGGCTCCTGCCCAATCTGCGGAATGGCGCTCGAACCCCGCGAGGTCACCGCCGAAGACTCCAACCCGAAGCTGGCCGATATGACGAGGCGGCTGTGGATCAGCGTCGCGCTCGCCGTGCCCATGCTCGCGCTTATGGTCTCCGCATTTCTACCTTCCATGCCGATGCAACACCTGTTCTCGGCGAGAGCGTGGGCATGGATCGAGTTTGCTCTGGCAACCCCGGTGGTTCTGTGGTGCGGGTTGCCCTTCTTTGTCAGGGGTTGGCAATCGGTCGTCCATCGCAGCCTCAATATGTTCACGCTGATTTCCCTTGGCACGGGCTCGGCATATCTCTATAGCGTCTTCGCCACCGTCGTTCCTCAGATATTTCCTGCGTCGTTTCGCGGAGCTACGGGGCAAATCGATGTGTACTTCGAGCCAGCAGCAGTCATCGTCGCTTTGGTTCTGCTTGGACAGGTGATGGAACTGCGCGCTCGCAGCCAGACCAGCAGTGCAATTCGCGCACTGCTCGGCTTGGCTCCGAAGACGGCCAAGCGGCTTGACGACAAGGGCGGAGAGGCCGACGTGCCGCTCGATCAGGTGCAGGTTGGCGACCGGTTCCGCGTCCGCCCCGGAGAAAAGGTTCCCGTCGATGGAACTGTCCTTGAAGGCCACAGCTCCGTCGATGAGTCGATGATCAGCGGAGAACCCATCCCCGTTGAGAAAGACAAGGATGCAAAGGTCACAGCGGGGACGGTCAACGGAACCGGCGGATTCGTCATGCGCGCGGAGCGTGTTGGCGCAGATACGCTGTTGTCGCAGATTGTGAAGATGGTCAGCGAGGCGCAGCGTTCGCGAGCGCCGATTCAGAGGCTGGCGGATCAAGTCTCCTCGTACTTTGTCCCGGCTGTGATCGTTGCCGCCGTGGTCACGTTTGTCGTCTGGTACTTTGTCGGCCCGCAACCACGGGTCGCTCATGCACTGGTGAATGCCGTTGCTGTCCTGATCGTGGCCTGTCCGTGTGCTCTTGGGCTGGCCACGCCCATGGCCATCATGGTGGGTACGGGTCGCGGGGCACGCGCCGGCATTCTCATCCGCAATGCAGAGGCATTGGAGATCTTCGGCAAGGTAGATACGCTCATCATCGACAAGACGGGAACCCTCACCGAGGGCAAGCCGACGCTAAGTTCCGTCATTCCCCAGCCGGACTTCGACGAATCCGGCCTGCTGCAACTGGTCGCCAGCCTTGAGCGCTCCAGCGAACACCCTTTGGCGGCAGCTATCGTAAAGGGCGCGGAAGTGAAGAAACTCTCGCTGGCCGATGTAGTTGGATTCAACTCGACCACCGGCAAGGGTGTGAAGGGAACAGTATCAGGCAAGCAGGTTGCCGTCGGGAATGCAGAGTTGTTCCGCGATTTGTCTGTCGATCCCGGCCCTTTGCTCGATCGAGCCGAAGCGTTGCGCAAAGAAGGCCAGACAGTGATGCTGGTTGCCGTGGATGGCAAGGCGGCGGGCCTGGTAGGGGTTTCCGACCCGATCAAGGAATCGACGCCGGATGCGATCCGCGAACTGCGGGAGGCGGGTCTGAAGATCATTATGGTCACGGGAGACAACGCGACCACAGCCAAGGCCGTCGCGGACAAGCTCGGTATTGAATTCTATGCAGATGTGCTCCCGCAAAAGAAAGCAGAGGTAGTCAAAGAGCGCCAACAAAAGGGCTCCATAGTTGCGATGACTGGAGATGGAGTAAACGACGCGCCCGCGCTCGCCCAGGCTGACATTGGAATTGCCATGGGAACCGGAACCGACGTGGCAATGGAGGCTGGGGGTATCACGCTGTTGAAGGGCGATCTGCGCGGCATTCTCCGCGCCCGCCATCTCAGCAAGTCAACCATGCGCAACATTCGCGAGAACCTGTTCTTCGCTTTCGTCTATAACATCGTTGGGGTGCCGCTTGCGGCGGGCGTGCTGTTTCCTGCATTCGGCTTGCTTCTCAACCCGATGATCGCAGCGGCTGCCATGAGTTTCAGCTCCGTCTCAGTGATCGCCAACGCGCTGAGGCTCCGTACAACCAAGTTATAGCCGCTTTTCGTTGACCTGAGCATTACTGACCTGACATGGGCCTATCCGAATTGAGAAGGTCTCAGCTAGCCGCTTGCTGACGAAACGAGGTCTTCAGGGCGAATACGAAATGCGATGCTGGCGACTGGCAATCAATTACACATCCACAGTATGTGCAAGTTTGAGAACTTCCAGGAGATGAAGCAATGAGATCGACAAAACTGCTTTTCGCAACGATCCTCGCATTCGGCTTAGCGGGCTTTCACGGTGCATCACTGCAAGCTCAGGATGCGATCCCGAGTTCCGGCACGGGCATGAAGGACATGACGCCGCAAATGGTGCAGATGAAGGAACAGATGGAGCAGATGCGCACACAGATGGCTCAGCTACAGGCCCTCATGAAGGATTCCACGGATAAAATGGCTGCCGCTGACGCAGCTATGAAGGCCCATATGGAGACAGAACAAGCCAGCATGAAGAGCCAGATGGCATTGCAGCAAGCTGTGATTGACCACTTACAAACGATGAATGACCATATGCAGTCCATGGCAGACTGCATGGCCATGATGCCGAATGCAACGGACATGCACAAGAAAGCCGGGACGAAGATGAAGAAGGAAAAAGGAATGATGGGCGACCAGAAATAGTCGATCCCGACAGACGCAATCAAACCGAATTCACGAACCAAGGAGACCCATATGAGCAGCACAACAGTTGTGAAAGACCCCGTTTGCGGCATGGACATAGACACCTCCACCGCCGCTGGACAAACCGGTTACGCAAAGCAGACCTATTACTTTTGCGGCTCCAAGTGCAAAGAGAAGTTCGATCATAGTCCGGCGCAATATCTAGTCAAGTCCACAGCGGCGCCTAAAACCGGCCACGGTTGCTGCGGCTAAGCGGATCGAAGGATAGAGAACAATCGGACGAGGTGAGCCAGATAGGGCTCCGCTTCCTCCGACTGCTCCATGAGGAGGTTTCGTGAACGGATACGGTATGGGTATGTCAGGTTGGAATAATGGTTGGATGTGGCTTTGCGGGTTGGTTCTGATCGTGGTACTTGTCTTGGTGTTGCGCGCCTGCAAGTAGGATTTGTGTCTGGCACGCGGAGACGCACCCACCATTCATTTCAACTATGCGAAGGTGCCCGGGAGCCGCTCTGATACTTCATGCGGTTATATGCGTTGCAATGGCCAACCACTCCCGCCTACTTGCAGGTTTCGTAAATCTCGACAACTGGATTCATTGCAGACATTGCACGAGACTGGTGCCTAGGTCCACAACAAGAACATATCGAGCCGTAATGAGCCGTCGAAAACACGAGGTCATCCTCCGCAGAGAGCGCATTCTCGAAGGCTCGGCAGCACGCCAAAGGATCCATGCTTAGCCAAGGAGGACGCTTTTGCTTCTTTGGAAGTCGTTTCTGATCGCATTCAGCGTACTCTTGCCGCTGATCAATCCGCTCGGTTCGGCATTGGTATTTCTCGGGCTGGCTGGCGAAGCGCCTCCGGAAGTCTATCGCTCATTGGCGCGCAGGATCGCCATCAACAACATCATCTTTCTGGCAATTATAGAGTTATTGGGCGCGGCGATTCTCAATTTCTTCGGCATATCTCTTCCCATTGTCCAGCTTTCGGGCGGCATTGTCATAGCAGCGATGGGATGGTCTGTTTTGAACGAAAGGGATGCACACGCCATTTCCCGAAACAAGCAGGAAGAGACCGATGTTCGCGACGAGACACGAACGCGATACCTGGAACAGGGGGCTTTTTACCCGTTTACCTTTCCGGTAACCTCAGGGCCTGGAACGCTTGTCGCCTTGCTTACACTCACCGCTCATATCTCGGATCGAGTGATTTCAAAGAACATTCAGGCCCATGTTGGAGTATTTCTCGCCGTAGTCGTTCTCAGTGTGCTCG
>Ga0302319_10016587_pt1 | contig 13558 bp, 8 predicted proteins | sample Bog_T0_2_FD_203319 | JGI IMG/M metagenome (GOLD analysis project Ga0302319, IMG submission 203319) | Peat permafrost microbial communities from Stordalen Mire near Abisko, Sweden - Bog_T0_2 | ecosystem: Environmental > Terrestrial > Soil > Wetlands > Peat | place: Sweden: Abisko, Stordalen Mire...
TCCGCACAGCGCCGTCGCCGGCCCGCTGGGGTAACGCGATCCGCCTATTTCCAGGCGTTTCCGAAGCAAGAAACATGCCAGCTAATTCGACTCTGTCAAACTACTCCGCCGTCCTGTCCAGCGGCGCGGCCCTGCCCGCATGGCTCAAATTCAACGCAGCGTCGCGCACCTTCAGTGGCACCGCCCCCGCCACCGTGCAGGCGCTGTCGGTCAAGGTGATCGCCACCGACACCGGCGGACTGTCCGGCTCCGAGACGTTCCAGCTCCAGGTGGTGCCGCCCCCGGCACCGCCCGTTGTCGCCAACCAGACACCCGCGCAGACCCTGGCCACCGGACAGTTCTTCATCCTGCCGGTTCCCGCCAATACGTTCACCGATCCGCAGAAGCAGCAGCTGAGCTACTCGGCCTCGCTGTCCAACGGACAGGCGCTGCCCGGATGGCTCGGCTTCAGCGCGCAAGCCGGCACGTTTTACGGCATCGCGCCAACCTCTGCCCAGGCGCTGTCGGTCAAGGTCACCGCCACCGACTCAAGCGGGCTGTCCGTGGCCGAGACGTTCCAGGTCAATGTGGCCGTTCCCCTGGCGCCGCCAGTTGTCAACTGCCCTATCGCGCCGCAGACCCTGACCGAGGGACGGGCCTTCTCTTTCGCGGTCCAGCCCGGCACCTTCATGGACCGGCAGGGCCAGGCCATCCACTACGCCGCCACGCTCGCAGACGGGCAGGCGCTGCCCGGGTGGATCAGCTTCAACCCCTCCACCGAGACATTCAGCGGCACCGCCGCGATCACGCAGGAGACCCTCGGCATCAAGGTCATTGCGACCAATGCCAGCGGCCTGTCCTCATCGGAGACCTTCACCGCCGCCGTCGTGCCGCCATCCCCGGTTCTGGCAAGCCAGACTCCGAACCAGACCTGGACCGACGGCCAGTCGCTCAGTTTTCTCATGCCCAGGAACACGTTCACCGATCCGTCCGGGTCGGCGCTGGCCTACACCGCCTTCGAGACCAGCGGTCCCTGCATCACGCAGTGGCTGCACTTCAACGGCCAGACCGGCCTGTTCAGCGGCCTCGTCCCGCTGAACCAGTCGGGGACAGCGGGCATCGAAGTCGTCGCCGCCAATGCGGGCCACATGTCGGCGTCGGAGACGTTCTCGGTCAGCTTCGCAGCCGCGTCCGCGGGCAGCCATTCCGCCTATGGCGGGATCCAGGCTTCCGGTGGCGCGGGATCCGAACTGCTGGCTTTCCACACGTAGCAGGCGCGGAACCTGGCAACCCAGACGGGGCGGCCCGGGCCGGCGCCCAAGAACGACAAATGGCATGCCTGCTTGGCTCGAATGCCTGCTGAAGATCATCGGCATCGTGATGATCCTCCACGGCGCCAAAGGGATGTTCCGCATGCGCCACGCCAGGCTTGATGCTGACATCGCCGCTGCCTTTGCGCGCTGCCGGATGCCGCCCTGCGATCCGCCGCCAGCGGCCGGCCGGTGAAAACGGCCGGCCGCGAGAGGCCAATCGGCTGGCCAAGGCGCAAACCGGAAAGCGTTGGCCCACGAGCGGCGACCAGCGCCAACGCAGCGCGTCGGCCTGGATTTCATGGCCGCACCAGCTCCGCGGCGCTGAAATCATGGCTGGCGCCTTCCCCGGATAAAGGAATTGCCAGTTTTTCCTTGAAGCTCACACCCGATCCGCATAACGGTAAGGAAAGCTGCCGGCGCAAGGGTATCTGGCCCGGCCGCTTTTCTTGGGGATGGTGTGGAGCCAGCGATGTCCGGTGCCTTGCCATCCCGTCAGGCGCCAGACCAGGCGAGGCCGCGCTCCGCCGCGGTCAGGGCGGGCGTCACCAGGCTGGCCAGCGCACCCGGTGACGCCCGGGGAGCCGTGTTCACGGCCCCGCACGTCGTCGCCCACATGCTTGATGCCGTCGGCTACACGGAAGACCGCGACCTGACGGCCTGCCGCATTCTGGAGCCGTCGTTCGGGGATGGCGCCTTCCTTGCCGAGATCGCCCGCCGCCTGGTCTCGTCGGCCAGGCGGCATCATGGGAGCCACGCGCTTGCGGAACGCCTTGCCGGGCGGGTGCGCGGTGTCGAGGTCAGCGCCCGCTGCGCGGAGCAGGCAAAGGAGAGGCTCCGGGAGGTTCTGGGCGGGCACTGCCGACCGGCGGAAGCCGAGGAGATCATCTCAGGCTGGCTAACCCAGGATGATTTCCTGCTGGCTGATCTGGGAGGCTGCTTCACGCAGGTGGTCGGCAACCCACCATACGTCCGGTACGACAGCGTCGATCCGGATCTGATGGACGAATACAAGGCGCGCTTCCCGCGGACCATGCGGGGGCGGGTCGATCTCTACGTCCCGTTCTTCGAGAAGACGCTCGGCCATCTCGCCGCCGACGGCGTGCACTCGTTCATCTGCTCCGACCGCTGGATGAAGAACGGCTACGGCGGCGGATTGCGCGAACTCATTGATGAGAGCTTTCACCTCGTGCAGTTCAGTGACGCCCGCCACATCTCGCCGTTCGTGAACGCGGCGGCTGCCTACACGGCCATCACCGTCATCAGGCGCCGGGCGCCGGGCTCCGGCGCCCCGGTGACCCGCGGGGTCAGGCTGGCGCTAAGAGGCGCCTCGCTGGAGCAGGCCGGGCAGTGGCAGGCGGTCCGGCATCTGGGTGCGAAGCGCAGGGGCGAGCCATTCGTGATCGCCACCCCGGAGGAGATGGCCGTCCTGCGCCGCCTGGAGACGTTTCCGGTCCTCGAGGACGCCGGATGCAAGGTGCGGATCGGTGTCGCGTCCGGCTGTGATGCGGTCTACATCCTGCAGGGCAGACGGGACGACGTCGAGGCGGACCGTCTGCTTCCCCTGGCGATGGCCGCGGATGTGCAGGGGGCGAAGGTCGCCGACTCGGACCGGTGGCTTGTCAACCCGTATGACGCCGCGGGCAACCTGGTTGACCTGGGCGACTACCCGAAACTGAATGCATACTTCGAACGGCATGGCCAGCAGCTGCGCGCGAGGCATGTTGCCCGGAAGAAGCCGGAACACTGGTACAAGACGATTGACAAGGTGTCTCCTGGCATCACCGGCGCCAGGAAGCTGCTGATACCGGACATGAAGGGGCGCGCAGCGGCCGCCATAGATGACGGCCGCTTCTATCCGCACCACAATCTGTATTTCATGACGTCGGATGGGGACGGCTGGCCGTTGGAGGCACTGCGTTTCATAATCCTGTCGGACGTCACGAATTTCTTCATCTCGCATTACTCGACGCCGGTCGCCGGCGGCTGCCTCCGCTTCCAGGCGGTGTGCCTCAGGCGGCTCCGGCTGCCGCCATGGCACTCCCTGCAGGAGAGCCGGAAGGCGGAAATCCTTTCTGCCATCCGGGCGTGCGGCACGGACTGCAGGGAAAAGGCCGATGCCGTCGCCTCGCTGGCGTATGGTCTCAGCAAAACCGAAAGGAAAACGATTTCAGGCCGGGTTGGGTAGGCGCTGGCTGCGGCATCGGCTTGTGGGGGACGGCAACAGGCGACCGGATGCCTACACCCATTCGCCGCGGCGCATGACAGGCGTGGCAGCGCCGTCCCGCGCGATGCCGTCCACATCCATGCTGGCAGAGCCGATCATCCAGTCCACATGGATGCCGCTCTGGTTTGCGCCGGCGGCCTCAAGCTCCCCCGGGCACGTCCCGTAGACGCCCCCGGCGCACCCCGGGTAACTCATGCCGAATGCCAGATGGCTGGCCGTGTTCTCGTCGAGCAGGGGGTGGAGGAACAGACTCCCGCTCCGGGAGATGGGCGACGAGTGCGGCACGAGCGCAACCTCGCCCAGGCGGCGCGCGCCTTCGTCGGATCCGAGCATCCTGTCGAGGGCGTCCTGGCCCTGGCAGGCGTGCGCCTCGACGACGGCGCCGCTTTCAAAGCGCACCCTGGCGCCGGCGATGAGCGTGCCGAGGTAGGTGAACGGCTTGGTGCCGCAGGCAGAGCCATGCACGCGCAGGCGGTGCGGGGCGGTGAAAACCTCCTCGGTAGGGATGTTGTGGTTGCACCAGATGCCGTTCCCGGCCTGGCTTGCGCCGCCCATCCACACGTGGCCATCCGCCAGCCCGACCGTGAGGTCTGTGCCGGCGCACATGAACCTCAGCGCGGCGTGGCACCTGCCGTTGAGGGCCATGCACCGGGCACGAAGCGCCGCGTTGTGGACTCCCCAGGCTGCGACGGGATCCTCCGAGTCGGCCCTCGCGGCCGCGAACACCGCGTCCCAAAGCTTCGCGACAGCCTCATCCTCCGGCAGATGGCCGAACACGGCCTTCGCCCACCCGCGGGTCGCGCATGGAACGACGCACCAATTGAAGGCGGAGCCCGCGAGCAGTTCCTGGGTCGCCCTGCCCGCATCGGCGCGCGCCCGGTTGACCCGCGCGACCTTCCCCGGATCCTGGCTGGCGAGCAGCCTGGGATCGTCGCCGATGACGGCCAGGCGCGCCGCGCCGTTGCGGAAGGCGCGCGCCATCCCGTCAGCCAGCCATCCGGTCGCCCTGTCGAAGCTGGTGTCCGGCGCGTGCCGGAACCGCATCAGCGTCATCTCGTCGTCGGAAAGGACCGGTGTCACCAACGCCGCACCCGCCCGGTAGGCATGCCGTGTGACCCGGCGGACAAACGGCAGCGCCTCCACCGGGCCGGTCACGATGAGATCCTGGCCGGGGGCGAGTCCCACGCCGACCCTGACCGCAACCTCCGCCAGCCGGTCGAGCCGCTTGGGGAAACTGGCCGGGGACGGGTTTGGCGGATCGGCGGTCATGCAGGAAATCCTGGGGCAAAGGCGTCGGGCCAGAAACGCCCGCAGCGGCGGCGCCGACATTCTGCCAGTGTGATCCAGCGCCTACTCTTGCGCTGCTTCCGTACCCGTGTCGACACAAAAATTCAGGCATGGCGCATGCCACGATTCCTTGCCACGAGCCGCGGCCGCGTCCAGCCCCACATGCCATGCTTCCGGACCACCGGCGGCAACACCGCTTTCCTGCGGGCGCATCTTCAACCTGTTGACAGACACGCACGGCAGGATATCATCCCGTAATCTTTTGGAACCCTGCCATGACCGATCTGTGTGCTGACCGCGAGTTCGACACGCGTTGCCCCGTGATCCGCTCGGGGCCGGCTTCCGTGGCCACCATCATCGACATCAGCCTGGGCGAAGGAATCCGGCGGGTGCTCGCGTTCGACGCGGAAATCTCGTGGATCCGCGAGACAACGGCCACATGGACCATCCTCGATCCTGCTGGCGCGGCAATCTGCTCCGGGTCGGAATACACTGACTTTTACGGCCTGGCGACGTCCCTGAAGGAGCCGATCGAGGTGGCCTTTGCCCGCGCCTCGACGCTTGCCGCCGGCCCCGGGTCGGCGATCGAGGTCGCCGTCACAATCAGGGTCCGCGATGTCCCCGCCATCCCGACCGGCCAGACCGGGGTGTTCAAAGGCATGCGCTTCCGTCACCTGCCGCAGGGCTGGCTTGACGGCATGGCGCTGCCGGAGATTGAAAACTGGCTGGCAATGCCGTGGCCGCGGCGGGTCGAAAGCGGCTTCCACCTGCCCGTCATCAAGGCGGACGAACGCCCCGTTGTGGCGTGGTCATCCAGGGACAGCGGCGACGCGGTTTTGCGGCGGCGCGCCGCCGTTGTGCTGGCTATTCTGGATGGCCTGCCAGACAAGGACCATGCGGCTCTGGAACATGTCATCGGCAATGCCTATGCCGCCGTCACACCTGCCCTGGCCATTGCGGACGGTGGCGGCTCCTGACACTGCGGCGGGCATGGGCATGGCAGACTGCTGCATGCTCAGGCCCAAGCGCATCTCGAAGGAATCGCCTGCCTGACCTGCTGGCCTGACATGTAATCCTACGCCTTAACGTCATCTTAAGCTGCTTCGCTGACAGATGGCCTTCCTAAACCTTGGGCGCGCCAGATGACCGCTGCTACCCTGCAAGGACGTGTCAAACTGCTGCTGGGCGGGAGCGTCGCCCGTGCGCTGCGGGCGCTCGCCACCAAAGGCGGCGCGGCCCTTGGCATCGTCGGCGTGGCGCTGCTCTGGGGTGGTGTCCTGCATTCGCTGTCGGCCGAACGCGAGCAGGCGCTGCGCGGTGCCCGCCAGGACGCGTCGAACCTGTCCCGCGCCTTTGAGGAGCACATCGTCCGGACCATCAAGACCATCGACCAGACACTCCTCTACGTGAGGGACTCGTACGAGAAGGACCGCGCCGGGTTCGATGTTGCCAAGTGGACAAAGGACACGCAGGCCATCACCGACATGGCGTTCCAGATTTCGCTGGTCGGCCGGGACGGCGTCCTGATGGGCTCCAACCTCGCCGATGGCGGCGAACGGATCGATCTCAGCGACCGTGAGCACTTCCGGGTGCACCGGGACAGCCCGGGCGACAGCCTTTTCATCAGCAAGCCAGTGATGGGGCGCGCCAGCCAGAAGTGGTCGATCCAGCTCACGCGCAGGATGACAGCGGCGGACGGCAGCTTCGACGGCGTGACCGTGGTCTCGCTTGACCCGCAGTACTTGTCCCGGTTCTACGAATCGGTCGACCTCGGGAAAAGCGGGGTGGTCCTGCTCGCGGGCACCGACGGGATCATCCGGGCCAGGGCCAGCGCCAGCGCCACGGACGGTGCGGGCGCCATCGGAAAACAGGCGGGCGGCCGCCTGCTGGGCGAGCGCGCCAAATCGCCGGACGGGACATACGAAGCAGCAAGCTCGATCGATGGCGTCGAACGGATTTACGCCTACCGGAGCGTGCGCGGCTATCCGCTGATTGTCGGTGTCGGCATCGGAAAGGATGGGGTGCTGGCGGCCTACCATGCCAGCCTGAGGTCCTACCTGACCCTGGCGTCGTTCCTGACAGTGCTGCTGTTTGCCGCCACCGGGCTTCTCATCTTTGACCAGGCACGGCTGGACCGCGCGCGCAGGGCGCTGCAGGGAAGCGAGGCCAGGCACGCCCAGAAGTCAGCGATCCTGCAGACGACGTTCGAGAGCATGAGTCAGGGCATCCTGATGGTCGATGCCACCGGACGGGTCCAGGTCTGCAATTCCAGGGCAATTCAGATCGTCGGCCTGAACGAAGATGTCATGGCCACCAATCCGGATGCGACAGCCGTCGTCATCGATGTTTCTCCCGGCGGCGGCGCCACGAGGTATCTCACGCTGGCCGAAGCCATCGCCAGCCAACCACTGGCTTACGAAGCGATGCGTCCTGACGGCACCGTCATCGATGTCCGCAGGGGGCCGCTGCCGGGCGGCGGATACGTCAGCACCTACACGGACGTCACGCACCGGAAGCGCAGCGAGGAGGGGCTGCGCCGGGCGCGTGACGAGGCGGACCGTGCGCTCCGGGCGAAGTCAGAGTTCCTGGCGACGATGAGCCACGAAATCCGTTCGCCGATGAGCGGGCTTCTGGGCGTCCTGGAGCTGCTCCGCGGCACCAGCCTGGATCCCGGCCAGCGCGGGATGGCCGACATGATCCACAGTTCGGCCTCGGGGCTCCTGGCGGTCCTCAACGACATTCTCGACTTCTCGAAGATTGAGGCCGGGGCGCTTTCGATCACCCTGGAGCCGGCCAGTCCAGGCAGCCTGGCGGAACATATTGCCCAGCCCCACAGGGTCGATGCTGCCCGCAAGGGGGTCATGCTCAGCACGATTGTCAACCCGGAGGTGCCAGCCTGGTTGCTGGCCGATCCGCTCCGCCTGCGGCAGATCCTCAACAACCTGCTTTCGAATGCCGTGAAGTTCACGCTGGCAGGCTTCATCTCGCTTGAGGTTGACGTCCCCTGTGATCTGCCTGAGCCGATGCTGCGCTTCGCCGTCCGCGACACCGGGATTGGCATGGACGAAGAGACGTCGGGCAGGCTGTTCGAGCCGTTCACCCAGGCCGACAGCTCGACCTCCCGCAAGTTTGGGGGCTCCGGCCTCGGCCTTTGCATTTCCCGCCGACTTGCCACCCTGATGGGCGGCAGCGTCGAAGTCGGCAGCTGTCCCGGCAAGGGCAGTGTGTTCACGCTGCTGCTGCCCCTGCTGCCATGCGCTGCCGGGGAAGCAGGGGCAGCAGACGCTGTTGTCCCTGCTGCCCTGCAGAAGGGCAAGCGGGTGCTCGTGGTCGACGACGACAGGACCAACCGCTGGGTGTCGCAGCGGCAGCTTGAGCTTCTTGGCCTGCACGTTGATGCGGCCGAGGACGGCGAGAGCGCTCTCGCGGCGCTGCGGTCGCGGCATTACGACATGATGCTCACGGACTGCCACATGCCGCGCATGGACGGCGTCACGCTGGCCCGCGCGGTGCGCGCAGTGCCCGACCCCGCAGTGAGCGGCATGCCGATTGTCGGCCTGACAGCCGACGTGACCGCGGAACAGCATGCGCTCTGCCTTGATGCGGGCATGACGGATGTCATGATCAAGCCGCTGACGCTCGACCGCCTCTCCAGGCTCGTCCATCGTCTCCTGCCGGAGACAGGTGACGGCGATCCGTCGCCGCTGGTGCAGGCCGACGCCCTGGACGCAATGGACGTGCTGAACGCGCTGACCCGCGCGCCGGATGAAGCACAGGCGGGCACGCGGCCCAAGGTGTTCGATGACAGCCTTTTCCGCGAACTTTTCCCGGACGGGGATCCGGAAGGCGCCGAATGGATCGGCGAATACCAGGATACGGCCGGGCGCCTTGAGGGACAGCTGGCCGAACTGCTCAACGGGCAGCCAGTGGACACCGTCAGGCGGGACGCTGTGGCCGCTGCCGCCCACCGCCTGGCAGGCTCGTCACTCTCGGTCGGGGCGGCCCGCGCCGGCGATGCGGCCAGGGCGCTGGAACGGGCGGCCGCCACTGCCGGGCCGGCCGAGCTCCAGGCGCTTTTCGCTGGCCTCGGCAGCGAGCTGGCCGCCGCACATGCGGCCATGGACGAATTTCTTTCTGGCTTCCGACTGGAGACTGTCTGATGACGAATATCGCCCTGCCAGGCATCCGCATCCTGCTCGTCGAGGACGAGCCGTTCATCCGCGGCACCCTGCGGCGGATGCTGCGGACGCTTGGCTGTGCCGAAGTCCGGGAGGCTTCCGACGGAACGGAGGCGCTTGAGGCGCTCAAGGGCGGGTTCCGCCCGGACCTGCTCCTGTGCGATGTGCAGATGGCGCCGATGGATGGCCTCACGCTGCTCCGCCGGCTCCAGGAAGGTGGCAGTCCGCAGCATGCCAGGATCCCGGCCGTCATGCTGACAGTGGCCACCGATGAGGAAACGGTGCGCCAGGCAAGGGGACTGGGCATCAGCGGCTATCTCGTCAAGCCTGTGTCGCCAGCCATTCTGGCTGACCGCGTCAACGCCGTGCTCAGGCGCAGCATGGCGGCGTGATCCATCGGGCGGCAAGGCCGACCGTCCCCGGCAATGTTTCCCTGTCGTGCGCGCAGCGTCCAAGGGAAAGGGCGGCATCACGCGCGTGATGCCGCCCTTTCCCTTCCATGATGTGCTGTATCCGGCCAGCGGAGCGCTAGATTCCGCGTTCTTCGACGGTCATGGGTGTTCTCCTGAAAACATGGCAAGCCTCTTCCTTTTGCGAACGCAAGGCAAGAGGCGTCCCGCCGCCGGAAGCATGTCCTGCCAGGACCCGGCCGCCCCAAACAGCCGCTGCCAGGACCGCCTGCCAGGCCAGCCGCGCGACGCGTCCGGGGCGGGCGGCGGATGGAGCGGATCAGGAGCCCGTGGCCGCCCGGCGATCCCAGCCGACCACCCAATCCGCAAGGATATCTCCCGGCATGGGGCGCGCGACGAAGAAGCCCTGTACAAGATCGCACCCTGCACGGGTGAGCATTTCCCAGTGGCCGGCGGTTTCCGCACCCTCGGCCACCACCTTGAGGTCCAGGCTCCTGGCAAGCGCGATGCTCGAAAACAGGACGCAGGCCGATTCTTTGTCGCTGAGCGCTGACCGGACAAATGACTGGTCAATCTTCATCTCGTTGAACGGCGCCTGCAGCAGCTGCTGCGCCGTCGAATAGCCGGTGCCGTAATCGTCGATTGACAGGCCGAAACCGCGCAGCCGCAGGCGCGTGAGCACCTCGCGTGCGATGGCCTCGTGCTTCAGCCATCCGTCTTCCGTGACCTCAAGGATCACATGCTCCGGACAGAGTCCGTACCGGGCGGAGAGCGCTTCGAGCCGGGGCGGCAGATCACGCGATCCCAGGCATGCGACCGGCAGGTTGACGCTCACTGACATGTCGAGGCCGGAGCGGCGCCACGCGGCGCACTGCCAGGCCGCCTTCGAGAACATGGCCGTGGTCAGCTCACCGAGCAGGCCGGCCTCCTGGACATCTTCGAGGAATGCTCCGGGCGGCAGGACGCCATGGACGGGATGGATCCACCGGACCAGCGCCTCTGCCCCGGTCACCCGCATGGTCGCCAGGTCCACCTTCGGCTGGAAGTAGGCGGCGAACTCGTCCGCCGCCAGCCCGCGGCGGATGTCGGCCGCGTCCAGCATGACTGGGGCAGCGATGCCCGCGCTGGTCGCGGCCAGCGCGGGCATCGCCCTGTGCGCTTCGATGATCTCCCTCAGTTTCTGCGGGGTGACGGGCTTTTCGACCGTCCGCAAAGACCGGAGGCCGAACTTGGCGGCCATGTCGCGGACAGAGCGCATGACACGGGCGTCGGCCGAGCTCGCGAGAACGATCAGGGCCGTTCGGTTCGCCGCCGCCAGCCCGCGGATGGTCTCGATGCCGTCCATGCGCGGCATTTTCAGGTCACAGATGATCATGTCCAGCGGGCGCCCGCGCGCGGCGGCGCAGATCAGGGCCTGATCCCCGTCATCGGCTTCGTCCACGGATCCGGCACCAAGCCGTCGCAGGATGCGGGTGGCTGTCCTCCGGCAAAGGCTGTCGTCATCCACGACGAGGGCCGAGAAACCCTCCCACATGCCAGCGGCGCCCCGATCCGGAGCGTCCGCCCGGCAAGGGGCGCCGCTGATCCCATGGGGCGGGCCATTCCGGGATAGAATCTCCATGCCGACGTCTCCGCTGGAGCCAATCACCGCCAAATCCTTCCCGAAAGGGCGCACAAAAATGTTTCGGAGAGGTTTATCGCAGGAACGCCTCTGCGGGTCAAGCTTTCGCGGCAAGGTTATCCTGATGTGTGCCAAGGAGTACCCAGATAGTCCACAAGGAACAGGATGGCCGGGCCGGGTTCCATTCCATCGGTCACCTTCCTTGCAGGCCGCTGTCGGCCCCAAGCTGCCGCTTCCGGCGCCTCATTTGCCTGTTCGGGCGGTAGCGTTGTCGGCAGCCAGACGCTTCTGGCAAGGAGAAACTGCATGACCGCGCCTTCGGACGTCCTCCTGGACACCGCCGCCTACACAAGGAAATTCGGGTTCCTGGTCGCCGCCCGGAGCCCTTCCGCCCAGGACCAGCTTGCGGTGCGGCTGCCCGATGGAACTGTCGGCGTGAACCCGGAATTCCGGGCGGGAGGGGTCAGCTTCGGTCGCACGCTGCAGCCGGCCGAGTTCCAGGCCCTGTACCTCAGGGTCTATATCGAGCCCGATTGCGACGAATCGGCAGCGGAGTTCAACCGGCTCGCATCCCGATTTGAGCCGCCCTGTGAGGAGCTCAGGCGAACGGTCGCGCTCAGCGCGCCGGCGGATGAGCAGATCCGGGAAATCCAGTCCCTTTCGCACGGCTCCGTCCCCGGGCGGGATGCCGCGATGCCCCATCTCCGCGACATCCAGTCGGCGGGTCCGGATGGCCGGCTCCTGCCAGGCGAGCTTGAGCGGCGCCGGTCCGAGATGCTGGCCGACATTGCCGGCACAGCCGAATTCGCCGCTGCCGTTGCGTCCGGAAAGGCGGCGCGCGGCCACCTCGCCGCCCTTGCGGCAAGGACGTCCCGGGACGGCCTGGACGTGAGGAGGGCTGTGGCCGCGCTGGCGCTGACCGGCTTCAGCGTTGTGTCATCCTCGGTTGCCTGGCGTCCGCTCGCGGAGCGGCTCGCCGACGCCAGAGCCTGGCCGGCCCGGCTCGATACGGCAGTCAGGCAGGCGACTGTGGCTTGCGATATCCTTCTGGACGCGGCCATCTCCGGCAGGCCGCTCAAGGAAGTGGATCTCGTCCGGTCGTATTGGGCCGCCCTTGGCGAGGATTTCGCCGGAAAGCCCATGGAGATCCCGAGAGGTTCGAACGCGGATGGGATGACCTTGTCGACGCACACCGCGAGCTTTCGAAATCACCGGTGTATGCGGCCGCCATGTCGATCACGCCCGGCGCCCGCGCTTTCGCGCACCGGATCGAAGCGGTCAGCAGGCGCATCATGCTCAGCGTCGGCGCCGGAACCGGCCCGCACATACCGGCCGGAGCGGACCGCATCAGCCCGCTCTACCGCAGGGACAGCGGCGCGGCCCTTCTGGGTGATGTCCCGTTCGGCAACGCGCTTGCCCGCGGGATCGATTCCCTGCTGGCGGACCTGCGGGTCAGCGCGGCCATCCTGCAGAACAGGCACACGCCTGGCAGCAAGCGGTTCGAAGAGGTGACTTCCCACGACGGCTCCAAGGTCCGCACCCTGCCCAACGGCATCAGGCTGGAGTATGCACCGCCGCGGCACGGCTGCGTGGGCAAACTGATCGGCATGTGGGATGCGAACGGAAACGGCATCCCGGTCCGCACTCTCCAGAGGGAGGACGTGGTGACGCCGGCCGCGCCAGCTCCAGCGATGTGACGGGATGCCGGCGCGCCGGGCCTTGTGGTTGATGGCCAAGCCCGGCGCGCCCGCTGCGGTGGGTCATTGTTTTAAAGGCGAGCAAGGATTTCTTGCCAGCCACGGATCGCCTGTCCGCGCGTCCGGCGCGTGGCACAAGATGCGCAACCTTATGCAGGCGGTGAGATGGGCGGCCCGTGCCTCGTCTTCGGCGAAGACCCGTTGACGCCTGATAGCCTTGGATGCACGCCGCTGAAAGGCTTTGCGGCAGGCTTCTCAAGACCGTGGTCCGCCAGGTCCAAGGCCGTCCGCCGGCTCGTCCGTGGATTTTGGCGGCCCGCCGGATCCGGAGTGCAGGCGGTGCGGCAATATTCGTGGTCTGATCCGAACCGCCGTCGCTGAATTGGAGTGGCATCGTCGCCACTCGAAACGCTAAAACCGTTTATTAGCCATCTCCAGAGCTTTGCGAGCCATTGCATCAGCGGTTATCTCCTGCATGTCGGCGTTTGCCTCGGCGTGATTACGGTAGCGCTTAACGCCATTCGCGTGCCTGTATCTGACACTACAGGAGAATTCTTCGGTGCCCTGATTTCGTCGTCTGTTGGCCACCTGAGACCGGGCGGAGGTTCAACCCGCTTGCCAACTGTTCTCATTTGCCCGCCATCCGCCGCCGCTGACAACAAATGCTATCCGCGACCGACACGCAAGTCCATCAGCGGTGCCCGCGGGCCATTCGCAGCCGAGCCGCTCAACTGACGTGATCAAAGCTGATCACGCCCACCCGCGAGCAAGATGCGGGCCGCCTCCGAGCAGCAGTGGGGGCTTGTGTGGACGGCCACATGTCAGCGGAACGTGATCCGCCACTGCCGA
>Ga0302319_10016589_pt1 | contig 13557 bp, 11 predicted proteins | sample Bog_T0_2_FD_203319 | JGI IMG/M metagenome (GOLD analysis project Ga0302319, IMG submission 203319) | Peat permafrost microbial communities from Stordalen Mire near Abisko, Sweden - Bog_T0_2 | ecosystem: Environmental > Terrestrial > Soil > Wetlands > Peat | place: Sweden: Abisko, Stordalen Mire...
GGAGCTTAACGCTACGTATTGCCTATTTATTATATGCTGAGCCTGGCGACGCAAAGCCTTTTACGAACCGCACCATTTCTACGGTCACGGTGCGTTTTGAGGGCGGGGGGCTTCAGGCGGCGACGGCGAGCATGAGGAGGTCGAGCTGGGCGGAGTCGGTCTCCAGGTAGCGGGCGGTCGTGGCCGGGCTCGTGTGCCCCACAATCCGCTGGGTGGCGATCAGGTCGTGGTTCGAGGCCTTGTAGATACGGCCGACGAAGGTCTTCCTGAGGCTGTGCGTCGAAATACGGGTCGTGTCGATACCGCAACGCCTGCAGGCTTCGGTAAGCACCCTGAAGACCGCGCTCCGGTCCATGGGCTCACCCTTGGCCTGCGTCGTCGAAAAGAGCGCTTGGTCGGGGTGGTCGGTCCCGATCCTCGCCAGATGCTCCCGAATCGCCTCGCGAACAGGCTCGGCCAAGGGAACTCGTCTCCCGCGCACCGAGCGGTGGTAGGCTCCCCTGCCCCCCTTCAGGTTCCGGCGGGCGATAGTCAGCTCCTTGGCAACCTCGGTGCCCGTCCAGACGTCGCGGACTCGAAGGGCCAAAAGTTCCGAGATTCGGTAGCCAGAGCCGCAGCCCAGCTTTAGGAGGAGGAGGTTGCGGGTCCTGCCGGCTGCCGAGAAGTGGGCGGAGAGGTGGGAGAATTCGGATTCAGTGAAAGGTCGTGCGCTCATGCTTCAAGATGGCCTCCCTCAAATCACGCCGATGAATCGGATTTAATCGATCATCAGAAGTCCGAGATTTGCAACCAATCCACTTCCCGGTTCGCGCTGACCCATAAGGCCAATTAGCCGCGGCCGCTCAGAGTAGTTAACTTCAGGAAGGTCTTCTGGACGCCATCTATCTCTGGAAACTCATCTCTTCTACCGTTAATCATGCCAATCACGGTATCGATCGCCATTGTCATTTCGGTACGCCCAACAGCATGGTCCAAATCACCATCTTGAGGGTGCGCTACCGCACGGTTGCCCAAATAAAGCACCTCCAACAGGCACCTTTTCTTTTCAGGCTCAAGAAGATCCAAACGATCCCTTCCAACGTTACATGACTCCTGAAGCGCCACGAGGCGGTCCTTTGAAACACTGACAGAAAAATTTCTAAAATTGCAGCCTATCCCAAGTGTGTAGCAAAGGGCTCGAATAGTAACCGCACATCCGTCCAAAACAGCTCTATAAGTGGCACCATCCTCTTCGCTGCATCCCGAAATCTTACCCCACTTTCGCCAAGCGGAAAGGACGTGCAGACGGTGTTCCCAATCTTGGGATCTGAGAGGGGTCTTAGGCATAGGCATAGGCTTCCAGCACAGGCCTTCGACGAACACTCCAAGATAAAGGCTCAGGGCTCACCGGGAATTACTTTTGTTGAGCACAGGACTTCCCTTGAAGGGCTTCTTCGCGTCCTGTCCGGCAAAGCGATCCCGATAGAGTTCATCGAGTGGCTTGGAACTCCCGGCCTATCTGACTTGAACCGAATGCCCGGCAAACCGACTTATTCTGCTGAATAATGCGATCGCTGCTCATTTGTCCTTCTTGAGCCGCTCAAACTCGATTCCTAGTCCCTTCAACTTTGCCGTATTCGGAAGCAAGAGCAACCCGACGATCGCGCCAATGAGACCAAGCTGAGTCGGACTTGGTGTGAAAATACCAGAGACTGAAAGCACTAGGAGGACGAGTAGGACAATGGCCGAGAGGAAACACACCAGCCTAACTTCATCGACCTTTTCCTTACTTTCTTTCTCAATCCTCTCGGACTCGACGGTCACTTCTCCGGAGACCAGGGCCGCGTAAGATGGAAACTTTAGAGCATCTATTTCGAGTGGCTGCTTTTCCGAGTCCTGCGAAAAAATACGGAATCCGTTGGGAGCAGAATCATCTCCGACAACAAGGTATGCCGGCAACTGCCGACCCAAGATTTCGAGATAACGCGCCAGCTGAGTGAAACCTCGGCTAACCGTCTCAGGTGAGTGCTGTCGCTTCATCTCAACGATGGCGATAAGGCGGGAGCGCATGACATCTTGGATGAGGAGGTCAGCGTTCCCTGCGGCGGCTGACCCGCGCTGCCGTAGCGGGTATTCCCGCAGCAGCGCCGGCATTGGGTAACCGAGATGCTGACTCAAAAACTCAGCGAATCTCTCATGGAGCTCAATTTCGCGCATAACAGTTATGTTTTTCTAAGGTTACTGTGAACCAGCTCAACTTGGCGAGCTTGGTTCCGCTTTTTGGCTATTGCGCGCGGCGCTGATTGCGCGAGTCGTTCCAGTCATCCCGAGGCCCCGAGCTCGTTGCCACGAAACGTTACGGATAGAATGTTATCCGGCCCCGCCCTACCGCCCGGCTCAGTAATACTGCCGGATGTAGCCGTAAGCCTTGTCGAATAGCTCCTGGTCTGAGTGGAGCTTGTATTTGAGGAGGGTGCGGCGGAGTTCTTTTTGGACGAGGCGCTCGCCCTGAGTCGTGTGCTGCCAGTCGGGGAAGCGCACCTTCTTCACGATGTCGTCGATGTCGTTGACGACGCGCTCGACGATGATGTGCGTGCTCCCGTTCTTCGCCTCCTTGAACAGCTCCGTGAGGGCCTCCCTGGCCTTGTCGCGTTGCTCGACCGGCTCGGTCTGCTTCTCGGCCTCCACGACCTCCTTGGCCAGTTCGAGCATCGCCTTCAGGAAATCTAGGCTGTTGAGGAAGCCCTGCTCATGGCGCTCCTTGATCTTCTCCAGCCGCTCGCCCAGTTCCTTGAACTTCACGTTGCCGGCATGCTTCCGGAGCCGGGCGATCAACTTGATTTCAATCTCCTTCCCCTTCTTCTCCGGGTCGGCCGCCTTGAGGATGTCCTCCAAGACCTGGGCATCCATGACCAGGGTCTCCACATCGTCACGCACCGACTCGACGTGGACGTTCTCGTTGATGAGTTCGACCGTCTTCGCCCCGAGCGCGTGCCAAAGCAATTTGCCGTTTCCGCTGACCGGCTTTACTGACTCGTAGACCTGCGTCAGCCACCGGTAGTCCTTTTCATAGGCGTTGAGCACAGGATCGGGAGACAAAGCCTCCCAGATTCTTCCGAGCACGGAGTAGACCGCGGCAAACTTGTCCCGCGTTTCGTTGTTCGGCAGGCATTCCTGGGCGGCCATCAAACCCTCGTAGCCGCCCACGGTCCGATCCACACCGGGGAAGAACGCCAGGCACTGTTGCACCTGCACCGGCAGGACCTGTCGCAGCTCGTCGATGTTGGACACCACCGCCTGCACCGCCTTCTCATCGAAGTCCAAAGCCTTGGCCACATCATTGAAGATGCCGATGTAGTCGATGATGAGTCCGTGAGTCTTCTCCTGCCCGTAGGTGCGGTTGGTGCGGCAGATGGCCTGGAGAAGATTGTGGTCCTTCATCGGCTTATCCAAATACATTGCCTGCAGGATGGGCGCGTCGAACCCGGTCAGGAGCTTGCTGGTGACGATGACGAACTGCAGTGGGTCGGCGGGGTCGCGGAAGCGGTCGAGCAGCTTTTCATCCGCATCCTTGTCGCGCATGTGCTCCTTCCATTCTGCCGGGTCGTTGGTGCCGGACGACATCACGATGGCACTCGCCTCGGGGCCAATCAGGGCGTCCATGGCCTTCTTATAGAGCACGCAGCACTCGCGGTCGAAAGTGACGACCTGTGCTTTGAAGCCGTTGGGCTCCACCTTAGCCTGGAAATGTTTCACAATGTGGCCGACCACGGCGCTCACGCGCTCCGGGTTCTTGACCAGCACCGCCATCTTGGCCGCCCGCTTGGCGAGATCGTCGCGGTCCTGCTCGCTCAGGTCGCCGGTGATGTTCCGGTAGGCCTCGTCGATAGCGGCCTTGTTGATCTTGAGCTTCACCTCGGGCGCCTCGAAATGCAACGGCAGCGTAGCCTTGTCCCGGATGGAGTCTTGGAACGAGTAGCGACTCATGTAGCCCTTCTCGTCCTCCTCCGCGCCAAAGGCCCAATAGGTGTTGCGGTCGGCCCGGTTGATGGGCGTGCCGGTTAGGCCGAAGAGGAACGCATTGGGCAGGGCCTCGCGCATCTTGCGACCGAGATCGCCCTCCTGGGTGCGGTGAGCCTCGTCAACCATCACGATGATGTTCGACCGCTCGTTCAGCCTTCCGCCGGCCTCGCCGAACTTGTGGATGGTCGTGATGAGCACCTTGCGCACGTCCTGTCCAAGCAGGGTCTGTAATTCCTGTCGGGTGGCCACCCCGACCATGTTGGGCACATCAGACGCGTTAAACGTGGCGGTGATCTGAGTGTCGAGGTCGATGCGGTCTACCACGATCATCACCGTGGGGTTGCCGAGCTGCGGGTGCAGGCGCAGCTTCTGCGCGGCGAAGACCATGAGCAGCGACTTGCCGCTGCCCTGGAAATGCCAGATGAGGCCCTTCTTCGGGTGGCCGGCCACCACGCGGTCCACGATCTGGTTGGTGGTGAAATACTGCTGGTAGCGGCAGATGACCTTGATCCGGCGGTGCTTCTTGTCGGTCGCGAACAGGGTGAAATTCTGGAGGATGTCGTGGACCACCTCGGGCCGGAGCATACTGGCTACAGCAGCCTGCACATGGAGTAACTGGCCCTCCTCCTGGTTCTCCTCGTCGCGCCAGGGGCCCCACATGTCGATGGGCATCTTGATCGAGCCGTAGCGGAACAGCTTACCCTCAGTGGCGAAGGAAAAGACGTTGGGCACGAACATCGCGGACACCTGCTTCTCGTATATCTCGTTCACCTGGTAGGCGCCGTCGAACCATGTCACCGAGCTGCGGGTAGGGGTCTTGGCCTCACCGATGACGACCGGTAGGCCGTTGAGGACGAACACCGCGTCGAACCGCTTGGTGATCGCCCCGGCTTGGAACGACCACTGGTTGGTGACCACGAACTGGTTGTTCGCCGGATCGGGGTCCACGAGCCGCACCGGCACGTGCTCGCCGTTTGCGCCGAATGGCATGGTCTTCTCTCCCCGGAGCCAGGTGGTGAAGTTCTCGTTGGCCCGCACGAGACCGTCTGACTGCACCGAGAGAAGACAAGCGCGGAGGTTGTAGATGACCTCGTCGGCGCGGTCCGGCTGGGCGGCAATCTCGGGATTGATGCGGACGAGGGACACACGCAGCCACGCCTCGACCATGACATCGCCCGGCTGTCGCGGCACCTCGGCCCATGGCACGTAGGTCCAGCGATGGGGCTTCAGCTTCCTACCAAGACTCTCCCCAGGCTTACCTTCGCTCAGCGCAGCTAACGCCGGACGAGTGCCCGGCCGATCCCCGATGGTATCGAGGATCATCTGTTCGACGGTGTTGGCTTCGTTGAAGCTCATTGATTTCCAAGAAGCTCGTTGGTTGTTGAAACCAACAGCAGCTTGGTTTTTTTCAGGTGCTCGTTAATTTCGTCGAAGGCTGCATCTATCCCGCGAAGAAAAATTAGTATTTCATCTTGAATTTCTATTGGTGGCAGCGCAATCGGCATCTTTTCCAATACCGTTTTCTGCATTTTCAAACGCCCCGAGCCTTGGCGGGAAAGAAACGGAGTGATGTCACGATGTTTGAAGTATTGGAAGATCCACTCTGTCCGACACGTATCAGTGCCTCGCAGGATATGGGCGTGGTTGTTTACGTTGAAGCGCCCTCGAACGAGTTGTGTCATGTTCCAAGTATCAAATTTCAGAAAGTGATCACCATCCTCACCAATGAGAACGTATTCACCTTCAACCCGGTATTCGTTGAGATGGTCAAGTATACCCGTCGGGCCATAATACGGATATTGGCCAAGCATTGTTGAGCGCACGGCTGCGTTGATTGGTTTCCGCAGTCGATTTTCAATGCGGCATGCTTCACCAACAGTGATTGCACTCCATCCGGCAGGTAAATCACCTTGCTCCACCGCGTTTGAACAAGCCGTGAGTCCTTTCACGAGAACCTCACGGTGAGCAGCTTTTCTGAGGGCCAGTATGGCTTTGCGAGTCCCCCAAGCACCTTCGACCGCTTTATCCACGGCCCAGAGAATCTCGGCGATGCGTCGCTGTTGGTCGGGCGGCGGGAGGGCGAACTCAAAGCTGGCGAGACTGCTCCAATTGGTGCGGGGTGAAAGCGAACCGGCGGAAGTTCCGACTGCGTGCTGAAAGAATCGTTCCGAGAGACAGATGAATGGCAGGAGCTCTGCCAGCAGCCGATCTCCTTTTGGGGCGAGGACGTAGATGTCACCTGACACCACCGCATCGAAGTCCGCGACAGCAACTTTGCGCTGATAGGCGCGGCGCTTGCCGAAGAGCAGCTGCCCGGGCCGGCAGCGCCGGTTGAAGGTCGTGCCATCAGCTACTAAGCCCCAGGAGCGAATGTGCAAGGAGCCTGGCTCCAGATGCTCCATGGCGATGTAGCGATTCAGCCCCTCCTCCTGCGGGTCACAAGTCTCGTTAAGATTCTCAACTACGTCGCCAAAGCGCACAGTCTGCCATTTCGACCGGTCAAACAGCGGCAGCATTGCCCACCGAGGATTCGACTTTATCTTGTTGAGGTCGCTGATGATGCTCTTGGTGCTGCTGCTCATGCTGCTGATGCTTCTGTGGCCATGGTCATGCCCGTAGACGTGGTAGTAATCCTGGTAGTGATGATGATGCTTATCTTCGGCATCATGCTCGTCATGGGCCTCGGCTTCGCCTTTGGCTTGGTCATCGGCCTGGTCATCGTCATCATGATGATCATCACGCAGTCGGTTGGTTGAACTGCCGCTCGAATTCACCCACTACGCGCAAGATTTCATCGAAGTTGGGCGGCTCGCCAAAGAAGTGCGAAGCGCGCATGTCTTGATAATCCTTCTGCCAGGCCGGGCGGTGCTCCGCCCAAGGCAGCAGCACGATTGAGCCCTGGCGCATACTGGCCTGCGCCTCCTTGTTCTTGCGAAAGAACACGCTCCGGTGCGCGACCACCCGCTCGAAAAGAACCGGGGTAGCGACCGCGCGGGCTGCAACGCCCGCTTCAATCAGGCACCACAGGTCATAATAGTGGCGGGCCAGACGCTCCTTGGGTCCCTTGGACTCCTTGCGATGGGCCTCCTCGTGGAGGAGCATGGCTTTCTCCAAGAATGTGCGCTCCGGCGCGACGGTCCTGACCTGGAATGACGGCTGACGCATCTCGCCGGGAAACGCCTCGGCCAGATAAGACTGGATCGTGGGGGTCTGCGACGGGTCGGTGTCAGACCTGGCGCCTAGCTCGATCTTCACTCTTTTGGGAACGTAGGCCATACCGGCCGTAACCGAGGGATAGGTAAACAGGAGGGTTTGCTGGTCTGGGTCGTCGGGATCAGCCGTGAGCGTCCAAGCGACATGATCCGGCAGCCTGCTGCGCAAGTGACGGTCGAAGGCTGGTGTCAGCACTTGGCGCACGTGCTCCTGACAGGCAGCTTTGAGTTTCTCCAGTCGGCGCTCACGCTCCTTGCCCGAAATGCCCGGCTCGTCCGGTGGCTCGATGCCCAAGTAGGCGCGGTCAATCACGATGTCGATGTCCTCGGAAAATCGTTTGATGAGCTGCCAGCCCTTGGAGAGCGAGGTGCCGCCCTTGAAGGTGAGGTGCTGACCATGGTCGGGTAGGGCGAACAGGTCGCGTAGCACCCAGCAGACCCAGAAGTCCTTCTCGATGCTGCCTGCTTCAAGCTGGAGCTTGGTCGAGGCCTGCTCGAAGTAGCCCTGCTGCTCATCGTCCGCGAGCGCGAAGAAGTCATCCATGGGCGGGCTCCTTTTCCGGCGCGGCGACCTGCCGCAGAACATCCGCCACCCAAGCCGGCGCGTGGTGGATCTGTGCAAGCAGCTTCGCCTTGTCGGTGGCGCGGAGATTGCGGCGCAGGCGGGCGACGGTGTCGGCATTCACATTGCTGCGACCCAACCAGCGCAGGGCCTGGATGAGATCGCCGCCGACCGTGCCGGCCGTGGCCAGCGTGCGCGCGCCGGCCGGCTGCAGCAGAATGGAAGACTTGCCGAGCTTGATCAAACGGCTCCGGCGCACATCGGCGGAATAGACCGCGCGCACCGGCACCTGGTCGCTGAGGCCGAAAGCATTGGCCGCGTGGGCACCGCTGGGTAGAAGCCGAAGACCGGTGCGACGGGCCACAGCCTGGACCACGGCATCAGTGGTCGGCGAAAGCCGGCCCATCACCGGATGATCCCGGGGCACGTCGTAGAGCCCTCGTGCCACCTTGCGGATACGGCCGGCGCGGGCATTGCGCGAGAGGGCTTGGTCCACGGCGGCCCGGGTGCCCAAATCGAGAAAATCGGAGGGCGTGAACGCGCGGCCCTTCCCCCGGCTGCGCATCCGCCGGAGGATCTGGCTGTCGATAGACTTGGCGTGTTTAGGCATTCTTTTGTCAGAAATAAGTAGCCTTTTATCTGACAAATACAATGGGATAATACAGGGATTTAAGCGCTACAATCAGGCTATTTCAATATGGCTTCCAGTGCCTTACGAACATCGACTGAGCTTTGCAGCCAGGATTCGATGGCCCGAGGCAGATCGGGAGTGCGGCTGGCGGTGTCGCCACTGGCGCCGGTCTGGGCTGACGCCGAGATATAGAGTGGGATACTGAGATTGCCGTCCTTGGCGCGGATCTCGTCCAAGGGCACGGCGCGGGTGAAGCCGGGCTCATCGGCGAAGCTGTGGTAGGCCCGGACGATGCGGGCGATGTGATCATCGGTCAGGAAGCTCTGGGCGCGCTCGCGGGTGACCTCGTTGACAGCGTTGATGAAGAGGACGCGGCCCTTCCGGTCCTTGGGCTTGGCGGTGCGGGAGATGACGACGCAGGCCTCCATCGGGGAGTTATAGAAGAGGTTGGGCCCGAGACCGAGGACGCACTCCAGGGTGTCGGACTCGATGAGCTTGCGCCGCATGTCGGCTTCTTCCTGGCGAAATAGGACGCCGTGCGGGAAGAGGATGGCGGAGCGGCCGGACTTGGGCGCGAGGCTGCATTGAATGTGCTGCCAGAACGCATAGTCGGCGCGGCCCTGCGGCGGCGTGCCGAAGAGGTTGCGGCCCCAAGGATCGGAGGCGAAGGCGTCGCGGTCCCACTGCTTGATAGAGTAAGGCGGATTGGCGAGAACGACATCGAAGCGCTGGAGGCGGTCGCCCTGCACGAGCTTGGGCTCAGCAAGGGTGTCACCGCGCACGATCTGGAAATCCTCGATACCGTGGAGGAAGCAGTTCATCCGGGCGATGGAGGAGGTCATCAGGTTCCGCTCCTGGCCGTAGAGGCGCACGTTGCGCCACTCCTTTTTCAGGCGGCGCAGGTGGGTGATGCACGAGAGCAGCATACCTCCGGAGCCACAGGTGGGGTCATAGACCGACTCACTCGGCTGCACGTCAAGCATCTCGGTCATGAGGTGAACGACGGTGCGGTTGGTATAGAATTCAGCGGCCGTATGGCCGGCGTCATCGGCAAATTTCTTGATGAGATATTCGTATCCCTGGCCCAACTCGTCCTCGGGCAGGTTGGCGATGGTCAGTTCCAGCGCAGAGAAATGCTCGATCAAGTCGCGCAGGAGCGCATCGGAAAGGCGGTCCTTGTTCGTCCACTGGGCATCCCCGAAAATACCGTAGAGCTTGTCCGGGTTCGCCGTCTCAATCGCCCGCATGCCGGACTGCAGGGTTGCGCCAACGTTCTTGGCCGCCTGGCGGACCTGGCTCCAGTGGGCTGCGGATGGCACCTGGAACCGATGGTTCTCCGGGTAGGCAGCAAATTTCTCATCGCCCCCGGACTCCTTGAGCGCAGCATGCGTCTCCTCATCGAACACGTCGCAGAGGCGCTTGTAGAAGAGCAACGGAAAGATAAACTGCTTGTAGTCGCCGGCGTCGATCGTGCCGCGCAAGAGCGTCGCCCCCCCCCACAAATAGGTTTCGAGTTGTTGCTGGGAGATCCGGGTCATACAGCCTCCGGCGTGGCAACCACGGCACCTTCGTCGTATGCCTCCAATTCGTCGGCTGAGGGCGGCACTTCTTCCGATTTACTTTTCGATTGGGAACTGAAGAGAATATGCTTTCCGACCAAGGCTTGTAGTTTGCGCCAGTCGCCAGCTTTACTCTCAGTTCCGCTACGCTCTGCGCTTTCCTCCCACGAGAGATCACCTAGCGTGGCCTTAAAGCTGTCGATTCGAGTCAAGGCACAGAAATAATGGGTCTTTCCTGCAACTGGACGTTGAGCAATCACTTGATTGGTAAACTCGAGTTCCAAAACCAGATTCTCGAGGTCGGCTGAAACAGCATTCCTCAAAGTGGAGGCTTTATCGTCTCCGACCCGCATCTTGGTTTTCTGCCCTACAGCTGAACGTATTTCCTTAAGCCACTGTCTTTTCTTTCCAACCAATTGCCCGATTTCACCCTCGTAGACGTGCAGCAGATACCGACCCACACAAATGTCCTGGTATTTTCCGTTTACCGCAGGCTCACCGTCGCAAGGAGAAGGCTTCTTATTCTTGGGGTTATTCCAGCCGTTCACTGAGGGCGGCGTCAAACAGCAGAGGCGAATCAAATCGCCAAGCAATAGAGCGGCATTGGTTGTGGACGGCGCTCCTCCAGGGCGGAAAAATTTTGCTTCGATGAAATTCTGATGCCGCCAACCGAACCGCGAAAGCGCCTCCGTCGCGACGTGATTCCGAGTAACGTCGACGAATAGATCGGCGCGCAGGTGGCGTCTTCCTGGCTTATCATCGGGCCTGTCAAAGCCCTCCTTGGAATACAATTTTTCTACCGTAAGCGACGCGAGCGGGTTCGGGATATTTCGGGCATTCAGCTCCTGTAGCACTGCGAGACTGACTGCGTTGACAATGCCTGCTTCATAACCTTGGGCGGCGTAGTTGCTGCCAGAAAGGATTTCAGGGAGATAGTGAAACGCGTTCTCGATCAACATAGAATTAGCCCCTCCCGTTTCAGGATCTCGCTCAGCTCTTCTTCTGCTGCGAACGCCGCGGCTGCGCTCGCGCGCAATCGTTTCATGGCTTCGTCCACCGTCACTACAGCCTCCGTGCTTGGCGATTCGACGTAGCGCGGGATGTTGAGGTTGTGATCGTGGGCCGCGATCTCATCGAGTGTCACCACCCGGGCCACCCCAGGGACATCCTTGTAGTCGTGATACCACTGGTGGATCCGCTGGACATGTTCCGGTAACAATTCGTTTTGCGCCCGACCGGCCCTGAACTCACGGGAGGCATCCACCAGCAACACCTTCCTTTTACGTTCCTTCGTCTTACGCTGGCGAAAAACCAACAGGCAGGCCGCCAAGCCAGTTCCATAAAAGAGCGACGAACCCAAACCGATGACTGCCTCCAAAAGATCCATCCCGAGTATCTTCGCCCGAATTTCTCCCTCCTTGCCCATGCGGAAAAGGGCACCGTGTGGTAGCACGACCGCCATGCGGCCCGACTTCGGCGCCATGCTCTTGATCATGTGCTGCACCCAGGCGTAGTCGCCACTCTTGCCGGGCGGCATCCCGGCGAAGGTGCGACCATAGGGGTCGCTGGCCCAGACCTCCTCGCCCCACTTCTCCAGCGAGAATGGTGGATTTGCGATGACGCAGTCGAATGTGGCAAGGTTGTCGCCCGAGAAAAAGGCCGGCTGGCGCAAGGTGTCCCCGCGCACCACCTGAAAATCTGAGGCGCCGTGTAGGAACAGGTTCATCCGGGCGATGGCGGAGGTCGTTAGATTCTTTTCCTGGGCGAAGAGCTTGCCCCAGAGAGTGCGGTCGTCGCCATGGTTGGCCTTCACGTGGTGAACGGCCTCCAGCAGCATGCCGCCGGTCCCGCACGCCGGATCGTAGATGGATTCACCCTCTTTGGGGTCGAGAATGTTCACCATCAGCCGGACCACAGAGCGCGGGGTGTAGAACTCGCCCGCCTTCTTGTTGGTGGCATCGGCGAACTTCTTTATCAGGTATTCGTAAGACTGCCCGAGGATGTCGGCCTGCGCCGCCTCGTTGCCGAGGTTGATCCGGGAAAAATGCTCGATCAGATCCCGCAGCAACGAATCGGGCAGACGGTCCTTGTTGGTCCAGCCGGCGTCACCGAAGATGCCGTAGAGGGTTTCGGGATTCGCCTTTTCAATCCCGCGCATCGCCTTCTGGAGGGCCTGCCCGAGGTTGGTCGCGACCGTGCGCACATCGTCCCAGTGGCAACCCTCTGGAATTTGGAAACGGTAGTTCTGCGGGAATTGAGCGTATTCCTCGTCCCCGTTGGACTCCTTCAAAGCTGCCTCGTACTCCTCATCATGCACACCTGAGACCCGCTTGAAGAAGAGGAGCGGAAACACATAAGTCTTAAAGTCAGCCGCGTCCACCGGGCCACGAAGGATGTTGGCGGACTCCCAGAGGTGGGATTCCAATACGCTCAAGGTAAGTTCAGGAGAGTCCATTTAGCGGCGTTCAGCTTCGAGGCTACGTAGAACAAATGAGGCTGCAATCACCTTCAGAGATTACTGCCCTACAATTATACACCGGGAGTACAAGAGTTCACGTATGACGAACCACCGACACATCCGGATCCTAAGTTCATTAGCCGCCAGCCCCCCTCCCACCGTTCGATAAAACCGCACCGTTGCGCGGAATTTGGTGCGGTTGCCTTTCGAACTTCCAGCGGTTAGCTCCTCTTGTCGTCCCGTTGCTTTTTCTTTTCAATCGCCTCTTCATTACGTTCGAGCAGTCGCCACCATTCTGTGCCATCTTCTCGAATGAAACGCATGGCTCCCGCGCGAATTAAGATCTTTCTTAGCTCGTCATCTGAAAAGCCACCCAATCTTTCTCTTAGGATCACAAATGACCGCTCCACGTATTTTTCTGATTCGAGGAAGTAGCGTGCCGTTCTTTCCGCTGCGAAATCCGTTTTGTGCGTCTCCTTGAAAATCTCCAACTCATGTTTGTTTCGCTGAGCTTGTAAGGCCCAAGAGATTAGGCCGCCGACAACAGTTCCGACGAATCCAAACGTCGCCGCAGTAAAATTGGGGTCCATCTCAGCAGCTTCGAGCTTTTTAGCGCCCTGTCATTTGTTGTTTTTACGTCATTCTAGGTAGACGGATCCAACAGCTGACCGCACCGTTTCCTCAATTTTGGTGCGGCTATCCGGAACCAAAATGCCCTAAGGCGTGACATTAGCGTCCCGCATGAGCGAATCGAGCGCCACTTTGTCCTGCGCAAGATCACTAATCCCGAAGGGATTCCTTGTATGCCACTCTCCGTTCACGGCTTCGAATTGAATTACCCAGAAGCCCACCGCTGCACTAGGGAACATCGTATTGGTCAGAGCTGCCTTGCCACCAGTCCCTTCCTTCCAGGGAGTCCACTTTCCGTCCCAGGTACGCCACTGATCGCATTCGACGACGAGCTTGAACCGGTCCGATAAGCCGTTCATTCGGTCCGTCTCGCTGACTGGAACCGAATATAGCGACGTGCTTGGGTTGTGCAGTTCGACCAGTTGGAATCTCTTCCCTCCAGACAGCCTATTCGCCGCGAACCAATACTCCTTTGAACCCTTGAAGGTTTGCTCCATCAACAA
>Ga0302319_10016591_pt1 | contig 13557 bp, 8 predicted proteins | sample Bog_T0_2_FD_203319 | JGI IMG/M metagenome (GOLD analysis project Ga0302319, IMG submission 203319) | Peat permafrost microbial communities from Stordalen Mire near Abisko, Sweden - Bog_T0_2 | ecosystem: Environmental > Terrestrial > Soil > Wetlands > Peat | place: Sweden: Abisko, Stordalen Mire...
CGAGCCGGCCCGATTTGTTTTGGCATTCGCTTTTGCGAAAACGGCTGTGGGTTTTTAAATCCCGTCGATTGCCGAGGATTCGTGCAATGCCTGTCTGAATCCTTCGCGACTTTTCCTAAGAACCGGAAGGACCATGCAGGTTGAATTAGATCACCGGAATCCGGTAGATGCATCTCTTGCCGTCGCGCAGGATCGATTGCTCCAGTACCGCGGGAATCGGCCGCTCAAGAAGGAACCGCAGCCGCACAACCGGTTCAAGGATGAATCGCTTCCTCCCTCACCGATGGAATTCCTTGCTTGCGACTCAGCTTCTGATTCGCACGTAGGTGCTGTAGCTCTCCTTGTCGATCGTCATGAAGGGCCTCATCGTGATTTGTCCTCCATCAATCGAGTTCGCTACCCAGTCTCCGCTAGCATTCTTCAGCGGTTTCGCACGAAGAAGCGATTGTGCATCGAAAGCTGGCTGCGATTCGGCCACCGCCATCAAGACCAATGGCCCTTGGACCAGTGCAACGACATTCGGGTGATTTGTGTCGACAGCCTCGAGACGCAATGGCATGGGGAACTCAATCTGGATGCGATCGCCGTCCTTCCAGGTTCTGCGAACAGGAGCAAAGGTTCCAGGTTCGACGGAGTCGGAGACTCGCGTACCATTCACCATCAGCACTGGGTTGGGAGTTGCCCAGGCTGGAATCCGGACATAGATGGTTTGTTCCGCCTCTTCCGAAGGCGAGATTTGAATCTCAATCTTGTTATCGAACGGATACCTGGTTACCTGGGTCAACTGGAACTTTGCAGGACCATCCGTCCAACTTACGCTGGAGGGAGTAAACAAGTTCACATAGACACCATCGTGCGACCGCAGATAGGTGCTGATGTGATAGTCGGCGGCGAGTTGCGGAAACGTGCCAGAACAGCAAGGCCACTTGTCTCTGTACCAGGCCTTCTTTCCGGTGTTGGCATAGTCGGAGTAGTAAAACGAAGTGCCATCCGCCTGGATCGGCCACGCGCCGAGAATGGTGTTGTAGAGAACCCGCTCCATGCCGTCGCCGTAGCGGGAGTCCTTGGTGACGCGAAGCAGATAACGTGTGATCTTGAAGTGCCCGTATGCACCGCAGGGCGTCTCGAAACTTGCATGAGTTACACCCAAGCTGTCGCCTAGCTGGCCCGTGCCTGGCTCACCAAAGCTTTCATTGGGTCCCCATCCTCCCGTCGCGAAGCTTTGCGTCTTCTGCAGCATGTCGAAGCCGTTGCGGGCCGCTCGCAGATGCTTTTCGCTTCCGAGAGTGATATACGCCTGCATGGCTGAACTGAATGCGTTCACATGGCTGTACGCATGCTCGAAGGGGAGCACATTGTTGCCATCCGCAAGCGGATTGAAGTAGGTGTCATCTTCCAGGAACTGCTTTGCCAGGTCGCGGTAAATAGTCTTTCCGCTTCGCTGGTAAGCGAGAAACAAATTCTCAGGAAGCGTGTAGGTCTCATCCCACGTGAAGGCAGTGTCTTTGTGCGGCCTGGAGCGTTGTTCGGCGCGCGAAAGCGCCTTCTCCGGCAGATAGGCCACGATCGCACGGGTAAGCCTCTCGTGAACATCCATCGCCATCGGGTCGTTGGCAAATTCCTTCGCGTCAATCAGTCCGCAAGACAGCTTGTCGTAGGTGTAGGCTGGGAGCCTGTAGCCAGCGAAGAACTTTGCCCGGGGATCGAGTGTCTCGGCGTAGCCTTTCACGAGGCGGTTGATCTTGAGGCGAGTTGGTTCGGAACCGGTAACAGCATAAGCACGTGCAAGACCAGATAAGTATTGTCCGAACGAATGACCTGCAATGAATCCATGGAAGTCATTCGCTTCCAGACTGAAACCGGCCAGGTCGTACCATCCCCCCATGTCCTCCCCTGGCGCCGGCAATCCAGCAACTTGCCGAAATACTTTCAGCATCCTGCTTTCATCAAGATTCAGAAAGCGTGCATGGTTCTCATCGAACTGCCGCTTCATAGGACCTTCGTGCAACTTCACGTCCCCATATGCAAATAGAGCGAGCGGTATAGAAACCGCAACCAGCGGTTTCGTTTCGCCTGCAAGCGCAGGAAACGAGCGATGAGCACTCAATCCTGCTGCGGTGAAGCTTGCTCCTTTGAGGAAGACCCTGCGGTCGATTTCGTTTGTCATCTTAAGTCGCCTCTATTTGAGAAATCGCTTACGCAGAAGCCTAGGTTCGTGGTTTTGCCCTGTCAATGGGTCATTGTGGCCATCGAGCGCGGCTAGCTCATCGCCAAAACTCTCGTTTGCACCAGGTTCGGCGAAGTTTCGAGATCGATGCCCGGGGCGTCGTCCTTGTCAGGCGACCTCTGTTTGCAATTCCACAGTCGGAGCGATGGATGACTGATCCGGCATCAGGTTGGGATTCCGGCCCCAAAGGCTTCTGTTGGATGCGTGGGAATTCCGGCTGTGGCTCAAGGCTCGGTCACAAGACCAGGAAGATATTCCCGGCTCATGCTGACGTAGCCTTCACGGGCTGTCTTCTTGCCACGCTCCCGGTAGAGTGCTTCATCGCGGGGTTGCCACGTGTCGAGACCATCCACGTAGCGGTTGTACATGCAAAAGGCAGCGGCGATGAGGACAGTATCGTGAATCTCCAAGTCGGTTGCACCCTGCGCGCGCGCGGCCTCCACGTCGGCAGTGGTGACGTTCTTGCCACCCATTTGCACCTTCGCTGCAATCACCAGCAGGGCTTTGAGCTTGTCGGAAATCTCGGCGGCGCGAAAGTCGGCTTTGACTCGCTTGACGAGGTCATGGTCGTCATTGAGGCATGCAGCCGCGATGGAGCCGTGCACAGTCTGGCAGAAGTAGCAATCGTTCAAAGAAGAAACGTAGGTCGCGATCAGTTCGCGGTCGCCTTGCGGCAATGAGTTGGGCGCGTGCAGCAGAGCTTCGGCTAGCTCGTTGAGAGGCTTTGCGGTTTCGGGGCGAAATGCCATCGCACTGCGGATTCCCTGCAGCCCTTCAGGCAGATTGATATGAGGCATTTTCGGTCTCCTGCTTCGTGTGAACTGTTGATCGGGTTCGGCACGACGAAGGAAGCATACACCGCCGGGGCCGGAAGGGACAGGTGGGGGAATTTCTCCATCGAAGGGTTGAAGACGAACGGTGCGCGTGTGCGTAGCATTTGCGTGTCCTGAAAGTTCCTCATAAGGTCGCTTTCCCTTTCCAAAGATTGTCCAAGCAGACAAAGTGCTGTTATTTTGGAGGCCTACCGTTGCATATCAAGTCATGCTTCTCCCTGGTCCTGTGCACGTTCGCACTTGCTCTTTCCATCCATGGTCAAGTTCCAACCGGTTCGATTGACGGCATTGTCAAGGATCCGCACGGGCGATTTGTACAGGGCGCGCACATCACCATTACCGACGACCTGCGAGGAACGACCCGGCTTAGCGGCTCTAACACCGACGGCTCATTCACCGTTCCAGACCTGACGCCTGGCAGCTACACGGTCGTCCTGAGCGCGACTGGCTTTTCAGAGGTTCGTTACGCGGGCGTTCAGATCAACGCAGGCAAGGCGGTCACCCTCGACACAACATTCAATGTGGCAGCCCAGACGAGCACAGTTGACGTGAATGCCACCAGCGACAGCGTCGATCTGACGCAGTCGATGCTGCAAGGGCAGATCACCTCGTCGACCATCGAAAATATTCCACTGAATGGCAGGAATTTTCTGGAGCTCGCCTATCTCCTTCCCGGCAATCGTCCGGCGCCGACGTTCGACCCAACAAAGACCAACACGCTGGAGGTAAGTTCTGCCGGTGGCTTTGGCCGTGGCGGCAATGTCACGATCGACGGCGGCGACAACAACGACGAAGTTGTCGGTGGCACTCTGTCAAATCTGCCCGAAGATTCGATCGGCGAATTTCAAATTGCCACGGCACGCTTCACTGCGGAAGTCGGACGCTCGGGCAACAGCATCATCAACATCATTACGCGGTCGGGAACGAATCATTTTCATGGATCGGCCTTCATGTTCGAAAGGAATCGCAATTTGCAGGCGCTTCCGGCAACGTTCGATGCAGGCCAGGCAAAACCTCCATTCGACCGCGAACAATACGGAGGCTCCTTTGGGGGGCCAATCGAGAAAGACAAGTTCTGGTGGTTTTCCTCCGCTGAATTTCGCGACCAGAACGCGAACATTCAGACCGGCACGCGCAACTTCACGACAGACACGATTAGTCACACGGCCGCCGCAACCCCACTCCGCGATTTTCTCCTTTCCAATCGTGTTGACTACCATTTGAATGACGTCAATAGCCTGAGCGGACGATACAGCTTCAATCGTTCCACAGATACGGCCCAGGCCAGCGCCTCATCGTCTACACCGTTGAGTACCGGTGCGGAGCGGCAAAACTCTCTGAATCGGTTCAATTCCGTCGAGGCCGTTTGGACAAGTGTCTTCAGCCCGAGCCGCACCAATGAGCTGTCCTACCACTTCGACAACTTCTATAACAACATTCCGCCCTATCCGCAGGACGCTCCGCTGACCAATCCGCATTTGAGCCTTGGTAGCGAATTGATTTTCCCGGACCTTGCTGACGGCGCCAATTTCAATCTGCCGCAAAGCACATTCCTAAATCGTTCTCAGGTGCGCGACGGCTTGGCCCTGGCATTCGGCAAGCACGCGCTTCGGGTTGGCGGAGAATTTCAGCACTATACCGCGCACGGCATTATCAATCCGTTTGGCAACGGAACGGAGATCCTTGTTTCGGACTTTGGCTTTGCCGATTTGAATGGGGATGGGGTCATCAACGATCTCGATATCCCCCTTGCTGTTGGTATTCACAGCACCGCACCTGTGGTTCCCGTGCCAATTCCACAGGTGGGCGACACTTACCTTGCGTTTTTTGGGCAGGATGATTGGCGCGCGCTTCCGAATCTGACGCTCAATCTGGGACTGCGATGGGAATACGATTCTGACTTGACGGGAACGAGCAGCGACCATAACCCGTGCCCGAATTTGACCAGCATACCGAGTCAGCCCTGCGTCTGGATGGCCAATGTAATCGACCTGAAGAAGTATCCCGACACCAAGGACTTCGGCCCGCGGGTTGGATTCACCTGGGATCCATTCGGTCATGGAAAGACCGTATTGCGCGGCGGCTACGGGATCTATTATGACCGCATCATTCTGGAAACCGGCGCCGAGGAGCGCGTGCAGAACGATCGCGCGCTCGCAGTCACGCAGTATGCAGGTTCCAGTTGCGTGATTCCTGGAGTGCCCGCACCGCCGAGTCTCGGTTTGTGCTTTGCTCCTGGATCAATATTCGCACCAGGAAGCCCGACCATTGCCAACGCGTTCAGTGGCCCCAGCCAGACGGGCGGTGTTGGAATCATCGCGATGGGCCCGGACTCGCACCATCCCCTCATGCAGCAATTCTCCTTCGGACTGCAACAGGAGTTTGGGGGCAGTTGGCTCATCAGCGCAGATGGGCTTCACGTCTTCGCACAGCGTCAATTGATAGGCAATCTGCTCCGCACCACCAAATCCACTTCGCCGGAAATCAGCTGCCCCGGCAGTAATGTTCCCTGCACCATCACCGACCCGGTCACTGGAATCTCCGACAACATCACGCTGATCACATCCGGCGCCAAAAGCTGGTACGACGGACTTCTGGCCAGCCTCGCGCATCGCGAGTCAAAGCTGGGCAAGATCGGATACCAATACAATTTCAGCTACACGTTGTCAAAGACGCTGGATTACTCTGACGACGATCAACTCACCAACAACAACGCGGACGAACAGGTGAATCTTGCGGAGGGTACGTCTGGCCTGCGCAAGGAAAAAGGCTACGCGCTCACCGATGAACTCCAGCGCCTGACTTTCTATGGAGAGGCACAGCTCCCGTATGGGTTCTCCATCGCTCCCATCTATACGTTTGGCTCGGGCGTTCCCGCGGATACCTATCTGCCCAGCACCGCAGTCAACGGTGCCAGCGGCGCCAGGCTTCCGTTGCTGTCGCGCAACGCGCTCGGACGAGAAGTAAAGAACAGCGATCAGTTGAATGTCCTCATCGCCAAGTGGAATGCCTTGCCCGCATGTCCGGGTGCATATCCTTGCCAGGCGGGCGGACCAATCGACGCTGTACCGGCTCACATTAATTTCTCAAGCCCGTTTAGCTCCTTCGACCTGCGTCTGCGCAAGCAGTTCCAGTTTGGAGAACATGCTTCGCTGAGCTTGATTGGAGAAGGCTTCAACCTTGCCAACCAGGTCAACATACGCGGCTCGAACACGGCGAACTTTTCCGGGCGCAATATTTCCATAAGTCCGTGCCAAGGCACGCTCGCGTCGTGCCAGGCGAATCCGCCGGTTCAAACCAATTTCTTCTCACCAGCCAGCGTCGCCGGAGGCTTCTTCGGATCGGGCGGCCCGCGTGCCTTCCAATTCGCAACACGCCTGGAGTTCTAGATCCGATGACGACACCCGAGCATCAGGCACCTGTGAAGAGAGATGCAGCGCGGCCCATCGGAGCCGCGAATCTCTCTGTCGTTGACGAACACTCCGCACCGCCGGAAGTCGCGCGGCTTTATGCGCAATTCCGTCAGGACTTCGGCCGTTCGCAGGTCCCGGGAATACTCAAGTGCTTCGCAACCCATCCGCCCCTGCTGGAACACATGATGGGGCTCGCACAGTCCATGCTGTTTGCCGATGGCGCGCTCGATCGCCGTCATAAAGAGATGCTTTCCGCGTTTGTATCCGCACAGAACGAATGCGCGTACTGCACAGACAGCCACGGCTTCTTTTTTCGCGAGCATGGCGGATCGGCCGCGGCACTCGAAGCTGTCGTGGCGTGCCGTCTCGAATCGGATGCGTTTACTCCACCGCAACGGGCCCTGCTCAAATTCGCCCGCAAGGTTACAGAGAATTCGCAGGCCATTCGGCCGGAAGATATGGAAGAATTGCGTGCCGCCGGGTGGAGCGATTTGCAGATTGCGGAGACGATCCACCTGACCGCGCTGTTCGCCTGTTTCAATCGCGTGGTGAATGCGTTCGGACTTCCCTCCCAGGATTTGCTCGCAGTCTATACGAATGAGGATAAAAACCATGGCTAACGTAGGCGACCGTCACGTGTTTCTCGAGGAGATCGAAGCCAATCCACAGCCGGGACCGTACGCGGATGCGATCGCGTTGGCCAAGAGCTCTGGCGCCGAGTACTGGGGCATCTGGAATATCCTCGCATTCCGTCCCAAGGCTGCCTATCACCTTTGCGAGCTTTCGCAGGAACTCATGTTTGAGGAAGCGCCGATCAGTCCTGCGCTCCGCGAACTCATTGCGGCTTATACTTCATCCTTGAATCAATGCGATTTTTGCATGAAGGCACATGCCTCCGTCGCAACGCACCAATATGGCGACGAGGAACTGGTGCGGAGCGTGCTGCGCGATCTTGAAGGTTCTCGAATTCCTGAGAAGGACAAAGAATTGTTGCGATTTGTCCGCAAGCTTACGCTCAATTCCGGATCCATCATCCAGGCAGACATTGATATTTTGAAAGACGCCGGCTGGGACGATACATCGATCTATTACGCGATTGGAGCCTGTGCGTTGTTCAACTTCTATAACCGGTTTGTCTCGGGAAATGGCGTGAAGCTTGTCTCGGACGCGGCCTTTGGTCGCCTGGGCGAGCGGATGGCGCGTGTGGGCTACAGCCGCGAGAAACCGCCGACATCGGACGGCACCAAGAGCACGCAATGACAGAACACGTGAATCCCAATTCTGCAAACGAGAGTTCGATTCACTATGCCGGATGGGGTGTAGCCGCCGCAGCATTCGTGGGCGTGATGACCAGCTTTGCTCCCATCGTGCCCTACACCTTCAGCCTTTTCCTGAACCCGTTGCACGCGGCGTTCGGCTGGCAACGCGAAGCAATCGGCGGAACATTTGCCCTCGCGGCAATTACCGTTGCTTTGGTGTCGCCGGGAATTGGAGCGTTACTCGATCGCTTGGCACCGAGACGCATCATCCTCCCTTCGATCCTGATCTTTGCTTTGGCTCTCGCATCCCTCAGCAGGCTCGGGCACAATATCGCGCAATTCTATCTCACGTTCTTTGTGCTGGGCCTGGTCGCGAATGGGACCGCGCAGTTTGCCTATACACGCACCATGCTTACATGGTTTCACAAGCGCAGAGGCTTTGCGCTTGCCCTGATCCTGACCGGCAGTGGCGTCGGCTCGATTCTCATTCCGCCGGCAACGCAATGGACCATCGAACACCATGGTTGGCGAAGCGCGTATCTCTTGCTCGGAGGCATCGCGCTGCTGGGCTTTCCGCTGACGGCGCTTCTGGTCCGCAACCGGCCTTCCACTGCTGTCTACGGAGATCCAATCCCCACATCGGGACTCACCGTTGGCGCCGCGCTTTGCAAAGTTGCGTTCTGGGTGATGGCTGCGATCACTGCGCTCTCCGCGTTCAGCGAGAACGGACTCGTTACCAACATGGCGGCAATTTTGACCGAGCATGGAGTCTCGGCGCAGAGCGCTGCTCTCGCTCTCTCCGTGCGTGGCGGCTCCGGAATCATCGGCCGCTTATGTGTTGGCTACCTGATCGACCGGTTTTCACCCCAGCGCATGCAAACGTTCATCCTCATACTCGCTGCTCTCGGAACCTTCATTCTCGGCTTCGCGCATTCAACGCCAATCGCGCTCTGCGGTGCAGCATTGCTGGGCATTGGCCTGGGCAGTGAAGCCGACGTGGCGCCTTATTTGCTCGCTCGCTATTTTGGCCGCAAGCACTTCTCGGTGCTTTACGGGCTTACATGGACGGCGTATGCCATTGGCGGTGGCACCGGCCCCGTATTCATCGGACACCTTTATGACCACGCCGGTTCGTATGAACCGCGGTTTATCATCGGCCTTGCGATGGTAGCGCTCGCGGCAGCCGCGGTCAGCCTGCTGCTGCGGACAGATCGGAAACCGGCCACATTGGAGTTGGAAGAAGTCACCCCACGCAACCCACTTTCTATGGAGGAATAACCATGCCACACATTGATCTTCCTGAAAGCATGCCCGGAATCACCGCCGGATTCGCATTTCGACCTGAAACGGCTAAGCCTATGCGCGAACTGGCGCATGTGTTGTTGCACACATCCGGCAACGAGGGCTTCAGTTCGCGTGACCGCGAGCTGATTGCCTCCTTCGTTTCCTCGCGCAACACCTGTTATTTCTGCCAGACGAGTCATGGAGCCGCAGCAGCGCATCTGAGCGGTGGTGATGCCGCCCTTGTCGACTCGGTTTGCGAAGATTTCAGAAGCGCGCCAGTTTCCCCCAAGTTGAAGGCACTCCTCGCCATCGCAGAGCAGGTTCAAATTGATGGCAAGCGGGTAACAAAGGAGCTTGTGGAAGAGGCGCAGAAGTGCGGAGCCACCGACGTCGATATTCATGACACTGTTCTAATCGCCGCAGCCTTCTGCATGTACAACCGTTACGTCGATGGATTGGCAACATGGCAACCACGGGACGCCGGGATGTACTCGCAGATGGGCAAGCGCATGGCTGAGGAAGGGTATTTCAAGCCATAGGCTCATTCGTAGCAACTCTCTTCGTATGCATTCAGAATGCAGAGCTGCTTTCTGCTCATTTGATTGTTGGATGAACATCTCAATCACGGCTATCGACTCAATTCATGGCGGCAACGCCTAAGCCTGGTTGGGCGTTGCCGTCATGCAGACAAATCTCGTTGCCGAAGGGATCATTGCCTAGAGCACCGTGCGAGGCCCAACACGGAAACCGGATGAGATTGGACTGCGGGAGTTAGCTCAGCTTCGTGCTCTCGCCGTACCAGGTCCCTTCGTTTGTGGCAGTCTGCGACCGTACTGACGCTGCCCACGCGAAGATCAGGCAGCAGAGGATTGTAATCCTGGAACGCAACTTTTCTCTGGGAGTCATCGCCTTGCAATTAGAAAACCAGACCGAATCCTGGCGCAGTAACGTCTGTCATGGGCGGACGTTTCAGGTATTCTCCGGGAGTTCAAATACCAGTCGGTTTGTAGCCAACCCGAACGTGATCTAAATCACGTCACGTCCGAGTTGCCTTTAATTCGGGCGCAATAGAACAAGACCGGGCGACCAACAGCGTCAACGGTGCCCAAAGACCATCTCATAAAGCACGAACAGGATACCGGCGAGCAGGAGTCCACCCAGGATTCTTACTTGACTCGCGCCCTGCATCACTCGGCGCAGTTCCTCCTGAGTTTCAAGGAGCCAATGAGCCATCCGCGCTCGTGGCTGGAGATAGTGGTATCTAGCCAGGACGTGCAATAGAAACTCCAGAAAGCTGGTGCTATACTTGCGCCAAACTTCCAATCATCACCGCAAGACGCCGATAGATTAAAAACGGCATGTGCGAATAGACGGAGCTGCCCTGTGCAATTTCGGAAGAGTCTTGAACCCCTCAATGCCAATTCAAACCGCGTAAGATCGCTCGTTGTTCGCCAGTTGATCCCGAATGCACTCTGCCATGCCGTAGTCCTCACTCTTTCGTTAGGCATGACCGCCGGCGGTGAGGCATTCGCGCAGGCCAAGGCGGGGACAGCGACGACGCTCTCGGTTGCGGCAGGCGGAAGCGCGGCCAGTTCGGTAGCTGCGGGCACAGTCGTCACGCTCACGGCACAAGTGACAGCGTCGGGCACAAATGTCAGCCCGGGACAGGTGAATTTCTGTGATGCGTCGACCGCGCACTGCACGGACATCCATGTGCTCGCGACCGCGCAACTGACGAGCACCGGAACCGCCACCTATAAATTCCGTCCTGGCTTGGGCAGTCATAGCTATAAAGCGGTTTTTGTGGGGACAAACAGCGCGGCAGGGAGTAGTTCCGCCAGTGCCAGTTTATCGGTGACGGGGACAACGGGAACCTTCGCCTCGAACACGTCGATTGCTTCCACCGGGGCGTGGGGAAATTACAAGCTGAACGCGACCGTCACGGAAACAGGGGGCACGGTGGCTCCCCAGGGGCCCGTGTCTTTTCTCGATATAAATCACGGAAACGCGGCCCTGGCAACGGGCACTCTCGGCCCGGCGGTCGCGGGGTTCACCTGGATTGGTATCTCTTCAGTGCAGAGCGCGACGCCAGCGCCGTTCGGAGTTGGCGATTTTAATGGAGATGGAATTCCTGACTTCGCCGTGGTGAACTCCAGTTCGATCGCAATCTTCCTTGGAAAGGGCGACGGCACGTTCACACGGGAGACCTCAAGCCCATCGGTTGGAAGCAGTACGGGCTCCATCGCTGTTGGCGATTTCAATAGCGATGGCAAGCAGGACCTCGCTCTCATCAACACGAGCACCAATACCATCACGGTTTTGCTAGGCAATGGGGATGGAACGTTCACTCCGGTTTCGTCAAGCCCGGCTACGGGTATAGGCCCAACTGCAATCACCGCCGCGGACGTGAATGGCGACGGAATCCCGGACCTGGCTGTGACGACTTATAACTACGCCGGGAACAACTATGCGGGAGTAAGTACAGTCACGGTTTTGCTGGGCAACGGCGACGGCACATTTACCGTTGCAGCGCAATCCCCCAGTGTGGCCGTGGAGGCTACCGCCATTGTCGCGGCGGATTTCAATGGCGACGACAAACTCGACCTCGCGATCACCGCGCAACAAGGAGAAACCCTCACGATCCTCCTCGGCAATGGGGACGGCACGTTCACCAGCAGAGCCGGCCCCACGGTGACTAGCTATGCCCAGGCCCTTGCCGTGGCTGACTTGAATGGAGACGGTATTCCCGACCTGGTCGCAGGATGCGATAACGGCGGTCTGGTCGCGGTTCTGCTTGGGAACGGGGACGGGACATTCACCGCGGCGTCGGCGTTTTCCTCGACCGAAAACGATCCGGATTACATCGCCGTTGCCGATTTTAACGGAGACGGTATTCCTGATCTCGCGATCTTGTTCAACTACAATCCGGGTGGCGTCGGCATCTTTTTGGGAAATGGCGATGGTACATTCGCGTCTATCTCCTCGATCTCAGCCCCAAGCCAGTATGCCATTGCCCTTCTGGCGGCAGCGGATCTCAATGGGGATGGCCGGCCGGACTTGACAGTGGCAACGGACTTCACTGCGGGACTGCAGGCTTACCTTACCGAGCCAACTGAAACAGCCAGCGCAAGCGCCAGTGTTGCGCTCAGTGGAACCGGGCAGCACGTCGTTGAAGCAAGTACTCCGGCCGAAGGCAACTATCTGGCCAGTGTTTCCGCTTCGATACCCTTATGGGGCGTTCTGCCCACAACAGCAACGGTTTTGACCGTGACCTCTGGCGGGTCAGCGGTGACGAGCATCGCTGCTGGAACCGCGGTGACACTTACCGCCCAAGTCATTGTTGGTGCAACCCCCGTGACTTCGGGCCGCGTCAACTTCTGCGATGCAACCGCACCTCAATGTTCGGATATCCATATTCTCGGCACGGTCTTGGTCAACGGCTCTGGAATTGCGAACTTCAAGTTTGTGCCGGGGAGTGGAGCGCACAGCTATCAGGCGCAGTTTGTCGAAGACGGTTACGGGCTGGCCAGTTCTTCGAATGTTGCGGCACTGACTGTCGGCGCCAGAAGCGTCGTCTATACCGATTTAACAGGCATCTCAGCCGGCGGAGCTTCGGGCAACTATAGCCTCACTGAAACCGTGCTGGGAATCGGCGGTCCTGCTGCACCCACGGGTAACGTTTCCTTCGTCGACACCAGCTTCGGGAACTCGACTCTGGCGACGGCAACCTTGGGACCATCCGCTGCCGGGCTCGGATGGCTAATCTCGCAGACGCCGGCTATTAGCACGAACCCCGTGTCAGAGATAACGGGAGATTTCAACGGGGACGGAATTCCAGACATCGCAGTGGTCTCGGGCTCAACCTCCGGGGGGAATCCGTACGTCATAACGATTCTGTTGGGCGTTGGAGATGGGACGTTCTCTGCCCAGACGCCTGCTCAGAACACTGGCTGCAGCAACGCCTGGGGAAGTCCTTCCTTGCTCGCCGCCGATTTCAACCGCGATGGCAAGGCGGACTTGGTGATTCTATGCCCCACCATCACAGCTGGCGATACCGTCAGTGTATTGCTGGGCAATGGCGATGGAACCTTTGCCGCTGCAAAGACGACAACGGCCTACAACCCGCCGAATGAAGGAGGCGATGTTGTGACCGGATCGATGGTAGCCGCCGATTTCAATGGAGACGGCAAACTTGATCTGGCGATTGTCGGTGGCCTTGTCGCTTCGGGCCAAGTAACCATCCTGCTGGGAAACGGAGACGGAACATTCACCGCGGGCGGAGCAAGCTACGGATACAGTTCGAGCTTCAATGTCATCGCAACCGGGGATTTCAATCGCGACGGAATTCCCGACTTGATTGTCTCGGACTTCTTCGCTCCGCAAACGGTTTTCGTTCTGATCGGCAAAGGCGATGGAACGTTTACCGCATCTGCATCGCCGATCACAGGGAGCGCCTTTATCACCTCGATGGTTGTCGCCGATTTCAACGGGGATGGACTGCTGGATGTCGCTATCGGCTATCAAAGCGCAGTCAGCATTTA
>Ga0302319_10016593_pt1 | contig 13555 bp, 9 predicted proteins | sample Bog_T0_2_FD_203319 | JGI IMG/M metagenome (GOLD analysis project Ga0302319, IMG submission 203319) | Peat permafrost microbial communities from Stordalen Mire near Abisko, Sweden - Bog_T0_2 | ecosystem: Environmental > Terrestrial > Soil > Wetlands > Peat | place: Sweden: Abisko, Stordalen Mire...
CAATAAGGCGCACGCCTTCCTTGGAGGGACGGGCTCCCGCCCGTCCGTGCGGTCATGTTGACGACGGGCTCTTCCCAGCAATCTCCAGCAGCAACGCCGCCTGGTCCGCGGTGATCATATCCCGCTGCGTCTTCGTCGAGCCAATGCCGTGGCCCGCATCCACGTCAACGCGCAGCAACACCGGGTTCTTGCTCGACGTCGCCGCCTGCAACCGCGCCGTCATCTTGAAAAGCTGCCAAGGGTCCACACGCGGATCGTTCGCGCCAGTGATCAGCAGCACGGTCGGATACGCCGTGCCATCCTTCACATGCTGGTACGCATCCATCGCCTGCAGGTACTTGAAGCCGTCCGCATCCTTCACCGAGCCAAACTCCGGCGTATTTACCGCGCCGTTCGGACCCGCCTCCGAGCGCAGCGCGTCCACCTCGCCCACGTTGACGATCGCCAGCGCGAACAAATCCGGCCGCTGCGTCAGCGCCCCGCCGATGGTGATGCCGCCCGCGCTCGTACCGCGCAGCGCCAGCTTGCCCTTCGACGTGTAGCCCTTGTCGATCAGGTACTGCGCGCACGCGATGAAATCGCTGATCGTATTTTCCTTCGTCGCCATCTTGCCCGCGTTGTGCCAGTCCTCGCCGTTCTCGCCGCCGCCGCGCACGTGCGCCCACGCGATCACGATGCCCTTCTCCAAAAGCGCCAGCCGCGTCGCGTCAAAATTCGGGTCGATGCTGATACCGTACGAGCCGTAGCCCTCCATCAAGCACGGGTTCGAGCCGTCGAGCTTCAGGTCCTTCTTATAGATGATCGACAGCGGCACCGGCGTGCCATCCGCGCCGGGCGCGGTCACTTCCACCGACGTGATGCCCGAGAAATCGGTCGGGTTCAGCGGCTCGATATTCGTGTTCGCCAGCGTGTTCGCCGTCGGATCGTACGCGTACCACTGCGGCGCCTCGGTCCAGCCCGCGAGACGCAGATATGCGCCATCATTGAGCGGGCTGCACGAGAAACCTTCGACCGATCCCGCGAACGGCAGCGGCAATTCCTTCGCCGCGTTGTCGCCGTAAGGCACGCGCAGCACGTGGCTGATGCCGCCCTGCGTCGCCTGCACGTAAAGACCGTCCTTCGCCGCGGAGAGCCCCTTGAGCACGAGGTCCGACGGCGGGATGGTCACGTCCGCCTTCGCGATGTCCGGATGATCCAGGCTCATGTGCAGGATCTTGAACTTCGACGCGTCCTTGTGGCACATCAGCCAGATATCGTGGCCGAAGATCGCACAATCCGTCACGTCATCGTCGACATCGATGATCTGCGTCCACTTCGGCTTGCCCGCCGCCAGCGCATCCGCGGGCGAGATCGCCATCGTGGCCTCGTTGCGCACGCCATGCGCGACAATGCCCAGCGCGTACGGCGAGCCCGGCACCACGCCCACGTAGCACGAATCCGTCGGCACCATCTTGATGTTCGTCGTGAACTTGCGCCCGAAGATCGGCTCATCCTTGTCCGCGTTCGCGCCGAGATGATGGATGTACGCCGCCTCGTCCAGCTCTTTGTCGTTCGGCGTCATGCCCGGCCCGAGCTTCTGCAGCCGCGTGTAATAGAAAAATTTGTCGCTCTCGTCCCAGCTCACCGACGAGCCCCACACGCGGTCGATCCAGTCCGGCAGCGTCTTGCCCGTCGCGGCATCGAGTATGCGCACCACGCCCTCTTCCGATCCGCCCGCCGCCACTTCCACCGCGACCAGCTTGCCGTCATCGCTCGCATAAAAATCGCTGATCGTGTAGCGCGTCGCCTTGCCGCGTTCCGACGGCGCCGCCCGCTTCGTCCCGATCAACTTCGCCGTCTGCTCGCCCAGCGTTTGCGGATCGGCCAGCAACCGCTCCGCGCCGTTGAGCCCGTCGCGCGCGTAAAGCTTCGGCGTCTGGTCCGCCGGCGTCAGCTTCATGTAGAAATAGCGCGAGCCGCACAGCTCCACGCCGCCCACGCGCGTCGCCGCGTTGTCCAGCGACTTGATCCGCTCATCCAGCGCATCGCGGTCCGGCAGTTTTCCCAGATAATCCTTCGTGTACGCCGCCTGCGCTTGCCACCACTTCTGCAACTCCGGCGAATTCAGGTCCTCCATCCAGCGATAGTTGTCGACCACCTTCGTGCCAAAATACGTATCCGTCACCGGCTTCACCGACGCCACCGGTTGGCTCAAGGGAGCATCCGCCCAAACAACCAAAGGAGAGAAAAGAACAACCACCAACGCCCGCGAAAAAGTTGTAGAGACCATCCTCGCACCTTACACACCATGCCCCACTTGTCCGCGAGAAAATCCGAAGTGAACGCAGTGTAATTCCCCCGAAAGGTAGGCGGTATTTTTGGAGGGACGGGCTCCTGCCCGTCCGTGCCGGCCTGAAAGAGAAGCGTTACGGACGGGCAGGAGCCCGTCCCTCCAAGAAGCGCTCGATTTTCGTCCCATCCGTCCCATTAGTACTATGTTTTTTGAGCATTGACGTCTAAGTGCGACTTTGTATCTTAGGTCCAAGAAAGTTGTAACCATACCGACCATCCGGATTCCCGCCGCAGCGTCAGGCGCCCCCTATCCGGAACCCCCTCTGGAATTTCTCCAAGCCGCCGCCCCTCTTTTCTCTTTTTACCTAATTTTACATAAAAACTCACCCCATGATCACCACCTACTATCTCGCCTGCGATCTCGGCCTTGATCGCGGTCGCATCCTCCTCGGCACCCTCAACCGCGCGCTGCTCACTCTCCAGGAAATCGCCACCTTCCCGATGCGCCCGCATGGCACCACCGCCCCCGACCTCGCCGAGCTCGAGAAACAAATCTTCGCCGCCATCGCGAAGGCCGCCGCGCTCGACCTGCCCATCTCCGGCCTTAGCGCCACGTCCTGGGACGGCGACTACGTCCTGCTCGACGCCAACCACCGCGCGCTGCCGCATCCCGCTCCCGCCAAGGGCAAGAAAAACGCCAGCACCACGGATCGCCTGCTCAAGAAGCTCCCCATGGCCGCGATCTACGCCGAGACCGGAATCCCGCTCATGCCGCTCCACACGCTTTTCCAGATCGACGCCGAGCACACCGCCAACCCCGGCGCGTTCCAGGCCGCCGAGCGCTTCCTGCCCATCGCCGATTATCTCAACACCCGCTTCTCCGGCGTCGCCGCGTGCGAGGAATCGCTCGCCAGCACCACGCAGCTCTTCAATCCGCAGACGCACGCCTGGTCGCCCAAGCTCTTCGCCGCGCTCAATCTGCCCGGCTCCATGGCGCCGCGCCTCGTCCCCAGCGGCACCGCCATCGGCCCCGTCGTCGATGAACTGAGGAAGCACCCTGCTCTGCTCAACGCCCGCGTCGTCGCCACCTGCTCCCACGCCCGCGCCGCCGCCATCGCCGCCATTCCAGCGCGGCCCGAGCAAAACTGGGCCTTCCTCTACTCCGGCATGCGCTCGCACTTTGGCACCGAGTTGAGCGAGCCGATCCTCAGCAGCCAGGCCTGCGACGACGGCTTCACCAACGAAGTTGGCCTCGGCGGCTCGATCCACTTCCTGCGCAACAGTCCCGGCCTCAGCCTGCTCGAAGGCTGCAAGCGCGCGTGGGCCGAAGTCGACCACAACTACACCGATGAGCAGCTCACGCGCATGGCCACTGCGCCGTCGCCCTCACACATCAACCCCGAGGATCCTCGCTTCCACGATCCCAAGAACATGCTCGATGAAATCGCCAACGCCTGCCGCGAGACCGGCCAGACCGTCCCGCTCAAGCCCGGCGAATTCACCCGCGTTATTCTGGAAAGCCTCGCCCTCGCCCACGGCGAAACGCTGCGCCGCCTCGAGGCCATCACCCGCCGCGAGATGGAAGTGCTCCACGTCATCGGCGGCCGCGGCGGACAAAACGAGCTCCTCAACCAGCTCATTGCCGACGCCACCGCCCTCCCCGTTGTCGTAGGTCCCGAGGACGCCGCCGCCATCGGCAACGTCCTCATCCAGGCCCTTGCCCTCTGGCAACTCCGCTCGCCCGACCACCTGCGCAGCATCGTGGCCACCTCCTTCCCCACCCGCATCCTCAAGCCCGGCCACACCTTCGACCGTCGCACCCGCGAAAAATTCCGCGCCCTCTGCGAACTCCAGCCCGCCGCCGTCGCCGCGTAAATGGGTAGCCGGCGCAGGCCCTGCGCCGGTCGCGCGCAGCGCGATCTCACCTGTAGCGGCGGTCTATGACCGTCGCTGACTTTGAGAGCGCATTCCTCCAGCACTAACCCAAACCGTCCCGCGCAAGTCTTTATACTTTCGCGGGCGACAAACTTCCGATTTACTCCCCGTAAACCGGACGAAAACCGATGGCATCGCCACAACTTCCGCCTCCCCCGCCTCTTCTCTGCTCGAACTGCAGAGCCCCGGGCGCCACGATAGCGGAAACCCTGCCGCTCTGTGCTATCTGCCGCCAAACCTTCAGTCGGCTGCGCATGCCGAAGCCCTTCTTTGTCTTCATCGCACTCATTGGCTTGATCGTTCTCTATAACGTCATCCGCATCCCATTTAGTATTCGTGACGACCTTTTTCCCCGGGATCAAACGGCCGTCCCGCCTAAAGCAGGCAAACCATGACGAGCTTTATCACCGGCATCATCGTCGCGATCTGCACCTTTCCCGGAGTTATTCTTCGTCAGGTTGTCACCCAGCTTCTCTGCCTCTATTTCCGAATACCGGTATTCAAGGTCACCTACTTCCAGCCCTGGCCGCCCTTCGGCAAAGTCGAATTTGAGCCTCCTCGCCGGGCTTCAACCGGGCTGGCGATCATCCTCGTCCCCGCGATCATCACCACCCTTGTCGGCTTTTTGACTGGAGCGCCTGCCTTCCTCGCCTTCTTCACTTCCGATACCACGCCGCTCACCAGCCTGATCGATCTCTTCCTAATCTGGCTGGGAATTTCCTTCGCGGTGAATTCATTCCCCACCACCGAGCAGGCGATGACGGTCAAGCGCCTGTTGGTCGTCCCCGAAAATTCCACTTTGGTTCGATCGACCGGCGAATTTCTGATGATCGCCATGTACGCCTGCGCTCTCGGCTCCATCGTGTGGCTCGACGTAATTTATGCATTGTTCGTCGTCGTCGGAATCCCGCTCGTCGGCCACGAAATGCTGCGCGCCGCCCGGTAGCGACTCCCCGAGGCCGGGGCTACGGTTACCGATTCTCCGCCCCCACCACCACCCCCGGCGTCACCGGCTTTTTCCACTCCTGCGCCGCGCCGAACCAGTTGCCGATGGTCCAGCTTAACGCGCGCGCGCCAAGGCCGATGACCGCGAAGGGATGACTCCCGAGCTGCCCGATTAGCTGCTTGGAAAGATCCTGCTTCGGTTTTTTGAGCGTCCCGCCGACGGTCACGTGCGCCCAGCGCAGCCCGTCCGAATCGCGCGAGAAAACCGGCTCGCCGAGGCCCATCAGCGTCTTCACGTACTGGTCGCGCAGGCCGATGTTGAGTTGGCCCGAAAGCGTACCGTCGGGATGAAGCATCAGCGCGCCCTTCACGCCAAACGCATCGCCGCCGCGCAGATCAATATCGTTTACGCTGAGCGCCCCCGCGTTCCACACATACGACAGCGACGCGCGCTTGAGCGGAATCTCCAGCAGCGACTTGTCCTTCACCCAGCGCGCGAACATCGTTTGCACCGACGTGTATTTCAGCTCACCGTCCACCAGCGACAGGTCGCCGCCGTAGGAGCCGTCCTTCAGCTTCCACTTGCGCGCGTGCACCTTCACGTTGCCGTTGAGGTCGCCGTTGACCTGCTCGGCGATCTGCGGCGGCAGCCAGTTGCCGAGCTTGAGACTGTTCCACGTCATCACCGCGTCGAGCGTGTCGTCCGGTGGCGCGACCGTCCCCGTCGCGTTGGCCTGAATGATGCCCGGCGCATCGATTGCCAACCGCGTGAGCGTAAAAATCTGGTTCGCGTAGGTGAAGTTGAACTCCGCCGTCTTGAAATCGATCTGGTCCGGCGTGCGCAGCTTCGATTTCGCCAGCAGCCGGCGCAGCAGCGGCGGATTATTCACGTGCGTGCCGTCGAGGTTGACCTCCAGTGATGCAGTCGAGTCCTTCAGCGAGCGCACCTGCCCGCGCCATTGCATCGAGGCCGTCGCCACGCCGTTGTAGTTCGGCTTGAATTCGGCCGGCAGCCAGACCTTCAGCGGCAGCTGCGAGAACTGCGCGTCGATCGTCGCGAACTTCGAATCGAACGTGTAGCTGACCACGCCCTTGAGCGCGAACTTGCCGTTCGCCACGGCCAGCAACTCGCCCTTGAAGACACCGTCGCGGATGTGAAACGTCAGGTGCAGCGCGTCGAATTTGAATTTCAGCAAATCCGCATTGCCGTGCAGGATGGTGAGCATCTTGAAAACGGACAGGTCATCGATGTTCGCGCCGGAGAGATCGACATCACCGTCGCTGAAGATATTCTTGCCCGACTTGTCGCGGTCCCACGTCACGTGACCGGTCATGCGCCCGTGCACGACGGATGCGACCTCCGCCGGCAACATCTGCTCGATCGGCATCTCGGTCACCTCGATGATCGCCTTGATCGTCTTGTCCTCGCGCTGGCCGAGTTCCGCCCGCAGCGACATCCGCGCCGCGTCACCGTCTAGTCCGCTCAGCTCCGCGTCCTCGATCGTCACCGTCGGCCGCGTCACCATCACGCGCAGGAAGTCGATGTGCAGTGAGGGCAGATACGGAAAACCCGCGAGCGTCCCGCCCGTCGCGGTGTACCGGAAATCCTTGCCGATGAGATCGGCACGCAACGGCGCGCGCTCGATCTTCGCATGCTGTCCCTGAAACTCGAATTCAACATTCGCGTCCGGCGTCGTGATCGGCCCGCACTGAAAAACGCTCGGCAGAAAATGCGCGTACCACGGCTTCGGCTTCTTCGGCGGAGTGGGCCGCTTCAGCGCGTCGTTCGGCGTGCGCAGGACGAAGTAACCGTGGTCAATCTTGATACCCTTGAAGCGGTAGACGCCCTGCCAAATCGCCCCGGGATCAAATTCCGCGCGCACGCCATACGTGTTGAGCCCGCCGATCGCCTCACCCGGCCAACCCGTGCTCGTAAACGAATCGACAATGATCGTCCACTTGTCCAAGCGCAGCGGCGCGAACTCGCCATCCACCTTGATCGCATGCCCCACGCTCGTCGAAGCGATGCGCTGCCCCGCGGGACTCTGCACAAAGTACTTCACGAAGCCGTAGCCAAAAATCCACGCCACCGCGATGCCGAGGAATGTCAGCAGCAACATCACCGACAGGATCGTGAGCAGCCACCGCCGCCAACCGGGCAAAACCCGGGGCGGCAGCACCTTCTCCTCTTCAGCCGGCAGCGTGGCCATCCCCATCAGCTTGCGATGGAAGCGGAATCAATCAAGTCGCGGTTGCAGGCGCCATGTAGTTAGGTTTAATTGACAACGCGCGAATTCGCCTCGTGCTTCCCGCCCTGTCCGTTCGCCCCGTCGGTCGAATCGAATCCAACCTTCACCGGAGAACCCGCCATGACCACTACCCATCCCTCGGACCTTCGCCACGCCACCATCCCCCTCAACAACGGCAAGGGCGCCATGCCCGCCCTCGGTTTCGGAACCTTGATCCCCGATCCCGCCGAAACCCGCACCGCAACCACCAACGCATTGAAGACAGGCTTCCGTCACTACGATTGCGCCGAGCGCTATCGCAACGAGAAAGAAGTCGGCGAAGCCCTGCATGCAGAAATCGCATCAGGCACCCTCAAGCGCGAAGACGTCTTCATGACCACCAAGCTCTGGAATACCAATCACAGGCCCGAGCGCGTCGAATCCGCCTTCGACGGCAGCCTCAAGCGGCTCGGCATCGATCACGCCGATGCCTATCTGATCCACACGCCCTTCGCGTTCCAGCCCGGCGACAACTTCGACCCGCGCGACGCCGACGGCAAGATCATCTACGACCCCACCACCACGCTCCTCGACACCTGGCGCGCGATGGAAGCCCTCGCCGCCAAGGACAAGTGCCGCGCCATCGGCCTCTCCGACGTCTCGCTGGAAATCCTGCAGCCGATCTACGAAGCCGCGAAAATCAAGCCCGCCGTCGTGCAGGTCGAATCGCACCCGTACCTGCCGCAAACCGAGCTGCTCGAATTCTGCAAGCAACACGGCATCGTCCTGCTCGCCTTCGCGCCCCTCGGGCACGGCATGCGTCCCGGTCCGCTGGAAGACCCCGTCGTCGTCTCCATCGCCAGGCAAAACTCGCTCACTCCCGCGCAAGTCCTCCTCGCGTGGGGCATCCAGCGCGGCACGGCCATCCTCACCACCACCAAGAATCCGGACCGCGTGCGCGCAAACTACAACGTCGAGCCGATCCCCGACGCCGCCGTCGAGGAGATCAACCAGATCAAGACCCGCACCCGGCTCAACTCGGTAGTCGAGACCGGCGTACCCGGCTTCATCGCGCGCGGCGGTTGAGGGCTACCTCAATGCGCGCGCTTCTTGGAGGGACGGGCTCCCGCCCGTCCGTCAGGACATGGAAGAGAAGCGGCGCGGACGGGCAGGAGCCCGTCCCTCCAAAATTCCGAGATACCACAGCGATGAACTGCTCGCTCTAACTAAAAACACTCTCCAGCGGCAGATCCGCGCGAAGATTATTCTCCTTCATCCACTCCGGATTATAGAGCCTCGGAATATATTTGTGCCCCGAGTCGCACAGGATGGTCGCAATGATTTGCCCCGGACCGCGTTGCCGGGCGTAACGAACGGCGCCGGCGATGTTGATGCCGGAGGAGAGGCCGAGAAACAGGCCCTCCTCGCGGCAGAGTTGATGGATAATCGTGAACGCAGCCTGGTCCTCGATGCGGTACGCTTCATCGACCGCAAATCCCTCGATGTTTTTCGTGACGCGGCCCTGCCCGATGCCTTCCGCGAAGGAGTCACCGTCGTCGGTGTCCAGATTGTGGTTCTTGAACCAGGACCACATCGCGGCGCCGTAGGGATCGGCGCAGACCGCGGCGATGCGCAGGTTCTTTTCCCGGAGAAAAATGCTCGTGCCTGCCAGCGTGCCGCCCGTTCCGACGGAGGCGACGAACGCGGTGACCTGCCCGCCGGTCTGCTCCCAGATTTCCGGGCCGGTGGTGCGCAGATGGATTTGCCGATTGGCCGTGTTGTCGAACTGGTTGGCCCAGAAAAAGCCGCGCTCCTCCGCGAGGCGCTGCGCGACCTTGTTGTAGTTGCCCGGGTCCTTGTACGGCTTTTGCGGCACGACCATGAGTTCGGCGCCGAGCGCGCGCAACAGGTCCATTTTCGCGGGTGACTGGTTGTCGGGAATGACGATGAGCGTGCGATACCCGCGCGCCTGCCCGATGACGGTGAGCCCGATGCCGGTGTTGCCCGCCGTGCCCTCGACGATGGTGCCCCCGGGCTTCAGTTGCCCGCGCGCTTCCGCGTCCTCGATGATGCCGAGCGCGGCGCGGTCCTTGACGGAACCGCCCGGGTTCATGAACTCGGCCTTGCCGAGGATTTCGCAGCCGGTGAGCTCGGACAGGCGGCGCAGGCGGATGAGCGGGGTGTTGCCGACGAAGTGCGGGACGCCGTGATAGGTACTCATGCGGCCAAGCTAACCCGATTCCCCGTTGCTCTCCAGAGGGAAAAGGCGCATGTTAGGGGATGGTCCGCGCGGTCCTTTCCATCGTGGGAATCCTGGTCACGGTTGCGGTGCTGGCGTGGTGCTTTGGGGTCACCATGCCGCAGGTGACCACGAGCCTGCCGGCGCTGAATCGCTCCGTCGCGCGCACGGTCGGCCTGATGCAGGGCGGCGCGACCGAAAACGGCCGCACGCCTGCCGATACGGGCCCCGGTGCGGCTCCCGCGCCGGCGAACGCTGCTCCGGCGGCTCCAAGTTCCGCGCCCGCTCCTCCAGGCGCACCGGTGCCAGGGCCCACCGCGCGATCGCGGCCCGACCAGCCGGAAATCATCAGCCCCTACTCGGGTTCTCACCTCAATCCCGCGCACATCCTCGAGGTCGAGCCCTCCACGCTCGCGTGGACCGCTCCCAACCCGCTGCCCGCGCATCCGCACTGGACCTGGGACGTCGGCAATCGCGAATTCACCAACGTCATCGTCACGCACGTCGACGCGGACCTCGTGACCATCTCGAGCGATTCCGGCACGACGCAAATCGACATCGCGCTGCTGCCCGGAGAAGTCCGGCGCGAGCTCAACTACGATCCCGCCATCGCCGAGCAAGCCGCCGCCGCACGCAGCGCCCAAGCCGCCGCCAGCAAGCCTTAGCGCATTTTCAATTTAGGTAGCAGTAGGTCAGTCACTATCCCGAAAGATATCTGCAAAAGTCAGCCGTCCTCCATCCCGAAGGAAACCTCTGCAAAAGTCTGATTCCGGTTCGTTCCGCAGGACCGAATTGAAGGTAGCCCGGCACTTTAGTGCCGGGATTCGGCAAAGAAGCGGGCGCGTCCCGTAGGGACGCTTGAACGCATTGCCAGAGGAGATTTCAATCGTCCCTACGGGACTCTCTCCGCTTTTGGCGCGATACCCGGCACTGAAGTGCCGGGCTACCTTCGGGTCGTCCCTAAAGGGACTGCCTACGGCTCGACGTCGACCGGCGTGCCGACGCTGACCATCTTGAGCACCTTCTCCGCGTTCCAGTTGGCCAGCCGGAAGCAGCCGTGCGACTGCGTCCGCGAGATCGCCTCCGGGTCGGGCGTGCCGTGGATGCCGTAGCCGGGCAGGCTCAAGCCGACCCACGTCGTGCCGACCGGATTGCGCGGGCCGGGCGGGATGCTCAGCTTGTGCGTGATGCCCTCGGCCTTCGAGGCATCGGCGAAGAGTGCGGGATCGAACGTGTAGTCAGGGTGGTCGTCGACGACCTTGACCGTGAGCTCGCCATGCGGCCGCTTGTTCTTGTCCTTCGCGATCGAGCACGGGAAGAACGCGATGACGTGACCGCGCGAGTCGAGTGCCTCGAGGCTCGTTTCCCCGAGGTAAATCCGCAGCGAGGCGGCATGCGGCAGCGGCGTCGAGGGGAAGACCTTCGGCCCGACGATCTGCGTGCCCGCGACGGGCGTGTGCACGTCGGGATTGAGCGCGTGGAGGTAACCGCGCGTGCAGTGGAATTTCTCGGCCAGCAGCTCCCAGATATCGTTGTACCCGAGCCGCGTCGCCTTCGCCTTTTCGCGCCACGTCTGCGGCTTGGGCATGATCGAGGCGACGTCGTCCTCCTTCACGGTGTAGGTGAGGAACGGCTCGCCCGGTTCGCCGATGGCCGCGCGCGTGGCGGGATCGAGGAAGCCGGTGACGGGCAGGTCGTGCTCCTTCTGGTAGGCGCGCAGCATGCGCTGCGTGCGCATGCCCTGGTCGCCATCGACGAAGCCGCAGGAAAAGTGGACTCGCTCGAGCGCGACCTGGTACGCCGCGATGCGCTCGGTGGTAAGCACGTTGAGGTCGACAGGCAACGCGCGGGCCGGCGCGATGCGCGCGGGCGGGGCGACAGGCGGCTGGCCGGGAACGGGCGCGTTCGTCAACTGCGCGGCGGCCGTGGCTTGCTCGAGCTTGCGCGTGGCGGCGTCGGCCTGCTCACGCAGCTTGCGCTTCACTTCCTCGGCCGTGGGCTGCAGCGCTGGCGGCGGAGTGACAACAGGGGATTTTGGCGGAACGGAGGGCGCGGAGCTTGGTTGCGGCAACGACTCCAGCGGAAACTTCGCCGCGGCCACCTCCGGCGATGGGTTGCCGAGGAGCCACGTCTTTACGCCCGGCACCTCGAAGAAGACCGCGATCAATCCCACCAGGACGACGACGATCAGCGCGGCGAGCCAGAACATCCCGTTGCCGTCACCGCGGCGTGGCTTGCGCGGACGCTTCGGCGCCTTACCCCGCGGCGGCGACTTCATGCGCGGCGCGGCGTTGAGCCGCACGGGACGAAGGGGGCGATCATCCGGCATGATCAGCCCTTCTCGTTCGCGGGATATTTGGCGTCAGCGTCCACCTTCCAACAATCGAATTCCCCGCCCTGGATATTTCGCACGGCCAGCATCGCAGTGACCATCGCGTGGTCCTGGTAGTTGTAGTTGTGCAGCCCGTTGCGGCCCATCGGCTGCAGGTTGGCGAAGAGCCCGACCCACTGCTTGATGACATCGAGATTGCGCTGGTAGTTGAGGTCGCAGACCGGGCAGGCCTTGGCCGTGCGCACGACGAAGGCGTCCTTGACGTCCGCTTCCTTGATGAGCCCGAGCTGCACCGCGTCGCGGATGCCGAGCTGCGCGAGATCGAAGTCGGTCGCATTCCAGATATTGTCGCTGCCGGCGCAGTAGTACTCCATGCCCAGCGACGTCGTCTTGGCGTCGGCGACCATCTCGGCACTCCAGTTCTTGTAATTGAGAATGTTCGCGACCTTCACCGACGGGTCGCTGACCATGAGCATGGTTTCGGGAAAAATCGTCTCACGATTGGCGATGACGCAGACCGTGATCAGGTTCCGATGCGACAGCGCGCGCGCCGCGGCGGATACTTCCTTCGGCGCCGGCGGATCGAGCGCGAGCAAAAGTTCGCTCAACGGCAGGGACGAGAGGAAGTTCGAGCCCTCCTGCTGGAAAAACTCGCCGGCCGCGTTCGTGCCGGTCACGTGCGTCACGCCGGTTTCGTCCCAGTGCACCGTCTGCACGCGGCGATCGAGGAAGATGGGGCTGCCGCGCTCGAGCACGCGATTGGCGGCGGCTTCCCAGAGCTGGCCGGGCCCGAGCTTCGGATAAGGAAACGTCTTCTTGTCGCCCGGCAGCGGCCGCAGGTGCCGTTCGCCCATGGTGGCGCTGATCTGGTCGCAGGGAAGGCCGTTGATCTTCTCGTAGTAGGACTTGAAAAGCATCTCGTAGAACCGCTTGCCATAACGGTTGGTCAGCCACTGCGCGAGATTCTCCTCCGCCTTGTTTTGCGCCGGCTTGCTCAACGATTGCTTGATGCCCTCGAGAAATCCCAGCTTGTAACCGGCCTTTTTCGGGTCGAACGGAAAATCGAAGCGCGTCCCCCGATGCAAAATCTGCACGAGGCTCGGCGCCTCGATGAAGTCGTCGGGCAAAACCTTGCGCCAAAATTCGGTCACTTCCGGCGACTTGCTGTAGAACAAGTGCCCGCCGATGTCGAAGCGGTAGCCCTCGGCCTGCACGGTGCGCGCGAGGCCGCCGACGTAGGAAGGATCGGCCTCCCAAACCACAACTTCGCGTCCGGAGCGAACCAGCTCCCAGGCTGCCGTCAGCCCGGCGGGTCCCGCACCCATGATGACGACCGGTTTCACCGTTGGCATAGAATAAGTCGGTAAGTCTCGGGACTTCGTGGGCTGGCGTCAAACTTTACTGCGGCCACTTTACATCGGAATACGATCACCCGAAAAAGTTTTGCAGCAACGTGCACACCGGCACCTCGCCCACTTTCAGCCGGACCTCGACGGCGTCGAAGCGGTACGGAATATCGTCGCGCTTGAGGAGCTTCAGGTAATCCTGCGCCGTGGCGCGGACGGCTTCCACCTTGCGGGCGTCGATCGATTCCGCCGGACGGCC
>Ga0302319_10016596_pt1 | contig 13554 bp, 9 predicted proteins | sample Bog_T0_2_FD_203319 | JGI IMG/M metagenome (GOLD analysis project Ga0302319, IMG submission 203319) | Peat permafrost microbial communities from Stordalen Mire near Abisko, Sweden - Bog_T0_2 | ecosystem: Environmental > Terrestrial > Soil > Wetlands > Peat | place: Sweden: Abisko, Stordalen Mire...
CCCACCACCGATGGTGAGGGCCGGGGCGAACAGGTAGCCGAAGCTCCACAGCGCATCGGCCGCCGGCGTGGACTCGCCGACGGGGCCGTCGCCGACGGGGCTGTCGCCGACGGGGCCCCCGGGGCCCCCGGGGCCGGCGGTCTGCAGCATGCCGCGTGCCCCGGCCAGGTCGCGGGCCAGACTCATCACGTCCTGGCCGTGCCGGTCGGCGAGCGCCTTGCGCACCGATGCCTCCGGCCCCGGCTCCATGCCGGCCAGGGTGGCCGAGACGGTCCGGAGGCGGAGCAGCCGCAGGATCTCCCCGTCGGCCCACACGGTGGCCAGTCGTTGCCGCAGCAGTGGATCGGCCGTGCCACCCGAGCGGCGCACCTGGTCGACCAGGTCCTGGGCGGTGGGGCCCATCCCCCACAGCGCACCCGAGCCGGACAGCGAGACCCGCTCGTTGCCCAGGGTCACCTTGGCCAGCGACCACCCCTGGCCCCGCTCCCCCACCAGGAGGCCCGCCGGGAGGCGCACACCGTCCAGGAACACCTCGTTGAAGCTGTGCGCCCCGGTCATGTCCACCAGCGGCCGCACCGAGACACCCGGCGCGTCCATGGGGCAGATGAAGTAGGAGATGCCCCGGTGCTGTGGCGCGTCGGGCTCCGTCCGGGCCAGCAGGATGCCGAACTGGGCGACGTGGGCGAACGAGGTCCACACCTTCTGGCCGCTGACCACCCACTCGTCACCGTCGAGCTCGGCCCGCGTGGTGAGCGATGCCAGGTCGGACCCGGCGCCCGGCTCACTGAAGAGCTGGCACCAGATCTCCTCGCCGGCCAGGAGCGGGAGCAGGTAGCGGTCGATCTGGGCGGGGTCCCCGGCCTGCAGGATGGTGGGTCCGGCCCAGCCGATGCCGATGGTGTTGGTGGGCCGGCGCACGGCGGCGCGCCGCAGCTCGTCGTCGACGATGAGCTGGTGGGTGGGGTCGGCCCCGAGCCCCCACGGAGCGGGCCAGTGGGGGGCGACGAGGCCCGCCTCTGCCAGCTGGCGTCCGGTCGGGGCCGGGTGGGCGTCCAACCAGGCCCGCACCGACAGGCGCCGGGCGTCATCGTCGGCCGGCAGCGCGAAGTCCACGGGCAGGAGCGTAGGCTGATCCGGCCGCAGGGGTCAGGGACAGGTCGGTACGGACAGGGGACGGGAGCGAGCGTTGAGCAAGTGGAACTATGCCGACGTGTGGGAGGCCGTGGCCGACGAACTGCCCGGTGCACCCGCACTCACCCACGGCGACCGCACCCTCACCTGGGCGGAGCTCGACCACCGGGCCGACAACCTGGCCCGGTGGCTGCTCGGCGCCCACGTCGACCACCAGGACAAGGTCGGGCTGTACCTCTACAACTGCTCGGAGTACCTCGAGACCACCTTCGCCTGCTTCAAGATCGGGCTGGTGACCGTCAACACCAACTACCGCTACGCCGACGACGAGCTGATCTACCTGTGGGAGAACGCCGACACGGTGGCCGTGGTCTTCCACGGCGTCTTCGTGGAGCGGATCGAGGGCATCCGCGCGCGGCTCCCGGGCATCCGGAGTTGGCTGTGGGTCGATGACGGAACGGCCGGCTGCCCCTCGTGGGCCACGCCCTACGAGGAGGCGGCGGGTACCACCGGCGACCACGCCCCCGCCGACCACGAGCGGGTCCGGGCCCCCTGGGGCCGGGGGCCCGACGATCTCTACATGCTCTACACCGGCGGCACCACCGGCATGCCCAAGGGGGTGATGTGGCGCCAGGACGACCTCTTCGCCCGGCTGAACAGCGCCGGCTTCCGCCGGTACCCCGAGGACGGCGGGATCGACGACGTCCGCGCCGAGCTGGCCCGGGGTGGTGCCGGCATGACCCTGCTCCCCGCCTGTCCCCTCATGCACGGGACCGGTGGGTTCACCTCGCTCGAGTGCCTCAGCGAGGGGGGTCGGGTGGTCACGCTGCACTCTCGGCAGTTCGATCCCGTCCAACTCCTCGACACCGTCGAGGGGGAGAAGGTGAACGGTCTGATCATCGTGGGGGATGCCTTCGCCAAGCCCATCCTGGGCGCGCTGGACGCCGAGCCCGACCGCTGGGACCTGTCCAGCCTGGTGGGGATGATCTCGTCCGGCGTGATGTGGAGCGAGGAGACCAAGCAGGGACTGCTCGCCCACCACCCGGGCATGCTGCTGGTGGACGCCTTCTCCTCGTCCGAGGCCATCGGCATGGGCAACTCGGTGTCGTCGGGGGGCTCGGCGGCCCGCACGGCGCGGTTCAGCCTCGGTCCCGACGTCCGGGTCATCGACACCGACGGTCGTGATGTGGTGCCGGGCTCCGGCCGCAGCGGGGTCCTGGCCCTGGGGGGCAGGATCCCCCTCGGCTACTACAAGGACGAGGCGAAGACGGCCGCCACGTTCCGGACCATCGACGGGACCCGGTACTCGGTGCCGGGCGACTACGCCGAGGTCGGTGAGGACGGTTCGATCCATCTGCTGGGACGCGGCTCGGTGTGCATCAACACGGGAGGCGAGAAGGTCTACCCCGAGGAGGTGGAAGAGGTGGTGAAGACCATCGCGGGGGTGCGAGACGCGGTGGTCGTGGGCATCCCCGACGAGCGCTTCGGGGAAGAGATCGTGGCGGTGGTGGAGCTGGCCGCCGGCACCCCCGACGATTCGGTGTCGCCCGAGGATGTCATCGCCCACGTCAAGGCCCGGTTGGCCGGGTACAAGGCGCCGCGGCGGGTGCGCTTCGTGCCCACCATCGGCCGGTCCCCGGCCGGGAAGGTCGACTACGCCCGGCACCGCTCCGAGACGGCCGAATGGGCCGGCGTGCCGTTGGGCTGAAAGGCCCGGCGCCCGGGCCCTGGGGCCCCGATCCCGGGTCCACGGGCCCCGGGCCGAGGGCTCAGCCCTTGTTGGCCCCGTGGGTGCGGACGAAGTCGTTGACCGAGTAGTAGGCGTCGATGGACTCGCCGGCATCGCCCCAGAAGCCGTCGAGCACGTCGTAGGCCATGGTCCCCTGGGAGATGTAGTGGTTGTTCACGTCGGTGATCTCCAGCTCCCCGCGGCCGGACGGCACCAGCGTGGGGATCACGTCGAACACGTCGGGGTCGTAGCAGTAGATGCCGGTGACACCGAAGTGTGAGTCGGGATGCTCGGGCTTCTCCACGATGCCGATGACCCGCTGGTCGGCATCGAAGGTCGGGACGCCCAGATGTTGCAGGTGCTCGACCTCCTCCACCGGGGTCAGGAGGATGCGCGCACCGTGGGGATCGGCCCGGAATGCATCGACCATGGGCCTGATCGACCGCTCGACGATGTTGTCGGCCAGCATGACCAGCACCGGCTCCCCGTCGACGAACCGGGCCGCCAGGCCGAGCGCCTCGGCGATACCCCCGGGCCTCTCCTGGTAGCCGTAGCTCAGCCGGTCGATCCCGAACTCGTGGCCGTTGCCCAGCAGGCGGAGGAACTCACCGGCGTGGGTTCCCCCGGTGACCAGCATGATCTCGGTGATGCCGGCGTTCACCAACGCCTCGATCCCCCAGTTGATCATGGGTCGGTCGTAGATGGGGAGCAGGTGCTTGTTGGTGATGCGGGTGAGCGGATGGAGCCGCGAGCCGGTCCCGCCGGCGAGGATGACGCCCTTCATCCGGCGCAGCCTAGGTCCGATCCCCACGGTTCGGGGCCGATGGCCTAAATCGTGGGATACGTGTCATTGACGCCATCACCGTGACGGATCAGGCTGGACCCATGCGCGACAGACACGTGGTGATCGTGGGGTACGACGGCCTGCAGACCCTGGATGCGGCCGGGCCCTTCGAGGTGTTCGCCGGAGCCAGCACGGTGACGGCCGCCCGGGGAGGGACCGGCTACCGGGTGGAACTGGTCTCCTCGGCCGGCGGTGTGCTCCGCGCCGAGAGCGGCATGGGCCTGTGCTCGGGGCCACTGCCCCGGCGGGACCGGACCGTCGACACCCTGGTGCTGGCAGGAGGGAGCGGGGTGGGAGCGGCGAGGCAGGACACCGCCCTCGTGTCGTGGATCAGGGCGGTCGCGCCACGGTGCCGGCGGGTGGCGACGGTGTGCTCGGGGGCCCTGCTGGCCGCCGAGTGCGGGCTCCTCGACGGCCGGCGGGCCACCACGCACTGGTCCCGCGCCGGTCAGCTGGCCGAGGAATTCCCCGCGGTGGCGGTCGATCCCGACCCCATCTACATCCGGGACGGGAGGGTCTGGACCAGTGCCGGGGTGACCGCCGGGATCGACCTGGCCCTGGCGCTGGTGGAGGACGACCTCGGGACCGATGTGGCCCGGACGGTGGCACGGTGGCTGGTCATGTTCCTCCACCGGCCCGGGGGTCAGACCCAGTTCGCCTCGCCGGTGTGGGTCCCGCGGGCCGACCGCTCGCCGGTGCGTGCGGCACAGGAGCGGGTGGAGGCCTCGCCCGGGGCGGACCACCGCCTGTCCACCCTGGCCTCGGGGGCCTCCATGAGCGTGCGGCACTTCACCCGGGTCTTCACCGACCAGGTGGGCGAGACGCCCGGGCGCTTCGTCGAGCGGGTCCGGGTGGAGGCGGCGCGGGTCCGACTCGAGACCACCGACGACGGCGTCGACGTCGTGGCCGCCGGGTGCGGGTTCGGCACGGCCGAGACGCTGCGACGGGTGTTCCACCGACGGCTCGGCGTGTCCCCCGACGCCTACCGGCGGCGCTTCCGGGACGAGGACCGGAGGTCGGCATGACCGGACACCTCCAGGTGGCCATCCCCCTGTTCCCCCGGGTCACCGCCCTCGACGCCGTCGGGCCCTACGAGGTCCTCCAACGGATCCCCTGCCTCGACGTGGTCTTCGTGGGCCACACGAAGGGAGAGGTCCGGACGGACAACGGCGCGCTGGGGCTGGCGGTGGACGCGGCCTTCGGCGATGTGGCCGGGCCTGATGTCATCGTGTTCCCGGGTGGGATCGGCACCCGGGAGCTCCAACACGATCCGGTGGTGCTCGACTGGCTCGGGCGGGCCCACGCCACCAGCCGGTTCACCACCTCGGTGTGCACCGGCTCGCTGGTCCTCGGCGCGGCCGGCCTGCTGCGCGGGCTGACGGCCACCACGCACTGGGCCTCCTACGACGCCCTGGCCGCCCACGGGGCCGTGCCCACGCCCTCCCGGGTGGTGGAGCATCTCGACCGCCGCATCATCACGTCGGCCGGCGTGTCCAGCGGCATCGACATGGCCCTGCGTCTGGTCGAGCTGCTCGTCGACCCGACGGCGGCCCGGGCGGCCCAGCTGATGATCGAGTACGACCCCCAACCGCCCTTCGACTCGGGCTCGCTGGCCACGGCCGATGCCGCCACGGTGGACCGGGTCGTCGAGTACGCCCGGTTCCGGGACTGAGGCAGCTCCATCGGCTCGCCGATCCGACGGGCCGGACCGGGCCGGGCGGGGAGGGCGTCAACCGGAGGGGTCCGGCGAGGCCCGACGGCGGGACACGTCGGCCAGGACGGCGTCGGCCAGCACGGGCCAGGCCCGCTGGGCCCACGGTCCGAACGTCCGGTCGGCCAGGCCGCAGCAGACCACCCCGGCGTCGGGGTCGACCCACAGGAACGATCCGCTCTGGCCGAAGTGCCCGAAGGTGGACGGCGCATTGGTGACGCCGGTCCAGTGGGGTGACTTCGCCCCCCGGAGCTCGGGGCCGAGGCCCCACGGACAGGGGTCGAACCGGCCGAAGCCGGGCAGCACCCCGGCCAGCAGGGGGAACTGGGACGTGGTGGCCGCACGGTGGGTCGCCCCGCCGATCAGCGTGGGCCGGGCCAGCTCCGTCCCGAGGGCCACCAGGTCCGACAGCGGGCCGGCCAGACCGGCGGCGGCACCCCCCGGGCTGGTGTCGTCCAGGACCGTGGCCCCCATGCCGAGGGGCTCGAGCACCCCCTGGCGGAGATAGTCGGCGAACGACATCGAGGCCCCATCGGCCACCACTCCGGCCAGGACGGCGTAGCCGGCGTTGGAGTAGATGCGACTGATCCCCGGCGGGGCCACTGGGGGGCCCGGGCCGGGACCCAGGCCTGACGCGTGGGCCAGCAGATGACGGACGGTGGAGCCCCGGGGGCCGGCCGGCTGGTCGAGATCGACGGTGCCCTCCTCGACGGCCACCAGTACGGCGAGTGAGGTGGCGAGCTTGGTCACCGATGCCCAGGCGAACATCCTGTCGACCGGACCGAACGTGGTCACCCGGCCACGGAACGGAGGCGATGCATCACCACCCTCAGGATTCGGCCGGGCACCGTCCGGGCGAAGGTCCACTACACCGACGGCGGCGTGATCCACAGGCCACCGTTCCACCGTCACGAGGGAGTCCATCCGTGGGCGAGCGTAGATGACGGGTGACAGGGTGCGTGGCTACTGTGAGCCTGGTGGTGGCGACAGGGCCCTGGGGCAGGGTGCGACGGGTCGTAAGGACCACCATCGGCCGGGTGCCATGGTGGTCACGCCTCGTCGTGGTGCTCTCGCTCGGCGGCCTGTCCGCCTGTGGAACCATCAGCGGTGCCGCCAGCACCACCGCGCCGGTCCGTGCCATCGGCGCCGTGGTCGACGGCGCGGCCGGCACCGGCTCCCTCACCAGCGGACTGGCCTCCTTCTACCAGGCCCCGCTGCTCCTGTCCCCCGGGCAGCCGGGGGCCCTCATCCGGTCCATGATCATCCCGTCCGACCGTCAGCTGCCCCGGGGAGCGGTGGCCTACCGCGTCCTCTACCACTCCCAGTCGGCCGCCGGAGCGGACATCGCCGTGTCGGGAGTGGTCGTCGTCCCGGGGGGTGCCCCCCCGAAGGGTGGGTTCCCCATCGTGTCGTGGGCCCACGGCACCACCGGCCTGTCCGACCAGTGCGCGCCGTCCCTCGACGGCTTCAGCTCCCTCCCCCTCCTCGACACACTGCTCGGACACAGGGACATCGTGGCCGCCACCGACTACGAGGGCCTCGGCGCACCGGGGAACCATCCCTACCTGGTGGGACGGAGTGAGGGCCAGAACGTCCTGGATGCGGCCAGGGCGGCGCGCCAGCTGGTGGGCCCGGCCGCCTCCGATGACGTCGCCGTCGTCGGCTACTCACAGGGGGGGCAGGCCGCCCTGTTCGCCGCCCAGATCGCCCCGTCCTACGCTCCCGACCTCACCCTGGTCGGGACGGTGGCCGCCGCCCCGGTGACCTCGCTGGACGAGTTCGTCCCTGCCGACCCCCCGTCCCAGCCCGACCCGTCTGCCGTCTACGCCGTCCTGGCCCTCGACGCCTGGTCGGCCACCTACGGCAACGTGGACCTGTCGACGGTGCTGGCACCCGGGGTGCTGCGCAACGACGCCGCGCTCACCACCGAGTGCAGCGGGCCGCTGGCCGTCGACTTCGACACCGTGCCGGCCGACCAGGTCTTCACCCGCGGGTGGGCCGACGCCCCCGGCGTGCAGGCCGACACGGCTCTCAACGAACCGGGCCGGGCGGCCAGCGCCGCCCCCCTGCTGGTGGTGGAGGGAGCCGAGGACACCATCACCCCGGCGGCGACGGTCTCGACCTTCGTCGCCGATACCCTGTGCGGTGGTGACGGCGACTCGGTCTCGCTCGTCACGCTGCCCCAGACCGGGCACGGCGGGGTGATGGCCGGCGGTGCTGCGACCATCGTGGAGTGGGTCACGTCCCGACTGGGCCACGACGCGGTATCGGACTCCTGTCCGCAGGTGGCCCACACCGTCTCGGCCCGCACAGCCTCCGGTTGAGCGCAGCCCCATCGGCTGGACCGGGTTGAAGCAGGTCGAACCGGCGCTGAACTCGACCGAACCGGCCCGGCGGGGCAGTGCCCGGGATCAGACGTCGAGGAACCGGCGGACGGCGAAGGCGGAGCCGACCACACCGACCCCGACACCCACCACGCCCACCAGGATGCAGGTGCTGGCCACCTCCCACCCGTTCAGTGACATCTGGGCGATGAGGCTGCTCTGGTTCTGCGCCGTCTTCACCGTGTCGAGACCGATCCCCCAGTAGAGGGCCAGCACCACCAGCACGGCGACGCCCGCGCCGACCAGACCCTGGATCAGCCCCTCGGCCATGAACGGCAGACGGATGAACCAGTTGGTGGCACCGACCAGCTTCATCACCGAGACCTCGCGACGCCGGGCGAAGATGGCCATGCGGATGGTGTTCAGGATGAGGACGGACGCCGACAGCAGCAGCACCACGGCCACGGAGAGGAACACCCACTGGAGGATGCGGATCACGCTCTGCATGGTCTTGATCTGCTGGCCGGGATACTTCACGTCGTAGATACCCGGTTTCCCGATGAACTCCTGGTACACCGCCGAGGCCTGGGACGGGTTGTTGAGGATGCACCGGAACGACGACGGATAGTCCGCCTCGACGGTGGCACCGAACTCATCGGCCGGCTCGATGGTGCGGGCCTCGTTGAAGTCGTAGGCCTGGGACCGGAAGACGCACGACTTGATGTAGGGCGACTGGCTGAGCTCGGTGTGGATGGCGGTGATCTGGGTCTGGGGCGCGTTGGGATTGACCCAGACCAGGGCGTTCACACCGTCCTGCCACTGCACGGTGGCCTTCGAGGCACCTTGCTTGAGCAGCAGGGCCGACCCGACCAGGGCCAGCGAGACGGCCACGGTGAGGATGGCGGCCACGGTCATCAGGCGGTTGCGCCAGAGGTTGGTGGTCGCCTCGCGCCCGATGTAGGAAGCAGACAGCGGCATGTCAGGCCCGGGTGGCGACGGTGCCGGGCGTCTCGTCGGCAGCCAGGCCCGACGGGGCCTGGTCCACCATCGATCCGGTCGGCGAGCCGGCCCCGGCGGCGGCGGTGGCACTGTCGATGCCGTACACCCCGTGGGCCTGGTCCCGCACCAGCAGACCGCGGTCGAGCTCGATCACTCGGCGGCGCATCTGGTCCACCATGCCGGCGTCGTGGGTGGCGATGATGACCGTGGTGCCCGTCCGGTTGATCCGGTCCAGGAGCCGCATGATGCCGAGACTGGTGGTCGGGTCGAGATTGCCCGTGGGCTCGTCGGCCAGCAGGATGAGCGGGCGGTTCACGAACGCCCGGGCCACCGCCACCCGCTGCTGCTCGCCACCCGACAGCTCGTGGGGCAGGTTGTCACGCTTCTTCGTCAACCCGACCAGGTCGAGCACCTGGGGCACCTGGGCGGCGATCACGTGCTTGGGCCGTCCGATCACCTCGAGGGCGAAGGCCACGTTCTCGAAGACCGTCTTGTTGGGCAGGAGCCGGAAGTCCTGGAACACGCAGCCGATGTTGCGGCGCAGATAGGGGATCCTCCACTTGGAGAGGTGGCCGATCTCCTTGCCGGCCTCCCAGATGCGGCCGGAGTCGGGCGTCTCCTCCCGCAGGAGCAGGCGGATGAAGGTGGTCTTGCCCGAGCCCGAGGGCCCGACGAGGAAGACGAACTCCCCCTTGTCGATCTCGACCGAGCAGTCGTTCAGGGCGACGGTCGAGCCCTTGTACGTCTTCGTGACGTTCTGGAATTTGATCATGATCGGGTGGCGGAGGCGGCGTCGTCGAACAGGACAGGAAGACGTCTCATTCCGAGCAATGCTATCGCTCCGGACGGATGCAATGGTTCAGGCCCTCTGACCTCCACGGATGGCGTATCGCCACCGGCCGGTGCGGCCGGACACGCGATGGCGGTGTCCTCGGGCGCGTGCACCCCTCGCAGGGGAAACGCCGATCAGTCGTCGTCGCGGCGCTCGTCGGCGCGACGACGCAGTTCCGCCTCGATGAAGGCGTCGAGGTCCCCGTCCAGCACCGCCTCGACATTTCCGGTCTCCTCGTTGCTGCGGAGGTCCTTCACCAACTGGTACGGGGCCATCACATAGGAGCGGATCTGATTGCCCCATGCATTGTCGGTACGGTCGCCGGAGAGCTGGTCCAGGGTGGCCTGGTGCTCGGCCCGCTGGCGCTCGGCCAGCTTGGCCCCGAGCACCTGCATGGCCTTGGCCTTGTTCTGGGTCTGGCTGCGCTGGTTCTGGCAGGTCACCACGATGCCGGTGGGCAGGTGGGTCAGCCGCACCGCCGAGTCGGTCTTGTTGACGTGCTGGCCGCCGGCTCCCGACGACCGGTAGGTGTCGATGCGGAGATCCTTCTCGTCGATCTCGACGATGTCGGAGACATCCTCGAGGAACGGCACGACGTCGAGCGAGGCGAAGCTGGTCTGGCGCCGGTGCTGGGCATCGAAGGGGGAGATGCGCACCAGGCGGTGCACACCGCGTTCCGCGGCCAGCAGGCCGAAGGCGTAGCGCCCCTTCACGATGAAGGTGGCCGACAGCAGTCCGGCCTCCTGGCCCGGCGTCGCCTCCTCCACCTCGATGTCGAACCCGCGGCGCTCCGCCCAGCGGGTGTACATGCGGAGCATCATCTCGGCCCAGTCCTGCGCGTCGGTGCCGCCGGCCCCGGCATGGATCTCGGCCACGGCATCGCCGTCGTCGTAGGGACCGGCGAACAGTGAGCGGAGCTCGAGGGTGCGCAGTGCGCGGTCCAGCGAGTCGAGCCCCTCTTCGACCTCGGGGCGCAGCGACTCGTCCCCCTCCTCGTCGATCAGCTCGTTGAGGGTCTGGGCGTCGGACAGCTCGCGTGCCAGGCCCGACAGGTGCTCGAGGTCCTCGTTGACCCGGCCCAGCTCGGTGGTCACCTCGCGGGCGTGGTCGGGGTCGTCCCAGAGGTCGGGGGCGGATGCCGCCTTCTCCAGCTCGACCCGTCGCTCGGTGAGACGGTCGGCGCCCAGGAACCGCTCGGCCTCCCGCAGACGCTCGGCCAGGGACTCCAGGGCCACGGGGATGTCGACGCGCTCGGGCTCCCCGGACCCCCGCCGGGGGCCGTCGGTGGTCATGTCAGTTGGCGCCGTGACAGAACTTGAACTTCTTGCCGCTGCCGCACCAGCACGGCTCGTTGCGACCCATCTTCTCGCGCTCCGACTTGACGATGGGCAGCTGGGTCTCGCCGTCGTCGGCCATGCGGGCGGTCACGCCCCCGACCGCACCGTTCCCGACCGGCAGGGGGGCGTTGGCCTGCTCGAGCTCCTCCGGTGTGGCGGCGGAGAATGCGGCCGAGATGGCCGCGTCGCCCTGGACCGGATCGTCGGCGGCCAGGTAGTTGGCCCGATCGAGGTCGGGCTCGGCGGCCGGCTCGGCCAGCACCTGGACGTGGAACACGTAGCGCAGGTAGTCGTCGTTGATGCCGTCCATGAGCTTGCCGAACATGGCGAAGCCCTCGCGCTGGTAGGCCACCAGCGGGTCCTGGTTCCCCATGGCCCGGAGGTTGATGCCCTCGCGCAGGTAGTCCATCTCCGCCAGGTGGTCCTGCCAGCGCTGGTCGATGATCTGGAGCATGATGTCCCGCTCCAGCTGGCGGGCCGTCTCGGCCCCACCGGGAATGGTCTCGTCCCGTTCCGCGTAGAGCTCCAGCGCCTCGGTGAGGATGCTCTCGGCGATCTGGTCCACCGTGCTGGCGTCAGCCAGGTCGTCGGCCACGAATTTGGTCGGGTAGTACTGGGTGACCTCCACGACGAGCCGGGGCAGGTCCCACTCCTCGGGGTAGTCGGACGGGCACGATGAGGCCACCAATGCCGCCACGGCACTCTCGAGGAGCTCGACGGTCTCGTCGTGGAGGTCCTCACCCTCGATGATCTGGAAGCGCCGGCGGTAGATGACCTTGCGCTGCTCGTTCATGACGTCGTCGTACTTGAGCACGTCCTTGCGGGACTCGGCGTTGCGACCCTCGACGGTGTTCTGGGCCCGCTCGATGGCCTTGGTCACCATCTTCGCCTCGATGGGCACGTCGTCGGGCAGGGCCCGGCCCATGACCCAGTTCATGGCCCCGGTGGCGAACAGCCGCATCAGGTCGTCCTCCAGCGACAGGAAGAAGCGGCTCTCGCCGGGGTCGCCCTGACGGCCCGACCGGCCGCGGAGCTGATTGTCGATCCGCCTCGACTCGTGGCGCTCGCTCCCCAGCACGTACAGGCCGCCGAGGGCACGGACCTCGTCACCCTCGCGTGCGCAGGTGGCCTCGAATTCGGCCTGGAGGGCCTGCAGCTCGGACTGCCCCTCCTCGGTCTCCAGGTCGATGCCACGGGACCGGGCCTCGCGGACGGCCAGCCCCTCGGGGTTGCCACCCAGGATGATGTCCACGCCTCGTCCGGCCATGTTGGTGGCCACCGTGACCGCGCCGACCCGGCCCGCCTGGGCCACGATCTCCGCCTCACGGAAGTGCTGCTTGGCGTTGAGCACCTCGTGGGGGATGCCCTTCTTGTCCAGCAGCCGGGACAGGTGCTCCGACTTGGACACCGACGCCGTGCCCACCAGCACCGGCTGACCGGTGGTCTGGCTCTCCACGATGTCCTCGACGACGGCGGCGAACTTGGCGTCCTCGGTCTTGTAGATGAGGTCGGGCTTGTCCTCGCGGACCAGGGGCTTGTTGGGCGGGATCGGCACCACCGGGAGGTCGTAGGTGTTGGCGAACTCGGAGGCCTCGGTCTCGGCCGTGCCGGTCATCCCCGACAGCTTCTCGTAGAGGCGGAAGTAGTTCTGCAGGGTCACGGTGGCCCAGGTGTGGTTCTCCTCTTTGATGCGGACGCGCTCCTTGGCCTCGACCGCCTGGTGGAGGCCGTCGGACCAGCGCCGCCCGTCCAGGGTGCGGCCCGTGAACTCGTCCACGATCTTCACCTCGCCCTCGGCGACGAGGTAGTCCTTGTCCCGACGGTAGAGCTCCTTGGCCAGCAGGGCCTGGGTCAGGTGGTGCACGTAGTTCACCGCCACGGCGTCGTAGAGGTTGGACACGCCGAGCTGGCGTTCGACCTTCTCGATGCCGGCCTCGGTGGGGACAACGATCCGCTTCTCCTCGTCCACCTCGTAGTCGTCCTCGGCCCGGAGGGTGCGCACGATGCCGGCGAACTGGTAGTAGAGCTGGGCCGACTCGGCCGCCGGCCCCGAGATGATCAGCGGGGTGCGGGCCTCGTCGATGAGGATGGAGTCGACCTCGTCCACGATGGCGTAGTGGTGGCCGCGCTGGACCATGGCCTCCTTCGACCGCGCCATGTTGTCGCGCAGGTAGTCGAACCCGAACTCGGTGTTGGTGCCGTAGGTGACGTCGGAGTTGTACGCCTCCCGCTTGGCCGCCGGATCGTCGATGTCCGGGCCGACCCGGCCGACGGTGAGGCCCAGGAACCGGTGGAGCTGGCCCATCCACTCCGAGTCCCGGGTGGCCAGGTAGTCGTTGACGGTGACCACGTGGACGCCGTCGCCGGCCAGAGCGTTGAGGTACACCGGCAGGGTGGAGACCAGTGTCTTGCCCTCACCGGTCTTCATCTCGGCGATCCAACCGAAGTGGAGCGCCATCCCCCCCATCAGCTGGGCGTCGAAGTGCCGTTGCCCGAGGACTCGCCAGGCGGACTCCCTCACCAGGGCGAACGCTTCGATCAGCACGTCCTCGAGGCTCTCGCCGTTGTCCAGCCGCTCGCGGAACAGCGGCGTCAGGGCCTGGAGCTCGGCGTCCGAACGGGCCTCCATCTCGGACTCGAGGGCGTT
>Ga0302319_10016599_pt1 | contig 13550 bp, 10 predicted proteins | sample Bog_T0_2_FD_203319 | JGI IMG/M metagenome (GOLD analysis project Ga0302319, IMG submission 203319) | Peat permafrost microbial communities from Stordalen Mire near Abisko, Sweden - Bog_T0_2 | ecosystem: Environmental > Terrestrial > Soil > Wetlands > Peat | place: Sweden: Abisko, Stordalen Mire...
TCCCCGGCATTCATCCGCTACCCCCGCGGCCCGGGCACGGGCGTCAAGGTCAAGGATAAGCCCGAGCGGCTCGAAATCGGCCACGCCGAGGTCCTTCGCGACGGATCAAACATCATGCTCTGGGCCATTGGGCCGATGGTGCGCGACGCGATCGCCCTCGCGGACAGGCTCCGCGACGAGGAAAACCTTTCGGTGGGGGTCGTGAACGCCCGGTTCATCCGACCCCTTGACCGGACTCTGCTGCTGAGCCAGGCAACGGTCGTGCCGCTCATTGTGACGCTCGAGGACAACGTCCTCGCGGGAGGGTTTGGAAGCGCCGTGCTGGAGGCCCTTCAGGAGGCGGAATGCCCCGCCGCAGTGGAGCGGATTGGCTGGCCCGACCGGTTCGTGGAGCATGGCTCAAATGTTGAGATCCTTAGAGCCGCCCACGGGCTCTCGCCGGACGACATGCACCGTCGGGTGCTTGACCGCTGGCGCCGACTGAGCGCCGAGCGGGTCGAAGCCGACGTCTAGGGCGCTGCTAAATTATGGCGGAAAGGACGGCCCCAACGAGGGCCGTCCGGTCCTCGATGTGGGGGTTGTGGCCCGAGGTCGTGAGCGTGTGGATCACTGCGGCAGGGAAATGGCCGAGGATCACCCCGTGGTCATTCGGACCGACGTAGTTCGACTTTCCTCCCAGGATAAAGGTCGTGCGCCCGGAGAAACGGTCCTCCGACCCGAGCGGATTGCGCTCAAGCACAGGGAGCGCCGCCGTAAGGGCGGGAAGGTTTAGCTGCCATTTCCAGCCGCCCTCGGGCGCTCTTTCCAGGTTTGTCGCCAAGAACTTCCTCATCGCCCAGTTGGGCACCTTCCCCTCCATCCTCATCTCGGCCTCGGCCCTGGACTTCAGGTCCCCTAGGCGGAGCTCGTTCATGGCGGCAAACTCGTCCCGGTGGGCGCGCCAGCGGTAGTCTTTGGGGGCGATGTCCACGACGACCAGGCTGCCCACGCGCGTGGGGCGCCGGCACGCGAGCAGCATCGCGACCTTTCCCCCCATGCTGTGCCCAACAAGGTCCACCGTTGCGAATTCCCGGGCGTCCATCCACGCGACCACGTCTTCGACCATCTCGGGGTAGGTCATCGTGTCAGCGTGAGGGGATAAGCCGTGGTTCCTTAGGTCCAGAGCGAATACCCTCCTGCTCGCCGCAAGGTCACGGCCGGCGGTCTGCCAGTTGCGGGAGGAGCCCAGCATGCCATGCAGGATCACGACCGGGGGCTCGGCGGAGCCGCCGAGCTCTCGGTCGAAAAGGGCCACGGGCCCTGTCGAAGGGGGGGATGCCATGCGGAAAGGGCCCCCATCGTGGGCATCGCCACGCGAGGTCCAACATTGAATTATGCAATTCTAGGCGTTCGAATGTACACCCAATGGCGGAACCCGAGAAACTCACCCCGATGATGCAGCAATACTTCGAGGTGAAGCGCGGGCTTCCCAAGGAGACGCTGCTCCTCTTTCGCCTGGGCGACTTCTTTGAGCTCTTCTTCGAGGACGCGGTCGTGGCGTCTAGGATCCTCGGCCTGACGCTCACCAAGCGCCAGGAGCACCCGATGGCGGGCCTGCCCCACCACGCCGTGGACAACTACGTGAGCAAGCTCCTTGCCGCAGGCAAGAAGGTGGCGATCTGCGACCAGGACGAGCCCGCCCAGGCCGGCAGGCTCGTGAGGCGGAAGCTCACACGGATCCTGAGCGCGGGGACAACCCTCGCTGCTAACCAGCTTGAGGCCTCGCATAACCGCTACCTGTGCGCCCTTTCTCTCGACCGCCGGGGCCTCCATGCGGCCTGGATCGAGCTATCGACGGGCGAGTTCAAGGTGGCGACCTCCGCGAGGATCGACGACCTTCTCCCCGTCCTGGTTTCGCTGGACCCCGCGGAGCTCCTGGTGCCCGAGGGCGAGGTCGAGCGATGGAAGGGCGCGCCCCACGACCAAGCCCCGGTCCACGCCCTGTACGCCTTCGCCTCCGGCCGCACCGTGTCGGAAGTCCACGCCTACCATTTCGAAACGGCTTCCGGGGCCCGCTCCGTCGCCGAGGCCATGGGAGTGCTGAACCTTCAAGGGTTCGGAATAGAGAATGAGCATCCTGCGCTAGGGCCCGCGGGAGCCCTGGTCACCTATGCGACTGAGAACCTGCGCGCCAAGCCCGAGAACCTGAGGGGCCTGCAAGAGTACCGGAGCAGCCGCACCCTGCTCCTGGACCCTTCCACACTGCGAAACCTGGAGATCTTTTCCTCGATACGGGGAGGCCGGCAGGGAACCCTTCTTGCCTCGATGGACCGGACGTCCACGGCGGCCGGCGCGCGCCTCCTCGAGCGCTGGCTCTCGGCCCCGACTCTTGACCTGGAGGAGGCGCGCCGGCGCCACGCCCTTGTCGGGGAATTCATTGGGCAGCCCCTAAGGCTTGCGGAGCTCAACACCGCGCTGGCCGGGACCCGGGACATACCGCGGATCCTGGGGCGCCTCCAGAACCGGCTCCGCAATCCACGCGAGCTCTGCGGCATCCGCGACACGCTACTTGGGATTCCCCAGATTGGGACCGCGCTGTGGTCCCTCGGCCCGAAAGCCCAGGAGATGCGGTCCCGGATGGACGAGCTTCCGGCGCTCCGCGATCTGCTCTCGTCCTCCTTGGTCGATGAGCCCCCGACGGACGTCGCCGAGGGAAACTTCGTTCGGGAGGGCTACGACACCGAGCTCGACCGCCTGCGGGCGCTCATGAGCGGCAACAAGGCGTGGCTCGCTGACCTCGAGCGGGGCGAGCAGGAGCGCACGGGGATCCGCAGCCTGAAGGTCAGGTACACGAACAATTTCGGGTACTATATAGAGGTGACCAAGGCGAACCTCCACCTGGTGCCGGCCGACTACGTGAGGCGGCAGACGACCGTGGGGGGAGAGCGCTACGTGACGGAGGCCCTGAGGCAGAAGGAACGCGAGATCCTCCACGCCGAGGACAATGCCCTCCTTCGGGAGAGGGAGATCCTGGCGAGCCTAATCGCGGCGGTCCTGGCAGAATCTCAGGTCCTCTCGCGCACGGCGGATGCCCTTGCCGAGGTCGACGTCGTCGCGGGGTGGGCCGCGATCGCGCGCGACTGGGACTACTGCCTTCCCGAGATCGACGAGGGTGATTCGCTTGAGATAGTCGACGGTCGCCACCCCGTGGTGGAGCAGGGTTTCCGCACGGGCCAAGCCTCGGGCTCGGCACTCGCCTTTGTTCCAAACGACACGGCATTAGCCTCGGACGGCGCCCAGATCGCGCTCATCACGGGACCCAACATGGCGGGCAAGTCCACCTACATCCGCCAGGTGGCCCTCATCGTCCTCATGGCGCAGGTCGGCTCCTGGGTACCCGCCAGGTCGTGCCGATTCGGTGTCGCCGACAGGATTTTCTCACGGGTCGGGGCAAGCGACGATCTGGCCCGGGGCAACTCGACGTTCATGGTCGAGATGAACGAGACCGCAAACATCCTCAACAACACGACCGACCGCTCGCTCATCATCCTGGACGAGATAGGCCGGGGAACCTCGACTTACGATGGGCTCAGCATCGCCTGGGCGGTCGTCGAGCACCTGCACCGCGACCAGGCCCGGGGACCGCGGACGCTTTTCGCCACGCATTACCAGGAGCTCACGCAGCTCGACAAGCACCTGCCGCGCCTGCGCAATTTCTCGGTAGCCGTGAAGGAGTGGAACGACGACATCGTATTCGTCCGCAGGGTCGTGCCGGGGGCCGCCGACCGCAGCTACGGCATCCAGGTGGCCAGGCTCGCAGGGATCCCGGCCAGCGTGATCGACCGCGCCAAGGCCATCCTCTCCAGGCTCGAGGGCGACGATTCGAGCGTAACCCTGCCGTCGCCCCAGGCACGGCCAAAGAAGAAGATCACGGTCGTCAAGGCAGACGAGGATCAGCTGGACCTTCTGTAGCCGCTCGCGCGGCATTTCGCTGCGTTTCCTCAATAGGGTCCGAGGGGATACCCGTCTCGGCCGTTTTGCTCCGAACGGAGCGAACGCCCATCCCCTCAGCCAATTTGGCTGCCTACTACACCCCATTTCGGAAGAGGCCTGTTAGGAGTATTTTCAGTGCGATGGTCGTGTGCACTTATGCCCTATCAGACCGAAAACCACATGCTCTGCTCAACATGGGCGCGCATTCCCTGAAATGAGGACCCCATGAAACTCCGATCACTCTCCCTATCAGCTCTGATGGCCATCGTGACCGTTCTCGGCACGTCCATTCCCGCTTCAGCCCAATCCATCCTGAAATCGGCAGGCGACTACTCGGTCCTGGCAAGCCAGGCCATAACCGTGGCCGGAACAGGCTTCACAATGAAGAATGGCAACGTCGGGCTCTTTCCCGCCGCAACCACAAACATAACCGGTTTTCCGCCGGGGACGGTGTCGGGCATAACCCTCCTGGGCACCGCAGCCGCGATCATCAGCACGGGCGGAGCGACTCAGCAGGCTGAGGCAGATCTCCAGGTCGCGGCAACGGGCCTCGCCGCGATGGCGCAGACCACGAATTTCTCAAACGTGGACATGGCAAACGTTGGCCCCCTCCCTCCGGGTGTCTATCGGTGGAACGCCGCCGCGGCCCTTACAGGCGCGCTCGTCCTCGATGCGCAGGGAAAGAACAACGTTTCCTGGGTGTTCCAATTCGGCACCGGGCTCACAACCGCCGCAAATTCGTCGGTCACCGTCATCAATCCCGGCTCAAATGGCGGCAGCGATGACGGCATTTTCTGGAATGCCGCCACGGGTGCCATCGTTATTGGCGACAACAACACGGTGCTCGGAAATTATATCGCGTACACAAGCATTAGCTTTACCGGCAGCACGCTCCTACTGGGAAATGGCGGCGTTCGTTTCCTGGCGCTTAATGCCGCGGTCACGTTCGCGGGGCCTGGTACCGCCAATGCCCTAGGCGGCGCCGGCGGCGGCGACTGGACTGGAGGCTTGACGCTCAGTGGAACCAGCGTGGTGGCCTCAGCCGGTTCGGGAAACACGGGCGGAACTGGGGGCACTAGCGGATCTGGCGGAACTACTGGCACCACCGGCACGGGCGGCACGGGCGGCACCACGGGCACCAGCGCACCGGTTATTACGAGCTCCATAAATGCAACGGGCACCGCGGGTTCGCCCCTAGCCCCGTATGCTATCGCTGCTACCGGATTACCCACGAGCTATTCGGCTAGCGGTCTGCCGCCCGGCCTATCGATAAACACCGCGACCGGCGCGATCACCGGCACTCCCTCGGCTGCAGGAACCTTTACCGTGACGCTCTCCGCAACAAACGCGAACGGCACCAGCACCGCCACATTGACGATGGTGATAGCTCCCATGGCCGGCTTCAGCCACATCATGAATTTCTCGGCGCGCGCCATTTCGGGCGCGGGAAGCGACATGCTGATCGTCGGATTCGTCGTAGCCGGTGATGGAAAGAACCTGCTCATACGCGGCGTGGGTCCTGGACTTTCAGCCTTCGGGATCACGAACGTCCTCACAAACACCACCCTAACCCTGTACAATGTGGATGGGACGATCGACGCAACTAACAGCGGATGGCAGGTAACGAGCGGCGGCCAGAATGATGCCGCGCTCGTCACATCCACCGGAAACTCGGTCGGGGCATTTGACCTTGCAAGCGGGAGCATGGACTCGGCACTAATCGTGACGCTCAACAATGGCGCCCACACGACCGGACTGCTCACCACAAACGGCACCCCGGGTGTCGGCCTCCTTGAGATCTACGACACGGGCGGCAACGCCGCCGCAAGCCTTGTCAACGTGTCCGCCCGCATGGAGGTCACCGGCGGAGACGGCGCACTCATCGCTGGCTTCGTGATCGGCGGCACCGTCCCCAAGACGGTGCTCATCCGCGGGGTAGGCCCGGGCCTATCTCAGTTCTCGGTCGCCGGGGTACTGGCGGATCCAGAGATCACCCTCTCATCGGGCGGGGCCACGATTGACAGCAATGCGGGTTGGGGTACAGGAACAAGCACCGCGGCGCAAATTGTCGCCGCTTCTTCACAGGTCGGTGCATTCTCCCTACAATCCGGCAGCAAGGATTCGGCACTCCTCGTCACGCTCCAGCCTGGCGCCTACACCGTTCTGGTCACCAGCGTCAGCAATTCATCCGGAGTAGCACTCGTCGAGGTCTACGACACGCAGTAGCCGGCCTTCCTCAGCGCGGCCCAGGGCTTTTGCCCCATCTCTCGCATTCCAAGGCCTGCCTTGGGCGAGACATATAGCAGCTCTGCGTAGATCATAAGTCATTATCATTAAGACTCTAGCATATGATGCTTCCTAGGCCGCGGGGTCGGCGCCTCTCTGCTGCCGGTTAGCGATCGACAAGAGCGGGCGGTGTTGAACCATGGAGCGGAACATGGGCCAACTCGACCATCTCTTCGCCCAGAATCGCGAATGGGCGGACTCCATCCGCAAACGGGACCCCGACTTCTTCCTGAAGCTCTCGCGCCAGCAGTCCCCCGACTACCTCTGGATTGGCTGCTCGGATAGCCGCGTTCCTGCGAATGAGATCGTGAACCTCCTGCCTGGCGAACTCTTCGTCCACAGGAACATTGCCAACGTGGTCGTCCACACCGACCTGAACTGCCTTTCCGTAATGCAGTTTGCCGTCGATGTGCTGAAGGTGAAGCACATCATCGTCTGCGGGCATTATGGTTGCAGCGGCGTCCGCGCGGCCCTGCGCTGCGACCGCATCGGCCTTGCCGACAATTGGCTTCGCCACGTCCAGGACGTGGCAGAGAAGCACCGGGGCTGCGTTCATTCCGTCGCGGGTGAGCAGCCGCGCACCAACCGCCTGTGCGAGCTCAACGTCCTCGAGCAGGTGGCAAACGTGTGCCAGACCACGATTGCCCGCGATGCATGGGAAAGGGGTCAGTCCCTGACCGTTCACGGCTGGATCTATGCCCTGAACGACGGCCATATCCGAAATCTCGGCATGGCGGTCGCGGCGGTCTCCGAATTCGAGCCCCAGTACAAGGCGGCCCTTGCCGCCCTGCAGGCGGGCAAGCCCTTTTCGGAGCCCGCCTAGCCGCGGGGCGGCTCAGCCCGCGACGGCGGAGTGGCGGAGCGACCAGACCTGCCTTGCCTGCGCAATCGTGTCCGCAAGGACCCCGGGCGTTAGGGCCTGCTTCGGGTCATCGCCGATGCCGTGGCTCGGGTCGACGTGGGCCTCGATGCAAAGGCCGTCCGCGCCATAGGCCACGGCGGCCAGGGCGCATGCGGGGACATATGAGGCCTTGCCCACGGAATGCGACGGATCCACCACCACGGGTGCCCAGGTCTTTTCCTTCAGGAGCGGCGTGATGCTTTCGTCGGGATGGTTGCGGTATCCGTCGAGAGCCGGGGAGGTTCCCCGAGGGCAAAGGACCACGTTTGGGTTGCCAAACGCAGCGATGTATTCCGCCGCCGATATGAATTCACCCAGGGTCCCCATGTGGATGCTGCGCTTCAGGAGCACCACCGTGTCCCGCTTCGCGACGGCCCTGCCGATCGATCGCAGGAGCGAGTAATTGAGCGCGTTACGGGCGCCGACCTGGAGCATGTGCACGCCGGCGTCGAGCGCCACGGTCAGCTGCTCCTCGTCCATCACCTCGGCGTCCACGGGAAGGCCCGTCCGCCGCGAGGCCTCCATCAGGATCTCGATCGACTTGCTGTCGCCCTGGAAGGAGTAGGGGTTGGTCCTCGGCTTCCATACGCCGCCGCGCAGCACGTGGGCACCGGCCTCCTTCACGGCGGCGGCGGTCTCCAGGAAATAATTCGGGTTCTTGGGGTCGATGGTGCATTGGCCCGCCACGATCACGAGCTCCTCGCCGAGCGTCACCCCTCCTATCCTTATCCTGTGGGTCGCCAGGTCGGACCTTCGGTCCATGAGCTTGAAGGGGGACTGGATCCGGTCGATGCGCTCGACGTAGCTAAGCCCCTCCAGGCGGTTGATCATCAGCTCATCGCGCTCGTCCCCCACGATCGCATAGATCGTGCGCACGGCGCCCACGATGGGCTGAATGGAGCATCCAAACTCGCGCACGATGGCGGTGACCTCGGCGACCTGCTCGGGCGTGAGTCGATGGGACTTGGGTAGAATCATGTTTCAGGCGGGGCGTAACTGGGAGGGATGATCCTGCCAAATCCTGACCCCACCGTCCATTAAGAACTCACGCCGGCTGCTCAAACTCGGGGGGCAGCGGCGCCGCAGCCGAGAAGCCGTTCAGGCGGCCGCCCAACTCATAGTCAAAGGCGATCGAGAGCGAGTGCAGGAACATCCGCTTTGGGCCGCCGGCCCGGACGTACTCCCGGTTAGCCCGGAAATCACCATAGGTGCGGTCGCCAACGATGGGCAACCCGCGCTTCGCGCACTGGACCCGGAGCTGGTGACTGCGACCCGTCCGGGGCGCGAGCTCGATCAAGGAGATCCGCCTGGAACCCGTTGCCGACCTGACGAGCGTCATCCTGCTCTCCGCGGGCAGGTTGCCCCCGCCAGCGGCCGTGCGGATCTGCCCCCCCCTCTTGTCGACGCTTAGTATGTCCCTCCATTCCTCTGTGGGTTTCCGGGGCGCTCCAAACACGAGCGCCTGGTAAGTCTTCCGTATCTGCCTACGCTGGAACTGAGCCCGCACCTCGCGCGCAAGGCCTCCGTCCGTCGCGGCAAGGATCAGCCCCGAGGTCGCTGAATCGAGCCGGTTGATGAGCCAAAGCCGCTGGACGATACCGCCAGGGCCGGTCCACTCGAAGCACTCCGAGTCCTTGTTATATGGGGCGCGGACGAGCGACCGCGCCTCGTCCTTCGGGTTGTTCGGGTGCGAGAGAACGCCCTCCGGCTTGTCCAGCGCAACAAGCCCGTTCTTGTCCACTGCCACCCGCCTGACCCCGGTGCCGAACGGGACGTTCGTCCAGAAGCCTTCCTCAAGCGGGTTCACTGGTAGTAGAACCTGAAGGTAAGCTCCTGTGAATTGCCGAGGATAGCGATCATGTCGTCGGTCCAGTCCCCATAGGGCGCGGTAAGGGTTATCGCCGAGACGCAGCTCTGCTTGCCCTGCTCGCTGGAGGTGCTCTCCACGTCGAGGATCTCCGTTATCTTGCCGTGAAGGTCCATCGTGAACTTCACCGTGACGTAGCTGCCGGAGGGCGGATAGGTGCGGCTTTCGATCAGGATCCTGTCCCACTGAATCTGGATGGCCTCCATCATCTTGTGGAGATAGGCCCCGTAGTTGCTCCACTTAGCGCTGAACGCAACGGGGCCAATGTTGCTGGTCCCGAACTGATTGTCCTCGAATATGGCGGGCCGGGTGTGGGTCTGCTCCAGGACCGGTCGGGCGCGCGGCTTCCTCGGGTCGATGGAGGGCAGAATCGACTGCGCGCCCTCGACCAGCGGTGCGTCCTTTGCCCCCTCCACCTTATCCGGCGCCGGCTTGTTGACATTGGCGACCTTGCCCAGATTGCTGCCGAAGCCGTCATCGCCCTCCTTCATCTTTTCAAAGCCAGCGAGGGGATCCTGCGCCTGCTTTGGCGCGGTCTGAGGCTTAAGAGGCGTAGCGACCGACGGGGCAACGGGCACCGAGTCCTGCGGCTTGGAGAGCTGGCCGCTCACCGTCTGGTTGGACTCGATGTCCTTCTTCCCATCCAGCTTCGGCTTGTCGTTGTGCTGGTCGAGCTGCGGCTTCTCCTGGGCAAGCACCTGGTTCTTGGAGCTGAAGTTATTGGTCTTGTCCGGGATCTTGTCGGGGGCATTGGGATTTGCCTCGATATATTTGTTGGGCACCGGCGGCTTGAGCGCCGGGTTCACGAACTCGTCGGGCGCAATCTCGATATTGAACTGCCGCGGGATCGCCTGCTTGCGAACCATCGGGTGGACCACATCGCTACGCAGCAGGTAGGGCGCGATGAGGAAGAGGAGCAGGTGGACGACCACCACCGCAAGCAGGCCAATACCTACCGACCGCGATTCAGGATCCTCACGGTAACGGGCCACAAAACGCCTCAGGGCGGCTGCAGGGGTTGCGGCGGTAAGGGTGTGAGTCATCTAGGGTTGCGGAAAAGGATCGAATTTAACCCTGTAGGACGTCCCTCGTCAAAATTTGTTTCGTGGCTTCCATCGGCAGGCCCATAATATTTGAGAACGACCCCCGGTAGCCCGCGATGATCATGTCGGTCTGGTCCTGGATAGAATAAGCCCCGGCCTTGTCCAAGGTGTTCACAAGACGGATGTAATCCTCTATCACCTCGTCGCCGAAGGGCTTGAACCGAACCTGGCTGGCAACCCCCTCGTCTATCTTTAGGCCTGTCGAGAGCCGCCTGACAGCAAGGCCCGTGAACACCGTGTGCTCCCGTCCCGAAAGGCGCCTCAAGATGAGACGGGCCTCGGCGAGGTCCCGGGGCTTGTTGATCGCCTCCCCGTCGAGGAACACCGTCGTGTCGGCTCCCAAAACAACGGCATCGGGGTGCCGCGCCGCCACCCAATCAGCCTTTAGGGCGGCGTTATGCGCCACCATGACTCTAGGATCCGTAGCAGGGTCCTCGTGCTCGACGACATCGGCAACGACGATGTCAAATGGGTGCCCAAGCCCGCCGAGCAGCTCTCGGCGGCGGGGTGAAGCCGACGCAAGGATAAGGCGGTGAGGGTGCGGCATCCGTTTTTTATTTTAAGACGTTCAGCCGAATATGTTGAAAGAAAACCGATTAGGGTCCATCATAACCCCTTACCTTCAAACAACGCATGCGCCTTGGCCTTGCACAAATCAATACGACCGTTGGCGACTTGGCCGGCAACCGCAGGCGCATCATTGACGCCTACACCGCACTCGTGGGTCGAGGGGCCGAGTTGGTCATCTTTCCCGAACTCGTGACGTGCGGCTATCCTCCTCGCGACCTGCTCTTTAAGCGCCACTTTGTTGCGGACGTCGAGGAGTCGATGAAGGCCGTGGCAGCAGCCGTGGGCTCCGTCGCCGCCCTCGTGGGCACCGTTGAGACAAACTCGACCGGCTCGGGGCGGCCCTTCCACAACACGGCCGCGTTTTGCCAAGACGGCCGGATCGTGTCCGTTGCGCACAAGTGCCTTCTGCCCACCTACGACGTCTTTGACGAGGACCGCTACTTTGAGCCCGCCTCAAGGACGACTGTCATCGTCCACGCAGGGATGCGCATCGGCGTCACGATCTGCGAGGATATCTGGACCCACCCGATGATCAGCACAAGGCGCCTCTATAATGGACTTGAGCCGCTCAAACAGCTCGCCGGGCAGAAATGCGACCTGATGGTGAATCTTTCCGCGAGCCCCTGGCACTATGGGAAATCGGGCGTCCGCCAGACGCTTGTAACCGACGCAGCGCGCGCGCTGGGCTGCCCGGTGGCCTACGTAAACGCGGTGGGTGGAAACGACGAGCTGATCTTTGACGGCCGCTCGCTTGTGAGCGATCCCTCGGGCCGCGTCCTTACCGGCATGGCGGCATTCGCCGAGGAGCTCTTCGTCGCCGAGACGGGCGCGGGCCAGCCATCGGCATGGCTCTCACCCACCTTCGAGCAGCCCGAGATGGCCGACATCCACGCCGCCCTTACGCTCGGCCTTCGGGACTACGCCCACAAGGTCGGGTTCAAGACCGCACTGGTCGCGCTCTCCGGGGGCATCGACTCCGCAGTCGTCGGGGCGATCGCCGTGTCGGCCTTCGGGCCAGAGAACGTGACCGGTGTCTCGCTTCCCTCTGAGATCTCCTCGCAGCATTCGCGCGACGACGCCCTGCAGCTGGCCAAGAACCTTGGGATCCGCATCGAGACGATCGCAATCGCCGATGTGGTGGCCTCCTGCGAGAAGGCGCTCGGGCCCGTTTTCAAGGACAGGCCCCGCGACGTCACCGAGGAGAACATCCAGGCGCGCGTCCGCGGCGTCCTCATGATGGCCCTCTCGAACAAGTTCGGCTCCCTGCTCCTGACGACCGGCAACAAGAGCGAGATGGCTGTGGGCTACTGCACGCTCTACGGGGACATGTGCGGGGGCCTTGCCGTCATATCGGACGTCTTCAAGACCCAGGTGTATGCCCTGTCGAACTGGATCAATGCCGATGCGAGACGGGCCGGCCGCACCCCTCCGATCCCCCAGTCGAGCATCGACAAGCTCCCCAGCGCCGAATTGCGGCCCAACCAGACGGACCAGGACAGCCTGCCGCCCTACGACGTGCTGGACGCGGTGCTTAAGGGCTACGTCGAGGAGGGGCTCTCCCGCAGGGACCTCGTGGCCCAGGGATTTTCCGAGGCAATCGTCAACGATGTCGTCCGCAAGGTCGACCTCAACGAGTACAAGCGTAAGCAGGCGGCCCCGGGGCTGAAGATAACGCCGCTCGCCTTCGGCGTCGGCAGGCGGATACCTATCGTGCAAAAATACGTCAACTGATGGACAACTCCAACGAGCTTTTTTCGAGGGCGCTGAAGCGCATCCCCGGTGGTGTCAATTCCCCGGTCCGGGCATTCCGCTCGGTCGGGGGCGCGCCGTTCTTCGTGAAGTCGGCGCACGGCGCCACGCTCCTGACTGCCGACGACCGCGAGCTCATCGACTTCGTGTGCACTTGGGGGCCCGCGATACACGGCCACAATCATCCCCGCATCAGGAAGGCAATCGCCGCCGCGCTCGAGGAGGGGACAAGCTTTGGCACCCCCAATCCCTACGAGGTCCGCATGGCGGAGCTCCTGCACCAGCTCGTGCCATCGATCGAGAAGGTGCGCATGTGCAACAGCGGCACCGAGGCGACGATGTCGGCGATACGCCTGGCACGCGGGTTCACCAAGAGGGACAAGATCATCAAGTTTGCCGGCTGCTACCACGGGCACTCCGATTCCCTGCTCGTAAAGGCCGGATCGGGAGCGCTCACCCATGGCTACCCCGACAGCGCCGGCATCCCCGCGGCGTTCGCACGGGAGACCGTTGTCCTTCCCTACAACGACCCGCAGGCCCTCGACGAGGCCTTCGCGGCAAACCCCGGCGCCATCGCAGCGGTGATCGTCGAGCCCTACCCGGCGAACGTGGGCCTCATACTCCCGCTGCCCGGCTACCTGGCGCACCTGAGGACCTCCTGCACGGCAAACGGCGCCCTGCTCATCTTTGACGAGGTGATGACCGGCTTCCGCCTGGCCCTCGGGGGAGTTCAGGAGATCGAACGCATCGTCCCGGACCTGACCGCGCTCGGGAAGATCATCGGAGGGGGGCTTCCGGTGGGCGCATTCGGGGGCCGCGCCGACGTGATGGACCAGCTAGCCCCGCTTGGGCCGGTCTACCAGGCGGGCACCTTGAGCGGCAACCCGCTCGCCATGGCTGCCGGGATCGCGGCCCTGGAACTCCTGGACGAGACGCTGCCCTACAAGGCGCTGGACGCCCTCGGCAGGCAGGTGCGCGACGCGCTCGCCAAGGCCTGCGCGGCAAAGGGCATCGCAGCCCAGGTCCCGCAGACCGGGTCCATGTTCAGCATCTTCTTCACCGAGACCCCGGTCCATAACTACGAGGGGGCGCTCACGGGCGA
>Ga0302319_10016601_pt1 | contig 13549 bp, 10 predicted proteins | sample Bog_T0_2_FD_203319 | JGI IMG/M metagenome (GOLD analysis project Ga0302319, IMG submission 203319) | Peat permafrost microbial communities from Stordalen Mire near Abisko, Sweden - Bog_T0_2 | ecosystem: Environmental > Terrestrial > Soil > Wetlands > Peat | place: Sweden: Abisko, Stordalen Mire...
GTAAGACGCAATACGTGAACCGGTAAGGGCGCCGGGCCTTGCTGGGAGACCGGGTTTGAGGGTTCCCACTCAGAATTGTTTCTTGTTGGCGAAAGAACGATCGGTGAGGTCTTGCTTTCCCACCCAGGATTCCATGGACGTCACTAACTTTCGCGAGCGATTTTGGTTCTAGTGACACTTGCTGAGGCGTTGCTTATCGCGATCCCCCCCAGCGCGAACAACATCGGAAAGCATTCCAGCGTGTAGCGCCCCTCTGGGGCCTCAACCGTCATTAGAAGTGCACTCCGCAGCACGAAGTAGAGCAGCATCGATGGCCAGAACTTCGGCCGGAGGCACAAGCCCGCGACTCCCAGCAGCAGGTAAAGCGCATTGAGTGCCGCGTAAGCCCAACTGAAACGCGTCTCCGCATAGTGGTGCTTATAGACCCACCAATCAAGATCGATGGGCAAATTCTCCACCCGCGGACGCAGCCACATATCCACCATGCGTCCCAACGGCAGCCAGACATGCGTTCGTAGCGGATGAGTCTCAGCCCGTTCCGCCGCCAACTTTGCAAACAGCGCGTCGATGTCCAGCGAAAAATCCTGCCCATTTTCGTCGTAGGCCTTCGCCACCGCCTCCGTCTCGGCCCGCTGTTCCGGAGAATCGAACGCCCGCGCCGGCAACTTGCTTAAATTCAGCGGCCCTCCCGGCACATTCCAATAGATGTCATAGGTCGAAACGAAATCCAGGCACCAGCTCTTCACCCAGCTCACCCAGCCCGGATACGTGTTCTCTCCGGGATCGGTCGCGTAACGAGGAGCCAGCGGCTCAATCACGTGAAACACCCGCCAGTTCCGGACTGTCCATGCCGCGAACGGCGTCATCGCCAGCAACACGCACACGATGCCGATCCGCAGCACCTTGTTCATCGGGATCGCATTCCTTCTGATTGCGTGACGCAGCCCCACCACCAACCCTGGTGCCAATGCCATCCCCACAAGCGCCCCATCCGGCCGTAACAGCGCCGCGCATGTCAGGGCGAAGGTGAACAGCAGCCCATCTCTCCATCCAGGTTGCTGCAAAAAACCAGCCAATGCCCAAAGCGCCAGCGCGATCACAAACAGCGTAGGCGTTTCCGCCAGCGGAGCAGCCGCATAAGAGGCCGTAAACGGGCACAGCGCCGCCAGCCATAACGTGGCCATGGAGGCGCTCGCCTTCAACTCCGGCTTCGCAATGCGCCACACAAAACCGGCCAGCAACAGGCAGCCCAGCAGCTCCAGTCCCGTCTGCACGTAGGCGACCGCATCGTAGTTTTCCATCCCAAAAAGCTTGAAACAGAGCGCCAGAAAAAGCGGATAACCCGGCAGCCGGATCAGCGTTGCATGCATCACTCCGCTTCCATCCGTAATGGCATATCGTCCATGGAGCAGGAGGTTCTTCGCCAAGCCACCATAGATCAGCGAGTCCCCTGAAACCTGTGGAAACTTCTTCAGCATCCAGAGCCGCAGAACCAGGCCGGCGATCAGCGCGACGGCCGCTCCAACCGTCCAGCGCGGGCTCAAAGGCGCCGTCAATTGACTCTCTGAGGCAGCTTCCATACGATTCGTACTGTACAGCGTAGACCGTTTCCGCGGAAAATCGCCCACGCAGAGACTAAAGCCGTTCTCCTATCACTTTAGAGGGAAACCGCAGAAGCTGAGTGGCTCCTTCCTATGAAGAGCTGGCGGGCACGAACCATGAGACACCAATTAGCAGGAGAACGGCTCTAGGCTGGCCATGCCCGACAAACAAATTTTTTTCGACCCGCAACGAAAGCGATGGAAGCGCCTGCGCCGCATTTTGGACGCAACCGCCGTGCTTTCTACGCTGGTGCTCGCTGGTTTCATCTTCAACGTGTTTCGCGCGCAGCATTTGCCAGAGTTGCTTCTGCCCACGCCGCGACGTAACTTCAGGGCGGTTTATGGGCGCCAGCCCACCGCGCATACCGTAAAAGCACCACGTCCTGCCCGCCGAAAAACAGAGCGTAAGCCTTCCGAAATCCCTTTCAACACCGGCGAAGGATTGCGGGCCGCGTATTACGTCCCTTACGACGAGGCTAGCTATTCGTCTTTCAAGCAGCACGTCCACCAGATCGACTTGCTCTTTCCCGAATGGCTGCACGTTGACGCTCCGCAGCCGACCCTTCTCGCCATCAACCAGAACAGCCACCGCGAGTATCCCGTTGTCGACGGCGCTACGGTTCACGACCCCGACGACCTCGATCGAATCAAACGCGTCATCCAGGATGCAAAGGAAGATACAGAAGTCTTTCCGCACCTGAACAACTACAACTCCAACACCAATAACTGGGACACGAACGTTGGAGAAATGCTCAAAGATCCGGGCAAGCGCGCCGCGCTCCGCCAGCAGATTCTGCGCTTTTTTACAGCATTTCCCGCCTACCACGGGCTTTCGCTGGATTTCGAAAGCCTTTCTGAAGACGCCGATCCCGCATACGTGACTTTCATTCATGAGCTTTATGGCGCTCTGCATTCACGCAGCCTCAAGCTCTATGTGAATACGGCAGTGGCGACGCCTGACGCAGAGCTGAAAGAGATCGCCGCCAACTCGGACGGCCTCATTCTCATGAACTACGACGAGCACCAGGTCACCAGCGATCCTGGCCCCATCGCGAGCCAGGAATGGTTCGTCGGCAACCTGCAGCGTGTTCTCAAGAGCGTACCCAAAGAAAAGCTCATTTGCGCCATCGGCAATTACGGCTACGACTGGACACTTTCAATTCCCCCCGCGCCCAGGAAAGGCTCCCACAAAACCGCGAAACCCGAGATTGTCAATACTGAGGACCTTCGCGTCTCTGAAGTTTGGCAGCGCGCCTCTGACGCCGACGCCGACCTCAACCTCGATTACGACACCCTGAATCCGCACTTCGAATACATTGACGAAGACAACAATCAGCGCCACCTGGTTTGGTTCCTCGATGGCGTCACTGTTCTGAATGAGCTGCGCGCCGCCCGCCAGCTTGGACTCCAGACATTCGCCCTCTGGCGTCTTGGTGAGGAGGACAGCACTCTCTGGAACGTGTGGGATAAACCCAGCAATCCTGACTCCCTTCAGGGCCTTACTCCCGTCCCTTCTGGGCACGACGTCGACATCGAGGGCGAGGGCGACATCATGCGCGTCACGGGACTGCCCCAGCCCGGCAAGCGCACGGTCACCGTCGATACAGACGAGCCCGATCCACGCAAGAAACTCATCGTAGATGAGCACATGGATGTCTATCCCCGCACCTACACCGTGCAGTACTACGGCTACCACCCCAATGAAGTGGCCATCTCATTCGACGATGGACCCGATCCCAAGTGGACGCCAAAGATTCTCGACATCCTGAAAGAAAAAAAGGTGAAGGGCACTTTCTTCCTGATCGGCGCGGAGGCGGCGGAGAACATCGGCCTCATGCAACGCGTTGCGCGCGAAGGCAACGAAGTTGGCAACCATACGTATACGCATCCCGACATAAGCGAAATCTCGCCGCAGCAACTTGATCTTCAGGTGAAACTCACTGAGCGCCTGTTCGCCAGCAAGCTCCGCGTTCAGCCGCTCTACTTCCGTCCGCCTTACGACATCGACGAAGAGCCCGAGACCGACGATCAGGCTGCCCCGGTTGTTCCGATTCAAAACGACGGCTACATCGTTATCGGCAACAAAATCGATACCGACGATTGGAACGAGCATCCTCGGAAAACCACCGCAGAGATCGTCCAGTCCGTTCTCACTCAGCTCGAAATCATGAAGACTAAGCCGCAGTTCCGCGGCTCAGTTATCCTCATGCACGACGGCGGCGGCGAACGTTCCGTGACCATCGCCGCACTGCCCGTGCTCATCGACACGCTTCGCGCGCGAGGCTACACCTTTGTTCCGGTCTCAGCTCTGATGGGCAAGACAACGGCCGAAGTGATGCCGCAGCTCACGTGGCCACAATACCTGCGCGCCTTGCCGGATTCCATCGCCTTCTCTGGCGTGCAGATCATCGGCAACTTCATCGTCATGGTCTTCTTCCTCGGCGATATCCTCATGAGCGCCCGTCTCATCATTGTCGGGGTCTTTGCAGTAATTGACCGCCTGCGCAAACCGCATCGCCAAGCCTCGCCCGGCTACAATCCGCGCGTCGCCGTCCTCATCCCCGCATACAACGAAGAGACAGTGATCGTCCGCACCATCCGCTCCGTCCTCAACTCGGACTACAAGAATCTCCACGTCATCGTCATTGACGATGGCTCATTGGACCGCACTGCTGAAATTGCCGCTGATGCGTACACTGCCGAAATCGCCGCCGGCCGTGTGCAAGTCCTATGCAAAGCCAACGGAGGAAAAGCCGCAGCTCTCAACTACGCTCTTGATCGTCTGCAAGAGGACATTTACGTTGGCATCGATGCCGACACCGTCATCGCCACTGACGCTATATCCAAGCTTATTCCGCACTTTGAAGATCCTAGAATCGGGGCCATGGCCGGCAATGCGAAGGTAGGCAACCGCGTGAATCTGTGGACGCGCTGGCAGGCGCTCGAATACATCACCAGCCAGAACTTTGAGCGTCGCGCACTCGACCTTTTTCATGTCGTCACTGTGGTCCCTGGCGCCATCGGTGCGTGGCGTACCGCACCCGTCAAAGCTGCCGGTGGCTATCCGCTGAATACCGTAGCTGAAGACGCCGACCTCACCATGAATCTTCTCGAACAAGGATTCAGGGTCGACTACGAAGATCGCTCCCTTGCCTATACAGAGGCGCCCATCGACGCAAAAGGACTCATGCGTCAGCGCTTTCGCTGGTCCTTTGGAACACTGCAGGCCATCTGGAAACATCGCGCCGCGTTCATTCGCAACAAAGCCATGGGCCTGTTTGCCCTGCCCAACATCCTCATCTTCCAGATGTTTCTTCCTCTCGTCTCGCCCTTCATTGACCTGATGTTCCTCTATGGCGTAGTCAATTACTTCATTGACCACTACTACCACCCTGAAGCCGCATCATCGGCTAGCTTCGACAAGCTGCTCGTCTACTTCCTCACCTTCCTTCTCATCGACTTCGTAACCTCCAGCGTCGCTTTCTCGCTTGAGCGCCGCCACCCCGCCAACAAGGGCGACGGGTGGCTTCTCTTCCACATCTGGCTGCAGCGTTTCGCCTACCGCCAGGTTTTTTCCATCGTCCTGTTCAAGACTTTGAAGCGCGCAATTGACGGCAAGCCCTTCAACTGGGACAAGATTGAACGCACCGCGCAGATGAGCAAAGCCACCGACGCCTTGACCGAGACTCCGTAAGCAAAGCTCATTGTTGCAAATTGAGTTAGCTATTTCTTGCCGTTGTCTTTGAAGTTCAGCGCAATGTAGTAATACGTGTACGAGTGGCTGGTTGTCACGTTCGTCAGGAACTGCCCGCCGCCGAAGTAGCCGATGCCGCCGCCCAGGTTGAAGTGCCGATTCAGTTCATACCAGGAGTAGCCATCGATTTCCGCGCCCACATGGCGTCCGTGGTCGGTTTTGTTAAACACGATCGAACTGCCCGAGGTGTTGTAGATCGAGTCCAGCGCATCGGCCGCCCAAATATCCAGCCCCTGTGCCGTCAGGGTGAGCCGGCGGTGGGGTTCAACGGTGGCTCCCGCGCGTATCGACTCGATGTTCTGCCAGCCGAACAGGTCAGTGATGCCAAAGCGGTCGTGGGCCGTTGGGTAGATGGTGTCGAAGGTTGTGTGCGATCCATTATGCGCCGGGTTGCTGTTGCCTGTGGCGTAGTCGTACTGAGCAAAAACGCGCGGCTTGGCTACCGTGTCGAGAAACTGGTATGCCACGCCTGCCTGCGCTGCCGAGGCTCGAAGCGGCTGCGATCCCACCTTGCCGGTTTCGAGGATCACCTCGCCTGAGTAATCGAGCGCCGTGTGGACTTGCGCCTTGATGCGCACACCGAGAGCCTTCTCGTTTTCCTTTCCGGTAGTCTTGGCCACGGCCGGTTCCACGACCTCTGCGGGCTGAACGCGCCACAGGAAGAATGGCTCAAGGTTCCAGTGCGGCACAATGAAATCATCGATGCGGCCGTAGGCTCCGTAGATGTTGTTGCCCTCCTGATGCGGGCTCACGCCATAGGCCTGCGGCACCACCACTGAGGCGGCGAAGATGCCCAGGTGCTCACGCTTCGCGTCCAGGTTCAGCACTGCGGCATCGTAGGACCGGGCTTGGTTGCGCCACTCGGAGTTGGCGATGATGGTGTTGTTGTAGTTGATAAGCTGTCGGCCCACGCGCAAGCTGAACCAGTGCTTTTCTGGCGCGCCGATCTCCGCGTAAGCAAGCTTGAGATCCCATCGAACGGTGTTCGGCGGCCCGATGGGCGGATTTTGGAAGCCCGAACGGGCGTCCTGCACCTGCGCCGTAACCCGCAGCCAACTGGGAGTATGCAGATCCACCTGGAACCGGAAACGGTTTAACAGGTAGGAGTCATCGACCTTCGCTTTGAAATTATTGTTGTCATAAGCCTCATACCTGAACCGCTCCTCGGCCTGCACATCCATCCAATTGGGCAGTTTCGCGTCAAGGTAAGTTACCGGGGCAAAGTCGTGAAAGTCATAGCGCGCCGGGTTGCCGGTAGTACGAAAGGCCGCGCCGTTTAAGAAGCTCAATGGGTTTGAGGCTGGCCCGGTGATGAATGCGCCGTTGTAGCCGGACGCCCCGTTTTGCGTGGTGATGTCGTCCTGCGCGGCTAGCGGCAAACCGCCCGCCATAGCAAAAAGAAACAGCACAGCTGAGATGGATAGCGATAACCGGCGCAGAAAAACAGATAGAGCAATAGCTTTATGCACTTGGGTTCTCCTTTAAATTTTGGGAGGATGGCTGGGTTAGGACCTTAGGCCCCTGGCCCGCATGGGCGGCAGAACTTTATCGACAGGTGGGAAGACAACAAGTCATATCAATAATTGATTCCAATATAACGGGCAATCCTGAAAAAGTCGAATTCAGAGAATTTGCGAGAAGGTTTTTACGGCGATCCCAGTCTGGTCCTGACCGCGCAGGCCGTCTCGCAATAAAAACAAGCGCGCCCGCAATTCGAGAATGAATCTGAGGCCGGAGGGCGTCCGGCACAGGCTCGTCCAGCTTTACGCGCTGTAGTTCGCCACGACGCGCATGACTTTCCCATCCGGCGATATCTCCATGAACTCCGCCGAGCGCGTGCCCTTTTGATTTCTGTAATAGGGCACCACGGAGTTGATGCCGTAGAGAACGTCATCAAGATCAAAGCTGAGGTCTGGATAAGCTTCCAGTCCGCGCTGAAAGTAAGCTCTCAGATTTATCTTTCCAGCCAGCGTGCCATCAGGCGTGCCTAAAAGCTGCGCCGCCACCGGCGAAGTCAACTGCACGTCATCTGCATAGTGCGTCATGATCCGGTCAAGTTCGTGCGCATTCCAGGCCTCGACCCAATCATTCGCCAGTTTCCAGGCATCATCCTTCGTCACGAACGTCCTCAAGCTCTGAGAATTTGGTCGCGGTCTTCTTGTATCACGCCGCCGCAATCCGCCCGATCAGATCCTTCTGCTCATTCACGCTCGCAGCACCAATTGTGAACGCATCCAACAACCCCAGCGACAACGCGTAATGAATCGCTTCACTCTGATGATTGCGCAGCTTGCCCTGCCCCAGGATCTTCATGCCGATAATGCCTTTGCCGCTGGCCCGCATCTGCTTGATGACACCAGCCACGGTCTGCGGATCAGCATCCATGTAAGCTCCTACAGGATTCATGCGCACCAAGTCCACTTCCACCCAGGGCGACGCAGCCGCCGCCCGCAGCGCCTCAATCGAGTGGCAGCTTACGCCGTGCGTGCGAATCACGCCCTTGTCCTTAGCTTCAGAAAGCACATCCATCACTCCCTTGTAGCGCGTAGTCCAGTCCGCCTCAGTCACGCAATGCACCAGCACAATGTCGATGTATTCGGTGCCTAGCTCGCGTCGAAAGCGATCCAGGTCCGCGCGCACGCCTTTCGGATCGCGTGTGTCCGTCTTCGTCATCACAACAACCTTGTCGCGTGGGACATGCTTCAATGCTGACGCAACATACGGATGGCTCCCATAACTATCCGCCGTATCAAAGAACCGCAACCCGTTGTCATAGCCGTGCAACAGCAGCGCCGTCAGCTCCGCCATGCCCAGCCCTGTCTGGTCAGAACGGTTGTCAAATCCATGCGTCCCCGTCCCCATCGCAAGCCGACTGGTTTTGATTCCGGTGTTTCCCAGCGTCACCGAATCGTGTGCGTTGAACTTCTGCGGTAGCGGCAATTCCGCCGCTTTCGCGCCCTTGATGGACAGTTGTGAAACCAGCCACGCGGAACCCAGTCCGCGAACGGCGTTCATCAGAAAATCTCTGCGTTTCATAGGTCCTCCGGGGAAGGGGGTTCGAACTTGACTTGCATTTTATCCCTAAATCGCTACCGTTTGAAACACCGCCGCAATCCCACCGCAGGAAATTGCGCGGAGTCAACCAGTGCACAACCCCCTGTTCTATACTTCTCTCGGTCTCCTTCGAGTGCATATGAGAGTCAGGCCTGGCTTGAATCAAACCACATCAAAAAAACCAATTACCTACGAGCGCATGACCGTCGAAACGCCGAATCCGCTTGCGCGTTTTGCTCATCGCTCGCGCATGTCCAGGTCGCTTGCCATGGTAAACAAATTCCTGGCCCCCGAAGGCTCGTTAGTCGACTTCGGCGCAGGCACTGGACTTCTGCTTCACCAGGTTCGCCAGCAATATCCCCAGGCCGACCTCTTCGGTGTCGAGCCTTTCATGGATCCGCTCTATCCCGACTCCGCCCGCTTCGTGCGCGCCCTCACCCTTCTTCCCCCCCAGGCCATCGACGTTATCTGCGCCTTTGAAGTCTGCGAGCACATGCACGAATCCGAGATACATGACTTCCTGCGGGACTCCTCCCGCACCCTGCGCCCCAACGGCTGCCTGCTCATCTCAGCCCCCATCATGTATGGCGCGCTCGTCGCCCCAAAGGTCATCAACCATATTCGCCTTGGTGGCTGGACGCAATACAGCTTTCTCAACGTCCTGCGCTCCACCGTCGGCCTCTCTGTTCCGCGGCCGCCCGACCCGCGCACCACCCACATGGGCTTCGACTTCCGCTGGCTGAAAAATCTTATCGCCACAACCTTTCACATCGACTCGCACTCGTATTCGCCCTTCCCTGCGCTTCCGTGGTTTCTCAATTCCCAAATTTTTCTTGTCTGCTCGCTTCCCGCCGGGTCCATCCGCCCTGAATAAGAAAGGTGCAGGCACGCCGCCACCGGCTGTTAGCCCACATCTCTTATCTTTGAACCCGCGAGCACGAGCTAATATGACCATCCAAAGGATCTCTCCCTCTGCCATGATTAGGAAACACGTCGCAGACCGCCATCATCTGCAAAGAGGGCACCAAGCTTGTTCTCCAAGAGCGATGCCATCGAAGGAGCGCTCTTGGAACAACAGTTCGTAACTTCGAGTTCGGATGCGCCGCCCGTAGAAGATCGAATCCCGCCGCCAGTGGATCCAGACCAACCCGTCCTGCAGATTCATGGCCTGAACATCGGAATGATCCTCATCCCGCTCCTCATCGCCGCTCTGCTCACCCTCTTTCCGGTACTTGCAAGTCCCCAGGCGCTACCATATGCGGCCGATTCAACGGCTACAACAACAATTCCAAACGCTCCATCCCTACAACCGGAAATCGACTATGTCCGTCCCACAGAAAAAACAGAAATCAATAACTATCTATTCGACGCTTACGGTCCGTACCCCATCGCGGGTGCTGCCGGAGCTGCGGGCATCAATCAGTTCACCAACAGCCCGCCTGAGTGGAACCAGGGCATGGCCGGCTTCGGCAAACGATTCGGATCAGACTTCGCCATTGCCATAGTCGGCACCACGGCACGGTACGGATTGGCTCAGGCCTTCAGAGAAGATACTTTGTATTACCGGTGCGATTGCACTGGCCTGTTGCCGCGCCTCCGCCACGCGGCAATCTCTACCCTCACCGCTCGCCGCGGAGTAGACGGCCACCGGGTGTTTTCCTTTCCGACCCTCATTGCACCGTATGCCGGTTCAATGACCGCGGTCTATGCCTGGTACCCAAATCGTTATGGGGCCAAAGACGCCTTCCGCATCGGCAATTACTCCATGCTCGCCTACCTCGGCGAAAATATCAGCCTCGAGCTCTTCTACAATGGACCACACTCCTTGCTTTCGCGTATGCATCTAAACAATGCGCACGGCTCTCCAGTCCAAGGTCCAAATAAGTAAGCGCTCTTCAGATCTGGATCAAACCCGCAGCGTTTCGACGTTCGGAGAATCACCCGCCGAGGACCCCCGACAACATGACCGGAAACAAGCACAATCCCGAAGGCAATAGCGACCACGGCGAGCCCAGCCCCGGCCCTTACTGGATGCGCATGCATCGCGACTGGCGTTTCTGGGTAGGCGCAATCCTCATGGCTGCCGCGCTTGCTGTTTATGTTTTCAGCGGCGATCTAGCTTGGGTTCCGCGCGGGCATTAGCAATAGCGCCGCGCACACCAGCTTCCCTACCTGGTCCCGCCGCGGCGTCACAACCACGTCTAACGCTTCTCAAAATCAAAAACCGTTTCTCCAGCATCTAAGACGCCAAGGCAAAAAAGCTGTCCTTAGAGTCCGTGAGCCGGTTAGCATGAGTTCTCGTGCACCTCTGGCGCAGATTATTCTCAGGAGGAGATTCAAATGCAATTGGGCATGATCGGCCTCGGCCGCATGGGAACCAACATGGTGCGCCGTCTCATGCGTGCCGGACACAAGTGCGTCGTTTACGACCTCCATACTGAAGCCGTTCAGGCGCTCATCAAAGATGGTGCAATCGGCGCATCCACTCTTGAAGAGTTCGCCGCCAAGCTCACAACCCCGCGAGCCATCTGGCTCATGGTTCCTGCCGCCGTTGTTGACCCAACGTTAAAATCTCTCGTTCCCCTTCTCCAGTCCGACGACGTCCTCGTCGACGGCGGCAATTCGCACTATCATGACGATCTGCGCCGCTCCGCCGAACTCAAACCCAAAGGCATCCACTACGTGGATGCAGGCACCAGCGGCGGCGTCTGGGGGGCGGAGCGCGGATATTGCCTTATGATTGGCGGCGAAGAAGCTGTTGTGCAGCGCCTTGGCCCCATCTTCTCCGCGCTCGCTCCCTCTATCGACTCCGCCCCGCGCACGCCCGGCCGCGAAAAGCTTGGTGGCACCGCCGAGCATGGCTATCTGCGCTGCGGTCCCAGCGGGGCTGGACATTTCGTCAAAATGGTTCACAACGGCATTGAGTACGGCATCATGGCTTCCTACGCGGAAGGCCTCAATATTCTGCGCCATGCCAACGTTGGCAAGCAGCAACAGACCATCGACGCCGAGACCACGCCGCTGCGCGATCCGGATCTCTACAAATACGATTTGAATCTCTCCGACATCTCTGAAGTTTGGCGTCGCGGCAGCGTCATTTCCTCATGGCTTCTGGATCTCACCGCGGCGGCTCTCGTCGGCAGTCCCGACCTCTCCAAATTTGCCGGCCGTGTCTCCGATTCCGGCGAAGGCCGCTGGACCATAACCGCCGCCATCGACGAATCCGTGCCCGCCCCCGTTCTTAGCGCCGCGCTCTATCAGCGGTTCGCCTCGCGCGGCGAAGACGACTTCGCTGACAAACTGCTCTCCGCGCTTCGTCTTGAGTTCGGCGGGCATCAGGAGAAGACACCGACTAAGGAGAATGCCTGATGGCGGCAGCAAAATCCGACGCACTTGTCGTCTTCGGCGTCACTGGCGACCTGGCCCACAAAATGATCTTCCCGGCGCTTTACGCCATGGTCAAGCGCGACGGGCTCAATGTGCCAATCATCGGCGTTGCCTTCCCACGCTGGAGCCTTGAACGCCTGCAAAAGCGCGCCACCGACAGCATCAAGCGCGGGGGCGGCGTCGACAACAAACGGGCACTCAAGCATCTACTGTCGCTGCTCACCTATGTCAGCGGCGATTACAAAGACCCAGGCACCTTTGCCAAAATCAAACAGGCCATCGGCAAAGCACGCCGGCCTGCCTACTACCTCGCTATCCCGCCTTCTCTGTTTGCGACCGTGATTGAAAATCTCGGCGCCGCCAAGCTGGCAGACGATGCCCGTGTCATTGTCGAGAAGCCCTTTGGCCGCGACTTGGCCACCGCGCGACAGCTCAACAAGGTCGCGCGCTCCGTCTTTCCAGAAGACTCCATCTTTCGCATCGACCACTTCCTGGGCAAGGAAGCGATCATGAACATCCTCTACTTCCGATTTGCAAACACCTTTCTTGAGCCTTTCTGGAATCGCAACTACATAGCCAGTGTCCAGCTCACCATGTCTGAAACCTTCGGCGTGGGCACGCGTGGCTCGTTCTATGAGACAGCCGGCTGCCTGCGCGACGTGATCGAGAATCACCTTTTTCAGGTTATTGCGTTGCTCGCCATGGAACCGCCCGCCGGCCGGAATTTCGGGGACGTCCATGACGAGAAAGCAAAAGTATTCAAAGCCATGCGCCCCCTGAAAGCAGCGGACGTGGTGCGCGGCCAATACGCCGGTTATTGCAGCGAGCAGGATGTGGCAAAACGATCTGACGTTGAAACCTTTTGTGCCCTGCGCCTCTTCGTCGACTCGTGGCGATGGGACGGCGTGCCGTTCTATATACGTGCTGGCAAGTGCCTGCCGACAACCGCTACTGAAATCCTTGTCGAGCTCAAGCAGCCTCCGCAGAAATTGTTCGCCGACGCCGTACAGAAAAACGACCGCTCCAACTACGTGCGCTTCCGTCTTTCGCCGAACGCCGCCGTAGCCCTCTCAGCGCGCGTCAAGCTCGCAGGCCAGGAGTTTATCGGCGAACCTCGCGAGCTTTTTCTATCGGAGGAACAGACCGGTGAAGAGACTCCCTATGAGCGACTGCTGGGAGACGCCATGGCTGGCGATGGCGCACTCTTCACTCGCGAAGACGCCGTAGAAGCAGCCTGGGCAGTGGTTGATCCGGTACTGAAGCGCCACAACCCTGCCCGCCCCTACAAGCCGGGTACGTGGGGCCCCAAAGCCGCCGACGCCCTCATCGCCTCCGGCGGCGGCTGGCACAACCCCACGGACGATCCGCCTTCGAACTGCTGAGCAGTTCGGTGCACGGGTCCGATGCCATTTTCTGGACTAAACTAGAAGAGCCATGGCCACTGCTTCGCTCCCCACCCAGATCCAGCCCCGTTCGCCCCAGGGCGAATTCGTCAATGAGCCGTTCGTCAACTTCAAGTCCCCTGACAACAGCCGCAGCATGAAGAATGCGCTCGACTTGGTTGCCACGCAGTTGGGTCGAGAATACGACTTGGTTATCGGTGGCCGGCGCCTGAAAACCGAGGGTAAGATCCGGTCCCTCAATCCCGCTCGTCCCACCCACGTCGTTGGGGTCCACCAGAAAGCCGGCGCCGAGCACGCCGAAGAGGCGATGGCTGCTGCCCTCGCGGCCTTCGAAACGTGGAGCCGTTCGT
>Ga0302319_10016602_pt1 | contig 13549 bp, 12 predicted proteins | sample Bog_T0_2_FD_203319 | JGI IMG/M metagenome (GOLD analysis project Ga0302319, IMG submission 203319) | Peat permafrost microbial communities from Stordalen Mire near Abisko, Sweden - Bog_T0_2 | ecosystem: Environmental > Terrestrial > Soil > Wetlands > Peat | place: Sweden: Abisko, Stordalen Mire...
CTTCGGGCGATCCGCGCATGGATCGGACGTCCAAACTCAGGCATCTGGTTCAGCGTCGCGACGGTGATGGAGTGCCGTCAGTCCGTGATCGTGGCGAAGGGCCTATCCGTGCGCCAACATCACCAGAGCCGTTAAGATATCATCATGCCCAGACTCGGATTGCGGTTGACGCCCCATGGACGCCTGGTCGTTGAGGACCGGGATGATGCACCGGAGATTGACGCCGCGGCGTCAATCCGCCTGATCGAGGCGTTCGCCGTGGGTACTGGGCATGGGCTGGTGCATCTCGGCGCGGCCGAGGTTGGGCGGGCGCTGCCTCCGGTGTTTGTCTGGTGGCGTGACTTCGCGGCCCGGTACATCGGGTCGCTGTGTCTGCACGCGTCCGGCGCGGAAGCCGAAGAAAACCGCGAGCCGCCAGGCGTGCCGGCGCCCAACGCGGCGGAACTTTCCTCCCTGGTGTTGACGGCACCGATGATGGCCGGGGCGGAATATCTGACCCAGGACGTCCTGGCGGCGTTGTGGGATGAGATGGCATGGGCGTTCGCCGCGTCCCTCGCCGCCGCGGGGACCGGATTGCAGACCTTCCTGACCGCCCTGAACCCGGCCTGGAACCTGGTCGGCCGGGTTCATTTCAACCTCGCGGAAAACCGCCGCGATCCTGACCACCCCTTCGCCTTCATGGTGACTTACACCACCCGCCTTTCCGCGCTGGCGAAGGCACAGCATGTCCCCCTTGGCCAGGCGTTGCGCGAATACGCCGGGGCAGCCAACCGGGCCAGGCTTCTGTCCTTGCTTCTGCCGGTGCAACGCGCTGCGGAACAGTGCGCCTGGTTGAAGCCGATCATCGACGCCGGGGATATCTTTCATCCGCTGCGTTGGGGACCCGCCGAAGCGTCGCGCTTGCTTCATGACGTCATCGAATTGGAAAGCGCCGGGGTCGTGGTGCGCATGCCCGCGTCATGGCGCGTCAACCGTCCCGCCCGGCCGCGGGTGACGGCCACGGTCGGTAGCCGGGCACCATCGGCCGTCGGGCTGGATGGGCTGCTGGATTTCCAGATGGGTGTGATGCTGGATGGGGAACCCCTGACCGAGGCGGAGATCGCGACCCTGCTCGCCGGCACCGAGAACCTGGTGCTGTTGCGCGGCCAATGGGTCGAAGTCGATCGGGCTCGGCTTGAACGCACGATGGAGCGGTTCCACGCCGCCGAGGAACTCGCGGCCCGCGATGGCCTCTCCTTCGCGGAGGCGATGCGCATGCTGGCCGGCGCGTCCGTCACCGGGGACGACCCGGCCACGACCGACACCGACTGGGGGCGGGTGACCGCTGGCCCCTGGTTGGAGCAAACGCTGAAAGAACTGCGTACCCCGGACGGAGATGGGATCGATCCTGGCCCGGCGCTGAACGGGACGCTGCGTCCCTACCAGAAAGTCGGAACGCAATGGCTGCACCTGCTGTCCGGCCTCGGCCTGGGTGCCTGCCTGGCCGACGACATGGGCCTCGGGAAGACCATTCAGGTGCTGTCGCTATTGCTGGTGGAACAGGCGCGCGGCGCCATGCCCCGGCCGAGCCTGCTGGTGGCGCCCGCTTCGCTGCTGGGCAACTGGGCGACGGAAATCGAAAAATTCGCGCCCGGTCTGAAGGCCGTGATCGTGCATCCCTCGGCGATGCCGGCGGATCAGGTGAAGGCCTTCACGGCCGAGCAGGCGGCGGAATACGATCTGGCGATCACCAGCTATGGCTCGCTGCTGCGCGTTCCGGTGTTCGCCGGGACAGACTGGCGGTTTGTCATCCTGGATGAGGCGCAGGCGATCAAGAATCCGAACGCCCGTCAAACCAAAGCGGCCAAGGCGCTGCGCGCCCGAGCGCGCATCGCGCTGACCGGAACCCCGGTCGAAAATCACCTTGGCGACCTGTGGTCGATCTTCGATTTCATCAACCCGGGCCTGTTGGGCAACGCCAGACAATTCAACCGCTATACCAAGGGTCTGGGCGAGCGGACGCATAATCCGTACGGGCCACTGCGCGACCTGGTGCGGCCCTACATCCTGCGCCGGATGAAGACCGACAGGTCGATCATCGCGGACCTGCCCGACAAGACCGAGATTAAGGCGCTGTGCGGGCTGTCTCGCCGGCAGGCGGCGCTGTACGGACAGGCGGTCGAGGACCTCGCCGCCAGCCTTGAAGAAACCGAAGGCATTCAGCGCAAGGGCATCGTCCTGGCGATGCTCATGCGGCTCAAACAGATATGCAACCATCCCTCCCAATGGCTGAACGACAACGTCTGGGCCGAGGAGGACAGTGGAAAATGGGCACGCCTCCGAGAGATCGCCGAGGTCGTCGCCGCGCGGCAGGAGAAGATGCTGGTGTTCACGCAATTCCGCGAGATGACCGGGCCGCTGGCCGCGTTCCTGGGGCAGATTTTCGGCCGCACCGGTCTGGTGCTGCACGGCGAGACCGCGGTGAAGAATCGGAAAGCCCTGGTGCAGCGCTTCCAGGAGGATGAGACGGTCCCGTTCTTCGTGCTGTCGCTGAAGGCTGGCGGCTCCGGTCTGACCCTGACCGCGGCGTCCCATGTGGTGCATTTCGATCGATGGTGGAATCCGGCTGTCGAGAACCAGGCCACCGACCGGGCGTTTCGGATCGGCCAAAAGCGGAACGTCCTGGTGCACAAATTCATCTGCCGCGGCACGGTAGAGGAAAAGATCGACACCTTGATCGACTCGAAGAAGGGCCTGTCAGATGAATTGTTGGTGGGCGGCGACGAGATCAACCTGACCGAGATGACGAACGATGACATAATGCGGATGGTGAACCTGGATTTGCACACCGCGATGAAGGAGTAACGAACATGTCGCGCTACCACGGGGGATGGGCGCCGTATGTGCCGGTCGCCGTCCGTCGCCGCAAAGCCGAGCGCGAGATGGAGAAGCTCCGCAAGAAGGGTGCCGTGGTCTCGCCGGTAAAGATCGAAGGGCGTCAGATCGCCACAACGTTCTGGGGCAAGGCATGGTGCGACAACCTGGAGAGCTATCGCGATTATGAGAGCCGTCTTCCGCGTGGCCGCACGTACGTGCGCAACGGTTCGGTGGTCGATCTGCGGATCGCTCCGCGCGAGGTGACCGCGTTGGTCAGCGGGTCGGAGATCTACAAGGTCAAGGTCAGCATCGGAGACGTGGTCAAGGCGCGCTGGAAGACGCTTTGCGCCGACTGTTCGGGAGGGATCGACTCCCTGGTGGAACTGCTTCAGGGCCGGTTTTCCAAAGGCGCGATGGAGCGGATCTGCCGTCAGGATACTGGCCTGTTTCCGCGGCCATCGGAAATTCGCTTCACCTGCAGCTGCCTGGATCATGCGTCGATGTGCAAGCACGTCGCGGCGGTCCTCTATGGTGTCGGTGCGCGGCTCGATCAGAGCCCGGAGTTACTGTTTCGATTGCGTGCTGTCGATGAGACCGAGCTGCTGTCCGATCTGGAGACCGCGTTGCCGACCATGCGAACAGAGCCCGATGCCGCGAAGACACTGGCGGGAGACGATCTCGCCGCGTTGTTCGGCCTGGACATGGCGGAAAGCGAGACTTTGATTGCCTTACCTCCGGCCGATCTCGCGGCAGCCGCGCCGAGGCGAAAACCCGGCAAACGAGTGGTCGAGAACCCCGCCGTTGTCGCGGCGCCAATGAGCGTGACCAAGGCCAGGACCACGAAGTCTGCCCCAGCCAGCACCGCCCCGCTCGCCCGGCCAGCACAGAAGACGACCACTGTCGCAAAGACCAAATCCCGGCCGGAGCCAATAACAGCGGCAGCCGCGAAAGCCAGCCTGGATGCACCTACCAAGGCCACGGCATCCGCGCGTCGCCAAACCGGCACTACCCCGGCGATCGCGACTCCCGTGGCAACGAGTGAACATCGGCCCCGGCGACCGGTGAGTTCCGACACGGCCAAACCTGGCGTGCACCAGCGTCGAGGTCATGGAAAGTCGTAGGATAACTGAATTGCGTTCGGCCCGAGTTGCCCCTCGGCTCCACGATCTATTTGATGGATTCGGAAAGCGGAGCTCCCTCGAAAGTCGATTTTACAAATTACGAAGTTATCCGCAAACGAGCGTTTGAATGGGTGACCTGAGTAGTTTCCGAACCTGCCGTCCCCGATCCCACAATGAGTAGGATGCCGATCACGAAGCGTCACGGGGACCGCCGCATGTGTCTCGCTATTCCAATGCGGATCGTTAGCGTTAACGGACACACAGCGTGCTGTGAGGCCAAAGGCGTCCGTCGCGAGGTCAGCCTGACTCTGCTCGACGGACAGGAACCGGCGGTCGGCGACCACGTCCTCGTTCATGTTGGCTATGCGCTGCAGACGATCAGTGCCGCGGACGCCCGTGCCACCTGGGACCTGTTCGACGAAATCGCCGTCGCGCTCGATCACGCCGATGCATGAACTCGCCATCTGCTACTCCGTGCTGCGGCAGGTGTTGGCTGTCGCTGCCTCCCAAAGCGTTCGGAACGTTGCCCGGATCACCCTGCGCATTGGCCCCCTCGCCGGCGTGGAACCGGACCTGGTGCGGCTTGCCTTCCCGATCGTCGCGGCCGGCACCGTCTGCGCGGACGCCTCGCTTGAGATCGAGGTCGCGCCAGTCGAGGTGCGCTGCCGGGTCTGCGACGCGACCTCCAGTGTCCGTCCCAATCGCCTGTTGTGCGCGACGTGCGGAACCTGGCGGGTCAATCTCGTGAGCGGCGACGAAATGCTGTTGGCGAGCATCGAGTTGATGGACGCGCCACGAACCAGCCAAATGGAGCGAATTGATGTGTAACGTTTGCGGCTGCGCCGGCGACTCGGATCATTTCCACGTCGTGGACGCCTCCGCTGGGGGCGGCGCATCAACCCCGGTCGTGTTCGAGAAAACGGCACGGCAGGTCGAAGTGATGCGATCCCTGTTGCACGGCAATGACCACCAGGCGGCGCATAACCGGGCGCATTTCGCCGCGGCCGGGGTTTTGGTGATCAACCTGATGTCGTCACCAGGAGCCGGTAAAACAAGTCTGTTGGAGGCGACGATTCGCCGCCTGAACGACCGTTTGTCGGTCGCCGTGATCGAGGGCGATCTGGAGACCGAAAACGACGCGATCCGCGTTCGGGCCGCGGGCGCTCAGGCTGTGCAGATCACAACCGGGAATGCATGCCATTTGGACGCGAGCATGGTGCATGCGGCTCTGCACCGGCTCGACCTTCGACCAATCGATGTGCTGTTCATTGAAAACGTTGGAAACCTCGTGTGCCCCGCCGGCTTCGATCTGGGTCAGCATCGAAATGTCGTGCTGCTGTCGGTCACCGAGGGCGACGACAAGCCTGAGAAATACCCGGTGATGTTCCGTGCCGCGGATCTCGTGACGGTAACCAAGCTCGATCTGCTGGAAGCCGTGGGCGACTTCGATCCGGGTAAGGCGGCGCGGCATCTCCAGGAGAACGGTAGCACCGCGCCGGTGCTGCGTGTATCGGCACGTAGCGGAGCTGGATTGGAAGCCTGGATCGATTGGCTCGTCGCTGAGGCGGATGCCTGCCGTGCGAATGCCGCTGCGAATGCCCAGGGGCATCCCGGTCAGCACAAGCATGCGGCCGCTGCCCATGCCTGAAGCCGCGCGATGGCTGGAACGGATCAACGCGCTGGAACTGCCCGGTCTGGTCCGGGTGCTGAACGTTTGCGGCGGCCACGAGCGAACCATCGGCATGGCCGGAATTCGCGGTGTGCTGCCGGATGGTATCGAGCTGATCCCTGGGCCTGGCTGTCCGGTCTGCGTCTGCCCTGAGGAGGACATCCTCTCCGCCATCCAACTGGCCTCGTCCGCCAACGTCATTCTGGTGGCGTTCGGCGACATGCTGCGCGTGCCGGCCAATGTCGCGCGGGGAGAACTCCGGTCGTTGGTGGAGGCCCGCGCGAGCGGCGCGGATGTGCGCGCGGTGGCGTCTCCGTTGGACGCGGTCGCGGTCGCGCGGGCCAACCCGGGGCGCCAGGTGGTCTTCTTCGTCGCCGGCTTCGAAACGACAGCCGCCCCGGTGGCGGCGATGTTGCGGGAAGGGCCGCCAGACAATCTGAGCCTGCTGCTCGCCGCGCGACGCACCTGGCCCGCGGTGGCGATGCTATTGCAGTCCCAGCAGCCGGGATTCGAGGGGCTGATCGCTCCTGGGCATGTGGCGACCGTCATGGGCGCGGACGAATGGCGCTTCGTGGTCGATCGGCACGGCATGCCCGCTGCGGTGGCGGGTTTCACGCCCGCCTCGATCCTGGAGGCGCTGTACTCGGTGCTGCGTCAGATCATCGAGGCGCGGCCGTTTCTCGATAACTGCTACAAAATGTTCGTCCGGGATACCGGCAACCTCGCGGCGCAAGCCTGCCTCGCGGAGCAGTTCGACGATAGCGACGGCGCGTGGCGCGGCATCGGCACCATCCCCGGATCGGGGTTTGCCCTCAGGTCGCGATGGGCGCGCCATGATGCCCGCCTGCTGTTCCCGGATTGTCTGGAAGGCGTGAAGCGTCGCGTCGGAGACATGCCGCCAGGATGCGACTGCGCGCGCGTGGTGATGGGCCGCCTGTCGCCGTTGGATTGCCGGCTTTACGGTCGCGTTTGCACGCCGCGCATGCCCGTGGGGCCATGCATGGTCTCCGACGAGGGCGCGTGCCACATCTGGTGGGCCAACGGCCGGCGGGCGGAGCCTCCCCATGCCGCGAGCCGCTAGCACGGATGCACGCCGCTGGCTGATCGGCGGTCGCGTCCAGGGTGTCGGCTTTCGCCCTTTCGTCTGCTTGCTGGCGAATGAGCTTGGCGTGAACGGATCGGTCCGCAACGAGGGCGGCCACGTCGAAATCGTGGCTCAGCACCGTTCCTGGCTCCGCCATCAGGGCACAGTTGGGCATGGCCGAGTCGGGAATGGCCCCGTCGGGAATGACCCGGTCGGGAGGCATCCGCAGCAGGGTCGCGGTGTCGGGGACAGTAATGCGTGTCCGCTCCCGCTACCCCTTTCTGTTCCTTCCGCGGATGAGTGGGGTCAAGACGAAGACGCCGCCGGCATCACCGGCCTGTTCCTACGCCGGCTGCTGTCCGAGCATCCCCCGATCGCCCGCCCGGAACTCATTTCCGCCGAAGCGTGCGAGCGCGTGGTGGAACCAGGCTTCCACATTCTCCCAAGTACGGCCGGGCTCCCAGGTAAGGAAGGGCCACCTGGCAAGGGCGGCTTCGAGGCCGTTCTGCTGCCGGATCAGTCGGTCTGCGGCGCCTGTCTCACCGAGATGGCGGACCCGAACGCGCGCCGCTATCGCTATCCGTTCATCACATGCACACAGTGCGGGCCGCGCTTCACCATTGCGAAAGCCATGCCATTCGATCGCGCTTCGACGGTCATGGCGGAATTTCCGCTCTGCGCGCGGTGCCGGGCGGAATATGAGCAACCCGCCGACCGGCGATTTCATGCCCAGGTGATGGCGTGCCCGGATTGTGGACCGACGTTAAGTTTCTGGAACGGCATGGATCTGATCCGCGGCAATAAGGCCGCGTTGGCCAGGACGATCGCGGCGCTACGCGACGGAGCGATCGTCGCCGTCAAAGGCATCGGCGGCTACCACCTGCTGTGCGATGCCCGCGACGACGCGGCGGTCCTCCGCCTGCGCGCGCGTAAACGGCGGCCGGCGAAACCGCTGGCGGTGTTGTTTCCGCCGACCGGCACCGACGGGCTGGACATCGTGCGTACCTGTTGCGCGCCCAGCGCCGAGGAAGCTGGTGCCTTACGCCGGCCAGACCGGCCGATTGTTCTGGTCCCATTGCGCGAAGCCAGTGGATTGTCGCCTTCACTCGCACCGGGGCTGTGCGAACTGGGAGCGATGCTTCCGTACAGTCCGCTCCACCACCTGATCGCCGGCGCGTTTGGCGGTCCGCTGGTGGCGACCTCGGGCAATGTCGCCGGTGAGCCGGTACTGACCGAACCGGCCGACTCGGAACGGCTTCTGGCGTCGGTCGCTGACGCGTTCCTGCATCACGACCGGCCGATCCTGCGCCCAGCGGATGACGGTGTCGTCCGGGTCATCGCGGGCCTGCATCGCCCGCTTCGGCTTGGCCGCGGCAGCGCGCCTCTGGAGTTAACCTTGTCACGGCCGGTCGAGCTCCCGCTGCTCGCCCTGGGTGGCCAGATGAAGGTGACAATGGCACTGGCTTTTGGCGCGCGCGTCGTGATCTCACCGCATCTTGGCGAGATCGACAGTCCACGCGGTCTCGATTTGCTTGAAGCCACCGCTGAGACGCTCCAGCGCCTTCATGGTGTCCAGGCGCGGACGTTGATCTGCGATTCCCACGATGGTTACACCAGCAGCCGATGGGCCAAGGCATGGGCTGAGGCGCGCGGCGATACGCCGGTGCTGCGCGTGTCGCATCATCGCGCCCATGCCGCCGCGGTCGCGGGAGAATTCCCGGAAGAGGCGCGTTGGCTATGTTTCACCTGGGACGGCGTCGGCCTCGGCGAGGACGGCACGCTTTGGGGCGGCGAGGCCTTGCTCGGTCACCCCGGCGTTTGGGCCCGGGTCGCGACATTTCGCCCATTCGCTCCACCCGGTGGCGACAAGGCCGCCCGCGAACCCTGGCGGTCCGCCGCCGCGCTCGCCTGGGAACTCGGTCTGAACTGGGAGCCACCGGTACCCGATGCCGCATTGGTGCGAGCGGCCTGGGCAAGTCGGCTGAACAGCCCAGAGACATCTTCCGTCGGCCGCCTTTTCGATGCCGCCGCCGCTTTCCTGCGCCTGGTCCAGCGCGCGAGCCATGAGGGCGAGGGACCGATGGCGCTCGAAACAATCGCCGAGGCGGAATCTGGTTTCGGGGAAGCCATACCGCTACGGCTGTCACGTCGTTCCGACGGCGTATTGCAAGCTGACTGGGCGCCTTTGGTCGCGCTGCTGCTCGATGAAACACGCTCTCCTCGTCACCGCGCGGCCGCGTTCCATGCCAGCCTGGCGCGCTGCCTGGTCGACCAGGCGATCACCGTACGGCATAGCCATGGTGCGTTCGCCGTCGGCCTCACCGGCGGCGTGTTCCAGAACCGGCTTCTGGCCGAAATGGCGTTGCATGGTTTGCGTGAAGCGGGCCTCCGGACATACCTCCCGATCCGGGTGCCGTGCAACGACGCGGGCCTGAGCTTCGGTCAGATCATCGAGGCAGCCGCTCGCATCGCGACCCCGTCATAATGGACGGTGCCGACCGCATCACTCTGGCGCACGGCAATGGCGGTCGTTTCATGCGCGAACTGGTGCTGGACGTGTTCGCCCGCCACTTTCAAAGCGTCAACCTCGATATTTCCACCGATGCCGCCTGTCTTCCGCCGGAGGAAGGCGCGATGGTCGTCACGACAGACGGTTTTATCGTCGATCCCCTGGAATTTCCCGGCGGCGATATCGGTTCGCTCGCGGTACACGGGAGCGTGAACGATCTCGCGGTCAGCGGCGCCACGCCGCGGTGGCTCACGTTGGGCTTCCTGATCGAGGAGGGGTTCGCGATGGACCGCCTCGTTCGCATCGCCATGAGCATCGGACGCGCCGCACTGGCGTGTGGCGTCGCGATCGTCGCCGGCGATACAAAGGTCGTGCCGCGTGGCCAGGGCGGCGGCCTCTATATCACCGCGACCGGCATTGGCACGCGAATAGGTCCGGCGTTGCCCGGCATGGCGCGCATCGGCCCAGGCGACCTTCTGCTGGTGAACGGACCGGTCGGCGATCACGGTACGGCCGTGTTGCTGGCGCGGGCGGAATTTGGCCTGCGCGGCGATCTCGGTTCCGACAGCGCCAGCGTTCTGCCGTACACCCGTGCCGCGATCGAGGTTCCTGGACTGCGCTTCATGCGCGACCCGACCCGCGGCGGCATCGCGACGGTCGCCAATGAGATCAGCCTCGAAACCGGTATGCGTGTCGTGCTCGACGAAGCCACGCTGCCGCTACGGGACGAGGTGCGCGGCGTTTGCGACATGCTTGGCTACGATCCATTGTATCTCGCGTGCGAGGGACGGGTTGTCGCGGTGATCGATCCATCGCACGCTGAGACTTTGTTGGCGGCGTGGCGAGAACTGCCCGGCGGGGAACATGCCGCGATCGTCGGACATATCGAGATTGGCCGGCGGTGCGTGGTGCTGCGCACCGAATTAGGCGGTGAGCGTATGTTGGCCGAACTGGAAGACGATCCGTTGCCGCGGATTTGTTGATGGCGTCCCTCGCCTGAGTAGTTTCCGACGCTATGCGGCATCGCGCCCGCCGTTACTTTGATCCCGCACCGAAGCAGTGATGGGTGACATGAGCGGTAACGTGGCGATCGACACCCCGACAAGCGATGGCCTCGCGACACGTTGCTCATGGGGTGTTCTCGTACTGGGCCTTGGGAACACGTTGCTGGCCGACGACGGCGTGGGGGTTCACGTCGTGCGCTGTCTGGCACGCGACAGGCGCGCGCCGCTTGGCTTGCATGCTGTCGATGGCGGGACACTGGGTTTTCGGCTGCTGGACCATGTCACGCGGTCGGACGCGGTTCTCGTGGTCGATGCCGCGGACTTCGGCGAACCTGGAGGGACAATCCGTCTGCTGGACCAATATGCGCTCGCCGGCCACATCAGTCGAGGCGGCCGGAGAAGCGCACACGAGGCCGGCCTCGTCGATCTCTTGACCCTCGCACGCCTCGAAGGCTGGGCGCCGGCACGCCTGGCGCTGCTGGGCATTCAGCCACAGTTGATCGATTGGGGTGAGCAACTTAGCGAACCGGTCGCACACTCGGTTCCAACTGCCTGTCGCACGGCTGTTCAAACTGTCCTGGCCTGGCAAACGGCGAGATGACCGATTTCAGCTTTCTCGCCGACGATGCCCTGGTGGACGCGCTGATCATGGAAATCGCCGGCCTGTTGCGTCGCCTCATCGAACACGGCGAGGCGGGGATTATCGACGTTCTCGGCCTCCCGCTGCCGCCATCCTGCGTAGCCTCGCTTGAGCAGCGCCTGGGTCATGGCGAGGTCACCGTGCGACTCGATGCCGCCGGGGCGAGCGAGATCCGCGAAACCGGCATCCCGGGCGTGTGGTGGACCCGGCACAGTAACGAGCAAGGCAGATTGGTCGCGATGCTGATCGAGGTGACCTTCGTACCCGAGATACTCAAGGCCAACATCGCCGACGTCGTCCGCGGCGCTGAGCGCTTGCCAGCGCTTACCAATGTCGCTCTTCGGGCGCGCGGGGCCGATGTCGCGCTTCGGGCGCGCGGCGCCGGGCGGCCGCATGATGCATCATAAGGAAACTTTGGGCACGATGCTCGCCCGCTGCGGCTTCGGACGCCGGGGCCTGTTAAAATTCGCGATCGCCATGACGTCGAGTCTGGCGCTGCCGCCTTCGGTCGCGCCGGTCATGGCGGCGAACCTCGCCAAAGCGAAGCGCCGTTCCGTGATCTGGCTCTCGTTCCAGGAATGCACGGGATGTCTGGAGACATTGTTACGATCGTCGAGCCCAACCATCGATCAGCTCATCTTCGATTTCATTTCGCTCGATTATCAGGAATCCCTGATGGCGGCGGCCGGCTCCGCGGCGGAGCAAACGTTGCGCGAGGCGATGGCGGCCAACAAGGGCGAATATCTGCTGGCCATCGACGGATCGATCCCGGTCAAGGACGGCGGCGTTTATTCGCTGACCGGAGGGCGGAGTAACCTCAGCATGCTGGAGGAGGTCGCCGCGGATGCGAAAGCTGTCCTGGCGATCGGCACGTGCGCGGCCTATGGCGGCATTCCGAAGGCATATCCCAATCCGACCGGCGCCGTCGGCGTGGAGGACCTCGTTTCAAACAAACCCATCGTCAACATCCCCGGCTGTCCGCCGGTGCCCGAAGTGCTGAGTGGCGTGCTGGTCCACTTCATCAGTTTTGGCCGTCTGCCGGAACTCGACGATCGCAAGCGCCCGCTGGCTTATTTCGGCACCACGATCCACGATCAGTGCTATCGCCGTCCGTTCTACGACCAGGGCAAATTCGCGAAGTCCTTCGATGATGACGGCGCACGGCAGGGCTGGTGCCTGTTCGAGCTTGGTTGCAAGGGACCCGTTACGCACAACGCCTGCGCCAGCCTGAAATGGAATGGCGGCACCAGTTTTCCGATCGAAGCGGGTCACGGCTGTATCGGCTGTTCGGAACCGGACTTCTGGGATGCGGGCGGCTTCTATACCTCGCTTGCCGGCGGCAGCGCGACCGGCTGGAAGAGTGCCGGCATCGCCGCCGCGGTCGGTCTGGCGGGAGGCGCGGCCGCCGCGCTAAGTACGCGCATTGCGACGCCTTTGGAAGACGCACCTGCCTCTCCCCCGGAGAAGACGCCCCCGGAGAAGACGCCCCCGGATAAGTTACCATGACGCTGTTGGCGTTCGCACGCGGTCCCGCGTTACAGGCGGCTGTCCTGATCATGATCGCTGGAATCTGCTGGCGGCTCGCCGGCATCTTCCTGTTGCGCCGCCGTAAGCGGTTCGCGCTGCCGAGAGCGTCCGTGACCGGACGTATCGGCGGCGCCTTTACAACGATCCTGACCCGTTTCGTTCCGCGCCGGACATTCTGGCCCAGGATAGCTGTCAGCGTGATGCTGAGCGGGGTGTTTCATATCGGATTGTTGATCATTTTGTTGGGTGGCGCTCCGCATATCCAGGTGATCCATCAGGTCACTGGTCTGACCTGGCCGAACCTGCCGAAGGGACTGATCGTCATCGTCAGCGGCCTGACGCTCGCCAGTATGATCGGTCTGTTGATCCGCCGTGTGCTCAATCCGGTACTGCGACTGTTATCGACCGTGGACGATTACCTCAGTTGGCTGCTGGTGTTTCTGCCCGTACTCTCCGGCGTGCTGCTGTCCGGTGAGACGATCGGCGGTTACGGGACGTTGCTGGCCCTGCATATCCTGAGCGTTGAATTGCTGATGATCTGGCTGCCTTTCGGCAAGCTGATGCACATGCTTCTCGTGTTCGCGGGGCGTGGGGCCATGGGGATTGATTTCGCCCGTAAAGGAGCCGCGACATGAGCCCGGACGCGGTGCCCCCCCAGCCAAAAGCCCCGCCATCCCCCGCGAAGGGTCCAGACGCTGTACAGGTCACCAAGGCGTGGCACGCGTTCATCTCCGACATCGGTCCAACCGCCGCCCTGGCGTTGGAATCCTGCGTGCATTGCGGGCGCTGCGCGGAAGCGTGCCAGTACTACGTACAGACCGGCGACCCGCGCTATACGCCAATCCATAAAATCGAGCCATTCAAACAGGCTTATGAACGGCGGTCCGGGCCTTTCGCTTTCGCCTACCGGTTACTCGGCATGGCGCCGAAGGTCACCGCCGACGAACTGGAGACGTGGCAGGAACTGATCTACGATTCCTGCAACATGTGCGGGCGCTGCTCGCTGATTTGCCCAATGGGGATCGATATCGCCAGCCTGGTCGAACAAGCGCGCCACGGCATGTTCGACGCCGGTCTCGTGCCGCCCGATTACCTTGGCGCCATCGCGGAAAAGGAACACGCCAGCGGCAGTCCGTTCG
>Ga0302319_10016604_pt1 | contig 13548 bp, 9 predicted proteins | sample Bog_T0_2_FD_203319 | JGI IMG/M metagenome (GOLD analysis project Ga0302319, IMG submission 203319) | Peat permafrost microbial communities from Stordalen Mire near Abisko, Sweden - Bog_T0_2 | ecosystem: Environmental > Terrestrial > Soil > Wetlands > Peat | place: Sweden: Abisko, Stordalen Mire...
ACTGTGGGAAAGTAAGGATCGTTGTACGCGACATCGGCGCCCTTATCGCGGAGCAACTCAATGATGGTCAGCGAGGGAGACTCGCGCAGGTCGTCAATGTCTCGCTTATAGGCGAGCCCGAGCACCAGCACTTTGGATCCCTTGAGGGGTTTGCGGTGCTCATTGAGCGCGGCGGCAATCTGCGCCAGCACAAAATAGGGCATATCTGTGTTGACCGCGCCGGCCAGCTCGATGAAGCGTGTCCGGAAGTCGAACTCCCGGGCCTTCCACGAAAGATAAAAGGGGTCGATGGGAATGCAATGGCCGCCCAGGCCGGGACCGGGATAGAACGCCTGGAAGCCGAACGGCTTGGTCTTGGCCGCGTCGATCACTTCGTGGATGTCGATGCCCATCTTCATGCACAACTGCTTCATCTCGTTGACGAGGGCAATATTCACGCAGCGGTAAATATTTTCAAGCAGCTTGGTCATCTCCGCGACCGAGGGATGGCTGACAAGTACGACCTGGCGGAAGATTGAACCGTAGAGAGCCGAGGCCAGTTCCGCTGCGCCTGGACCGCATGGGCCCACTATTTTTGGAATATCGTGGCGGGCAACTGTGTCGTTGCCGGGATCTTCCCGCTCCGGGGAGAAAGCGACGTGGACGCCGGGCTCATCGATCGTTCTGGCAACCTTCAGCCCACGCGCGTTCCCAGCCTCCAGCAGCGGGACCATGATTTCTTCCGTTGTGCCGGGATAGGTGGTGCTTTCCAGCACGATCAGCAGGCCCTCATGAATGTGAGGAGCGATGGATTCGATGGTCCCGGTGACATAACGAAGATCGGGTTCGTGGTGCTCGTTGAGCGGGGTCGGCACGCAGATGATGACCGCATCCATATTCTCGATCTCGGAGTAGTCCGCTGTGGCGCGGAAGCCGGCCTGTTGTGCAGTCTGGATTGTGGACGGCAGAATGCGCACAATGTATGAGCCACCGCCGTTCAGGGTCTTCACCTTGTCCTGCGCGACGTCGAACCCGGTAACCCGAAAGCGCTCCGCGCTGAACAGCAGCGCAAGCGGCAACCCCACATAGCCCATACCGACGATCCCGATGTGGGCTTCGCGCGTTTCCAATTTGTGTTTGAGCTCAGCCAGCCGGCCCACGGTCGCAGCGGTCATGTTGTCGATTGTAGAGCCAGACGCTCGAGCGCCGCCGGATGTGTTCCGAAGCCCGCGGTAGTATTCTTTGCCTGACGAGCCTGCCGGCCACAGCGGTGCAAATCAAAGTTCGAGGAGTATTGTTTGTCACGATATCTTGTCACCGGAGCCGCCGGGTTCATCGGGCGCTCGATTGCCGCCGCACTATTGGCGCGCGGTGAGAGTGTGCGCGGCGTTGACAGCTTCATTACCGGCAAGCGCGCCAACCTGGTCGGCCTGGAGGCAATGGATTTTATTGAAGGCGACCTTGCTGATCCTGCAGTTTGCGCCAAAGCCTGCGCGGGAGTGGAGATTATCTTCCACGAGGCAGCGCTGGCCTCGGTTCCGCGTTCCGTGGCGGACCCGGTGTCCACCAATGTGAACTGTGTGGACGCGACCCTCAACCTGCTGGTCGCTGCTCGTGCTGCCGGAGTGCGCCGGGTAATTTATGCTGGTTCCTCTTCGGCTTACGGTGATACGCCGACACTTCCCAAGCACGAGGGAATGCTGCCCAACCCAATCTCTCCATACGCCGTGGCCAAGCTGGCAGGTGAGCACTACATGCGTGCTTTTGCCCGTGTCTACGGGTTGGAGACGGTCTGCCTGCGCTATTTCAATGTCTTCGGTCCTTATCAGGACCCCACCTCACACTACTCCGGGGTGCTGGCCGTTTTCTGCAGGCGGATGCTTGCCGGAGATCAGCCGACAATCTATGGTGACGGCGAGCAAAGCCGGGACTTTACCTACATCGACAATGTTGTTCATGCCAACCTGCTCGCCGCCGCAGCCCCTGCGGAAAGGGTGTCAGGCAGGATGATGAACGTTGCCACGGGCACCCGCATTACGCTGAACAGGACCTTTGAGATTCTGCGTGAGCTGACCGGCTACGGCGGCAAACCTGCCTACGCGGAAGGGCGCGCCGGGGACATTCGCGACTCCCTGGCGGATATTGGGCTTGCGGGGGAGCTTCTTGGCTACAAACCAGTTGTGGAATTTCGCGAGGGGTTGCGCCGAACCGTTGACTGGTACAAGGTCTAGGGCGCGGTTAGGTGAGCGAGAGGAAAGATACAGCGGCCTTTCCGCCTGGGCTGTCGTGTGATGCGACTCACTAACAATTTGGCTCCTGTCTGAGAGACTGCGAGGGATTTCCTCCGCAGCGGCGTTTCGGGTTGAATGGCAGGGATACTCCTGCGCGAGGGTTCATGGGACTGAGGTTCCCGCCCCTTGTCGGACCCTTCCAATGTTCAGAACGATTTACCTGGCGAGCCCGGCGCGCGCTCCAGTTCAAGTGTGCCTGGGAAAAGCTCCTCGATCTCTTTGCGGGAGGTTGCGGCGGTTCTGGTTCGTCGCCGTCGGATGGTCGCGTCGGTTGTGGGTGGCTTGCTGCTGCTCTGTCTTCTGTACTGCCTCATCGCTCCCAACCAGTACGACGCCAGCGCCCTGGTCGCGTTGCGCACCTCTCCTGCGACCTCGCTGAACCTGGATGCAGCGGAGCCACTGGCGTCGGCTTCGATTCTTTCCGCTCCCGTGCAGTTGGAGACGCTGGCCAACGTCTTTCGCAGCGACCAATTGGCCTGGAGGGTGATTAGCGGCGTCAAACTTTACCAGGCTCCGGGCTTTATGGGCGGTTTCCCGCGCAGGTTTCCCGGGTTTCACGCGGATGCACCCACCCCTGAGGCCCAGGCCTGGCTTCTGGAGAGATTTGAAAAGCGCCTGAACGTACAAACATTGCCACGCACACTTCTGATTCGGATTCGATTTCGCTCAAAGGATGCGGCCTTGTCAGCGGCGGTGGTCAACGCGCTGGTTCGCGCATATGACGAGCAGGATAGCGAGTCGAAGGTCCAGGCTACGGTCCAGGCCTCAGGTTGGTTGGAGCGCCAGCTCAAGGATTTGAAGGCCCGTGTGGATCAGGACCAGCAGCGCCTGACGGCCTTCCAGAGTGAACACGGAATTCTGAGCACTCCAGAAACATCGGCGGACGGGAAACCGAGCGAGACCCAGCATACGTCCGCACTCTTGGAGATTGACGAGCTAGGGCAGCAGTTGGTGGTTGCCACGACGAATCGGATTTTGAGAGAGGCGGAGTATCGGTCCGCTTCGCAAGGCGATCCGGAGACCGTGATCGCCTCCGACGCCCACCTGCAGGACGAAAACGGCAGCTTTGCGACAGGCGTGCTCGACCAGATCCGTTCTCACCGCAGCGATCTGGAGTTGGAACAGGCCCAGCTCAGCATTGAACATGGCCCGAACTTCCCCAGGGTGGTCGAGATTCGTCGCGACCTCCAAGATCTGGACCGGCAGAAACAGGCTGAAGACGCAAGACTGCTTGAGCGATTTCGCAACGCATGGCAGACGGCTGTGGATCAGGAAAGTCTGGTTCACAAGAACCTGGATGAGCAGACCGCACAAGCCATGAAGCTGAACGAGGCCGCCACGCAATACGCGGTGATGCGTCAGGAAGCTGACTCCAGCCACGAGTTGTATATGCGGGTATTCGAAAAAGTGGAAGGGGCAGGACTGGCGGCCGGCGTCCACAGCACCAATCTCTCAGTAGTGGACTACGCGCGGCAGCCGGTCAAGCCGGTTGCGCCCGACCTTCCGCTCTACATGGGCATCACGTTCTTCGTTGGCCTGTGGCTGGCCGTGGGGAGCGCTCTTCTGGCCGAGTCGCTCAGGACCCGGACTGCACGGAACGCCGCGGCGCTGCTTGTGGTGATTCTGATTGCGGGCTTGGCTCACGGGCAGCCGCCCACGCCCAATACGTCGGGGTTGCCCAGCGGGGTGGTGCGCATTCCCCAGACGTCCGAGACAAGGAGCTTGCCCAACCCGAAAGATGCTCCCGCCGTGTGGAACAACGCTGGCGGGGCAGACCAGGCGGGCCTGCCACCGGGGGTAACTGCGCAGTCCGCGTCTCCCATGCCGGTTCCCATCGGTCCGGGCGATTTCCTCAGTATCAGCGAGTACCATACGCCGGAGTTCCATTCTGCCGTGCGCGTTTCGCCGGCCGGCACAGTGACGCTGCCCTTGATCAACGAGGTGCAGGTAGGCGGGATGGATGAAGAGGCCGCTGCACACGCCATCGAAGCGGCGCTGGTGTCGAAAGGCATGCTGCTGCACCCGCAGGTATCAGTCCTGGTGACGGCCTACGCCGGCCAGGATGTGAGTGTGTTGGGAGAAGTGACGCGGCCAGGCGTGTATCCGTACACCGTTCACCATCGGCTGCTGGACCTGATCTCGTCAGCTACCGGGCTGTCGCCGACTGCGGGCCGCCTGGTCAACATTTTTCACCGCAATGACCCGAACACCCCGCATCCTGTGGTGCTGGACCCTGGTGGAACGGATGCAGGTTCAGATCACAACCCGGAGTTGATCCCTGGTGACACGGTCCAGGTGAGCCGGGCCGGCCTCGTTTACGTGATTGGCGACGTGATCCGGCCAGGTGGGTTTCCGGTCGATCCGGCGCAGGGGTTGACAGTGGTGCAAGCGCTTTCGCTCGCGTGGGGTCCGACGCAAAACGCCGCCGCCGGCAAGGCCTTGTTGATCCGCGAGCAAAAGGGCGGCAGGACGCTGACCACCCTGAATCTAAGGCGCATGCTCCACGGCCAGGATCCTGATCAGCCGATCCATGACCGCGACATCCTGTTTGTGCCTGACTCGATGGCCAAGAATCTGATGAACAGAGCCATGGAATCAGCCATACAATCGGCGATCGGCGTAACCATTTATGCCGGCCTGGTGTATTCCCAGAGGTTCTAGCCAATGAGGAAAATCGTCTGGGTTCTATTGCTGCTGTTCGCCTTCGCGATTCCCTGGGAATACTCGCTCGATCTTGGCTCTCCGCTTGGAAATATCGCACGTATTGCTGGATTGTTGCTGATTCTGGCCGCGGTTCCTGCAGTTCTGCAGGCCGGTCGCGTCCGCGTTCCAGGCCCTCTGCAGTGGCTTGTGCTCGCATTCTACCTCTGGATCTGTTGCTCCTGCTTCTGGACCATCGAGCCGGTTGCGACTTTGGAGAATATGCGTGCCTATTTTCAGGAGTTGATTGTCGTCTGGCTCATTTGGGAGTTCGCTGACAGTCCGCGCGACCTGCGCGCTCTGTTGCGTGCGTACGTGGCCGGGTCCTGGGTGCTAGCCGCGTTGACCATCGCCAGCCTGGGCTCGGCGGAGGCAATTGCGGCGGGCCAGATCCGTTTTGTGGCTGCTGGCCAGGACCCGAACGATGCGGCCCGTTTCCTGGATCTGGGCCTTCCGCTCGCGGCTTTGCTCCTGAACAGCGAGTCGCGCTGGCCCGGTCGTTTGCTGGCCCTCGGCTATCTGCCCATCGGCCTGGTTGCCGTGCTGATCACAGCCTCTCGTGGAGGCTTCCTGGCGGCGATGGTCGCCCTGGCGGGGTGCGCACTCCTCCTCCTTCGAAATAATGCACGCATCGTGATTGCCGGGGCGCTGGTGTTGACGGTGGCTGCTGTTGCCCTCTGGATCAGCATTCCGCACGCTACCTTTGAGCGGCTCGCAACTATCCCCGCGCAGCTGCAGTCGGGCGATCTGAACCAGCGCTGGAACATCTGGAGTGCCGGCTGGCAAGCCTTTCAAAAGGCGCCGTGGATTGGCACAGGAGCCGGTTCGTTTGTGAGCGCCGCAGGATTGAACCCTCTGGATACGGCCCACAATACCGCGCTTTCAATCCTTGTCGACGGAGGATTGTGCACCTTCTTTCTGGCCGTGGGGATTGTTGTGCTGGCGGCGCGGGCTGTCCTGCAGACTGACGGGGGCGTGCGCTTGGCGCTCCTGACTGTGCTCCTGGTCCTGACCACCGCTTCGCTTGTTGCTACGGTGGAAGAGAGCCGCACAACCTGGTTCTTATTGGGCATCATGGCTCTTGCCGGGCGGCTTGCCATCGAAGATCCCGAGCGCCTCGGCGCCTGCTTCCGTGCCGATCCCGACCGGCTGGAGCCTGATATGTTCATCGAGCCCGTGGTGTAGGCCGGGCCACCTTCATGTCAATCACTGTCCAAATCGAGCAGCCATTGAAAGGCGCCAGCGTAAACCGGCGCATCTTCCGCGCTGCGGCATCGGTGACTGCTGCGGGAATTCTCCTCAAATTCGTCGCAACCATGAAGGAAGTTGCGGTTGCCGGAGTCTATGGCCGTTCCGACGCCATGGATGCCTTCCTGGCGGCCGCATTGATCCCCGGCCTGCTAATCAACCTCATCTCCGAATCGATGAACCAGGCCCTGGTGCCGACGCTCATACGGGTAAGGGAGCAGGAGGGCCACGAACGCGCCCAGCAACTGCTGTCGAGTTCAATGCTGTGGATGTGCGTTCTGCTCATCGCAGCCACCGCGGGCATGGCACTGACGGCTCGCGGCTTTTTCCCGGTGATTGCTTCGCATTTTCCGGCTGCCAAGCTGGACCTCTCCGTGCGCCTCTTCTACGGGCTTCTGCCGGTCATACTTCTTACCGGAATCGCCACCAACTGCACGGCAGTCCTTAATACTTTTGACCGTTTTGCACTACCCGCGCTCGCACCCGCGGTCATCCCGGTGTCCATCCTTCTTGGAGCATTGCTGATGGGCAGCCGGATCGGCATCTGGGCCATGGTCTACGCCACCGTGGCCGGGTCGCTGACTCATGCCGCGGTGGTGGCATGGATGATGGACTCCCATGGGTATCGCTTTCGCCTGCGTTGGTACGGGATGACCCAGGCCACGCGTGAAGTTGCGCATCAATATGGTCCGGTTCTGCTCAGCGGAGTGGTAGCATCGGGCGGATTGCTGGTGGACCAATCGATGGCCGCCATGTTGCCGGCTGGCAGCGTTTCCGCGCTGGTTTACGCCAACCGCTTTGTGAGCGTCGTGCTCACCTTGCTCGCAGGGGCCATTTCAGCGGCGGTGGTGCCGTATTTCTCGTCCATGATTGCAGACCGCGACTGGACGGGATGCCGTCGCACGCTGAGAACGTGGGCGGGCCTCACCGCGCTGGTTTCCACGCCGATCGCGCTGGCCCTAATGGGCGGCTCGCATCTGCTGATTCGGATCGCATTTGAGCGCGGCGCCTTTGGCCCGCACGATACTGCCGTGGTCACCCCGGTGCTCGCCATGTATGCGATTCAGATTCCGTTCTTTGTCTCCAGCCGGGTCTTTTATCGTTTTATTGTCGCCATGAGGCGCACCGATCTGATCCTTTACTGCGGCATCATCAATCTCGCGCTGGACATCGTTCTGAACCTGGTGTTGATGCGCTGGTTCGGCGTAGCCGGAATCGCCTTGGCCACCTCTCTCTGGACCGTGAGCACATTCTTTTTTCTTTGGTATTGTGCATGGAAACTCCTTCCGCAGGGGTCTGAATCATGATTCCGATGCCGGCCCAATATCTTCTACGCTTAGACGATCTGTGTCCCATGGTTTCGCTCTCCCGCCTGAACCGGTTTCTACCGCTGATTGACGAGTTTGGCCTCCATCCCATTCTCGCCGTGGTTCCGGACAACATGGACCCTGAGCTCGAGCGCTCGCCGTCCGATCCGGAGTTCTGGGCCCGGATGCGCGCGATGGAGGCTGCTGGTGCCACAGTCGCCCTGCACGGCTATCGCCATGTGTGCAACAGCCGTGGTGCGAGCCTGGTACCGATGCACAGTCAGTCTGAGTTTGCCGGTGTTCCCGAGGAAACCCAGCAAGAATGGATTCGAACGGGGCTTGCGATTCTGCGCGACCATGGGCTGAACCCGCGGATGTGGGTTGCACCGCGCCACGGCTTCGATGGTGCCACTCTGCGCGCGCTCCACAAAGAAGGCATTGTCCTACTCTCGGATGGGTTCGCGCGCGTTCCTTTCCTGCGTGGCGGCGTCACCTGGATCCCGCAGCAGCTTTGGGCGCCGGTCGAAAAGAACAAGGGACTTTGGACCATCTGCGTACACAGCAATACGGCCGGCAGTGTGCTGGTGGATCAACTGAAAGATTTCCTGGCCCGGCATGCCGCGGAATTCACCCAGGTCGACCGTGTGCTGGCCGAGACACAGATTGGGAAACTCGGCCCGGTTGAGCAACTCCACGAGACGTTGGCGCTCTTGCAAATCCGGACATCACGATGGAGGAAGCGCAGGCAACGCCTGCGCAGCATAGCCAGTGGAGGTTAAGTCCCTTCATCCGTCAAACGCGCATGTGCCCAACGCACGGCCCACGGATTTTGCTGAAGCAGTTCCTCATACAACGCCTCCCACTGGTCAAGGACCGCGCCGAGGCTGAAGTGCTCAACTACGCGCTGCCGCGCGTGTTCACCCATTGCTTTGCGCTCATCTCGGGGAGCTTGCATCATCCTGGCCATCGCGGCGCCGAGGGCAGTGGTATCGCCGGCGGGCGCAAGCCAGCCTGTCTGCCCATCAACGATGACGTTGCGGGTTCCGGGAACATCGGTGGCCACGCTGGGCAATGCGCAGGCTCCCGCCTCCAGCAGGCCCATCGGCAGACCTTCCCAGCGAGACGAAAGAACAAACCCGTCGGCCGCCTGCATCCAGCGCCGTATATCCGGCTGAAAGCCCAGGAATTGAACCCGCCGTTCCAGTCCCGATTCCGCTGAAATTCGGCGCAACTCATCTTCCATTGGTCCGCTGCCGGCGATGACAAGTCGCGCCGAATCCGGAGTCTGCACCATCGCCCCAAGCAGCGTCGGATAGTCCTTCACTGGCTCCAAGCGGCCTGCGGCGAACCATAGAAACTCATCATCCAGAGAAAGCTCGCGGCGAACAGCCTTCCGAACCGCCGCGTCCGGCTGCCATACCTTTACATCTACGCCGTTCGGGAGCACGGTGAGCTTCTCGTCGCTGACCATTGCGGCAGAGCGATGCGCATCCGCGACGGCGCAGCTTACGGCAGTGACTCGATCCGCGAGCCAGCCGCTCCAGCGATAACCCAGCCGGCGCCCGATCGTACCCGTCGAGGAACTGTGCAGCGTATCCACCAGCACCCGCACGGGCGCAGCCAGCCGCGACCAACGGGACAACCATGCCGCATGGGGCAGATGAGCGTGCACCACATCGGGCTTTTCTCGTCTCAGCCAATGGTTGAAGCGAGCCCATCCACGTGGATCGGCCAGGCCTTTGCGCATCCGCAGAGTCAGGAATGCGATTCCTTCGTCGATCAGGGAAGCGGCCGCATCGCAGCCTGTGCCGGAGAGTGCCACCACGGTCACCCGCCAACCGCGTCCACGGAGCCCTTTGGCCAGCAGGATCAACTGCCGCTCCGCACCGCCGATGCGGTCAAGGCCGGGGATGACCAAAGCAACGTGATTCACCTCCGGCGTTCCTCGAGAACCCGGTCGATCAGACCCTCGTAGGCATGGATGGCGGAATCGAACCTGAACTCCCGGATGAATGAGTGCGCAAACCGTTCGCCGGGACGCAGGACCTCGAGCGCGGTGATCAGCGTGGCGGCAAGTGCCTCCGGAGTGATTTGGGGGGCGAGCCACGCGCCGGGCTGATTGCGCAACAACTCTTTTAGTCCTTCTGAAGCCGGAAAAGCCACGATGGGAAGCCCTGCCGCCGCCGCTTCCAGCAGAGAGTTCGGCAAACCCTCATGCCGGGAGGGGAGGACAAAAAGAGACGCGTTTGGAAAGTGAGCATGGGGAGCGGCGACGTAGCCTGCGAAGTGAACTGCGGCATCCAGTCCGAGCCTTGATGTTTCGGCCTTCAGCGATGCTTCTTCCGGACCGGTACCGAAGATTGTCAGATCCGTCCGCGGGAACCGCTCGCGTACGATGACCAGCGCGCGCAACAGTAGGTCAAAGCCCTTTTCCCTGGAGAGTCTGCCTATAGCCAGCAGATGCGGCCTCAAACTGCTTGATGTCTGTTCGGATAGTTGGCTCTGGTGTTCCTCCACAGCTTTCCGAATCGCATCGACATCCACGGGGTTATGCAACACGGCCAGGCGCCGCTTCGGAATCCCAAGCTCAGAGGCAAGATCGTTGGCCATCGCCGGAGTCTGACAGATCACTCGGTCCGCAGAGCGGTAGAGCCAACGGTAGAGCAACCTCGTATAGCGAGGCAAGCCTCCAAAGGCCAATATCGCGGACACGGTCGCATTCTGCCGCACCATCACGCGCGTTCCTGGCGGAAAGAAGGGACGCAGCAGCAGGACCAGAAAGTTCAGGTGTGCCATCCCCGAAACAATCAGGTCTGGCTTCAGCCGCCAGACCAGCCGGAGCAGCGGAAGAGCCGCCGTGCGCACCCTGTGTGCACCGATCGCGTGAAGCTTGACCCATGGGGGCAACTGCTTCGGGTCGGCGTCCGCCTGGGTCGCAAGCCCCAGATGCACATCGTATTTCTCGCGGCACAGTCCCCTTGCCAGCAGGGCAGTTACCTGCTCGGCGCCGCCTCCGCCAAGATGAGGAATCAACAAGAGAATCCGGACGCGTTGCGCCATGGTTTTACCGCGAGTTAAAAGCATAGAAGGGCAATCCACTGAAGTGACGTGTTGTCGCTCACACCTTTCGGAAATGTGTGAATGGTAAAGTGTCCCCAATTCCTTAGAGAGACACGCCCGGACAGAACCTAAAGTGCAGGATCGTTTAATGCTCGTCGCAGAAGCGGCTCAACTGACCATCGACCTATCGGCCTTCCCAGTGGCGCGCCACATTGTTGTGGGCATTACTCATCCGCAAACATGCCTCACGCTCACCGGGCACCTGCGAACCTTGCACGAGGCGGGCTTTCGGGTCACGCTGGTCTGCGGCCCCGGCAATTTGCTGGATCGCACCGCAGCAAAGGAAGGCGTGGAGGTGTGCGCCATCCCCATGCAACGGGGCATCGCGCCGATTGCGGATATTGTGTCGCTCCTGCGGCTTTGGAGTCTATTGCGCAGGCTCAAACCGGAAATGACTGAATTCAGCACTCCGAAGGCCGGGCTTTTGGGAACCGTAGCAGCCAGGCTTGCGGGGGTGCCATGCCGCGTTTACATGCTGCGCGGGCTCAAGCTGGAAGGATGCACCGGCTTCAAACGGCGCATACTGCTGGCAATGGAGCGGCTGGCCTCAGCTTGCGCCCATATTGTGCTGTGCAACAGCGAGAGTCTTCGCGCTGAGGCTCTTTCGCTGGGCGTGGCGCGCGCACCGAAACTGAATGTACTCGGCGGGGGAAGCAGCAATGGGGTCGACGTTGAGCGATTCTCGCCAGGGCCGAGCTGCGCGCGCGAACGGCTGGGCCTATCGCGCGAATCGCTGGTGATCGGCTTCGTCGGTCGACTCACCCGCGACAAGGGATTACCCGAGTTGATCGAGGCATTCGATACCCTTCTGCGAGTCGAACCCCAAGCGCGGCTTTTGCTCGTAGGCTGGTTCGACGCCTCGGAAGACTCGCTCAGCACAAGTCTGCGGAAATACATCGGAGGACATCCGCACATCCATTGCACCGGTTTTGTGGACGATACGGCGCCCTACTACCGCGCCATGGATATGTTTGTCCTGCCGACCTGGCGGGAGGGGTTTCCCAATGTGGTGCTCGAAGCGGCAGCTACAGGAATTCCCGTCATTACAACAGAAGCGACTGGCTCGCGGGACTCTGTAGTGCCGGAGGTGACCGGCTTACTGATTCCACCCGGCTACCCGGAAGCCATCAGCGAAGCGGTGATCAAGCTTATTCACAATCCAGAATTACGCCAACGCATGGGGGAGGCCGGACGAGCCTGGATCCTTCACCACTACATAGACAAACACGTGTTGAAGCTCACTTCTGCCTATTACACGAGCCTGCTGAATTCAAGTGCGGCAAACCAGGTTGCACCGCGCTACGGCGTCGGTTGCTGATCGGCATTGACCGTAGGCGCGGCGGCCAGCGGTGGCGCCTGGAGCGTATGCGCTCCGGCCTCGGCTGCGCGGAGTACCTCGCCCGGCACAATGCCCAGAATCAGCGTGGCGGCCACGGCCAGCAACAGCGCCGCACCAACCGCTATGCCCACTTGCGGCGCAGGATCCGCTGATTCAGTGGTCTTGTCGTTCGAGCGCTGAGCCGCTACCAGAGCAAGACGCAGATAGTAAGCCGCGGCCAATCCTGAATTCAGCAGACCGATGATCGCCAGCCACACGGCGCCGCCGTCTACCGCCGCTGAAAAAGAGTAAAATTTCCCGAAAAATCCACCGGTAAAGGGAATCCCGACCAGCGAGACCAGAAAGAAAATCAAGATGCTGCCGAGCAATGGGGAGCGCCGGGTCAGGCCGCGGTAGTCATCGATCATGGGCATGGACTCGTCGTAGCCACTGATGACGGTAATCACAGCAAAGATGCCGACATTCATGGCCGCATAGGCCGCAGTGTAAAAGCTGGCTGCGGCAATTCCGCTGGTCGAGACCCCGTTGCTGGTTGCGATCCCGGCGAAGGCCGCCAGCAGATAGCCGGCGTGGGCGATCGAGGAATAGGCAAGCATGCGCTTCACGTTCTGCTGGCGCAGCGCGGCCAGGTTGCCTACGGTCATCGAGAGTACGGCGACGACCCAAAGGAGTGGCGTCGAGAGCCCGTGCAGAGAGGGGAACATCTCATAGACGACGCGCAGCAGCAGCGCGAAGGCCGCGGCTTTGGGAGCAGTCGAGAGCAGCGCGACCACGGGTGAGGGAGCGCCTTCGTACACGTCCGGCGTCCACACATGGAAAGGCGCAGCGGAAACCTTGAACAGAATACCTACAAGCATCATCGCCATGCCTGCCAGGACAAACGAATGATTTGGAGCGGAAGATGCCAGGCGGGCGATCTCGTAAATCTGCGTGGTGCCTGTTGCGCCGAAGATCAAGGCCACGCCGTAGAGAAGGAACGCGGTGGCAAAGGAGCCGAGGAGAAAGTACTTGATGGCAGCTTCAGGGCCGCGTCCCGTGTTCTTGCGATAGCCGGCCAGAATGTACGTGGAGATGGATGAGATTTCGAGAGCGATGAAGACCAGCAGCAATTCAAGCGCGCCCGTAAGCAGGCACATACCCACTGCGCCGAAGACCATGAGCGCGTAATACTCGCCCTGGTGATGGCTGTCCTCCGGCAGCGTATCCAGCGACAGCAACAGTGCCACAAGTACGATGCCGCAGATCAGCACATGGAAGAAGATTGTGAAGGCACTGGTTTCGACGGTGCCGTAGAAGCCGGTGCCCTGGGGAAGAGAAAGCTGCCAGAGGCTTGCCCAGAGAGCTATCGTCGTTCCGAGCGCGGCGATCCAGCCCAGCGGACGGCGCGGAAGTCCCGGCGGAAGCGATGCGTCGATCAGCATCACGGCAACGCCTGTAAGCGTGAGAATCACTTCGGGGAGGATGCGGAAGATGTCGGGAACAGGATTCACCGCTGACCCTCCTCTGCAATGAAGTGGGTATCAACGGTTCGCACCAGTTGAGGCCTCGGGTGCACGCCTTGCTC
>Ga0302319_10016607_pt1 | contig 13546 bp, 11 predicted proteins | sample Bog_T0_2_FD_203319 | JGI IMG/M metagenome (GOLD analysis project Ga0302319, IMG submission 203319) | Peat permafrost microbial communities from Stordalen Mire near Abisko, Sweden - Bog_T0_2 | ecosystem: Environmental > Terrestrial > Soil > Wetlands > Peat | place: Sweden: Abisko, Stordalen Mire...
GCCGCCCTCTTTCCCAAGGTCACCGCCGTCGTCTCTGATAACACGGCAGGCGGCGACGCTTACGCCGCCGTGGCCCAGCCGTCCCGGGCCCTGAGCTGGCCCGCCATGTATTTTCCTCCAAGACCAGATGATCCGGACGGATCGAAGACGCGCACGACCTTGGGCTACTTCGACACCATCTACTTTGCAGGGAAGGTGCATTGCCCGGCGCTGGTTTGTGCCGGTTTGATCGACGAGACTGCCCGTCCCGCGAGCGTCTTTTCGATCTATAACGCGATACCCGCCGCGAACAAGGAGCTGCTCGTCTTTCCTTTCTACGACCACGCTCTCGCTGGCTCGCAGCTCCCTTATTGGCATCGCCTCGATGATTGGACGGCAGCCGCCAAGAACGGACAACCGTTACCGCCGCAATCAACCCCGGCCCCAGATCCAAACTCGATCTTGATATCGGGCGCGATCCCGCCCTCAAATGCGGCGTCATCCCCTCATTAAAACTAGCCGATGCCGGTAGCCAGCCTTATTCGATTTGCCCGTTCCCTTGCGCTGGCAATCATCTCTCTTGCGACGCTTGCCGTTGACCCGAGCCACGCACAGGAGCCTCCTGCTATTCCCATTGGCTTGGACTGCTATCGTCTTTGGGATCACTGGGCCGACCAACGTATTGGCGAGCGAGCGTACATGCGCAGCACTTACGACCGACTGGGAGGCAACTACCACAACGACGCATCGAATTATCTTTTTCAACTCAGTGACACCGCCAGCGTGCCGCTTGATGTCGAAGGCCCGGGTGTCCTCTGTTTTTCGCGGTTCAATCATTGGCACGGCAGCCCCTGGGATTTTATCCTCGATGGCAGGGAGCACGTCATCAAGGAAACCAGCACGGATGATCCCGAACACCCGAAGCAGCCTGCGTTTTTCCTACCCGAAGGCGTCCTGACTGAGCCGCTCGATTTTACCTGGACCACGACGAAGGGCGCCGATCTCCTCTGGACGCCGATGGAATTCACCAAGTCCCTGCGGCTCACGTATGGTCGCACGAACTACGGCACCGGTTATTTCATCTACGACCAGTTCACGCCCGGCGCCAAACTTTCGCACCCGTTGTCCGCTTGGGACCAGGCTGCGCCGGCCCAGGACGTCGCCGATTTGATCAACCGCGCGGGCGGCGATCTTCTTCCGCCCGACGGTTCGCCCGAGGCGCAGAAGATGCAACTGTCCGGCCAAAGCGGCGGTGTCGCGGTCCCGAAAGACGGGGCTGTTTCCGTCGCGCACATGGCGTCCGGTCCCGCAGTCGTGCGGACAATCGAATTTTCCATTCCGGCGGCCGACGCGCAGAACTTTGGCAGGGCCACCCTGCGGATCACTTGGGACGATCGCGCCCAACCTTCCGTCGAGGCGCCGGTGGCGCTCTTCTTCGGCGCGGGAACCCTGTATAATCGCACCACCGCCGAATATCTGGTGAAAGCGTTCCCGGTTCACATTCGTTTCAACGGCGACCGGGCTGAATTGGCCTGCTATTTTCCGATGCCCTTTTTCAAATCGGCGCGCATCGAATTAGTGGGCAACGGAGCAGCGCCTTTGAACGACGTGAAATGGACCGTGCGCCAAGTGCCTTATTCTGGTGCGCCGAATCAGGTCGGCTATTTTCACGCCACTTATCGCGACCACGGCACGCCTGAGATGGGCAAGGACCTCGTGCTGCTCGACACCCAAAATACGGAGAGCGCCGCCGATTGGTCCGGCTCTTTCATCGGCACTTCGTTTATCTTTTCGGACCAAGCGAAACTCGAAACGCTGGAAGGCGATCCCCGCTTTTTCTTCGACGACAGCCAGACGCCCCAGGCGCAGGGAACGGGGACGGAAGAATGGGGCGGCGGCGGCGATTACTGGGGCGGCCTGAACATGACGCTTCCCTTTGCGGGCCACCCCACCGGAGCCCGGGAAGCGAAGGCGGCGCTCAACGACGAGGACAAGATCGAGTCGGCCTACCGTTTTCTCCTCGCCGACCTGATGCCCTTCGGCAAGCGCGCCGTCATCCAGCTCGAACACGGCGGCACCGACGAGTCCAATGAGCATTACCGCACGGTGGCTTACTGGTACGGGATTCCTGCTCCCTCGCTGATCGAGACCGACACGTTTCAGGTCGGCGATGCGGCGAGCGAAAAGGCCCACGATTATCTCTCGCCCGATGCCTCGGCGCCCTACCCGATCACGTCACGCTACGAATGGGGCGTCGATACATTCAAGGGCCAGGTCGTCTACCCGGCCACCACCGACCAAGGACGAAAGACGGCGGGCACCTCTGAATTCACGGTGAAGATCGATCCCAAAAATATCGGGGTCATGTTGCGCCGCAAACTCGACTACGCGTTCCCCAATCAGCGCGCGGAAGTCTTCGTCGCCGACGCCGGCAATACCTCTCCCCCGAACTGGCAACCGGCGGGCATCTGGTATCTCGCCGGTTCGAACACTTGCGTGCACTCCCATCCCAAGGCGGAACTGGGGCCAGCCGAGCACAAAATCGTCATCTCCAACCGACGCTTTCGCGATGATGAATTCCTGCTGCCCAGGAACCTGACCACAGGCCGGTCGGCCATCCGGGTTCGGGTCAAGTTCACTCCTGTACCTATTCCGCTCTTCCCGGGCCACCCCAAGCCAGAACTCGCCTGGAGCGAAATCCGCTACGATACGTACAGCTTCGTCATGCCCGCTTTCACCGTGGATGCGAAATCAGCCCGTCCGTAAATAGTCGGACCTAAAATCGTTCTATGAAACTTAAGCCCCTCGCTTTCACTCTTTTCTTTTGTCTATTCGGAATGGTTGTCCTCCCGTCAGCACACGCGGTTCCTAGGCCGCCCCTCGTGGTCACCACCGTCACCGATGTTACCGCACTGCCCGTCGCCGTTGCGGTCACGGATCCCGCCATCCGTTACGTGGGCCGGTTCGATACCTCCAAGGGCGATCCGGGATGCGAGTGGACAGCCAGTTCCGTTGTCCTGAAATTCCAAGGCACCGATCTCAACGCCCAGATGGAAGATCCCGGCAAAAATTATTGGGAAGTCGAGATCGATGGATCGCCCGCTGAAAAAATTGCGCTCGGTACGGGCTCGCACCTCTATAAAATTGCCTCAGGTCTGACATCTGGCGAACACTTGGTTCGCCTCGTTCGCGCGACGGAAGCCTATAACGGCCATACACAATTTCACGGATTTCAACTCAGCCAAGGCGGTGTTCTGCTTCCTGCTCCAGTACCGATGCATCGACTGGAAGTCATCGGCGATTCCATCAGTTGCGGTGACTCCAATGAGGGCGTGCCGAACGTGAACAACCCGAGCAATGTCGCGGAGAACGGCTACTTCAGTTATGGTGCAATGACAGCGCGGAACCTGGGCGCCGATTACAGCTGCATCGCCTGGTCGGGCCGTACGATGTGGCCCAAAAACACCGTCCCGGAAATTTACGACAGGATTTTCCCCAGCGACGCGAACAGCCCCATGTGGGATTTCTCGAAATGGTCGCCCGACGCCATCGTGATCAATCTTTCCGGCAACGATTTCGGCTATGGCCCCGTTGATCAGGCCGCCTGGGACAAGGCCTATGAGAATTTCATCGCCGTTTTGCGCGGCCATTTTCCTAACGCGGCGATCTATTGCGGCACCAATGTGATGCTTTTGGGAGACAAACTGGCTGCCTCGAAGACGGCCATCAGCCAAGTCGTCCACGACCTCAACAACGCGGGCGATAAGAACATCCGCTACCTCGAGTTCGAATCGGAGGATCAGAAAAACGGAGGCGTCGGCGGTCATGGTCATCCCAGCGTGAAGACGGACCACATCATGGCGCACAAACTTACCGCGCAAATCACCATGGACCTCGGGTGGACCGCACCGGTGCCTTAATAACGGTAAGATAAAGGGACAGGCATCAATTTCATCCTGACGATAATGTAAGAGAGAGGCGAGTGTCGGAGTCAAACCGACGCTTACAGCTTTCGCCTAAAATGTACCTGTCCATTCTCCCAATTCGGATGCCGGGCCTGCTCCTTGTTGGCATTCTCGTTTGTTGTGGTTCCGGGAGCGCTCGTTTTTGCCCGGAGGGGCGGTGCGCGTGGAATGAATTCTTAATTTTACTAAAGCGAACGATTAAAATGGGCGCGACGGCTCTTGTTCTTTCCGGAATTCAGTCTTAAGATGTTTCCAATGGGTAGAATAAGCGACTCTCGTCAACGCCTTATGGACGCCGCGCATGCCCTCATCTGGGGCTACAGCTACGGTGCGGTGACGATCGATGCAATCTGCCAGCGCGCCAAGGTGAAGAAGGGCAGCTTTTACTACTTTTTCGATTCGAAGGCTGATCTCGCCGTGGCCGCGATCAACGCGTGGTGGGATGAACGGCGAGCGCTCGTGGGCGTGATCTTCGCCCCGGAAGTGCCGCCGCTGGAGCGCATCTCGCGCTACCTCGCTTTTGTCGTGGAGCGCCAATTGCAGGTGCACCAGGAAACGGGACAGGTGCTGGGTTGCCCGCTGTTCACGCTGGGCTCGGAGATTTCCACGCAGGACGAGCGGCTGCGTTCGCTCGTGCAGGAAATCATGCTGACCGGCGCGCGCCTGTTCGAGGCAGCGATCCGCGAGGCACAACTCGCGGGCGAGATCGACAACACGGATGCGTCGCTGAAGGCGCGGCAGCTTTGGGGCTTTTACGAGGGCACGCTCACGCGGGCGCGCATCGAGAATAATCCCGCGCTGCTGCACAATCTGGTCTCGGATGCGCTGGCGCTGGTTGGCGTCCGGCAGCAACTCGCAGCGTAGGTTTTAAGCATCGCCTTTAGGCTTCTCGCAAAGCGTCACGAACCGCGCGTGCGGTTTCCGCAATATCTTCCGGCGTGTGCGCCGTGCTGATGAAGCCGGTCTCGAATTGCGACGGCGCGAGATAAATGCCCTTGTCCAGTAGCGCGTGGAAGAAACGCGCGAAGGCTTTCGTGTCCGCGGTCTTCGCATCATCGAGGTCGTGTACGGGCTTCGCCGTGAAGTAGAGGCAGAACATCGAGCCGACGCGGTAGAAGGTGAAGTCGCGGCCGGTGGCCTTGAGTGCGGCGCGCGTTTCGGCCTCAAGCTGGGCGCCGAGTTTTTCCAATTGCGCGAAGCCGTCCTGCTCCTCGAGCAGGCGCAACTGCGCGAGGCCGGCGGCGAGGGCGAGGGGATTGCCCGAGAGCGTGCCGGCCTGGTAGACCGGGCCGAGGGGCGCGAGGTGGTCCATGATGTCCGCGCGGCCGCCGATGGCGCCGACGGGCAGTCCGCCGCCGATGACTTTGCCGAAGCAGGTAAGATCGGGCCGGACGCCGAGGAGTTCCTGTGCGCCGCCGCGCGCGACGCGGAAACCGGTCATCACTTCGTCGAAGATAAGCAGCGTGCCATTGGCCGTGCAGAGTTCACGCATCGCCTCGAGGTAACCGGGCTGCGGCAGAATGAGGCCCGCGTTGGCCGGGATTGGCTCGACGATGACCGCCGCGACTTCACCCGTGTTCGCCGCGAAGGCCGCGCGCAACGCATCCGCGTCGTTGAACGGAAGCGTGATGGTGAGCGCGGCGAGCGCGGCGGGGATGCCCGCGCTGTCAGGCTGGCCGAGCGTGAGCGCGCCGGAACCGGCTTTCACCAGCAGCGAATCGACATGGCCGTGGTAGCAGCCCTCGAACTTGATGATCTTGTCGCGGCGCGTGAAGCCCCGCGCGAGACGAATCGCCGTCATCGTCGCCTCCGTGCCGCTGTTGGTCATGCGCACTTTCCCGACCGACGGCACCCACGTGCAGATCTTCCGCGCCATTTCCACCTCGAGCGGATTCGGGATGCCGAAGCTCGTGCCGCCATCCGCCGCCGACTTCACCGCCGCGATGACTTCGCGCCGCGCGTGGCCGAGGATCGACGGGCCCCACGTGCAGACGTAGTCGATGTAGCTGTTGCCGTCCACGTCCACGACGCGCGAGCCGCTCGCCGATTGCGCGAAGAACGGTTCGCCGCCGACAGCGCGAAACGCGCGCACGGGCGAGTTGACGCCGCCGGGAATGTAGAGCAGCGCCTCGGCGAAAAGTTCCTGCGAACGGGTGTGGAGCATCCACCCAGGATAGCGCAACCGCGCGCGTCTAGAAGTCCAGATTGTTGCCGCTGGCGATGAGCGGGGGAAATTGCCGCGCCCAAAAATAGCGCACCGAGGGCGTGGAATTCGTCGGCAGCTTGCTGACAAAGCGCGCGTCGCGGATTTCCTTCGGCGGCAGCTTCAGCTTGCCCTTGCGCAGCTTGGTCTGGAAGAGAATCGCGAGGCCGCAACGCTGCGGACGGTCGAAGAGATCGACCACGCGCGCGGAGGCGACAGTGAGGCCGATTTCCTCGCGAATTTCGCGGCGCAGGGCGCCCTTGATTGGCTCATCGGTGCGCACCTTGCCGCCGGGGAGCGACCACAGCTTCTTGCCCGAAGTTTGCTGGACGAGCAGCACGTTGCCGTACGCGTCCTGAATCCATGCGAGCACGGAAATTTCCTTGGCGGAACCGCGCCGGACTTTGACGGGCGCGGGCTTGGAAGTGGCCATAACCTCGTATAGAGCAAACGACTTGCCATTGTCACCATTTTGACGCAATCGACATCCCATCGCTTCATGCCACCTAAATAATCGGGCTTCCCGCAGTCCATGCGGCGTGCTTAAAGAGTGAGGCATGCTTATGCGGCTGGTTCTGATCTGGGTCCTGCTGGGCGTGCGAGCTGGCGCGTTCAACGGTGTCGCCACGTTTTACATCGGCACCTACACGGACAAATCGGACAGCCAGGGCATCTACGTTGGCACACTCGATACCGTCACCGGCCATCTCAGCACCCTGAAGCTGGCGGCTACTGCGCAGGACCCCAATTTCCTGGCCATCTCGCCTGACCACCAATTTCTCTTCGCCGCGCTCAAGGACGGCGTCGGTTCGTTCAAGATCCTGCCCGACGCCACGCTCAAGACGGTCACTGCGCGTCCGGTCGCCGGGTCGGGTTTCTGCCACGTCGGCCTCGACCGCACCGGCCACGCGCTCTTCGCGGCCGACTACAACAACGGTTCGATCAGTTCGTTTCCCGTCGATGACGGCGTGATCGGCAACGTCGCCTCGACCATGGCCTTCACCGGCTCCGGGCCGAATCCCGCGCGGCAAAAGAAGCCGTTCGCTCACTCGATTTACGTCGATCCGCTCAACGCCTTTGTCTACGCGTGCGACCTCGGCACCGACAACATCTGGTCATTCAAGCTCGGCGACGGCTCCAAGCTCACGGCCACGGCCCCGCCCGCCGCGAAGGTCCCGCCCGGCAGCGGCCCGCGTCATCTCGCGTTCAGCGCGGACGGTAGTTTCGTGTATGTGGTCAACGAGATGGGCGTGAGCACTTCGGTCTTCTCGCGCGACAAATCCACCGGCGCACTCAAGCTGCTCGACACGCAATCCAACGTCTGGCCCGGCGACCCGGTCGCGGGCGGAACGTCGGCGGAAATCGTGCTGCATCCCTCCGGCAAGTGGCTCTTCGTGTCCACTCGCAATCCCGGTCACGACATGATCTCAGTCTTCGCCATCGACGGCAACGGCGGCCTCAAGCTCGTGCAGTGCGTGCCGTCGCCGGTGAAAACGCCGCGCAGCTTCGGCCTAGACCCGACCGGGCACTGGATCATCGCGGCGGGCCAGGACGACAACACCATCGCCGAGCTCGAGGTCAACCCGGCCAACGGCCATCTCTCGCCGACGAAGGAAATGGCGATGGTCGGCAGCCCGGTCTGCGTCCTCTTCGTGCCGGACGACATGCTGCTCCTTCACTAGCGCGAGGCGAACGTCTCCTCGAGAATCCCGCACGCGCGCGCGACGCCATCCTCTGCGCGGATGAGTTTTCCGAGGCGTTGCGCGTGCAGTGTGGCGTTGCTCCGGAACAAAAGCGTCAACGCCGCCGCGATGAAATGGTGGCTGCGCTGGTAGGGCAGTACGAAGCTGGCGCCGCCGAGCGCCTCGAGCCGCCTCGCGTTGTTCGGCTGGTCAAACGCAAACGGGCAGACAACCGACGGCACGCCCGCGCGCAGCGTGTGCGAAAGCGTGCCGATGCCGCACTGATGAACGACCGCGCGCACGCGAGGCATGAGGAGGCCGTAGGGCGCGTAGGACGCGGCGAGAATCGTCGCGGGCAAATGCGCGGGCCGGTTTTTCTCCGGGCCGGTGAGCAGGATGCCGCGCAGCTTCAGCGTGGTCAGCGTCTTCACCGCGTGCTCATAGAAATGGCCGGGATTCTGCACCGCGACGGAGCCAAGTGTGAATAACACCGGCGGCTCGCCCTGCGCGAGGAAAGCCTCGATCTCCGGCGCGAGCTTCGGCGCATCGGGCGGATCGTAGAAACAAAAGCCGGCGATTTTCTTCTCCGCGCTCCAGTCCGGTGGACGCGGCGCGACGTGCCCGCTGTAAAGCTGGAGGTTGAGGCGTGGCGAGTGCGCTTGGAAGATCGCATCGCGCACAGGCGCGAGGCCGTGCTTCGCGCGCAGCCGGTTCACGGCCGGATCGACCATCGTGCGCGAGATAAGGCCGCCGCACGCCCAGATAAAACGGTTCCACGCCCGGCCGGGCACGTTGGTCCGCGCCTTGCCGAAATTGGCGCCCGGCAAAGTGTACGCCGAGGGCACCACGCCGGGCGCGAGGCTCACCGTGGCGAACGGCTTGCCGGTGAGTTCCGCCGCGATCGGCGCAGGAAAAACAAAGTGATGCGCGACGATGACATCGTGCGCGGGCGCTTCGGCCAGCAACGCCGCGAGAACGTGCTCGAAGCTGGGCGCGATGGCGCGATGCACCAGCGTGTGCAGCGAAACAAGCCCGCCCCATTTCATCGAGAGCACGTCGGGATGCTTCGCCACGAAGTCCTCGCGCGAAGGCTCGCCGGTCGAGACGAAGCGCAGGCCGGCCGCTTGCGTTTCCGCCGCCCAGTCCGGATGACCAACCAGCGTGACCTCGTGCCCGCGCGCGATCAAGCCGCGTCCGAGCGCCAGGAACGGGTGCAAGTCGCCGTGCGAGCCCCAGGAAGTCAGCAGAAAACGCATCAGTCAGTTGTAGCGGCGGTCTATGACCGTCGCACTTGTATTCCCAGAGGTCCCATCAGTCTCATTGGTCCCATTGAATCCGGCAACGGTCATAGACCGCCGCTACAACATTAGAGCACCGGCTGTTGCTGCGTGATGCAGTGGAACGCCCCAAGGCCCCAGATGAGATCCAGCGCGGGCTGGGCGATGACGCGGCGCGTGGGGAAAAGCCCCTGCAAAATATCGCGCGCCTTCGCGTCGTTCGGATGATCGAACGCGGGCATGACCACGACTTCGTTCGCGATGTAGAAATTCGCGTAGCTGGCGGGCAGGCGCTGACCGTCCTGCTCGAGGTAGCCGGGCGTGGGCAGGTTGACGACGCGCCACGGCTGGCCGTTCGGCTGGCGCATGGCGGCGAGGCGCTTGCTGTTCTCCGCCAGCAGCGCGTGGTTCTCGTCGGCGGGATCGTCCTCGACGATGGTGACGAGCGTGGTCTCGTCGACGAAGCGCGTCAGGTCGTCGATGTGGCCATCGGTGTCGTCGCCGACGATGCCTTCGCCGAGCCAGAGGATTTGCTCCACGCCGAGGTAGTCGCGCAGGTAGGTCTCGATTTGCTTCTGCGTGAGCTCCGGGTTGCGGTTCTTGTTGAGCAGGCAGGCCTCGGTGGTCAGCAGCGTGCCAGCGCCGTTCACTTCAATCGAGCCACCCTCGAGAATCATCGGCGGCGAGAAGAGGCGCATGTTGAAAAGCTTCGCGACATGCTGCGGCACATCGTCGTCGAGATCGCACGGCGGATATTTTCCTCCCCACGCATTGTAGCGCCAATCGACGATCGCCATTTCCTTGTCGTTCCGCACAAAGATCGGCCCGTGATCGCGGCACCACGGCTCGTACGCTGGGAACGGATGCAAATGAATGCGCGAATCCACCGGCGCATCCGCCTTCTTCAACGCCGCGCGAATATCGACCTCATGCTCCGGCGAGAAGACGTTGATATGGACGTGTTCGCCCCCGGCTAGCAGCTTCGCCAGGTTCGCCCAGATCGCCGGCACGTTATCAAACGCATCCGGAAAACTGATCCCCTCCGGCCGCGGCCACGTCAGCCACGTCGCATCATGCCGCGCCCATTCCGCAGGCATGCGGAAGCCCAATTCACGAGGCGTGCTCATGCGCTAGTCGATGAACCGCTTCGTCAAATCGCCGTACGCATCGATCCGGCGGTCGCGCAGGAAAGGCCAGTGGGTGCGCGTGACGTCGACGGTATCGAGATCGACTTCGTGGATGAGGATTTCCTCGTTCTCGATGCCGGCCTTGGCCACGATCTGGCCGCTGGTGTTGGCGATGAAACTCTGACCCCAGAACTTGATGCCGTCGCCGCCGATGGGCGTCTCGTGGCCGACGCGATTCGTCACCGCGACGTAGCAGCCGTTGGCGACCGCGTGCGAGCGCTGGATCGTTTCCCACGAGGAGTGATGCGCCTCGCCGTACTTCTCGCGCTCGCTCGGGTGCCAGCCGATCGCCGTCGGGTAGAAAAGAATCTGCGCACCGCTCATCGCGGTCAGCCGCGCCGCCTCGGGATACCACTGGTCCCAGCACACCAGCACGCCGATCTTGCCGAACTTCGTGTTCCACGTCCGGAAGCCGAGATCGCCCGGCGTGAAATAAAACTTCTCGTAGAAAAGCGGATCGTCCGGGATGTGCATCTTGCGGTACTTACCGAGATAGGTGCCGTCCGCGTCGATGATCGCCGCCGTGTTGTGATAAACGCCCGCCGTGCGCTTCTCGAAAAGCGACGCCACGATGACCACGCCGCGCGACTTCGCCAGTTCCATGAACGCCTGCGTGCTCGGGCCGTTCGGGATTTCCTCGGCCAGCGCGAAGTTTGCGTGGTCCTCGTTCTGGCAAAAGTAGGGCGAGCGGAAAAGTTCCTGCGTGGAGATGATCTGCGCGCCGCGATCCGCCGCGGCATGCGCGAGCTGCAGCGTACGCTTCAGGTTCGACACCGGGTCGGCGTCGGCCCACGTTTGCAGCAAACCAAGTTTCACTTTGTGCGATGCGGCCATAAGGGAACGTATATTAAAACCGTTTTGCCAAATAGCAAAGGCCTCGCGCGTAAATTTCCGGCGACGCTCCGCCGCCTCGATCAGCAGGTCACGTTCTTGCCTTCGCTGCCGAAGACGGCGAGCCGCTCGGCGGTGGCGATTTTCACCGCGGCTGCAGGAGCATAGTGGAACTGCAGGGCACGGCGCCGCCGGGGCGAGAAATTAGCCGGCGTCCCGTGGGGGAGCAGCGAATCGAAGAACATCAGCCCGCCCGGACGCAGTGGTACGGCAATGGGCTTTTCTCCCTGCATTTCCGCGTCGCAAATTTGCCAGTCGCGGCGTTGGAAATGGACGACTGGGCCGGCCTTCTGGCGTCCGGGCAGGACGCGCATGCAACCGTTCTCGGGAGTTGCCTCGTCGAGTGCGATCCAGACGCCGACAACGCGCGTGCCGAGGGGCAGGTCGAAATAGGCGTGGTCTTGGTGCCACGGCTTTTCGCGGCCGATTTTCGGCGGCTTGATCAAGGCCATGTCCTGAAAGAGCTGGGGTGTGGCGCCGAGCAGGCGTTCCACGGCGCCCATGAGCTTCGGCCCGACAGCCAGTTTGTGCAGATGCGGCGCGAAGTCGACGAACGCCCAGAATTTCCGCACGGCATCGAGCCGGTCATCGAGGGAGAGCGTCGGCAGGTTGTCGGCGGCCTGCTTCTCGTACACGATGCCCTTGAATCCCTCGCGACGGCCCATCACCAGGTCATCGATGTCCCGCTTGGCTGCCTCGACTTCCTCTGGTGTGAGTGCATTTTCGACGGCGAGAAAACCTTCCGCGCGGTAGCGGGCGAGTGCTGCGGCGTCGAGTCGTTCCAGTCCGTCGATCGCCTCCGCGATTCCGATCTCGGCATAAAGTTCAGGGTCGTGCGCCTCGGCGCCCGGGTCGATTTGCCAGTTGGATTCCGAATTCATGTCCGCATAGTAAGAACGCGACCGCGCAGGCGCCATGAAGTTACCCGCGATTTCCTTGCACAAATCCGACTCCTGGTGATGAAGCCCCGGCTCGAATCCCTCGACGTCGTGCTCAACTACAAGGGCCGGCTCCGCTGCGACCCGGGCTGGTGTCTCGACGCGCAATGGGCGAACGGCCTGCGTGACTATGACCTCTGGTACATCTGGGCCGGGCGCGGGCGCATGGTCACTTCCACGGGCCCCATCGACCTCTACCCGGGGCGCGGCTTGTGGATGCGGCCCGACCGGCGCTACGAGGCGGAGCAGGACAAGCGTGAGCGGCTCGGCGTCTCCTTCGTGCATTTCCGCCTGAGGACCAGGCAGCGGTTGCTGGCCCTGTCGGAATTCACGCCGCCGGTCGAGGTCTTCGAGACGCGATTTTCCGACCATTTCAACAACACGCTGGTCCACATCACCCGTCTCCCCGGGCGTGACGAATTTCCCGCGCATGCCGCGCTGCTGCTCAAGGCGCTCTTGCTCGAAGCGGTGGAGACGAGCCGTCGCGATGAACCTGCGCCCGGCCTCGAACGGCATCACCGCGAGGCCATCGCCCATGCCCTCGTTTTTCTGCGGGAAAATCCCGCCGCCTCCGTGGGTGAGCTGGCGCGGCGTTCCAGCTACAGCCTCGACCACTTTTCGCGCGTTTTTCAGCAGGTCACCGGCGAAACGCCGAAGGACTACGCCGTGCGCCTTCGCCTCGAGCGGGCCATGACGCTCCTGCACGATTCATCGCAAACCATCGGCCAGATCGCGGACGTGGTGGGTTACCGGGACGTCGGATTTTTCTCGCGCCAGTTCAAGCAAAAGGTCGGCGTCAGCCCTGCGCATTTTCGACGGCGCCGTCAGGAGGCGTGACAAATTTTCCTGTAAAATTTTTGCCGCAATCGCGCCGCTTTTCCTCGCGCGAAAACCGCTATTTTAAAAGACAGACCCCGGCCTTTGCGTTAATTTGAGAGTGTGATCGCGGCGAACAAGAACGACGTCATCGACGCGGGGCTGTTTATCTACTTCCGCCATCTCGCGCGCCGCGCGTTTCACACCATCGCCGGGCGCGGCCTCGAGCGCCTGCGCGCGCTGCCGGACGACCGCCCGGTCATCCTCTTCTGCAACCACACCAACTGGTGGGACGGTCTGATCATCTACCTGCTCACCCGCCACATGCGGCACAAGGCAGTCTACTGCATGATGGAAGAGAAGCAGCTCAAGCACTACCGCTTCTTCACGTGGCTCGGCGCGTTCTCCGTCGACCTGAGCAGCCCGCTGCGCTCTGCCGCGTCGCTGCGTTATGCGCTGCGGCTGCTGCAACGCAACGACACGGCGATCTGGATTTTTCCGCAGGGAAAAATCTGCAAGCAAAGCGAGCTGGTCGAAGCCCGGCCCGGCACCGATTACCTCGCGCAAAGCGCGCCGAACGCGGTGCTCGTGCCCGTGGCCATGCGCTA
>Ga0302319_10016610_pt1 | contig 13544 bp, 10 predicted proteins | sample Bog_T0_2_FD_203319 | JGI IMG/M metagenome (GOLD analysis project Ga0302319, IMG submission 203319) | Peat permafrost microbial communities from Stordalen Mire near Abisko, Sweden - Bog_T0_2 | ecosystem: Environmental > Terrestrial > Soil > Wetlands > Peat | place: Sweden: Abisko, Stordalen Mire...
GAAGTTTGTATACAGACTTCGGACGGTTCATAGCGGCCTTGCATCGTGTCCGATATTTGTATACAATAATCGGACAGGAACACCATGAACGATCAACCAGCCGATATCAAGACCAGGATCGCCGACCGTGTTCAGGCGACGCCGGGTGCCGTCTGGACGCCGGTCGATTTCCTTGATCTCGGCTCGCGCGAGGTGGTGGACAAAACGCTGCAACGTCTCACGCTCGCCTCGCAGCTCCGTCGCCTCGATCGCGGTCTCTACGACCGGCCGCGGCCGAACCGGCTGACCGGACAATTGTCGGTCCCGGATTATCGCCAGGTGATCCAGGCCATCGCCCGGCGCGACCAGACCCGCATGCTGGTCGACGGCATGACGGCGGCGAACGATCTCGGCCTCAGCGATGCCGTGCCCGGCCGGATCGTCGTGCATACGGATGCGCGCCTGCGCCCGATCAGGCTCGGCAAGCAGACCATCGCCTTCCGGCCGACGGCGCCGAGCAAGCTGTTCTGGGCCGGCCGGCCGGCGATGCGCGTCGTCCAGGCGCTGCACTGGCTCCGTGACGCTCTCGCCGATCCGGATGACCGGAGACGTATCCTCCGACGCTTGCACAAAATGCTCGCCGATGAGGATCAGGGACCTGCCATTGCCGTCGATCTCGCAGAAGGCCTGCCGACACTGCCGGCCTGGATGCAGGACATCGTGCGCGCGTTGCTGGCAGAGCATGCCGTGGGGGACCGGCCTGACGATGATCCTGACGCACCCCGTCGCGCGCAACTGAGAGGGCAGGTGAGCCCGGGCGTGTTTACATGAATCCGGACTTCAATCGCCTGATCGCCGCCCCGATCGATGATCGTCGCGAACTCTTTCTCGCGACGGCCGCGCGGCTCGGCACGACGGTGCAGAATGTCGAGAAGGACTTCTGGGTGTGTTGGACGCTGGACGCGCTGTTCAACGGCCTCGAAGCCGACGGTCCGCGCCTGCTGTTCAAGGGCGGCACGTCGCTGTCGAAAGGGTATGGCCTGATCGAGCGCTTTTCCGAGGACATCGATATCACGGTCTTCCGCGCCGACATCGACGCGCCGGTGTCGGTTGAGGAGCTGGAAGGGCTGAGCCGCAAGCAACGCGAGATGCGGCTCGAAGGAATCCGCACGGCCTGCCAAGCCTTCATCGGCGGCGCGCTCAAGAGCCAGATCGAAACGCTGGCGGCGATACTGCCAGTCGCGGGCGAGAAACTCCGCGTGACGCCGGACGACAGCGATGCCGACGGTCAGACCTTGCTGCTCGAGTATCCGGCTGTGTTCGACCACGATCCGTATGTCCGTCCGACGGTGAAGATCGAGGCTGGCGCAAAGTCGGCTCTCGACCCGCATACGCCGCTCGTTGTCCGCCCCTATGTGGCCGACGACCTGGCGGGCTTCGATCTCGCGGTGCCGAACGTCACCACCGTCGATCCGGTGCGGACCTTCTGGGACAAGGTGCTGATCCTGCACAGCCTGCGCTACGTCTTCGACGAGCGCGGCGTGCTGCGGGGCGGCGGGCAACGAGTCTCGCGCCACTATTACGACGTGGACCGGATGCTCCGGACGGAGGCGGGCCAGCGTGCCGCCGCCAATCGGGCGATGGCCCTCGATTGCGGCCGGCACGAGCGCATGTTCTTCAGGCGGGCCGGACAGGACACGGCGCTGCCGGGCACATTCACGCTCGCGCCGCCTCCGGCTATGCGTGATTTGCTCCGCGCCGATTACCAGGCGATGGCGGTGATGATCTTCGGCGATGTGCCCGCGTTCGAGGCGGTGATGGCGAGCATTGCTTCGCTGGAAACGATAGTAAATGAATGACCGCGGCTGTATTGCGCGGTCAGTTGGGTTAATGGAACAGGATCCGGCATGACAGTCGTCCCCGATATCCAAGCGAAACTCCTTGGGAAATCCATTCCGGGCGAGCTGATTCGCTTCAAGTTTAGGGGCAGGATGCTGCTCGGCATTGTAGCAGGTTGCGATTTCCTCCGGATACCCTCGGACAAGGTGATCGTTGTGCTGGAGGATATCCCCGACCGGCCGGGGTCCGCAGGAAAGTTCCTGCCGATGGGCGATTACATGATGGCGGAGACCTGTTTGTCCTTTGGCACATCGCATATTGTGGTCGTGCATCCCGAAGCACCGACAGCACCGGACGGAGATGAGCGGTTTGACCTAAATGGCGTGCTGCAGGTTGGTGATGACGGGCGGGCAATCAGGAGCCATTCGGCTCAGGACACGTTCAACGATTATACGCTCATCATCGACCTCGGCAGCTGGAAGGCTGTTCAGCCCATTTTCCCCCACTCCCGGCCCAGGCGTATCGCCGTGCTTGCCTGGGAACTCAGGCTGATAACCGATGTTCCGCTTGAGCCGCCATTGTCGCCGGTCTTCAGTTTTGCGGCTGGAGGCTAGGCAATGGCCGTGATTTTTTTCTCTTACTCGCACGTGGACGAGGAGCTACGCGACCAACTGGAAAAGCATCTAGCGATACTAAAGCGCCAGGGCGTAATCGAAACGTTCCACGACCGTCGTATTCCTGCGGGAAACGATCTGGACCGGTCGATATCGACGGAGCTGGAGCGGGCCGATGTGATTTTGCTACTTGTAAGCCCGGATTTTCTCGCATCGGCCTACTGCTATGACATCGAGATGCAACGGGCCTTGGAGCGGCACAGTCGTGGCGAAGCCAGGGTTATCCCCATCATCCTTCGCCATTGCGACTGGCATTCTGCGCCGTTCGGCAAGCTTCTGGCGGCGCCGCGAGATGGGAAGCCGGTAAAGGCCTTCCCGGACCTTGACGAGGCGTTTCTGCAGATCGCTCAGGCGATCAGGCAGGCGGTTGGTGGACCTGGCGGTCCGGCTGGCGCGGCTGCCGTTGCCGCACGGGCTGTTGCGCAGCCGGCAGCCAGACCGGCTCCTGGTCCGCGTTCGAGCAGCCTGCGGCTCCCCCGGTCATTCAGCGATGCTGACAAGGACAGGTTTCGGGATGAGGCCTTCGACTACATCGCGAAGTATTTCGAAAATTCACTGACCGAACTGGCAGAGCGCAATCCGGGCATCGAGGTTAACTTCAGGCGCATCGACGCGAACCAATTCACGGTGACTGGCTACAAGGATGGCAGAAAGGCTGCTTGGTGCCGCATCTTCACCGGACATGGCGCAATGGGTAACGGCATAGCATTCTCCGCCAATGAAAGTATTGGCATCGGCGGCTTCAATGAAAACTTAGGCATTGGAGCGGACGCCGAGGGCGTCTACCTGCGGCCGCTCGGCATGGCGATTCGGCAATCGTCTGGCAGACTCACATTCGAGGGGGGAGCCGAACTCTACTGGGAGATGTTCATTGACGGCCTGCGGCGTTGAGTGAACCCCGGGCCATGGCGGACACCTACCCCGAGCTGGCCGTCAACCGGTCGTTCCTGTCGGCATTCCTCGCCGAAGCGCCGCCCTGCCTGGCCCTTGGCATAGTCGAAGAAGGCGCGGCCCGGTGGGCGCGGGCCGCGCTGCGTTGACACCCGCCGTCCCCGTGATCTCGGTTGGGACACCGGCAGGCGCAATGGCGGCTGGGGTCATATTGAGAGCCGCTCCTGGTGTCTGACCGGGAACGGCCTGTGCGGTTGCGTTCTGAAGACGGAAAGGGGTGCCGTCATGCCGTCGGATAAGGCCCTTCAGAAAGAACGCTATAGTCCGGGTGCGCCACGCGGCCAGGCACAACTCGATCTTGATTCGCTTGCCGACCCGGATATGACAATCCTCTGCCATAGCCGCCGTCCGCCGCCGCCGCTCCCCCTGGCCGTATTTGGCGCGGCGTGGGCAGACTGGATCAAAAGCGCCGCGGACGCCGCTGCTGCTCCGCCCGATTACGTGGCGGCGCCGTTGCTGGCAGCCGCATCGGCGCTCATCGGTCACGCGCGGTGGGCGCAGGCGACACCTGGATGGGTGGAACCACCGCATCTATGGGTGGGCGCGGTGGGCGACAGCGGATCATCGAAAAGCCCTGGTGCGGACTGCCTGCTTCGCGACGTGCTGCCCGAGATTGAAACCCGGATGCTGGGCGATTTTCCGGACCGGCTGCGCGACTGGAAAGCCGCGGCGGAGGCGCACAAGGCCGCGCAGCAGCACTGGAAGCACGCTGTGCGGAAGGCGTTGAAGCAAGGCTATCCGCCGCCAGCCCCATTGCCGGCCGAAACCACACCGCACGAGCCGCAGGCACCGAGGCTGCGGCAGAACGACGTGACCGTGGAGAAGGTCGCGAGCCTCCTTGCCACTGCCGCACCCAAGGGACTCCTGATCGTGCGGGATGAGCTGGCCGGCTGGATCCTCGGCCTGAACAATTACCACGCTGCCGGCCGCGCGTTCTGGATCGAAGCCTATGGCGGGCGTCCCTTTCGCGTGGAGCGACAGACCAGTCCGTATCCGATTGTCGTTCCGAGGTTGGCGGTAAGTGTCAGCGGCACGACACAGCCCGACAAGCTGGCGGCGATGTTCAAGGATGCCGATGATGGCTTGCTCTCCCGGTTTCTATGGACATGGCCTGAGCCGCTGCCTTTCAGGCTCGGGAAGACGATCCCCGCCGCGGCCTGGGCGATTGAGGCGCTTGACCGGCTGCGGCTGCTCGATCTCGGTCCAGGCGGGGAAAAGCCGGTTTTGATCCCGCTGGGCACGGCGGCGGTGCGGATGATGGAAACATTCGGACAGGACATGCAGCGCCGCCAATTCGAAGTCGATGGATTATTGCGCAGCAGTCTCGGCAAAGCCCGTGGGCTGGCGTTGCGGCTGTCCCTGGTGCTGGAGATGCTGTGGTGGTGCGGCGATGACGGCATGGCGCCGCCGCCTGCGGTGATCGGTGAAAAGGCCTTCGCAGCGGCCTGTACGCTCGTGGGCGACTACTGCGTACCGATGGCGGAGCGTGTCTACGGTGACGCCGCTATGACACCGGCCCAGCGCAGCGTGACGACGCTGGCCCGGTGGATCGTCAAGTCCAGGGCAAGCGAGGTGCATGTGCGGCATCTGTTGCGTGAGGTTCGGCTTCCGGGGCTGAACACGGCGGAGGTCATCCATGCTGCTGCGAAGACGCTCGTCGGGGAAGGATGGCTTCTGCCGCCGAACCAGGGCGCTTTCCAGGCACGCGCCAGAGCCGCTTACACGGTCAACCCCAGGGTTCTGGAAGCCCGCGCCTGACCTCGTTGAAGCCTCATGCACAAAAGTCAGGCGGCTGCGACACTGTTGACTCTGTTGACACTGTCGGTGGTTGCCTCGCTCGAAGCCCAGGTGAACCAGCGAATCCCAATCAACCTTGCCGTCATCAGCCTAATGACTTTTCGATAACGTATAGCGTTTTTCGCTTGGCGGCGTGGCGCAATGGCCCTTGCGGTGAGGCTCCGCAGCTGAATTCGCGCCGGTAAGGGAAAAACGTGTTGGACTAAGCCGCACCCCGTGCCGCCAAAGCTATGGGCTTTGAATGGCGCTGCTTCCTTTGCCGATGCACCATCGGAGCATTCGCGTCGGTGGATTGAAAGCTTGGACTGAGGCAATCGGGCCCTGTCACCGTCCTCGCCGGCGGGCTCTGAGTGTTTTGGCTTTGGTTGGGCACCCGAGTGGCCGTCGCTGGACAAGCCGCCCCTCCCCGATCTGGCGGGCGCTTTGGGCGCATGCGGTTGGCGTGCTGATCGGGGGTCATGATGTATCCGGAACCGCCTGACAGACTTTGGGTCGCGCGATGCAGTCGATGACCACCATGGTGCCAGTGCGGCAGTACGGACACTCCCGCAGCGACTGCCCGGTCAGGGCCTCGAAGCGATCGCGGTAGTCGACAAGCAGATCGGCTGGCGGTTCGGCCGGCGCCATCCCGAGCAATTCGCGACAAAGTGCCAACTTGCGCGCTCGATGGCAGTTGCCGAGAAAGCCGTAATACCGGATGCGGTGGAACCCATCCGGCAGCACATGCACCAGGAAGCGGCGGATGAACTCACCCCCGTCGAGCGTCATGATCTTCTGACGGTTGCCATCACGGTAGTCCTTCCAGCGGAAGCGGACCTTGCCGTCCGCCATGGACACCAAACGATTGTTGGAGATGGCAACACGATGTGTATAGCGCCCGACATAGTCGAGAACCTGTGCCGGGCCGGCGAACGGCCGCTTCGCATAGATTACCCACTCGGCCCGGTAGGCTGGCGCTAAGTAACGGCGGAACGCTGCTGGCTCATGCAGGTGGCGGTGTGCAGAGAAGAAGTTCAACTCGCCGGCGGTGAACGCTTTGCCCAGGTAGTGCAGGAACAGCCCCCGGAACATGCGTGACAACACCCGGACCGGGAGGAAGAACCCGCGTCGGCAGGCGATCCAGCGCTTGCCGTCCGGGGCGATGCCGCCACCCGGCACCAGGCAGTGCAGGTGCGGATGATGCAGGAGATTCTGACCCCAGGTGTGCAGCACGGCCAGGAGGCCGATCTCCGCGCCCAGGTGCTCGGGGTCTGCGGCGATGGTGCGCAACGTCTCCGACGCCGCCCGGAACAGGATGTCGTAGACCACGGTCTGGTTCTGGAAGGCGATGGCCTCGATCTCCGCCGGCACAGTGAACACGACGTGGAAATACGGCACGTCGAGCAGTTCTGCCCGCCGGTCCTCCAGCCATTCTGCCCGCGCCAGACCCTGGCACTTAGGGCAATTGCGATTGCGACACGAGTTGTAGGAAATGCGCTGATGGCCGCAATCGCCGCAGCGCTCGACGTGACCGCCGAGCACGGCGGTGCGGCAACGCTCGATCGCGGTCATGGCGTGCCGCTGCACGGACGACAGAGACGCGCCCTGTCGATCGCGGAAAGCCGGACCTAAGTGGCGGAACACGTCCGCCACTTCCAGCCCTTCACGGGACACGGTCGTGCCGTTAGGCGGGCACGAGGTCCGGCACGATCGGTGTCATCACATGCAACGCGTCCAGCGGACTGGCGGTGGCGCAGACCTTGCTGGTGGCGATGCGCAGATAACGAGAGGTGGTGTTCAGGCTGCGATGCCCCAGCAGCAATTGAATGGTACGTAGATCGGTGCCGGACTCCAGCAGATGGACCGCGAATGCGTGGCGCAGGGAATGCGGGGTGATCGCTTTGTCGAGGCCGGATTGCTCAAGGGCCTGCCTGCATGCGATCTCGACGGCGCACGCCGTGATGGGATGCTCGGGCCGATCACCTGGAAACAGCCACTCCTTTGGATGGGCCGCCTTCCAGTAGATCCGTAAAAGCTTCAATAAGGTCGGCGAGAGCATCACGTAGCGGTCCTTCCGGCCCTTGCCCGCCTCCACGCGGATGACCATCCGCTGGCTGTCGATCGCGGTGGGCCTCAGGGAAACCGCCTCGGATATCCGAAGCCCCGTGGCGTAGCACACGGTCAGGATCATCCGATGTTTGGGGTTTTTCACCGCGTCCAGGAACCGGACCACCTCCGCGGGGCTCGGCACAACGGGGAGTTTCTTCGGTTGCCGGGCGGTAGGGATGTCGTCTTCGACGATCCAAGGCCGTTTGAGGGTGACGGTATAGACAAATCGAAGCGCGGCCACGGCGACCGAAATCGAACTGGCCGCCAGTCGCCTCTCCTCGATCAGGTAAATCTGCCAAGCCCTGATCTCGGCTTGGCCCAATCGCTCGGGTGATCGACCGAAATGGCGGGCAAACCGGGCGACCTGCTCGACGTAAGCTCGCTGTGTCTGTGGTGAGAGGTTTCGGATCCGCATATCCTCGATCATGCGGCGGCGAAGTGGGGTCATTGGCAACTCCTCTGCGAAACGAACAGCGCCACGTGGCGCGACCGCATCGTCTCGCAGTTGAGTTATTGGGCGAGGGGGCGCAGCAGAACGGCGCCACCAAACGACCCTCTGGGATTGGGGAGAACACAGTCTAATTCACACGACTCCCGCGCAGCGGGTTAGTCCAACGATGATTTATGAAAAAGGTTGAGCTTCAGAAACGCTGGCCTCCCTGTGGCAGGATCATCTTAAACAGGGGGAGAAAGGTAGAACCATGCTGACGGAAGAAGTATCGGCATATTTCGTACTTGTCGGAACGGCAGATTTTTCTGCCGTTATTGGGTTTTCGACGCATGGCCGATGAATTCTTCACACAGCCGATTCTAAACTCACCTTACGCCAGGCCAGCGTGGCACTGGGAACTCGATGCCGATGGCCAGCCGACCAGCAAGATTCTCGAATCGCGCCGCCGCTCCGATCTCATCACGCCGGTGCCAAAGCCGAAGAAGCGGCGCCAGTCGAAGAACCAGGCCGAGATGATCCTCGGCGGCGCCGACGGGCTTTCGACGGCCGAGCAGGAATACAACCCGACCCCGATCATCAACGAGATCCGCAGCTACGTAGAAAGCTGGCGGAAGCTGCCCAATCCCGATCAATGGCAGGTCACGCCCGAGACGGCCAGGCTGCTCAAGCACTGGCGGCATCATCCCTTTCAGGGCTTGCGCCCGTTTTTCTGTCAGGTTGAAGCGGTTGAGACAGCAATCTGGCTTGCGGAGGTCGCTCCAAAGATGGGCGTCCGTGGCACAAAATTCCTGGACCATCTAAGGGGAGCGAACGAGCAGTCGAACCCTGAACTGCTGCGTGTCGCGCTGAAACTTGCCACGGGCGCGGGCAAGACCACAGTCATGGCGATGCTGATCGCGTGGCAGACCGTCAACGCCGTGCGCTACCCGGCGAGCCGGCATTTCACACGCGGCTTCCTTGTCGTCTGCCCAGGCATCACCATCCGCGACCGGCTGCGCGTGCTGCTGCCGAACGATGCCGAGAGCTACTACCGCAACAGGGAGATCGTTCCGGCCGATATGCTGCCGGACATCGACCGGGCGAAGATCGTCATCACCAACTACCACGCCTTCAAGCTGCGCGAGCGCATGGACCTCGCCAAGGGGACGCGCGAGGCAATCGAAGGCTGGCGGCACGAGAAGATCGAGACGCAGGAGACCGAAGGGCAGATGCTTCAGCGCGTCATGCCCGACCTGATGGGCTTCAAGGGCGTGATGGTACTGAACGATGAGGCGCACCATTGCTACCGCGAGAAGCCGCTCACCGACGAGCTGGATGATCTGAAGGGCGAGGAGAAGGAGGAGGCCGCCAAGAACAACGAAGCGGCGCGCCTCTGGATTTCCGGCATCGAGGTCGTCAAGCGCAAGCTCGGGTTGCGCGCCGTCTACGACCTTTCAGCGACGCCGTTCTTCCTGCGCGGCTCCGGCTACGCCGAGGGTACGCTGTTCCCCTGGACGGTCAGCGACTTTTCGCTGATGGACGCGATCGAGTGCGGCATCGTCAAGCTGCCGCGCGTGCCGGTCGCCGACAATATCCCCGGAGCCGACGTCCCCAAGTTCCGCAATCTTTGGGAACATATCGGCAAGAAGATGCCGAAGAAGGGCAGGGGGACATCGGGCAAATCGCTGGACCCGCTCAGCCTGCCCGCCGAATTGCAGACGGCGCTGGAAGCCCTCTACGGCCATTACCAGAAAACATTCGACCTGTGGCAGACGGCCGGCATCAACGTCCCGCCGGTTTTCATCGTCGTTTGCAACAACACCTCGACCTCGAAGCTGGTGTACGACTTCATCTCGGGCTTCCACCGGGAGAACGACGACGGCTCCTCAACGCTGGAAAACGGCCGTCTGGCGTTGTTCCGTAACTACGATGAACACGGCAACCGGCTCGCGCGACCGCGCACGCTGCTGATCGACAGCGAGCAACTGGAATCCGGCGAGGCGCTCGATCCCACCTTCCGTTCGATGGCCGCTGATGAGATCGAGCGGTTCCGGCGCGAGATAGTGGCGCGGACGGGCGACGCGCGGGCAGGGGAGACGATCTCCGAGCAGGACCTGCTGCGCGAGGTCATGAACACCGTTGGCAAAAAGGACCGGCTCGGCGAATCGATCCGCTGCGTGGTCTCGGTGTCGATGCTGACCGAGGGCTGGGACGCCAACACGGTCACGCACATCCTCGGTGTCCGCGCGTTCGGCACGCAGCTTCTCTGCGAGCAGGTTGTCGGCCGGGCGCTGCGGCGGCAGTCCTATGATCTCAATGAGCAGGGACGGTTCAACGTCGAATATGCCGACATCCTCGGCATACCCTTCGACTTCGCGTCGAAACCCGTGATCGCGCCCCCGGCGAAGCCGCGCGAGACCATTCGGGTCCAAGCCGTTCATCCCGAGCGCGACTCGCTGACGATCACCTTTCCCCGGGTCGAAGGCTACCGCGTCGAACTTCCGGACGAGCACCTGACGGCGAGCTTCGGGCCGGACTCCGTTCTCGAACTCACGCCCGACCTGGTCGGCCCGTCCGTCACCAAGAACCAGGGGATCATTGGCGAGGGCGTCGACCTGACGATCGCGCACCTGGAGGACATGCGCCGGTCGACAGTCCTGTTCCACCTTGCCCGCCACCTGATCTACCAGAAATACCGCGACCCCGGCGAAGAGCCGAAGCTGCACCTGTTCGGGCAGCTCAAGCGCATCACCCGCGAATGGCTCGAAGGCGGCTACCTGAGATGCTCCGGCGGCACCTATCCTGCGCAGCTCATTTACAAGGAAATCGCCGACATGGCCGCCGAGCGCATCAAGGCGGCGATCACGCTGAGCCTCGTCGGCGAGCATCCGGTGAAGGCGATCCTCGACGCCTACAATCCGACCGGCTCGACCGCGTACGTGAATTTCACGACCTCGAAGGAGACGCGGTGGCAGACCGATCCGCGGCGGTGCCACATCAACTGGGTCGTCTGCGACTCCGACTGGGAGGCCGAGTTCTGCCGTGTCGCCGAGGCGCACCCGAAGGTGCTGGCCTACGTCAAGAACCAGAATCTCGGCCTGGAAGTGCCGTACCTCGACGGCTCGCAGGCGCGGAAGTACCTGCCGGATTTTATCGTCCAGATCGATGACGGCCATGCCGATCCGCTCAACCTGGTCGTCGAGATCAAGGGCTACCGGGGCGAGAATGCCAAGGAAAAGGCGAACACTATGCGGTCCTATTGGGTGCCGGGGGTGAACAACCTCGGCAAGTTCGGTCGCTGGGCCTTCGCCGAGTTCACCGCAGTGTACAAGATCGAGGCCGACTTTTATAAAACCGTTGAAGCGCTTTGCGCCGCCGGCGCGACGACCGTGGCGGCGTAAGGGACAAGCATATGGCCAAAAAACCCATCGAAGTCACCGCGTTGAAGCACGACACCGCGAAGCGCCGAAACATTCCGACCGCCGAGTTCGAATCCGTCATGCGCGCCGAGGACAAGTCGCCCGTCCAGCTCGCCTACGCGCGGCGCAACCGCGATCTCGACCCGCAACTCGTCTGGCGCGGCAAGGACGAGCAGGACTGGTCCGACCTCATCGTCCAGGCACCGCCGCTCTACATTCAGGAGAAGGTGCATCCGAAGGTCATCATCGACGACCTGAAGCGCGAGACCAAGGAACGGGCGAAGGAAGCGCCAGGCGCTGCGGTCGATCTATTCGCCGACTTCAATGGGTTGCGCGACAAGGAAGCGGCGACCGAATTTTACCAGCATGATCAGCATTGGTCGAACCGGATGATCTCAGGCGACAGCCTGTCGGTGATGGCAAGCCTGGCCGAGCGCGAGGGCCTGCGCGGCAAGGTGCAGTGCATCTTTTTTGATCCACCTTACGGCATCAAGTTCAACAGCAACTTCCAATGGTCCACCACGTCACGCGACGTCAAGGATGGATCGAAGGAGCATATCACCCGCGAGCCGGAACAGGTTCGCGCTTTCCGCGATACCTGGCGCGATGGAATCCACTCTTATCTGACCTACCTACGTGACCGCCTGACTGTCGCGCACGACCTACTGCATGAAAGCGGCAGCATATTCGTGCAAATCGGTGATGAGAACGTGCATCGTGTACGCGCCCTCCTCGAGGAAGTGTTCGGTCAAGACAACATGTTCGGTCAAATTTCGTTTGTCAAAGCGGGCGCACTTGGCGCATCCGGCCTTCCCAGGCGCCTCGATTACCTAATATGGTTTGTAAAGAATCCGGGGCGTACAAAGTATAGAAAATTCTTGATCGAAAAGACTCCGGATGATGTTGGGCAATATACTTCCGTTGTTACCGACGACTTCGGCTTGCGCCCGCTCACACCAGAAGAAAAGCGAAGTCCGCAGCTAATCCCGCTAGATCGTCTGTGCCGTTTGGTATCATTTACCAAGCCAGGGCCGGGCGCAAGATACCCAATTCGCTTTGAGGGCGGCGAGTTTCAGCCAGGGACACGTTGGTGGGGCTTTCCAGAACCAAGTGCCAAACAGATCGTCAAAGCCGGACGAATTCGCCGTCAGGGAAACTCAATAGCAAGTCTACGCTACTGGAACGACTACGCAGTTGAAGAGCTGACAAACCTTTGGAGTGATACCGCCTCCGGCAGCGGAATGGATAAAGTCTACGTTGTCCAGACGAATAACGAGGTAGTAAAACGCTGTATAATTATGACTACCGATCCTGGTGATTTGGTACTTGACCCTACCTGCGGCTCCGGAACGACAGCCTACGTGGCCGAGCAATGGGGACGCCGCTGGATAACCATCGACACGTCACGTGTTTCTCTGGCGCTTGCGCGATCCCGCCTTATGGGCGCTCGGTATCCGTATTACTTTCTTGCCGACAGCCCGGAGGGTCAGCGCAAGGAAGGCGAAGCCACGCGGGCGGTGCCAAAAGCGACACCTACGCACAGCGATATCCGACATGGCTTCGTCTATGAACGTGTGCCGCATATCACGCTGAAGAGCATCGCCAATAATGCCGAGATCGATGTGATCTGGGAGAAGTGGCAGACAACGCTGGAACCGCTCCGTGCTTCACTGAACGCCGCGCTCGGGAAGGCATGGGAGGAGTGGGAAGTCCCGCGCGAGGCGGGGGACCCCTGGCCGGTTAAGGCCGTCACCGCTTGGGAAGCAGTGCAGGTTGCGAAGGACCGGCCGGAGGCCGTAAATGTGGCGCTTCGGACGCTCAATCAGGAGCTTAAGCGCGGGTACGTTTTGGCCACGCTGCCCACGGCGCCGCGCGACCCCTGGCCACCGACGCCCACCGAGACGCATGGAAAATGGTGGGAGGCGCGGATCGCCCGACAGAAAGAAATCGACGGATCGATCGCGGCCAAGGCCGAGTTCGAGTATCTTTACGACAAGCCTTATGTCGACACATCCCGCGTTAGGGTCGCTGGACCCTTCACGGTCGAAAGCCTTTCGCCGCATCGCACGCTCGCCGTCGATTGGAACGACGAGCTGATAGATGTCCTTGAGGCATCCGAGGGGAAACAAGCGGCTCCTGATCGCGACGAGGCGGTGACCGAATTCGCTCAAATGATCCTGGAAAACCTGAAGGTGGCCGGCGTTCAACAAGCCCACAAGGAGGATCGGATCACCCTTACGTGTAGCGGCGCGCAATCATAAACGGACCGACGCGCAATCAAGGGTCGGTTTCGACGCACAATAGTTGAGACTATCGGTGGCCATGAACGCGCGCTATTTGAGAATGAGCGCACGATAGTTGAGACGG
>Ga0302319_10016611_pt1 | contig 13543 bp, 6 predicted proteins | sample Bog_T0_2_FD_203319 | JGI IMG/M metagenome (GOLD analysis project Ga0302319, IMG submission 203319) | Peat permafrost microbial communities from Stordalen Mire near Abisko, Sweden - Bog_T0_2 | ecosystem: Environmental > Terrestrial > Soil > Wetlands > Peat | place: Sweden: Abisko, Stordalen Mire...
CCGACAAGTCGACAACGCGACTTTGCCAAGTGGCTCAGGGGTTAGACAACTTGACAGTCCCCCCACAGAGTATGCGATAAAGTTAGCGTTCAGGATTTCCGGTTCAAAAGTGAACCGGCTAACCTTTCGCCGTATGGAAAGCTGGCGTGACCAAATGGCTACTAGGCGCGAGTTTCTCGGATCCATCGCTATGGCGGCGGCCTCAAGCGCCGCATCCCGCTCTCAATCCTCCATCACTTCTCAGGTAATTCCGGTCGAATGTGAGCTCAAGTCGAGCGATGGCATGCATGTCGTATCAAGGCACAAAGCGGTTTTCAACAAGCCGCCTCACAACATTCCATTTCGCTACCGGGTAGACGCTCCGCTTTTGGGCAACGGAGATATGCTGGCGGCCCTGGCGGGAGCACCGGAATGCCCACAGTTTTGGATCACAACAAATGACTTCTGGGAACTGAAAAACGAAACATGGATCATGGGTCTCGCGGAGAGCGTTCTGACTCCGAGCGGAAACGGCCAAGGAGGGCCGCGCCCGGTGGGGCGCCTCATCTTGGAGGTTCCCGCAATGACCGGGGCCGATTATCACGTCGAGCAGGACTTTGCTACAGCTACGACGACGGCAACATACCAAACACACGATGCGGCGCTGGAATTGCGAAGTTGGGTCGCGGCGACCGAGAATCTCCTTGTGATCGAGTTGACTCCAAAGGGCCGCGCATTGGATGCAAACCTTGTCTTTTGCTTTCCAGATGAGCTCGGACTGGGAGTAACAGATTGTGCTCCTCTGGGTGGCTTAGATATCCACCCACTTCAAGAGAAAGGCGTTGAAGATCAAGTCCTCTGGGCAACGCGTACCTATGAGGAAGGTGTTGATGTGCCAACGAAGGCCGCGTTGGCCGCTCACTTCGTGGAACCTGCCTCCATAAGTGTCCAAGCAATTGTTGGAGCGCCTCCATTTGGAGGATTACTACCGGTTCCTGAGAGAGGCCCGCGGCTGACGATCCGGCTCGACGCCCAGAAGACGCAAACGCTCGTCGTCGCGATCCGCAGCTGGTTCAAGCACTTATCGCCGCTTAAAGCTGTGCAGGGACGCGCGAAATGGATGCAAGCTGAGGATGTGAGATCCGTGCGCGAGCTTCATGAGGAATGGTGGTGCAAATACTGGAATGTGTCTCATGTTGAGATTGACGATCCGGTGATGGAGCAACGGTACTACTTATCGCAGTATGTGATGGGAAGCCTGAGTCGCGATCCCGATTTCCCCCCAAATATTTTTGGATTTGAAAGCTGGGACCGTCCAATGTGGTGCGGCGATCACAAGATCGACTACAACTACGAGCTATCGTTTGCGGCGATGTACTCATCAGGGCGTTTCGAACAGGCTGACCCTTATGAAGCCCCGCTGCTCGTTGCAATGGATAACGCCCGCGAGATGGCAAGACGGCTTCCGATTGGCAGGGGCGGCGGCATTGAGAGTGTACCTTCTCACGGCGCAGAAGTCAGAAACGGACATCGTGGGGTGTATTTCGCTATCGGTTTGGGGCCGAAAGGGCATCTTCCAGAGAATGGGTCATGGGGTGCGAAGAATCAGAATGCCTTCGCGATCATGCCGATATCTTGGCGATGGAACCTGACTTATGACCTTGAATATGCGAGAAAAGTCTACCCGCTCGTACGAGATGTGGTGGACTTTTGGGAAGACGACCTTGTGTTCAGAGACGGGCGCTATGTGATGAGTGGTGATTGCTCCGCCGAATGTGGAGGAACAAAGGTCGCGCTGCGAAGCGAAAACGCATCCAATGGTCTTAGTTTTTTGCTAGCAACGATCCGGCTCGCACTTCGACTGAGCGAGGCTCTGCAGATCGATTGCACGCGCCGGAACAAGTGGCAAGATATTCTCGATCATTTGAGCCCATTTCCGACCAGGCGTGCGACAGAGATTCAATTGGATGGTCAGTCACTTGCCGATCTGTTCCCCAAGGAAGCAAGGAGTGAAATAGAGGTCTTCGTTGAACAAGATGGATCAAGCATAATAGGTCACCAATGGATCACCTATCCCTCCGGAGAAATAGGCCTTGATTCCGACCCTAGGATTTTGAGGATTGCACGAGATACGGCTGAAGCCGAAATACGCCGCGGCAAGGTCGTCCAGGATGACCCCGTATTCGAAGGCTTTCCCCAAAACCGAAACAATCCTTGGCGGGACTTTAACCTTGACTGTATTTTTTTCCCGGCGGTTGTCCGCATCGGATATGATCCCGAAATCATCTGGCAGGAGCTTCATTCTGCGATCCTTGAAATTGGAGCCGCAAATGGCTTTAGGTCAGAGAACCCTCACGGCCTTGAAAAGGCAAACACGGCTCCGAATACCATAAACGAGATGATGCTGCTGAGTCACGAGAATGTCTTGCGATTCTTCCGCGTTTGGCCACGCACTTCCCATCCGAATGCTCGCTTTAGCAATCTGCGCGCCTATGGTGCCTTCACGGTTTCAGCAGCGCTGGTGAACGGCAAAGTTACTGAGGTTCAGATCAGGAGTGAAAAGGGTCGTAAATGCAAGATCGAAAATCCATGGCCAGGAAGTCGTGTCATCGTCTTCCGTGACCACGAGAGGGCCGAAGTTGTGAGCGGAGCCACCTTTATTCTGAAGACGAAGCCGGGCGAGTTGATCGAGCTAAAGAACTAATTGGGGCCTGAGTGTGACAAGAATCTTGCCTGCCAAGTCTGCCCACATTTTGGGCTAGTGGCAAATGTCTCACCATGGATCGGATGCTGGCGATCTTCGATGGCTCTTGAAACGGCGGTTATGCAAAGACATCAATCAGGAGATTTCCCTTTTGAGTTGGTGTCCGAGTGCATATTTGACACGACCACGAGTTCTCTCTCAGCGTCGTTTTTCCTGCCCATGCGTCGATAGGCCTGAGCAAGCAAGTAGTGAGTTACAACATTGCTCGAATCCATTTGCTCGGCGTGTTCAAGATAAGTTGCGGCGGTTTGTGGATCGTTGTCGTTTAGAAAGAGTCTCCCCATCAAAATAAAAGGCCCCGTGCTGCTTTGATCGAGAGCAAGTGCGTTTGTAAGGGCCTGTTGCGCTTCTGGGACTTGGTTGGTTCGAATATACAAATCTCCAAGGAATTGGTAGAGCTCCGGGTAGGACGGATTGACTTTGACTTCTGACTCAAATTCTTTCAGCGCCTCATCGGTGTTACCTTTTGCGAGATATACCTTTCCAAGCGCGAAGTGAGCAAGCGCAATGCCCGGTGAAAGCTCGAGTGCCTTCCTTGCTTCAACCGCGGCCGCGTCCGCGAGTTCCACCTGGAGAAGCATCTGAGCGAGCAAGAGGTGTGCCGCCCCGGAGTTCGGAGCGATTCCGAATTGCGTCGCGAAGGCAACACGAGCTTCGTCAAACTTGCTGGCATCAATGTAACAACGCCCCATTATGTAGTTCACATCAATGTTTGACAATTGCGTCGATTGGTGCGCCCTCTCGAGATAAGGAAGCGCTTCGCTCCTCCTGTTGAGTCGATAAAGCGTTAGGCCGAGCATTTGATCGGATTCTGAGTCGGTGGGGTCTTCTGACATCGCGTCCATGAATTGCTTTTCTGCTAGCTTTAGTTGCCCTGATCGATAATAAGCGATCCCCAACTCTCGTCGCGCTCCCTTTGGCGGTTGTGGGCTTGAGGCCAACTCCACCAAAGCCTGAATTGCTTCAGCAATATGACCTTGTTTCATCAGCTGATCCGCCGATTCAACACTGCCTGTTGCACGTACGCCAGCTATTTGCTGTGAAGTCAGCGTTGTCGTACTAAACGCGATCAGCCCCGCAAGGACTGTTAAACGAGCCATGGTTCCATCTCCACGCAGCCGCGACGTGACCTGCCGCACCGAATGTCCGTTAACAGGAACTCCCGCAAGCATTCGCTTTTAGTTGCGTTCGTGGTGGCAAAGTAATCGAATAGAACTGAAGTTTGATTCCGTCGTTCATCATAGCATCGCGGAAGTTGGAGGACGCTGGAGCGCATCCGCCCCTACTCTTCCGACACTCCTTGGATGACCGAGTGACTATGCTCGTGTGGCGTGAAGCCGGTAACTGCTGCCTGGCTCAATACGCAAGACGAGGGATCGATCGTGTTCTGGTTTAGCCCCAGCTGCAGGCAGGAAGCGGAAATTCGCAGGCGGACGAAAACGCTGCTCGCCGGAAAGAACCCCGCGCACTGTTGCCGTGACCGACTCGGCGTTCTTCCACTCGATATCGACCTCGAGCCCGCCGCGCGCGCGCAGTCCGCGCACCGAGCCGGTCTTCCACTCCGCCGGCCATGCGGGGAGTATGGCGACCTCGGTCTCGTGGCTTTGCAGCAGCATCTCGGCGATAGATGCGGTGGCGCCAAAATTGCCATCGATCTGAAAGATCGTTGTAGGCCGCTCTCGTTTCGCGAGCTCAGACGGCTTCGCTCCTGTGCTGTTTTGCATGGCCGCGGTCATCGAAGGACCGAAGGGATGCTGATCGAAGAGATTGATGCCGGTGCTGTGCAGCATGAGCATCTTTAACGACTCGAGGGCCTGATCGCCATCGCCCAGACGAGCCCACAGACCGATTGCCCAGGCACGGCTCCAGCCGGTATACGCTCCGCCGTTTGCCAGCCTCCTTTCAAGCGACTTCCGTGCGGAAATCGCCAAAGCCGGCATGGTCCGGGGCGTCATTTCTCCGCCGGGATACACGGGGTAGAGGTGCGACATGTGACGCTGTCCCGGCTGATTCTCATCGAAATCGACCGACCATTCCTGCAACTGTTCGTGTTTCCCCACTTGATAGTCGGGTAGGAGCCTCCGCGCGTGGGCCATTCGAACCGCAAAATCTTCGTCAATTCCGAGAATCTTTCGCGCCTGTGTGCAGTTGTCGAAGATCTCATGCAGCAGCGCAACGTCCATGGTGCAGCCTGCACTGACCTGCGCACTTTTTCCATCGGGAGCCACAAAGGAGTTCTCCGTTGAAACCGAGGGGCACGTCGTTAATCCACCGTGTCCATCGTCGGTGAGCCAATTAAGGCAGAATTCCGCTGAGCCTTTCATGATGGGATACGCCGTCGACTTCAAGTATTCCTTGTCGCCGGTGAACCGGTAGTGTTCCCAAAGATGCTGGCAGAGCCAGGGACCGCTCATGGCAAAGTTTGCCCAGGTTGGATCGGCAGACTGCGTGCCCTCTCCCACTGGTGCCGATTGGCGCCATAAGTCGATATTGTGATGCGAGCACCAACCTTCCTCGATGCCGTAGTTCACCTCTGCCGTCTTGCGGCCGTTTTGGCTCAGATCCTGCACCATCTCTATCAGCGGCTGGTGACACTCTGAAAGATTGCACGTCTCTACCGGCCAGTAATTCATCTGAACATTGATGTTGGACGTCCAGTTGGAGCTCCACGGGGGCCGCAGGTCAGCGTTCCAGATGCCTTGCAAATTGGACGGCTGCGTGCCGGGCCGCGAACTGGCCAGCAGCAGATATCGTCCATATTGGAAGTAAAGGGCCAGCAGAGCCACATCGGGCTTCTGTTCGAATCCGTCAACGCGCTCGTCGGTCGGCATCGCCTCCGCTTCATGTCCGCCCAGGTCCAGATGTACGCGCCGGAAGAGTTTGCGATGGTCTTCAAGGTGACGTTTCACGAGTTGCGCATAGGGCGTATTCAGTGCTGCGTCGACGGGCCGTCGCGCGGCAGAAATTACTTCAGCGATGGGCGTGTCAGGTAGTTCGTCGTATTTCTTGTATCCGGTAGCGGCGCCGATCAGCAAAATCACCTCAGTGGCGCCATCAATCTTGAGCGATCCGTCCGGCTGGGCTTCGACTTTCCCACCAGTTACTTTTGCGGTGAGCACGGCGGCGAAGTACATGCCTTTCCCCGGATCGTCGCTATAGGTGATTGGATTGTCACAGTGCAGGTAATTGGGGACCGAGTTAGCGGGCGCTTTGCCGCTGAGAACAATGCTGCAGTCCTTCGCCTCTGCAGTGAATTGCAGCTGACTCTTCAGGCGCAATGCGCATTGCAGTGCTTCGCGCTTGCTGCTCGTGAGCCGCTGCACGATTACCTGGGCGGGGGCCGAGGCAAAGGTTTCGCGTTTCATTGTGCTGCCGGCGACGCTGTAGCTGACAGCGCATGTTGCGCTGTCAAGATCAAGCGAGCGCCGGTAGTCCGTCGAATCGTCTCCGTGAGCAAAGTCGACGAGCAGATCGCCGAGCGGTTCGTAGGCTTGGTTGTAAGGCCCCTGCATCTTGCGGCATTCCTGGTCTGCGGCATGGTAATCCTGGTGCTCGATCACCAGATTTCGCACCACGCCAAGATGGTCCTTCGCTCCAGAATTGTTCCAGTCGCGCGGTGCCCCGGACCACAGCGTATCCTCGTTGAGGGCGATTCGCTCAGACGCCACACCGCCGAAAATCATCGCGCCGAGGCGGCCGTTACCCACCGGCAGCGCATCGGTCCAACGGTCGGCGGGATTGCGGTACCACAGAGTCAGGTCGTGAGATTCACCATCACCGCCTGCCGCAGTGGAAGCCGACGCCGCTCGTACTCTGGAGAAGAATGGCGCACTGCCTACGAAAGCACTGAGAGTTGCGACGAAACTGCGGCGTGTAACCGGAATTGACATAGCATCCTTTTAGCAAGTTGAAGCCCGGCCCCTCGCCAGGGAGCCGGTGCTGTCTGTATCTCAACACGATGCGGCAGGCCATATGAGTCCCAACTGTTCCAACCCATTGGCGGAATGGCGGCTTCCAAGTTCGCTTCATGAGCGGTTGCAGAAAGTTGGGCGCGCCAAAGTACCATGAGAATGAGGAGCCCTCCTGTGTGGCGACATCGAGAGATTTGCACGGAGATCATCTTGGCCATTGCCTCGACAGTCTTTCCAAAAGCAGTCGGAAGTGTTGGAGTTCAATGTTCGAGAGCCGTACTTTTTTGCGCCCGTGGCTTCGCTGCTTAACAGACTTCCATCGTAACCGCGGCTCGGCGGGGGGGTCGATTGCCCGGCGAGTCGTATTTGCCTCCAGCGTTGGTCTCTGATTCTTGGGGTGATCCGAAACGGATACGCTCGAACCCTCTTTCAACATATAAATCTGTACCGGTGACGTTAACGCTGACTAAGACGCGATAAATGTATAACCGATTTGTAAGCGTTGTCAATATGAGCTTCTGACGCAAGCTGCGAACATTAGCAGCCTTGCGGCCGAGAGCCGGGAACTGATTGCAAAGACCGAAGGACAGAAAGGGTCGTGGGGGCTGCGTTGGAAAAAGATTAAACGGAGATTCCGGTGTCTGGTGAGCAACAACAGAGCTCCCACAACGGCCATTTCGAAACAATCTGCTTTCATCCCCTCGCTCCCCCAGCCTGCCTCTAACCCAGACGCATTTTGGGAGGGATGCGATCCTGCCAAGCCAAGGTGGAGCGTAGACTTTTTGAGCACCTTCCTGTCAAGGATAAAGTAATCGATTAAGTATTGACAGAAATCGACTTCTGGAGACTATACTTCATGCCGCAGCATCTTTCTCAAAAACGGGAACATTCCAAACGCTGTCGACCGTCAGCACAAAATGTGCGCCGACAAGAAAACGACTTCTGAAACGAACGGGACCACCCCTTGAAATATGAGAAACTTCCGATGCGCGGCCGGGAAGGACGGACAATTTCTCAGCTTGAACCGCCCCTCTTCAGACGATTTGCGCCTTCCCATTTCTTCTCGCCGCGATCTTCAATCCAGATTCTGTTCAGGGACTTCAACGTCTTTGAAGAATCTCAACCCTGGCGCTTCCATGTCAGGCTTCGGAAGGGCGCTTGGGTGAATCGGAAAATGTATCTTGCCGCAAAAATGTTTCGTGTTGGCTCAGCAGCCTCCCTTGCTCTTGTGCTCCATTTCTGTTTCCAGTTATCAGCAGTTGCTCAAGGAGGAGCAGCGACATCCGTGACTCCTCCGATGGGGTGGAATAGCTGGGACTCTTATGGGACAACTGTCAATGAAGCGCAAGTGAGGGCCAACGCGGATTGGATGGCGAAAAACCTCAAGACCTTCGGCTGGCAATACATCGTCGTCGACATGGAGTGGTTCGTCACCAATCCCATTCCAGAAGGGAACGCGAAGGACTCCCTCTACAGCATCGACGCGACTGGCCGGTACACGCCGGCCCCAAATCGGTTTCCCTCCTCAACCGAGCTGGGCTTCAAGCCGTTGGCCGACTACGTTCACTCGCTCGGCCTGAAATTTGGCATCCACATTCTGCAAGGGGTTCCCAAAGAGGCGGTCAAGCGAAACGATCCAATCGAGGGTTCGGCGTTCCACGCTGCCGATGCGGCCGATGCATCGGCAACGTGCAAGTGGAATTTCGATAACTATGACGTTAAGGATTCTCCAGCAGGCCAGGCCTATTACGATTCGATCGCCCGGCTTTACGCTTCCTGGGGCGTGGACCTGATCAAGGTTGATTGCATAGCTTTCGGCCCTTACAAAGGGAACGAGATTCGGATGTTGAGCACCGCGCTGGGAAAAACTGGCCGATCCATCGTATTGAGCCTCTCGCCTGGGCCCGCGCCTCTTGAAAAGCAATTGGAAATGCATCAATACTCCACGCAGTGGCGCATCTCGAATGACATTTGGGATATCTGGCACAGTTCAGTGTTCTACCCGCAAGGGTTGAACGATCAGTTTGTTAAAGTTGCTGCCTGGGCAAGCGATCCACGCCAGGGACGTTATCCGGACTCGGATATGTTGCCGCTCGGCTATCTCGGACCCGCAGCCGGATGGGGAACACCACGCCAGACTCGGCTCACGCATGACGAGCAAATAACATTTCTCACGCTCTGGGGCATCTTCCGGTCGCCCTTGATGATGGGTGGCGATCTGCCCCACAACGATGCTTGGACCACTTCCCTGCTGACCAATCGCGAGTTTCTCGACGTAGATCAGCATTCACGTGAATCCAGGGTCGCCATCACTTCCGACAAAGACGTGGTGTGGACATCGAAGCCCGAGGACGGTGTGGGCAGCAATATTGCCATCTTTAACCGCTCGGAGGAACCGCAGACCCTCCACTACTCGTGGACGCAGCTGCAAATTCCCGAGGGCGTTTACCGTTTGCGCGATCTATGGGAACACAAAGACCTGGGTCCCGCGAAGGATATCTCAGTCACCCTGGCCCCGCATGCATGTGTGCTTTATCGTGCTGTGCCCTAGCAGAACACCTCATGCCGTTGAGTGCGGAACAGCAACCGCGGCCATGAGCGTCGACGAAAACCGGCCCGGCTGTTGCCGGTGCGCAGAAGGAAGCGGACAGTGCGGTCACATTTGGCGCCGAAGAAGGCAAGAATTACGGGCTGTAGGCCATCTGGCTTGAGTCATTTATTCATCGAGGGAGGAACTGTCGCGGTGTGCAAGACTATCGGTTTCTTGAGACTGCTCGCTTTCGTCTCGACGCTCTTATTCGGAATGCGATCAATTGCGTTGGCACAAGCCGACCTAACCGGATACTGGAAATATAGCGTTCCCAATGGTGGCGTTAATTATCTCGAGTTGAAGCAAGCCGGAAATGACATTTACATCAACGGCCGCAGCGGCATGTCTCAAACCCCGTATGGATCGCTTCATGGCGACAGTTTGCACATGGAGATTCCCTCTCCGTTTGACTCTCCGAATTCGAAACGATTCACCGTCTACGATGCAATCGTCAAGGGAGACAAGTTTCCTGCCACAAAGAAGCTACCGGACGAGGAATTGACAACGGGCATTCTTGAACGAGTCACTCAAGAAGAGGCCCATCCAGCCCGGCTGCCTTTACCCGAACTGCGCGATCTTTCCGATAACGGCCTGGCACGCACCCCGCCCATGGGCTGGAATAGTTGGAACAGGTATCACGACAAGTTCGACGACGCCACTGTTCGTGGTATGGCGGATGCCATGGTCTCATCCACGCCTTGTTTCTCAATACAATCGGCGAGACACTTTTCGATCTGAACGCTGCACTCGAAAAACCGCGCCTGAAAGTGCCGAGCTTCCGGTCACACACTAAGAATGTGCATTCGCGCTGGGCGAAAGGTCCGGTCTCATGATGAATTAGCTCCTGCTAGCCTTCATGAGCCTAGTTTGCACTCCTTCCAGCCCTCTTGGATGTTGTCGCTTTCCTATCGGAGGAGGCACGGACTACAACTTGAGGCTGAAGTATAAAAGTCTTATTTCTTGGGCGTGTCTTAGATTCCAGGAGCGACAACGTCAAGCGTCCCGCTCGCTCTCCTATTTGCTCGGTCTGCTGATCGATGCTGGAAAGAGGGACACGCAGTTCTGCGTCGTAATGAAGGTTTCCAGAACCAATAACAGCGATATCCTCAGGGATCCGCAAACCCGCTTCGAGAATTGAATGAATCGCTCCAATCGCCATCGGATCGTTATAGCAAAAAACGCCGTCCGGACGCGGCTTGAGAGAAAGTAGCTGCCGCATTAAATCGGCTCCGCTCGCCCTGCTTTGCACATCCACCATCCTCTGTGAAGAGATATATCCCGGCAAAGAACGGAGCCGGCGCTTGGCCAAAGCATCAACATACCCCTTAAGACGGCCCAGGCCGGGACTGTTATCCGGCCCACGCAGGTGAGCAATCCTCTTGCAACCGATTTGAATAAGGTGCTCTGTGGCGAGTACGCCAACAGCCTCGTCATCGATACCAACAAAATTTGTGTCCAGTTCAGGAAAGCGGCGGTCGATGAGTACGAGCGGCGGCCCTTCATTCTGGATGCGTTCGAATACCGCCGGATTCTTGCAGGACGAAGCAATGACCAGCGCGTCCAATCTTCGCCCAAGAAGCCGGTCGATCTCGTGCTCCTCCAACTTGGGATTCTCTTCCGATGTCGAGATCGTAAGGCAATAGCCCTTCTTCAACAGCACCCCTGATAGAGACTTCGCTATCTGAGCGAAAAAAGGGTGCAGCAGATCGGGTACCACAAGACCAACAAGATACGTTCGCCCTGTAACCAGGCTTCGCGCGGTAAGGTTTGGCGTATAGTTGAGCTCTTTGACACGGTCCAGAACCCGCTTCCGAGTTTTTTCTCCTATGTCTTCGTGGTTCCGCAGTACCTTCGACACCGTAACAACGGAGACCCCAAGATCACGTGCTATGTCCTTCATGGTCGTGGGCATAGCGCCAATATACAGCATTTCGGTGGAGTTTGCGCTAAAGTTAATCCTGAAGCGCAAGGCCACCGGGCGGGCTTTGTCGAAGCATGACTAGGTGTTCAGGGCGCGAACTTCTTCGATCGGAATGCCGAGGGTCGCTCGACAAACCGCATCCAATTGCGGCTCATTCCCGACCATATGGATTGTGCGCTGAATGTGACTCACCGCTTCGCGGGGATTGAGCACCTTGGCCGGAGAAGACGATTCTAGCTCGTAAAACTGCCCAAGCTGCTCGCCATCAGGAGAAGCCGGCCCATCGTTATAGCAATTCGCTACGTCGCCGTTGTACGGCTCCTCCTGGATTTGCCATGATGAGTTGACATACTCCGCGAACTCGGCCGGCTGGCTGTACTGCACAATGGTCAGCACATGGTTCTGAGTGTCATAGCTACCCAATATCCCTTTAGCGCGTTGAATGCTAAGTCCAAGTTTGCTGCGATGTCTGGCATCGGCCTTGAAGAGCACAACGTCTTCGCGAATGTCGATCCGTTCTTCCGGAACTACACCGAAATAGTTGGTCGTGACAGGAGCGCCCAACTGGGCTATCGGGCCCGACCGAATCGGAAGAATGATCGTTGTTTGCGAATTAGACTGGAATTGGCCGAGCACCCACAACGAAAGTAGTCCCGTATCCTTACTCCAGCCTTCCGTGGCCAGGTTTGTTAACGTGTTCTCAGACTCGAAACCGACTACCTTGACGCCCGCATCACCAACAACTCCCAGGCTGCTCCATATCTGCTTTTTGGATAGCAGCCGCACAGCCCGATTTATTTGCACATAGAACTTCGCTCCCGAGTAATTGGCGAGGCGGAACGCCTTACGGAATGTCACAGAAGTCTTGCTCTCTTTAACGGTCTCGAATGCCTCAATATCGAGCGATGGGGGAGTGTACCAGTGATCAAGGTCGAACGGCACACCCGGCGCAAAAAAGATGGAGAATTGACCGCCTTCGGGCCCTAGCCATATGCGGTCTTCGCCACCAACTGAATTGACGTGTTGCAGAACTTCGCGCGAAGCAATCAGCTCATGGTTGACCCAGCCAAAACCACGTCCCTCCGGCCCCTCAACGGAACTCGTAAGAATTCGGCCTTGCATCGCTGGCCAGACAGCAATCGACGCACCACTGCGAACGTTAGAAAGGACTATCGCCTTGCTGTGCCGATTCACAAGCTCGACTACTGCCCCAAAGCTGGTCTCGTTTCTGTGCGTCGGGCCCGACGGCACCCGAGAGAAGGCTACGCCGCCATTGAAGGCTGTCTTGTCCAAAGTTGCTATACCCCTTCTCATTGGCAAGTCTCCGTCCGAACGATTGGCGAGTTCGGCTTCCTGCTGCTCCATTGTCAACAGCGGATATCAGATGCAGCTCCGCTTAGGCCGAAGCAAGCTTTCCGGGCACTCGGCATCACTGTGCTTCAAGCCTTGGATATCTCGTTGTCTCGTTCTGCTGAGTGCCGCAACTGTGCCGCACTCAATCTCACCTCCCTTGTTTCGCAGTGGTGCGTTCCTCGACAACAATCAGCTCCCGATCCCTCGCGCCTGGCTCACCTTCATTGGAATGGCCGGGATCATCTCTTGCACTCGCGATGCCGCCGATACTGCCGCAGTGAATCAAATGCAAAGGCCTTTTCGATTCCTTCTGCCTCTGCCTGCGACGTTGTACAAGTGCCGCATAGACTCGAATGAGATGCTTTGGGCTCGAGTTAACTTCGCCGGCAAAGTCTACGTTACAGTAAACGCATTTTAGAAGGAAAGTCAATGCACCAAACAAACAATTTCAACGTCAACAATGTGTCACCGAATTGAGCCTGGCACTAAGCTGGTCGTGGCCCAAAGGGCGCTACGCTCCACCGATGACTGGCGCGCAGTCATTATGAAGTTCCATCCCCAACCAACTTGAGCGGCATACTGGCTGCGAATGGTTTCGCCGAGTGATAAGGCGCTGATACTGGCGCTGCCGCCGAGAAGGGCGCCAAACAAGCGGTCGCTAGGGCGGGGCAACCGACGCCGCTGGGGGTTCAGGAGGAACGCGGTCGGTCCCCTGTCCAACACATGATCGCGCCCGACTGTCTGTGGGAAGGGAAACGGAGGTACACCTCAAAAGCCGAGGCCCTATCCGTGGCAAAGAGCCGGCAGGCTGATGAGTGTGGACCGGGTCGCCTCCGCACCTACAAATGCGGGTATTGCGACTCGTGGCATCTGACAAGTAGTCTCGGTAGACGTCAATGCTAATACGCCCGCATCGGTGGGAACTCTTGGATGGCTGTTCGTGGGGGGCTACAGTCGATCCCCAGTTCTTTTTCCCGCATGAAAATGATACCTACCTCGCCGTGCAGCCGTGAGGGTCCATGAAG
>Ga0302319_10016615_pt1 | contig 13540 bp, 13 predicted proteins | sample Bog_T0_2_FD_203319 | JGI IMG/M metagenome (GOLD analysis project Ga0302319, IMG submission 203319) | Peat permafrost microbial communities from Stordalen Mire near Abisko, Sweden - Bog_T0_2 | ecosystem: Environmental > Terrestrial > Soil > Wetlands > Peat | place: Sweden: Abisko, Stordalen Mire...
CGTTCGACAGCGGCGTATCGCCCCGCCATGTCGACCTGCGCCCCTTCGTGCTGTCGGGCGCCAACGGCGTGCGTATCGTTCCGGGCGGCCTGACCCGCGTCGCGCTGGCGAAAGGTTCGCTGGTGGTTAATTCCAGTCAGGGGGGAGGGACCAAGGACACATGGGTGGTCGACGACGTTCTGGGCGGGGAGGGCTGAACGATGCTCGCGAGAACCGCTGACAACCTGTTCTGGCTCGCCCGCTACATGGAGCGCGCCGATTTCATCGCCAGGATGATCGAGGCGACGGTCCGGCTGGAATATCTGCCGCGCACCGGCGTCGACGACCCCCACGCCGAATGGGCGAGCGCGCTCAACGCCGCCGGCGCCTACGACAGTTTCATCGAAGAGCGCGGCGCGGTCGACGAAGCCAGCGCGATCGACTATCTCACCTTCGATCGCAACAATTCGTCGTCGATCTGCAATTGCCTGGAATATGCGCGCGCCAACGGCCGCGCGGTGCGCACGGCGCTGACGGTGGAGACCTGGACGGCGATCAACGACGCCTGGCTGGAGTTGAAGCGCTTCGAATCGACGCGGCGCGCCTCAAAAGATCTCAACCTGGAAGCGCTGACCCGCTTCCTCGACTATGTGAAGAAGGCGTCGCTCGATTTCGACGGCTCGTGCTACCGCACCATGCTGCGCAACGACGCGTTCTGGTTCAACCGGCTCGGCCTGTTCGTCGAGCGCGCCGACAACACGGCGCGGCTGCTCGACGTCAAGTACCATTTGCTGCTGCCCTCGAGCGAGAGCGTCGGCGGCTCGCTCGACTATTTCCAGTGGGTGGCGATCTTACGCGCAGTCTCGGCGGCGACGGCCTATCATTGGGTCTATCGCGACCGCATAAAACCCTGGCTGATCGCGGATCTTTTGATCCTCAAGAACCCGATGCCGCGCTCGCTCATCTACTGCTACCGCCTGATCGACGAGATGCTGGATTCACTGGCCACCGACGACGGGCGCAGCGGCGCCGCGCAACGTCTGGCCCGTGGGACCTACGCCAAGCTGGAGCGGGCCACCATGGCGGAAATCTTCCAGAACGGCTTGCACGAGTTCATCACCGACTTCATCGAGGACAACGCAAAGCTCGCCTACACGATTTCCGAGCAGTATCTGTTCGTGTGAGCTCAGAAGCGGACGCGGGGACATCATGCGTATCAAGATATCTCACGAGACGACCTTTCGTTACGAACCGGCGACCCGTGGGGTGATCCAGAACCTGCGGCTGACCCCGCGCAGCTTCGATTCCCAATATGTGCTGCGTTGGCGGGTCAGCGTCGATCTCGACGGCGCCCTCCGGCACACCGAGGATTCGCTGGGCAATGTCGTCCAGGCCTTCTCGCACGCCAAACCGGTCGAACGATTCGTCGTTGCGGCCCACGGCGAGGTCGAAACGTTGGACGCGGTGGGCGTGGTGCGCGGCGCGGTCGAAACGCTGCCGACGGAGATGTATCTGCGCTCCAGCGAGAAGGCCCACGCCAATGCGAGCTTGCGCGATTTCGCCCATACGGCGATCACCGGCGCCACCGACCCGCTCGACCGGCTGCACAAGCTGATGGACGCCATCCACGGCGAGATCGCTTTCGACCCGGCCGCTACGCCGGCCGCCAGCGGCGCCGGGGAGGCGCTGGCGCTGAAAAAGGGCGCGGCCGCGGATTTCGCCCATGTGTTCATCGCCGCCGCGCGGCTGCTTGGAATCCCCGCCCGCTTCGTTAGCGGCTATGTCGTTCCGGACTCCGGGGAAACCGCGACGGGCATGTCGGCCTGGGCCGAGGCCACCGCGCCGGGCCTGGGCTGGATCGCTTTCGACGCCGCTCGCAATATGTGCGCCGACGCCAATTATGTGCGCGTCGCCATCGGTTTCGACGCCGCGAGCGCCGCGCCGTTCCGTGCGTCGCATATGGGCGCCGCGGTCGAGACGGTGGGGACCATGGTGCAGATCACCGACACGCTGGCGCCGTCACGAGGACAGAGCCAGCGGCAGAGCTGATCGGAGGTCCGGCAAGCGACAGGCGCGAAAACAGCCCTTCGGGGCACTTTTTTTTGCGTGGGCCGGCGTTTTCTCGGGACGCGAAAAGCACGACAACGGAAATAGGGTAAAGAACCGGCGCTCACGTCGAAATTGCAACGCACTGTGGGCGCAATATCACGGACGATCTCGGGTCGTCGGGCGCCGCGTCCCGTAAACCCAGGCCATGGTCCCAGCGAGGTCGTGAACGATCCTCGCGCAACCAAGGAGCTAGAGATGTCCCTTCCGCTCAAATCATTGACCCGCCTTGCCGCAGGCGCCGCGATAGCGCTGGGAATCGTCCTGGTTTCACCCACGCTCGGTTTCGCCCAGGCTGCGGGCAACGGCGGTCACGGCTCGAGCGGCTCCGGGCACGGCTCCAACGAGGTACAGCGCTGCGATGGCGGCGACTGCCCAAAACCGCTCCTGAAGCCGGGGCATTGCGCACAGCGCGAGCCGCGCTACGACCGGTGGGGCAATCTGGTCTTCTATAACGAGGATCGTCGCTGCCGCCTGCTGCCGGGCGAAGATTACGCGCAGTGATCGGGAATCAGCGAGGCGCCGCCGTTCGCTGTTTCAGGAACGCGATCACCCGCTGCTCCGCCGCTTTCGTCGGCCCATCCTCGCGCAGGTGGATGGTGAGCACCGAATGCGGCGGACGCTCGGAGGGCGCTGCGTCGGCGTCGTCCAGTTCGATGGTCTCCACGGCGTCGCCGAATTCGCGTCGATAGGTCTCGAACCGCGCGTCGGGGACGGAGCGATCGCTCTTGAAGCGCAGCGCGATAATCGACAGCTCTTCCTCGGAAAAGCGCTTTCGCGCGCAAGCCACGTCTTGGTCGCTGGCGTCGAGTCCCGCGGCGCGAATTTGCGAGCCGATCGCAATCGGCATCGAGGGCTGCGAGAGCACGGGCGCGACGACGGACGGCTCGGTCATCATCGCCAGCGCAAAGCCGCCGGTAAAGCACATGCCGACCGCGCCGACCCCGCGTCCCCCGCACTCGGCGTGCGCGCGGCGCGCCAGCGCCTTCAGCCAGACGACAATCGGGCTGGAGCGACCCGCCCGCCAGACGCTGAATTCGCGGCGGATGCAGATCGCGTTGAACAACTCGCTCATCACGTAGCCGTTGCTCACCGGTCGACCGGGTTCGCCGAACAGCACCGGCAAATAAACGGTCATGCCCGCTTCCGCCACCCGGTCGGCGAAACGGATCACCTGCGGGTGCAGGCCGGGGATTTCGTGGATGACGACGACCGCAGGCCCGGCGCCGCGCTTGTAGACGTCGCGTTTGTAAGCGCCGTCGGCGAAGGAAAACTTCTCATAAGCCTTCAGCGCCGCGCCGTAGCGATTGAACATGGGGCGGACCTCAATAGCCGAATTGCTCGCGCAAGATTCGTTCGTCGAGGGAATGGCCGGGATCGTGCAGCAGCATGAGCGACGTCGCATGGTCGGTCTCGACCTCGACGCGCTGGACGCGGCGGATTTCGAAATGGTCGGCGGTCGCCGCGACCGGGCGCTTGTCGGCCTCCAGAACCTCGATGAGCACATGGGCGCGGTCGGGCAGCAGAGCGCCACGCCAGCGGCGCGGGCGCCATACCGAGATCGGCGTCAGCGCCATCAGCGGCGCCTCCAGCGGCAGGATGGGGCCGTTGACCGACAGATTATACGCCGTCGAACCCGCGGGCGTGGCGACGATGGCGCCGTCGGCAATCAGTTCGGCGAGTCGCACCGCGCCGTCGACGCTGATCCTGAGCTTGGCGGTCTGCGAGGTCTGCCGGAGGAGAGACACCTCGTTGATCGCGCGCGAGGTCGTGTGCACGTCGCGGATGTCGACGGTGCGCATGACCAGCGGATGAATGATGGAGGGCCTCGCCAAGGCCAGTCGCTCGGTGAGTTCGCGCTCGGAATAGTCATTCATCAGAAAGCCGATCGAGCCGCGGTTCATGCCGTAGATCGGTTTCGGCGCGTCCATGAAACGATGCAGCGTCTGCAACATCAGGCCGTCGCCGCCGAGGGCGACGATCACGTCGGCTTCCTCCGGCGCGCTGTCGCCATAGAGGGAGACCAGCCGGCCGCGCGCCTCCTGCGCATCCGGCGCGCTCGAGGCGAGGAAGGCGACTTTCCGGGTCTTGGCGGCGCCGAGCGCCTTTTGTGCGTTCATCGCTTGTGGATCTCGTGAGGCGCAGCACAGATAGGGGATACGCCCGCCAAGGTAAACTGGCGCTTCTGTCGCATGCGATCACAACTCGGGATCGACGATGCGGCGCCGGCGCATTTCGATCGAGGGGAGGGGCGCGATATGTTCAAGACCGTCGGCTGTTTGCGATCAGTGTACGGTCTTGCTGGCCCGGCGCTTGGGTTTACCGATGTCGGCAATCGCAGCCGTGAGCCATTCGACGGCTCCGGGCGTATTCCGCCATGCGCCGCCGCATTCGCGCACGTATTCGGCCGCTTCGTCGGCGCCGCCGAAAGTGACGTAGTCGCTTCCGGAGAGCCTCGGCGGCGCGGCGTCGGCGAGAATAGCAGGCACATATTCATTTGCGGATTGGGCGTCCTTCAGCAGTTTCACTGTCGCAGGCGTCGACCCCTTTCCCTCGCGGTAGGCGACCAGTGCGCGGGTGTAAAGCCAGAAGGCGCTCCATTCGTCGGCGTAGACGGCCAGCACGGCCTTTGCGGCGCCAATGTCGTCGCGCCGAAGCAATCCGGCGAGCAGCAAATAGCGGATACCCTGATTGTCGCCGGGGTTCAGCTTCAACATGGCGCGGAAATGCTCGATCGCCGCCTCGTCCTCGCCCAATGCGAGAAGCGCCAGCGCGAGTCCGTGCCGCGCGCGCATATAGGGTCGGGTCTCGAGAAAACCCCAGAAGTGTCCGTCATATTCGCTAAATCCTTCTGCGCCGAGCGCGAGTTCACCGGCATCGAGTCCGCGCGCGTAGAGATCGCGAGCTTCGGCAGCCGTGGCGGCTTCCGCGGCCAGAAGGTTGTAGGCGTCCGCGCAGAGAGGGGAGATGGCGAGCGCTTTACGGGCAAGGCTCACGCGCGAGCGCGAGGTTTTGCAATCCCAAGCGTCGTAAATGACGTTCTGCGCACTCTCGATCGCGTCGGCCCGACGGCCGATGGCGACCTTCGCGACATACGATTCCATCGCCGTCCGATCCGGCAGCGAGGAGACGCCCGACGCTTTCGCCTTCTTCGCGGATGGCGGCTTGGTTGAAGAAACCATAAGTTCGTCCGTCCATTCGAAGTTGATGCGGTTGATGTTCCGTACGCCGCCACGATAGCCGACGCGGTCGGCTCCGGACGCCGCCCGCCAATTTCACTCCCCGCGTCCGTCCGGCCCGCGGTGTCTAGTCTGGGGCGTCGGCAACGTGATGAGGAAGCGCGCGCCGCAGTAGAAATGGTCGGGTTCGCCGGGCGCCAGACGGATTGTCCCGCCGTTGCGCTGGACGAGATCGCTGGCGATGGCCAGTCCCAGCCCAGAGCCGCCGTTGCGCGTCGTGCTGTGGAACGGCTCGAAAATCGAGTCGATCCGCTCGCTGGGAATGCCCGGCCCGCTGTCGCTGATCTCGATCAGCGCTTCCGACGACGAGGCGCGGATCGCTGCGAAGCGGATCGCGGCCGGGTTGCTCGAGGGTTCAGGGAAATCGGCGAGCGCGGCGACCGCGTTGCGCGTCAAATTCTCGAAGACGCGGCGCACTTGATCGGGATCGGCCAACAGGTCGAAGCTCGGGGGGACGTCGATGGCGAAGTTCACATTCGCGGCGCCCGAGGCCTCGTGAGTTTCGACGATTTCCAGGATGGTCGCGCGCAGATCGAACATCCGCCGAACCGGCGCCTGTTCGGTTGCGCCGCTGTAGGTCAGCGTCGACTGGCAGAAGTCGATGGCGCGGTCGAGCGCGGCCACCAGCCGCGGCGCGAGCCGTTGCGCGCTCGGGTCGTCAATCGTCGCCAGACGGTCGGAAATGAGCTGCGCCGACGACAACATGTTGCGCAGATCGTGATTGATCCGCGCCACCGCCATTCCGAGTTCGGCCAAGCGCTTGCGCTGGCTCAGTTCGTGGACCAGCGAATTCTGCATCGACGCCAGGGCGGATTCGGCCAGTCCGATATCGTCGGCGCGGCCGCTGGGCTCGATGATCCGTCGCGTATCCTGTGGATTGGCCCCGAACGCAATGATGCTCGAGGTGAGCCGCCGCACCGGACGTATCACCATGTGCCACAGCGCCGCCCCCAGCGCGAGCGACCCGGCGATCGATACGATCAACGACAGCTCGAGGAAGTTTTGGGTATTGTGCCAAAGCGCCTTGGTCAGCAGCCCGGCTTCGACTGTGTACTCAATGCGCAGGCCGGACGTCGGTTCAGTCCCCACGACTTTCAACGTCGAGCCGTCCGGCGCCAATAAAGCCGCGATCGCTCCACCGAGGTTTTCAATGGCGCTCGCGTTGTCGAGATCGGAATGGGTTTGGCTGGTTGCGGCGGCGTCGCGAAGAACCAGCGCTACGCGATGGCCACGGGTCTCCGCCGAGATTTCCATGATTTGCTCGGCGTCGAGCATCTGCTTGGCCAAATCGTGCGACCAGGGCGTCGCCGACGTGACGTCGAGCGCCGCGACGGCCGACTGGGCCGTGACCAGGCGATGCAACAACCAGGTTTCGCGCCACGAGGTGAGCCGCACGACATAGAAGATCGCCATCGTCAGAAGGATGCTGCCGATGGTCAGCAGCAGCAGCCGCCCAGCCAGACCCAGCCGCGCGCCACTACGCGGGCGGAGGGGCGCGTCGGCCTCGGCGAGAACCGCCGCGGTGGCGGCGAGCGATCGTTCAGGCGTCGATATGGACATGTTCATCTTCGATATAAGCGTCGAGAATTTCGGCGAATGTGCGTTCGGCGCTGAAGCCGAGGCTTTCCGCGCGCGAGGCGTCGAAACGCGACGGCCAGCCGGCGACGATACGCTCGACGATCGTATCAGGCTCGCGCCGGATCAGCTTCACCGCGCGCTCGCCCGCTCTCTGCCTCAGCGCCTCGATCTGCTCGGCCACCGTCGCCGCGACCCCGGGCATCGTCAGGCTGCGACGGGCGCCGAGCGCACGGGTGTCCATCGTCGCCGCGTGGAGCAGGAAGCCGACGGCCGAGCGCGGCGACGCGTGCCAATGGCAAACGCTGTCGGCGACCGGCAACCGCGCCTCCTTGCCCGCCAACGGCTCGCGCAGGATGCCGGAAAAGAATCCCGAGGCCGCCTTGTTGGGCGCGCCGGGGCGGACCGTGATCGTCGGCAGGCGAATGCCGACGCCGTCGAGGAAGCCGCGGCGCGAATAGTCGGCGAGGAGCAGTTCGACGATCGCCTTCTGCGTCCCATAACTTGTCAGCGGCGTCAGGAAGAATTCATCGCCGATCGCCTCGGGGAAGGGGGCGCCGAACACCGCGATCGACGAAGTGAAGACGAGGCGGGGCTTGTAGACGCCGCCGGACAGAATGTACTCGCGCCGTATCGCTTCGAGCAGCGCGCGCGAGCCGTCGAGATTGATCGCATAGCCCTTGTCGAAATCGGCCTCGGCTTCGCCTGACACGATAGAGGCGAGCAGGAAGACCACGTCCGGACGACCGGCGACGAGTTTGGGGGCGACATAGGGGGCGGCGAGGTCAAAGGCCTCGCAGACGATGGGGAACGTCGTTTTCCCGGGGCTGGGCGCGACGATGTCGACGGCGTGCAGCGCCTCGATCGGCTCGTCGCGCAACGATCCGTCGCGGGCCAGCCGCTCCACGAGCTTGCGTCCGATCATGCCGGCGGCGCCGACGACGAGCCCTTTCACGCAACTCTCCCTTGCAACGATGCAACCTGCGGTCGCCACACTGGCGACTCATTGCCCCTTCAGGAGGCGTGCCTCCAGAGACGTTAATTGACAGTCAGCAAAAAAGGAAACTTGCTTTTGGTGAAATCAAAACTGTTCGCCGCCGCGCTCGCGCTGGGTCTGGCCGCTCCCGCCGTCGCCGATGAACTCGGCCAAGCCACATATTACAGAAACCCCAATCATCCCGGAATGATCGCCGCCCACAAGTCGTTGCCGTTCGGCGCGCGGGTGCGGGTGCATAATCTCGACAACGGCCGCGTGGCGGTCGTCACCATCGTCGACCGCGGCCCCTTTGCCGGCCCCAGCCGCATCATCGACGTCTCCACCTACGCCGCCGGCGTTCTCGGCTTCCGCAGCGCGGGCGTGGCGCATGTGAGGCTGGAGAGGCTGTAGCCCCTCAACCGGCTCCGCCCGTTCGCGGCGCCGGGCCGGACCTGGCTTTCAAAGGACAGGCCCGTTCCAGCAGCGCGGCGACGTAACCCTCGGCATCGACGTCGCCGTCGGTTTTGGCGTCCGGGCGAGCATTTCGCACGGCGCAATCTTGAATCGGCTCCGACTGGAACAGCCGGCGGATACGGCGGGCGGCGCGGTGTCCCATTGGCTCAGTTGCCTCCTTCGAGCAGTCTGCGCGCGATAACTTGCGCCTGGATTTCCGCCGCGCCCTCGAAGATGTTGAGGATGCGGGCGTCGCAGAGCACTCGGGAGATCGGATATTCCAGGGCGAAGCCGTTGCCGCCGTGGATTTGCAGGGCGTTGTCGGCCGCCGCCCAGGCGACGCGGGCGCCCAGCAGTTTCGCCATGCCGGCTTCCAGATCGCAGCGTCGGCCCTCGTCCTTCGCTCGCGCGGCGAAATAGGTGATCTGGCGGGCGATGTGGATTTCCACCGCCATCATCGCCAGCTTGTCGGCGACGCGCGGGAAGTTGATGAGCGCCTTGCCGAACTGCACGCGATCCTTGGCGTAGCGCAAGCCGATCTCGAAGGCGCACTGGGCGACGCCGACGGCGCGGGCGGCGGTCTGAATGCGAGCGGATTCAAAGGTTTCCATGAGCTGCTTGAAGCCCTGGCCCTCGACCCCGCCGAGCAACTGGCCGGCGGGAACTTCAAAATCGTCGAAGGCGATCTCATACTCCTTCATGCCGCGATAGCCGAGTACTTCGATCTCGCCGCCCGACATGCCCTTGGCCGGGAAGGGGTCCTGATCCGTGCCGCGCGGCTTTTCGGCCAGGAACATCGACAGGCCCTTGTATCCCGCTTCGTCGGGGTTGGTGCGGGTCAGCAGCGTCATCAGGTCGGCGCGCACCGGATGGGTGATCCAGGTCTTGTTGCCCTTGATGAGATATTTGTCGCTCTCGCGCACCGCGCGGGTGCGCAGCGAGGCCAGATCGGAGCCGGTATTCGGTTCGGTGAATACGGCGGTCGGCAGGATTTCGCCGCTGGCGATCTTGGGCAGGTAGTGGGCCTTCTGCTCTTCCGTGCCGCCGACCAGGATCAGTTCGGCGGCGATTTCCGAGCGGGTGCCGAGCGAGCCGACGCCGATATAGCCGCGCGAAAGTTCTTCGGAGACGACGCACATCGCGACCTTGCCGAGGCCCATGCCGCCGTAATTCTCGGGGATCGTCAGCCCGAACACGCCCATGTCGGAGAGGCCCTTGATGACCTCCAGCGGGATGTATTGGTTCTTGCGGTGCCAATCCTGGGCGAAGGGCACAACTTCGGCGTCGGCGAAGCGGCGCATTTCGGTGCGGATCGCCTCAAAAGTCTCGTCGAGGCCGGGATCGCCGATCGCGCCCTCATGCGCCTCGGCGATGATGACGGCGAGGCGGCGGCGGTTCTCGACCGTGTTGCCCTCGGCGATGAGCCGGGAGACGGCGGCGTTGCGGGTGGCCGCGGCGGTCGCGGCGTCGATGCCGAAATCGTCGAGGCGGACGATCTCGCCCTGGTTCATCGGAATGCCGCCGAAAATCTGCGCGAGATATTCGCCCAGGCCGATTCGCGTCAGCAACTCCTCGGTCGCTCCATAGCGGCCTTCGTCGCGCATCCGGGTGGCGTAGCCCGCAATCTCCTTGATCGCTTCGATGTAGGTGGCGAACCAGGACAGGCCATGGGCGGCGTGCTGCTCGGCCTCGATCTTGCTCGCATTGAGCTTGCCGTTGACGCTGAGACGTTCGCGCAGATTGCGCACCGCATGGGCGTAAAGGCCCTCTACGGCGTGTTGAGCTTCGAGCGCGAGTTGGTCGAGGGACAAGGACGGCTCCCGGGTCACATTTATTGCGCCGCAACATGCGACGCCGCGGCGCCGTTGGCAATATGCCCTTTCGGCGCAGACGGGCCCCTATGCACAAGGCTGTCGCGCCTCTAAATAGCGTCCAGACGCGGGTGCGCATGAAACCTCACAACATCCTCTTCGACGCCATCGGCTCGTTTCTGACCGACGACGGGTGGGCGGTGGGCAGCAATATTGCGCTGTCGACGCTCACCTCGCTGTTCCCGTTCCTCATCTTCGTCACCGCGCTGGCCGGATTCTTCGGCTCGCAGCCGCTGGCGGACGAGGCGGCGAAGCTGCTGCTCGGCGTCTGGCCGGAGGTGGTGGCGACGCCGATCGCCTCGGAAATTCACGACGTTCTCACCGCGCCGGCCACCGGGCTGCTCACTTTCGGCGCCATTCTCGCGCTGTATTTCTCAACCAGCGCCGTCGAGGCGTTGCGCACCGGACTCAACCGCGCCTACGACACGCCGGAACTTCGACCTTGGTGGATGCTGCGGCTGCAATCGATCCTCTATGTCGCCCTCGGCGCTTTCGCACTGTTGGCGCTGGCTTTCCTCGTCGTGCTCGGCCCGGTCATCTTCAAGGCGGCGCTCACATTCGCTCCCGGCCTCGCCAAGTTGAGCCGGTACTACACGATCTCGCGACTCCTCGTGGCGACCGTCGCTTTGTTGGTGGCGCAATTCGCCGCCCATCTCTGGCTTCCCGCGGCGAAGCCGAAAATCCGCGACGTCTGGCCCGGCGTGGCGGTCTCGTTCGTCAGCAGCATCGGCTTCGGCGAGGCCTTCGGCTTTTATCTCAGCGAGTTTTCCGCCAATTATGTCAAAACCTACGCCGGCCTCGCCTATGTGATGATCGCGTTGGTGTTTCTGTATTTCGTATCCGCGATTTTCGTGTTCGGCGGCGAGCTCAACGCGGCGATCATTCGCGCCCGAGTTGGGCGATCACGATGAGGCCGGGGACGGCCGTGCCCGCTTCTCGCCGGATCGACGCCTCACGCAAATAGACGGCTTCGAGGGCGGCGCCGGCGAGCGTCGCCAGCAGATAGGCGCGGGAGTGGCTGTAACGCAGGGTCTCGCCGAGCCCAAATCCCTCGCCGCGCTCAGACTCGACGCTGAACGCGAACAGACCGTCCGAGGTCAGGGCTTGTGCAGCGGCGGCGAAGGTCGGCGCGAGATCGCCGAGATAGACGAACACGTCGGCGGCGACGATCAGGTCGGCCGCGGTTTGTCCTTCGAGGAAGTCGACGACGTCGCCGACTTCGAGCGCATCGTACAGCCCCGTCTTGCGGGCTTCCTCGATCATGCCGGGCGACAGGTCGACGCCGACGAGGGTTTCCACGCGAGCGCGCAACGGCGCGGCCATCAGCCCGGAGCCGCAGCCGAGGTCGATCGCGCTCGCGAAGCGTCGCCCCGGCGCCGCGGCCTGGATGGCTTGGGCTAGCAACAGCGGCCCGCGATAGCGCAGATCCTCCGTCAGATGGGCGTCGAAGCGTGGCGCGTAGTCGTCGAACAGTCTGGCCATATAGGCCGCCGGCAGGGTTTTGGGCGCGACGCCATCGAGCGCGGCGATGCGCACGGAAGCGCCCTGGGCGTCGGTCGGATCGAGATCGACTGAGCGCGCGAACGCTGCACGGGCCGCGGGAAAATTGCCCTGCCGCTGGCGCGCCGCGGCGAGTGCGAACCAAGCCGTGGCCCAGGCGGGATCGAGTTCCAGCGCCTGCTCGAACACCTCCGCAGCCGCCGCGAAATCGCCGTCGCGCGCGGCGGCCTGGGCGTAGGCGAAGCGGCGCTCGGCGAGGGGGTTTTGGGTGCGCAGGGGGGAGGTCATGGGCGCGGGGCCGCGTGCACGGCTTTACTGCCAAGCTCGAGCCCGTTTCGCGCGACCGCCATGGCGTCCTCTCGTGCCGACGAAAAATCAGCGTCGCCGGTGGATATCCGGTCGGCGCAGAACTTTCCATCGAGACTTGGGCCGCTCCGCCATAAAGCGGATCGCCGAGGTCTCACAACTTCACGATCGACGACGGCTCGACGCTGAACATGATCCTCCAGCACTGCGCCTTGGGGTCCAACTGGGCATGTGGGTTCAACATGTTGAATCCGCCGAAGTGGATCGCTTCCCGCACCCAGCGATTGCTCTTGGCCAACATGTAGATGCGGAACGTATAGGCTTTGACGTCGCCTCTGGCGAACGCCATCGGGAAATTTTCGATTTCGGCCTGCAAGCTCCAGCTCATCGCTTCGCGAGACGAGCCGCTCAATCCGCCGCCCACCGCGATGCGATATCCGGCCTGTGTCTTGACCTCGGCGCCGGCGCCCAGCACCAGCAGTTCGCCCGACGTGCCGGCCGAAACCTTGATCTCGGAGTCCAATTCGACCGACCAGCCGCGTCCGCGCATGTCGCTGAACGAACAGGAGCCGCTGACGATGGCGTCGTTGCTGACGGAGAACTCCAGCCAGCGCTCGCCGCCGGCGCCGATCCGCAGCGCGTTGGGCAGCACGATCTTGTCGAAATATTGGGCATGGTCCTCGTAGGAGCCCAGGCGCTCGACCGCCGCGCGGTCATGGGCTTGCAGGCTCGAATACAGACCCGCCATCTTGGCCTGAATCCGATCGCGCGTATAGCTGGTCAGGTCGCCGGGCGTTGCGGAATAGGTGTTCAGCGAAGCGAGGGACTGCACGGTGGAGGCGGGAATTACCGACCATCCCGCGTCGAATTCGGGAACCCGGCTGGGCTCGAGCGAACCGGCCGGGATGAAATAGCGCTTGCGGATACGCAGCGCCGCCGATTGCCCGTTGACCACGCCGAAGGCCGGCAGATGCGGGGTCACGCTGCCGCCCGCCGGCGGGCCGCCCCGCGAGGAAGCGACGGCGGTGGTCTGGGCGGTCAGTCGATTGCCGTATTCGACCTCGGTTTCGGATTGCCAGTTCCAATCGCCCTTGACGTCCACCGAAGCCTCGACCTTGACGAACACCGACTCCTTCTCTTCGGCCAGCTTGTAGATGCCCAAAAACGTGTGCTCTTGCTCGAATTTTATGGCCGTCTCCACCGAGCCAAACAGGCCGGCCGAGGCGTAGACATGCCCGCCGACGGCTTCGGAAGACAGCGACGCGGCGCCGTAGGACAGGCTGCCGATCGGCAGCGTTCGATCTTCGAAGCCGGGGCTCACCGAGAATTCGACCGGGCGTAGATTTTCGCCGGGAATCGGCAGCGGCCCCTCGATTATGCCCTTGGGCCAGAAATACGGCTTGTGGTTGGCGTCCACCACGGAAGCGAGTTCTTCGGTCACGCAGCTGACGCCGTAGCGATAAGCCAGGAGCCGGACCGTGGTCCGCGACCCGGTGGGCACATAGAAGATGAGGTGGTCGACATCGGCGGCCAAG
>Ga0302319_10016617_pt1 | contig 13539 bp, 11 predicted proteins | sample Bog_T0_2_FD_203319 | JGI IMG/M metagenome (GOLD analysis project Ga0302319, IMG submission 203319) | Peat permafrost microbial communities from Stordalen Mire near Abisko, Sweden - Bog_T0_2 | ecosystem: Environmental > Terrestrial > Soil > Wetlands > Peat | place: Sweden: Abisko, Stordalen Mire...
GGTCACTACTTCGCGATTTTGCGGGCTGTTTTGATGGATGAAATGGTGATGGACAGGATTTCGTCGCCTTCGGTTTGCAGGTCGCGAGTGGGATCCTTGGCAACCAATTCCAGGGCGCAAAGGACTTCGATCCAATGAAGCGCTTCGTCGCATTCTTCCTCGATGATTCCCATTTTGGCGACGAACTCCGCCCGCGATCTGCCACGGACCGCGGCGCGATAGTTTGCTCCTACCGACATGCCGGCTCGGAGAAGTTGCTTCCCGATAACTTGAGCAACGGGTGTCGGTGGCAAAGCCTCGACCAACCGCGCGCAACGGATGCCGAAGTCGAAAGTGCGTTTTTTGAAAACGTCGCTCGGCATGGCAGCAGAATCTTTCCGGTCTCCGCTTTCCGGTCTCCGGTCTCACATGAATCCTTTGGCGCGGAGTTTTTGCATCGCATTCCGCTCATGGTGGTCCTGGGCGCGGCCGGCGCGTTCGCTTGTTTTTGTCGTGGCGAGTTCGTCGATGATCGCGGGGATGGTGTCGGCGTCGCTTTCCACGGGGCCGGAGATCGGCCAGCATCCGAGCGAGCGGAAACGGTAGCGGTTGCCGTCCTTGCCGGTGCGCGCGAAATACATCTTGGGAATCGGGATGCCCTCGCGCTGGATGTAGAGCCAGATATCGCGCTCGGTCCAGTCCAGGAGCGCCTGCACGCGGACGTGCTCGCCCGGCGCGCAGGAGGTGGTGAATTGGTTCCAGAATTCCGGCGGCTGATCCTTGTAGTCCCACTCGAAATCCTTGGTCCTCGGCGAAAAATAACGCTCTTTTGCGCGGGTCGGATCTTCATCGCGCCGAATGCCGGTGATCAGCGCATCCCATTTGTGCTCCGCCATGACCTGCTGCAGCGCCGCGGTCTTCAACTCATGCGTCACTGTCACCGGATCGGTGGTCTCGTAGCCGATCGGGCCTCGGGCGGCATACTCGCCGCGGCCTGCCCTGGCGTCTTCATTGATCTTCACGATCAGATTCAGGTCGTGATACTTCACCGCCCAATCGCGGTAGGCGATCATCTCCGGAAACTCATAGGTGGTGTCGATGTGCAGCAGCGGGTAGGGGATGTGGCCGCCAAACGCTTTCTTCGAAAGCCAGATCAGCACGTTCGAATCCTTGCCCATGCTCCAGGGCATGCAGATGTTTTTGAAATAGTGGAACGCCTCGCGAATGAGGAAGATGCTTTGCGCCTCGAGCGCATCCAGATGCGCTTCGTCCTGGTGATTCGATTTTTGCGGAAAAAACACCGGTGGCTCACCCTCGGGCGGCGCCGGGTAGAGCTTCTGGTAAGCGGGATGATCCGCCATCGCCAGCGGCGATGCCGGCGACGAATCGCGGGTTTCAGAGGATGGAGCGGCAGTGGCAGCGAGACTCATGGAAAAATGGCGGGTTGAAGAGATGGCGCGGAAGTTCGCGGGTGAAACGGGGCGGCAATTACCAGGCCCCGCTCCGGACGAAAAATGAAATGAAACCGCGCAGGTCCGCGGAAGGAATGGCGGTCATATGCTTTTCCCGAGGAAGGTGTGGATGCCGCATTCGCTTTTATCGAAACCGGTCCAGCGCCCGGCCCGCTCGTTATCGCCCTCGGCAGTCGGGCGCGTGCAAGGCTGGCACCCGATCGAACGATAGCCGCGGTCCTGCAGCGGATTGTAGGGAATCCCGCGCTCCTTGATGTGACTCCAGATCGCCTCTCGCGACCACGTGGCCATGGGATTCATTTTCAGGATGTAGTAATCCCGCAAGACGTCGAAATGATACAGCTCCAGGATGCCGGTCTTCTCCCGCACATCGCTCTGCTGCCGGCGCAGTCCCGTCATCCAGACGCTTAGCGTCTCCAGCTTCTTTTGGAGCGGCGCCACTTTCCGCAGCGTGCAGCAAACGTCCGGCGCCTTATTCCACAGTTCAGGGCCATATTCGGCGGCCTGCTCTTCGACCGTCTGCTCGGGAAAAAGGCTCTCGATTTCGATCCCGAAGAAATCCTCCAGCCGCTTTTGCAGCGCCACCGTTTCGGGAAAGAGCAATTGCGTATCCAGCGTGAAAACGGGGATCGGGAGACCCGCCCGCACGGCATGATCGATCATCACCAACCCCGCCCCCTGAAAACTCGTGCCGATGGCCGCCTTTGTCCCAAAGCGTTCCCAAGCCCAGGTCAGGATCTCGACCAAAGGCCGCGACTCGAAATTCGCGGACAGAGCGCGGATCTCGTCGGGAGAAAGATCGGTAAGCTGGAACATGATCAGGTATTGTCTATAGGATTTATCGGGAATCGAAATTTGCCATGGCCTCGGCTGAAACGCAAGCGTTCTTTCGAGACTGCGGGCGTGGCCGGATGGCAAGGTGACATGCACAGTCGCGGGAAACGCCAGGAGCACAAAGAAGGAGGAGCAATTGGGTAATGGGGGCTTCTGAGCCCTTTGAGTTCTTTGCGACTTTTTTGGCTAAACCTCCTCGATGGGGCTCGGCGAATCCGGGTCGATCAAACCGATCAAAGTAAAACCGAATTGAGCGAGGGATGGCTGCAAAGGAGCGCCAAGAGCACAAAGAAATGGGGAACATAATTGCGATCTGTTTGGTTCGTAATATGGATTGATCATCGCGGTCCCATGCCGACACGGATTTATTTGTCGAGAACAAGCTTTGAGGATTTGCCGGGGCTGAAAACCGGGAGCATCCGTCGAAGCGAGGTCTGATCCCGCCGAGCGCAATTTGTAATCCGTCGCCTGCGAGAATCGCCATGGGGTCAGAATGCGTGGCCGCATCCAGCCGGAATGTGGCCCATTGCCCCATGCTTTCAAAAACAGGGCTTCGGATTCGCTTCGCGCGCCCGGTCAACTGTCAAGAAATGTGCCGGACCCGTTTGCGCCAAATGGTCTCCTCAGACCTCATCTGAGCTTAAAGTTTTCCAATGCGGAGAACCACGGTCGATCCACTCAATTCCCCTTCATACACCAGACTTCGCACGCTGGAAAAAAACGACAAAAATTCTTTGCGGTAGTAGAGTTCCGAGTTCCAGGTGACCTTGCCGTAATTGGGATCGAAGAACGTGATGCTTCGCAACGGCGGCCCCTTGTGGTGAACGGCAAAGGCATGGCCGCCGTCCTTACCGTGGGCCGCGATGAAGTAAAAGCCCAGCTCCGCCGTCACGAAATCCGTGATCGTGGTGAGACTATCCGTTACGCAGGCTCCTTTCTGACCCAGGCCGGATTTCTTGAGATAGGTCAGGGCGGGGACGAGCTTGGCGATGACAATCTTTTTGACGTCCTTTTCGGCAGCCATGCTTTCCAGGGCCTCGTTGTGCTCATCTTGCAATTTCGCGGCAGTTTTGCGTCCGGATTCCGGATGAAAATAGCCTTTGAAATTCTCCCAGCCGCCCCCTCCTCCCCGGGCGGCGAGAAATTGCTGTTCAATCCAGATGGCGGCGACCGCGAAGCAAATCCCTGAACTGTCCTCCATGCCGCGTTGGTCTAGAAATTTGTCCTGACTCCATGGGTGGAAAAACCCGGTGCCGGCTTCGGCCATTGATTCGAATGACATATTTAATTTCCTTTCTCGATGGTTTCAACAAATCCCCTGGCGAAGGCGCCTGCCCCTTCCGTTTCGTTGACGCTGGGATGAAAGCCTTGGCGGCCTTTTTGGCGCATGGCCATCCCGCCACATGGCCATCCCACCAGTTCCCAAATGAATTTCTTTCGCGGAGAGATTCATGCGCTCAATCGTTGTTTGCGAGCATGATCATCCGCTCCGCTTTGCCAAGAATTTTTTCGGCAGCGGTTTTTTGAGGGGCGCTGGCCCGTGGCCTCAGTCGGAATCGAGGACGAGAATGGACCGTCTTCGAGGGGATCCCGACAGGCTTGCCGGATTCGGGGCATTGGTCGAAAAATCGAAGAGTGAATGCGCCACGCGGCAACGTCTCTTGAACCGTCGCGGCAGCGCCGAATGCATAGAGGCCGGCGCGTCAATCAAAGCGATCAAACCAAGGTTCGTGGGATTTGGGTGACGGAGTTGAACCACAGAGAACAGTCAGGTGGCTGCAATGCGCGAAAGCATTCAGGCGGAATGTCGGCGCTTTGCCCCACGCCTTCAAAAGCAGGGCGTCTGAGCGGATTTTGCCTGTCCTGCTATCTGACTTCCTGGGTCGCGATCCTCCCACGCGGTCTGCTTCCGAATGCAAAAAGTGCGAAAGACGAGGGATTACCCCTTGGGCCATGTGCTCCCGGTTGCCGGATATTCCAACGCGATGTGCGGACTTTCTAAAATCCCGTCTCTCGCGTATTCATGCACTCCGATATGGAACCGGTCACCATCGTTGGAGCTATTTTCGGTTGGACCCCGGGCCTCTTGCTTCAAGCCGTCATCCCCAATTGGATCGCCGGCGCCACCCAGCGTCACATCGAAACGACCCCAGGGCGCCTCTGGGACGCCGTTCGCACCCGCGTCGGCAGCGTCCCCCGGAACCACGACCTGCTCAGAGCATCCCGCCAGGCGCTCGCCAGCAGCGTCCTCGTCCTGGTGCAATCCCTCGAACGCCATTGGGACGCACTCCCGAATCCCGAACGCCATGGGATCGAAATGCTCAGGAGCGCCGCCGACCGTCTCGCCAAAGACGCCGACAAGGACGACATCCCCGGTGCGGCTGCCGCACGGTTCGCGCGCTTCGATGCGCTCCTCCTCCCCGATGAGGCTTCCTTCGTCCAGCTCGCCACCGTCGGGCGCGACCCGGCCGGCGCCTCCTCCGCCAAATCGTCGGCCGCCCTCGGTGTATTCCGCACGCGGTTCCACGATGCCGTGGGGGCGTGGCTCCGCGAAATCATCGCCGAGGAATCCGGCCACGGCGACCACTCCGCTGCTCCCGCGTGCTTCGACGGCTGGCTGCGGGACGGCTTCGACTATCACGCCCCCGAGGGCTCGTTCTTCAGGAAACTCTTCGCCAGAGCCGACCCCGCCTCCCCTCTCCGCGTCACTCTCTTTGATGTCTGGTCGCAATGCTTCTTCGAGCGGCTGAAGGACGGCCAGCGCGCCTTTCGCGCCTATATGCTCGGGTCCGTCCAGGATCTCGCTGGCCAGTTCGGGGAAATGAAAGCCCTGCTCAGCGATGACCTCGCTGGCTTCCGCGACACCACCGAGCAGCACCTCGCCTCCTTCCTCGATTCCCTCTCCACGCTCGACTGGAAGCTCACGGAACTCACCGGCCTCACCGCTTCCGGCTTCGCCGAAATGCGCGCGCGTCTCGATGCGCAGGGCCGCTGGCTCGGCGTGATGTCTTCCCTCGCCCGGCAGGATCACGAGCAGCTCGGTCGACTCGCCACCGAGTTTGAGAGCTTTCGGACCGTCATCGCGGACATCGCCAAAGGGCTCAACGAAGAACACCAGCTTGCTTTTCGCGAAGGCCCCATCCGCGAGCAGGCCACCTCCGTGGGGGCCGATGTCCCCATCCGCGACCTCTACTACGAGTACCGCTGGCTACCCGACCTCCTTTCACGAGGCGAGGAGTCTGCCGCGTTGCGCGCCTTCCTCGATCGGCCTGAGCCTTTTCTCTGGTGGGGCGTGGTCGGCGAAGCTGGCGTGGGCAAGAGCCGCCTCGCCCTCGAACTCATCCTCGAAGCCCGCGCCCGCGGTTGGCGCGCCGGCTTTCTGGAAGATGCCTCGGACGCTCTTCGCCTCAGTGCGGCGAACCGCTTTGATCTCTGGAAACCCGGCCACCGCACCCTGATCGTCATCGACTACGCCAGCAAATACCGCGCGGATATTCCCACCGCGCTCGCCAAGCTCCGCAGCGTCGCCCACGGCTACACCCATCCTCTGCGCATTCTCCTTCTCGACCGGCCCGGCGCGGTGAAACCTCTCTTTTCCGAGTTGGGCCAGCTTGGGGAGGGCCATAAAGCAGCCGATTGCGACCACGCGCGCATTTCCTGCCACCGGCAGAGCGCCCCCACCTTCGGCGAAAAGGAAGATCTGCTCTCATTGGAAGCCGTGCCCCGCGAATTCTGGATGCCGTTCCTGCGCGAAGTCGTGCGCAGGGCGGGCATCACGGAGGAAGCATTCATTTCCGAGCAAAGGCGGATCGCAGAGCATCCCGAGCACTTTATCACCGCCCTTTCCCGCGCCACGGGCGGTGGCCGGCCGCTCCTCCTCCAGCTCTTCGGCCTGGGCCTCGCCCGCCAGCTCGCAGCCGGGGCGACTGAAGTGGACTACGCGAATCCGCTCGCCCTTTTGGACGAAATGCTTGCTGACGAAATCCGCCGCCGATGGCGCGCGCGGTTGCCTGCCGGCGAGAAGGGTGATGAACTCCTGCCCCACCTTCAGCGTGCGGTCGCCTTCGTGACCCTCTGCCGCGGACTTGATCTCACGACACACGCGAATGATTTCCGGAAGGCCGTCGGCTTGGGCGACAAGCGCGATCGTGACCTCGTCGTCGCCCTCGGCGAAATCCTCGGCGAAGAGCGATCCGTTGCGGAAGACGGGAAGCCCCACCGCAAACTCCGCCCATTTGAGCCGGATCTCCTCGCCGAGCGATTCATCCTCCTCGGCGGCATCCAGCCCGGAAACGCCATTCCGGGCCTGGACGAGTGCCCATTCTCCGCCACGGCGCTCGTCGGCAGCGCCATGTCTCTCGCCCCTGGCAATGTTGGGCAGTTCATCGCGCTGGCCCTGGATGACTATCCCACCGAAGCCGCGCCATTGCTCGCCGCCGCCATACCGCATGTCCCGGCCCCCACGCTCGATTTCGCCGCGCTGCCTGTCGAGGCGCAGCCCTTCGTCGCGGCAGTCTTCGGCGCGTCCCCGATTGTCCCTCTCTGGGTTGCCGCCAAATCCTTCTTCCGTTCCCGAACGGCGTTCGAAACGGCCGCTATATATGCGGCCTTTCTTGAATGGGCGCACCGCAGCGATGCCCACCGTCTCGCTGGCTTGGCTGGCGCCTTCGGTCTCCGCGCCTACCTGTCGAAAGATGACAAAGCATGGGATTGGCTGCACGCAGGCCCTGACGCCTTCATTCGCGCGCTCGCTCCGTACTCCGCCGATTGCCTTCCCGCTTTTTCCAAGCTCCTTGTGATAGGCGCGTACGAAATCCTATCCGATTGCGGCGATCATGGGCGTTGGGAGGACTTTGCCGCGTGGGGCGAGACCCTGCGAGGCGTGGCCGAGGCCCATCCTCAGAGCGTGGAAATCCAGACATTCCTGGCCAAAGGCGCGGTCAACGCCCTCTCCAAGTGCGGCAAGCACGGGCGCTGGGAGGACTTCGCCGCGTAGGGCGAGACCTTGCGAACCGTGGCCGGGACCCATCCGCAGAGCGTGGAAATCCAGACTGGACTGGCCAAAGGCGCGGTCAACGCCCTCAACCATAGCGGCGAGCACGGGCGCTGGGAGGACTTCGCCGCGTGGGGCGAGACCCTGCGAACCGTTGCCGAGGCCCATCCGCAGAGTGTGGAAATCCAGACAGAACTGGCCAAAGCCGCGGTCAACGCCCTCAACCATAGCGGCGAGCACGGGCGCTGGGAGGACTTCGCCGCGTGGGGCGAGACCCTGCGAGGCGTTGCCGAGGCCCATCCGCAGAGCGTGGAAATCCAGACTCGGCTGGCGAAAGGCGCGGTCAACGCCCTTAGTCATTGCGGCGAGCACGGGCGCTGGGAGAACTTCGCCGCGTGGGGCGAGACCCTGCGAGGCGTTGCCGAGGCCCATCCGCAGAGCGTGGAAATCCAGACTGAACTGGCCAACGGCGCCACAAACGCAATTGTCAGAGCAGCCTTGGCCGGACGGGAAGAAGACGTCCAAAAATGGGGCGCTATCTTGCGCGGGGCGCTTCCGGAGCGCCTGGCTAGCGCCGAACAGGCGCAGGATTTGCAGCGGATTTTCGATGCTCTCCACGCCTTGCATGCGAGTCTCCCCCACCCTGCGGTGGGGGCGGTGATCGCATTGATGAAAGAGCGTTTCACGCGAAGGGATAAAGAGGAGACCGGCGGCGAGCAGCAGGTGAATCCAGTCCAAGCGCTCCAACTCCTCGCGGCGAAGCTGCCGGAATCCCAACCTGTGCTGGCCAGGTGCTCACCCAGATGGCCGCGTTACCCCCCGAAGCCCTCACCGCTTTGGCCACCGCCTGCGCGGAGTCTGGCGTGGACCTCGCGGACCTGCGCACAAAGGCCGGGCTGCCGTCCGATACAACCCGCGACGCGCCGTGAAAGTAGTGCAGTGTTCTAAGGGATGCGGTGTCAGTCTAGACACCCGCTTCGGCGGGCCCGACGCGGGAAGCGCGCGAGGCTTTTAATCCGAACGGTCGCAACGTCGTAGCCGACCAATCTCCACGCCGTTCGCAATCTATTGCTGTAATGTGATTCCACCATTCGTCGATGAATGCCGTCGGCGCGCGGGTTTGACGAATTCCCGCGCTTTTAGAGAATGACCAGAAGACAACCATCGAGAAGCCATGAGAATTCCCATCGCGTTGATTGCGTCCGTCGCTCTTCTGGCCGAAGCGATGGCCGCCAAAGCTGGCCCGGTGAGCCTGCCTCCGGTGAACCTTGGAGACACCAACTTTGAGGATGGCATTGCCTATCCCGGATGGTTATTTGAGCAAATCATCGACCTCTATGACGCCGGACAATTCAACGACTCCGGTGGGGGAAAGGCGCCGGGCCACAACAACCTGAACACCGCCAGCTCCATCAGCCACCTGGCTTATCTGACCCCATATAAATTATTTGGCGGCTACTACGGCGCCGAATTCCTGCTCCCGGTGGCCGCCGCCAATCTGGATATCAATTCGCAACCGCAGGCTCGCGCGCGGGAGGTGGGCGATCTAACCATCAGCCCGTTCATCTTACAGTGGAATGACCAAAAGGTTTTTGGAAAGCCTTATTTCGGACGGCTGGACATTCCCGTGATTGTTCCCACGGGGCAATATGTCTCATCCCGCCCGCTCAACATCGGCAACAATGTGGTCAGCCTGGATCCCTATTACGCTTTCACGGTTCTCCCCACAGATAAATTGGAGGTTAGCGCCCGTCTCCACTACCTTTGGAACTCGCGAAATAACGATCCTTATCAAGGTCTTGACGCCAGCAGCATCCAGCCGGGCCAGGCATTCCACGCGAATCTCGCGGTCTCTTACGAAGTATGGAAGGGCCTGAGGCTTGGAATCAACGGATATGCCTTGCAACAATTGACCGATGACAAAATGAACGGAAGCAGCCTGGCCGATTCCAAAGAGAGAGTCTTCGGCATCGGTCCCGGTCTGGTTTACAGCCGGGACAAATGGTGGATTTATCTGAACAGCTATTTCGAGACCGGAGTCGAGAACAGACCGGATGGGATCAAGATCGTCTTGAGATACTCCCGGGCTTTCTAAATGGGATTCCCCGGATCGGCTGGCGCGCGCGCCCAATCCCCGCCTCGGTTTGGGCCGAGGCGGGTCGGGAGAATAGGCCTGGACAGGCCTAGGCGCGAAGGGTCCGCGGGCGCAGGGAGAACAGGATGCCGAGCGCGATCAGGCCGAGCACCCAGGAGGAGGGCTCCGGGACGCTTAATAACGTGGCCTCGCCCGAGAGGGTCGAAAAAGGCCCATTCCATATCGGCGAGGAGAGGCCGCCGGACATCGTGTCGTCGGGGGATATGTTGCCACTGAAGTTCAATCCGCCCCAGCCACCATTCGGATCGCTCCATTGAACAGTGGAGCCGGTCACCGAGCCGTAGAAAAGACTATCTACGCTGTCCAGCGCGATGAAGCTGGCCGTGCCCGAGCTGATGTTGAAGGTCTCACTTGTCACATCAAACGCCCAATTGGATGTGACATCCTCCAGTGTATATTGCAGGTTCCAGTTACCTTCGATATCGTAGTATTGATAAGTTTGGGCGTGTCCGGCGCCAGCCAGGAGAAGGCTCAGAACGGCGCCGAATAAACCGGCGGTTAGCTTGGTGGTATATTTGGTCTTGTTTTGTGTTTTCATGGTTTTGATGTTTGCTCGGAAATTGCCGCCAAGTTTTTCACTCAGGCGGTCGTTTGCGCATGGCGGCTTCGGCGCAAACGCCGCGGACGGAAAGGGATCCCCAAACCGCCGGCGGCCAATAGCGAGGGGGGAAGGTTCTGGCGTGAGAGGCGGCAGGCAGGTGTCACCCTTGCTAATAGGGGCGCGGGTCTGGCCGGGACCATTGATGGCCGTGGGCCTAGGCCCCCATCCGCAGAAGGAAGCGGAGGCGCTGCCACCTCGCACGCACGATGACAAATGCCAGACCGGCCAGCAGGAGGGCCGCGGTGGAGGACTTGGGCGCCTGGATGGGAGTCGCCGCGGGATCCTCGGAGAAGACAAACGCAGTCGATGCGTCGCTGGCCGTGACGTTGACTAAGTCGATATTATCGACGTTAGTAAACACCTCCCACGCGCCGGTGTGGGCCGGATCAATGTTATCCCGCCCGAAGTCATCGGAGGAGACCCAGTCGGCTGACCCAAGCTCGAAGTCAGGGTCAGTGACGATGTTCTGCGCGAACAAAGCCGAGTTGGAGCCGAGCAGGAACAGCGCCGTGGCGGCCAACATCGGAAACCAGGGCCAAATCCCGGCAGTCGCGGGCGCGGGGCCGCGGTGGAAATAGGGCTGACCCAACGGCCGGAAGAAGTAATAGCCCGGTGTGTCGAGTTGGTGCGGTTTCGGGTTCTTTCGGGGGACCATCTTGATCGGCTGCGGCGATGACCTGACGGTGTGTTGGTGTGTTTTCATGATTTTTGATGTTCGCTAGGAGACTGGTTTCATGTGTTTCATAGGGGCGGTGATGTGCGGATGGCCGTAGCGGCGCAAACGCCGCGACCCGGGAAGCATCTCTCAGCCGCCGGCTGCCGATTGGGAGGCGGAGGGCTTTGGCGTGAGAGGCAGATGGCAGGAGTCACGCTTGTTAATAGGGGCGTGACAGGGTGAATGGGTGAGTGCGCTGCGAGTTGCCGCGAATTCAATGCGGACTGGGCCTCCTCCGTTGGCGAAACGGATCCCGCGCCTGCGGGGCAGGGGAATGCGCATTTCCACAAGGCGGTCTTTGGGAATGAAGAGCGAATCCTCGAATGGGCTGCCGCCTGGGTCCTACCCACGGACTCACCCGGCTGCGACGCGGAGCGACACGACTCTTCCCTGGCCTATCACCAGCCGATTCGCCAAGCTCAAGGCCCTGAGCTAGCCGAAGGGCTTGTCGAATCGGCTCAAGGCCCTGAGTCCCTCGGCGAGCTCGGGACCTTGAGGCCCTCGAAACGGCCGGTCGGAGGGCGCCTTCCCAGTAAGCCTCGCTCCCACTTGCGACGCGAAGCCGGAGGTTGGGGCTTCCGATTGGGGCTCCGGCCTCCGTGCGATTGGCGCTCCGCGACAGACCGAAGACCGCTTCCGCGTGGTCCATTCCATGCAGGAGCTGTTGCGGCTCCTGCCGCGATGCCATAAGCCGTTGAAGCCCCTGCTTCCATGCGGCGCGCGCTCCGTGCCTGGCCATGCGCTCGCGCGCTGCGCCTTCGCGCCTCGGCATTGCGCGCTTTTCCTCAGCGCCTTCGTGACGAGGGGGAAATGAAGAGCGACGGCAGAACGGCTCCCCAGCCCTGAAACAGAGTTTCCCCGATGTTTTGCATTTCCAGAGCCTCTGACTCTGGGAACGAGGACGGAAAAGTTAAGAGTCGAGGACCATCCCTGGAACGCCCGCTTGGGGCTTGGCGGGGTTCACGGCGAAACGCCAAGGCGCCTATTCTTATCGAATGGAGGCGCGCCCGGGGCGCCAGCGTTCCCACATCGATTGGTAGGCGGCTTCCACATTTCGGGCAAAGCGCGGGGCGTCCATGAGCGGCGAGGCTAGCATGCGCGGGCGCAATGTGGACCGCAAGTCGGCGAGGCGTGGGAGGTCGCGAGCCAGTGCGACGGCGATCCTGACGTAACCCTCCTCGGAGTTCGCCGCCAGTTCATCGAGCCCGATGGTCGAGAGAAGGCTCAGGCCTGCTCGTGAGACGGGAATGGCGCCCGGCAATGTCAACACCGGCGCGCCCATCCATAAGGCATCGCAGGTCGTGGTCATGCCGTTACATGGAAACGGATCCAACGCGATATCGATCCGCTGGTAGAGGCTCAGATACTCCCAACGCGGCACGAAGCCTACGAGTTCCACGCGTTCCGCCGCGATCCCCAACTTGGCGAAGATCCCCCGGACTCTTTCCCGCGCCCGCCCCTCCGGGCAGAACATCAAAAGCCGCGATCCCTTTACTGCTTTCAGCACCCGCGCCCAGAGCGCCAGCACGCCTTCATTTACTTTGGCGAAATTGTTCAGAGAACCAAAAGTCACGCCCTCCGCTGACAACGCCGGCAGCGCATGGATCTCCGGACAATCGTCGGCCGGGTCGTAACAGCACCAGCAGTCAGGGAGGCGCACGGGTTCCTCGGCAGAGCACGCCGTCCTGCGACTGCAGGATCCCAGTGGGTCCATGTGGGCATCAGTCAACCGATAAGCGATGCCGGGCAGACCGGTGCTTCCTGGGTAGCCGAGCCACGTCACTTGCACGGGCGCGGGCTGGCGGGCAAACATCGGCAGCCGGTTGCCTGCCGTATGCAGCGCCAGATCCACGAGGATATCCACCTCGTCCTCACGAATCATCTCCGCCAATCGGGCATCCGAGGCCCCCACAGTGTTCCGCCATTTCCCGGTCTGCGCGTGGAGACGTTCCGTCACCCAGTCAGATCTTGCGACTCCGGAATAGCAAAGAATTTCAAAGCGCTCGCGGTCGTGGCGCTCCAACAATGGCAGGACGAAGCGCCCCACAGGATGGTCGCGCAAGTCCGCTGATACATAGCCGATTCTGAGGCGGCGGCTCAATCGGCGGTCGTTGGCATGCGGTAATATAAATCGCTTTAGCGGATCGCTGAATCGCCGATTCCAACGCCGGTGCTGCTCGGTGATCGTCCTCTTCCCATGGCTCGGACGAAAATGGAGCGTGTAAATCAAATTGCTATGAATCGCGGGATCGTCATCCTCGGATTTCAGCGCGCGGCGATAAGCCTGGATGGCTGCTTCGATCTCCCCCAAATCCTTCAGCGCGCCGCCCATGTTGTTCCTGGCCGACGTCATGCCGGGATGGAGTTCGAGCGCCCGGCGATACGCCGCCACGGCTTCATCGAGCTGGCCCTGGTCCCGGAGAGCGTTGCCCAAATTGTTGTGAGCCTCCGGGAAGTCGGGCTTGAGTTCAAGCGCCCGGCGACACGCGGCAGCGGCTTCGTGGAACTCGCATCGGTCCTGGAGCGCGTTGCCGAGATTATTGTGAGCCTCCGGGTAGTTGGGTTTGAGGTCCAGCGCGCGGCGGCATGCGGCAATGGCTTCATCGACCCGGCCTCGTCTACGGAGCACGGCGCCCAGATTGTTGTGAATCTCCGCAAAGTTTGGACTGATCTGGAGCGCGCGGCAATACGCGGCAATGGCTTCATCGAGCTGGCCCTGGTCTCTGAGCGCGTTGCCCAGATTGTTGAGGGCCTCCGAGAAATCGGGCTTGAACTCGATGGCCCGGCGGC
>Ga0302319_10016622_pt1 | contig 13536 bp, 16 predicted proteins | sample Bog_T0_2_FD_203319 | JGI IMG/M metagenome (GOLD analysis project Ga0302319, IMG submission 203319) | Peat permafrost microbial communities from Stordalen Mire near Abisko, Sweden - Bog_T0_2 | ecosystem: Environmental > Terrestrial > Soil > Wetlands > Peat | place: Sweden: Abisko, Stordalen Mire...
TGACTGCAAATTGCAAGCTAAAGGAAAAGTCACTCAAGGCAGGAGAACATTCAATGGCTCAGGTTTGCGTCGCGGTGGCGAGTTGCACAGACGAAATGCTGGTTATGAACGCGCAGCAGGGAGACGGCGAAGCTTTCAGCGAACTCACGCGGCGCAGCATCGGCGGCTCCATCAAACTGGCCCGCTACATTCTTGCCGATGTGGAAGAAGCCGAAGATCAGGTTCAGAACTCTTACCTAAGAGCCTGGCTACATCTCTCCCAATTTCAGCGGCAATCCAAATTTTCTACCTGGGTTTTTCGCATCGTGACAAACCAGTGCCTCATGCGGCGGCGCCAGTTGCAGGGAAAAACCTTTATCTACCTTGACGAGTACAAAGACGATGAGCGAACCCGCCAACTTGAGATTGCCGATTCGCACCTAACACCAGAAGAGAATTTCGCGACTCGACAATTGACAGAACGGTTGCGAAAAGAAATCACCGAACTACCTCCGCTTTTGCGCAACGTTTTAATGCTCCGCGACTTACAGGAAGCCTCCACGGCCGATGTAGCAGAGGACCTGGGCATCTCCACATCCGCCGTCAAATCTCGCCTTTTGCGAGCTCGCGTCGAGCTACGCGACCATTGGAAAAAGCGCGAAATTAAAACTCAAAGAGTCGCTACGGCAGTCGGGCTCTCGGCTCGCTCTGATTAATGCTGCTTGAAGCGGCTTATCCTATCTGCCTCGCCAAGCCGCCACCGCTATCTTCAGGTAGAACAACGTCCACGCAGACGCAAACAGCTGCGATGGCGGCCCGATGTCTTCAATGGCGATATGTGGTCATGTGACTAACCGCAGTCATCGGTATCGGGCTTCCTGGAAGTCTGGGTTAACAGCAAGCCCAAAACGGTACCCGCTGCAAAAGCAATTCCCAAGAAGCCAACCGGATGCTTCTTGATCTGGTGTGTTAGCTCACCTAGTCCGTCCTCCACCGCATAACGGCCGTGCTTCAATAACCGTTCCGCGGAAGTTTTGACGTCTTCCAATTGGTCAGAAATAGAAGCTTTCGCCTCATTTATGGCTCGTTCAACTCTCCGGGCAATCTCCGCCTCGTCCTCGTCCTGCCGGCACGTGCGGTTTACCTGCGGCGTGGGGATCCCGTTTTTCACTGGTTCTTCTATAGCTGTTTTCATATCGCTTCAACTCCCAACTTCTGTGGGAGCACTCGAAGTGCCAAAGTCAAAGGCCATCTTATTGCACTACAAACTCAACGTGAACACTGAAAAACAGCATGAGCCTTTTGCGCCCTTCTCTCCAGAAGTGCGAGCGGAACACCTTTTGCACAAGATCTCAATCTGGCGTCACATGCGGACGACTCCGTTTCTCATAGTGTTAACGTCGCCTTTGATCTACGCGTGCGTCCTGCCTTTTCTCGCGCTCGATCTGGCGGTGGCCATCTACCAATCCATTTGTTTTCCCATCTACGGAATCCCCAAAGTTCGACGTTATGACTATCTGGTTTATGATCGCGGTCATCTTGCTTATCTCAACGCCATTGAAAAGGCCGCCTGTATTTACTGTTCGTACGCGAATGGCTTACTGGCGTATATAACAGAAATTGCCGCACGCACCGAACAACATTTCTGTCCAATCAAGCATGCCCGCCGCAACCTTCAATCGCACTCTAGAGACGCGCACCTGCTCCCCTATGGGGACGCCCGCGCCTATCGCGCTCAATCGACCGCCGTGGCGCAAGATTTCAGCGATCTCATCCAAATTAAAGCGAAGTGACTGATTTGGCGCCCTTATCGCCCGAGCCGGCGCCCTCGGCATACACTTTCGTAAATTCCGCCCCGAGGAAGAAAACCTGTGCTGAATAGTAGACCCAAACCAGCACGACAATGAGCGATCCCGCTGCACCGTAAGCCGAGCCCAAGTCCGTTTTGCTTATATAGAGCGAGATCAACTGTTTTCCTGCCACAAACAACATCGACGTCGCTATCCCACCAACAGCTACATCCCGCCAATTCAGTTGCACGTCCGGAATGAGTTTATAAATAGCGGCAAAAACAAATGCCATGACGAAGAACGATAGCGCGAACACCACTGGGCGGAACCAATCGCTGGAACTAGCTATGCGCCAGCCGAGAAGAGTCTCCAAGGCCATGGCCCGACCCTGCAGCAATAGCGCGAAGAACAGAACCAGGCCACAACCAATCACTAAAATAAACGAATACAGCCGCTCCTTTACCAGGCGAAATATCGTAGCTGCTTGAGTGGCGTTGGGATCAACGGTGACGTGCCAGATTGCATTCAGAGCGTCATGGAGTTCTGTCATTACGGATGATGCCCCGAAAAACAGAATGAGCCCCCCAAACACCACTGCGATGAATCCAGTAGACTGCCCTTGAGGTCGCGTTAGCATAGATTGCACAGCCGGACTAATCTCGGGACTCACCAGGTTTCGGAAGCCTAAAACCAACGCCCCCTGCGCTGCATCAGCACCATAAACACGGCCCGCGATAGCAACCATCAGAATCAACAGAGGCGCCAGTGAAAGCAACGAATAGAACGCCACAGACGCGCTCCAACTCATCGCGTTGTCGGAGTTCCACGCTTCCACGACTCGCCTAAACAGACTGAACGCGGCCGTCCACTTCGCTTTTGAAAGCCAGCTAAACGAGTTCGTCACGAGAGATCGGCGGAACTGCCTCCGCCTCCTCAGCACGAATCGTGAAACAGAAAGTCACCCCTTCTACGCCCTTGGATTCAATCCACATCGTGCCGCCTAGTTCCTCGATAATCTTCTTGCAAACAGCAAGTCCCAAACCACAACCCGGCACGCTTCGATTTCCCAAACGAACGAATGGCATGAAAACGCGAGCGCGATTTTCGGCAGCAATCCCCATCCCGTTGTCCTCCACCCTCACAATCCAATCCGGCCCGCTTCGCTCAGCTTTAATATTTATTTCCAGTTGCCGCTCCGCCCTATATTTCACGGCGTTACTTAGCAGGTTCTGGAAGACGCTAACCAAGTGGATCTCGTTGCTTCTTACCACCGGCAGCTGGCCGATTGTGATGGTTGCGCCGCTCGTCTCAATAAGCCAGATCAGGTTTTGGGTCGCCTGCCGGACGGCATGCCGCAAATCCAAGAGTTGGTGTGGTCCATGCTGGCCGGTGCTGGCAAAAGAGAGCAGCCCATCAATCAAAGTGGCCATGCGCGCCGCACTGTCTAAGACGATCTTAGACATTTGCCGCGACGTCACGTCAATCTGCGTCCGCTTAACAATCAGATCTGTGTATAAAGTGATCATCAGCAGTGGTTCTCGCAAATCATGCGCCGCCACTCGTGCAAATTCTTCCAACCGCAGGTTCGAACGCACGAGTTCCTCAGCCCGCAATTCTTTTTCGTTTTCTGCGGCTCTTCTCAAATTGATATCGCGCTGCTGCATCACAATTGCGTTAACTTCCGGTTCAGAGAGAAGGTTCGAGAACGTGCTCTCTACCCAGCAGTACGTGCCGTCCTTGTGAAGGACTCGCGCATCCACTTTTAATAGACCTCGCGGCGCCGCCAATACCTCCATGAGCGCTCCGTTTGCTTGATCGCGATCTTCAGGGTGCACCAAGTCCAGGCAGTTGCGGCCCACAATTTCTTCCGGCCGGTATCCAAAGATCTTGGCGCTAGACGCGCTCCCATAGAGGATTTCCCCTTGCGTATCTATCAGCGAAATTGCATCAGGATTATTTTCGATCAGTGAACGAAAGCCCTGAAAGGAAATGGCCATTTCTTACCTCATCGTATTGAGACTGCGTAAAGACGTACAGCAACTGATGGGCCGAAGAAATTGTGGTTATTTTGGTGATTCTAATCACCAAAAAATACCTATGGCGCTCGTTTAGCGTGATCAGACGACCAAATATGGTCATTTCGATTGCGACACGCTAAAATTGGTGGTACTCTTGGGCACAACTAGCGAGTTTCGGCTTACGCTGAATCGACAGTCTGCTTCTTATTTAGCCGGTTTCCCGAAGGCGAAGAAGAAACTCGATTTCAATCGATGGCCTCTCAGCCACAAGTATCGCGCTGGCTCACTCAAAATGGCCTGAAAGAGCTTGAACCGCTTTTTCAGGCGGTCATCTATCACCTTGCCGCGCCTATTTTCATTGTTGACAATGAGGGCAATTGCCGCGACGCAAGCGCGGGCGCCGTCAAACTTCTCGGGCTTTTGAAAGATCAACTCATTGGCCGTCCTCTCGCAGAATTTGTGGAAGAAGGCTCGAAACCTACGCTTGCTCAGCTCTTCAAGACTTTGCGAGTCAACAGCATACAGGAAGGCACATTTGACCTCCGTGCTGCAGACGGCGCCATCTGTGAAATTTTCTATCGCGCCAAAGGAAACGTCCTGCCAGGGCATCATCTCCTTACGCTGAGCGACAATAAAACCCCTCTCGACACTTCCAAGGACGCGCAGGACTATGCGTTTTACCTGTTGGATGCCGAGGGCCGCATTGCCGATTGGTATGCGGGAGCAGAACGCATTTACGGTTACCCGCGTAGCGAAGTTGTCGGCCAGGACAGATCTCGCCTTTTTGCCAAAGAAGACCTGCCGCCAGCCGATCCCCGCTATAGATTGCATCGCGCCGAAGTTCAAGGTCATACCGGAACCGAGGTCTGGCAAATTATGAAAGACGGCTCAAGATTCTGGGCCAACATTTTGACCGTAGCCTTGAAAGACGAGCGCGGAGCTTTGCAAGGCTTTGCCACCGTGGTTCGCGACTTCGGCGGACGTAGCGACAAAGACGAAACGCCTCGCCACGGTCGAACATCTTTGCGCCCAATCCAAGCCGAATCTACCGTTGCCGGCTTTGTATCCGGCGAGTTCGACCAGTTGCCGCAAGCCAACGACACTTTCCTCGAACTCGTCGGCTACAGCCGTGACGATTTGGAAAAAGGCCGCCTGCATTGGCCAGATCTCACGCCAGTCGAATATCTCACCATGGACGAACTGGCCCATGAAGAAGAATTGCGTTTTGGCGCTTGCACTCCCTACGAGAAAGAACTGATTCGAAAGGATGGAACTCGCACTCCGGTACTGGTCACCACGGCAGTATTAAAACTTTCGCCTTTCAGCTGGATCACCTTCGTTCAGCACCTTGGGCAGAGCCGACGCCAGGAAATGTTGGAAGACAATCCGAAAGAGCTTCTGGGCGACTTCTCTGAAATTGTCGGCACGAGCGCCATTATGCGGCGTGTGATGAGCCAAGTCGAGTTGGTCGCGCCCACCGATGCAACCGTGTTAATCCTGGGCGAAACCGGTACCGGCAAAGAATTAGTCGCCCGTGCTCTGCACAAAATCAGTCCGCGTAGAAATCTTCCCTTCATCACATTGAATTGTGCTGCCATTCCAACTGGCCTCTTGGAGAGCGAGTTGTTCGGTTACGAACGCGGCGCCTTTACCGGTGCCTTACGGCAAAAAATCGGCCGTTTTGAAATGGCGCACAAGGGAACCCTTTTCCTGGATGAGGTGGGCGATATTCCAATTGACTTGCAGCCGAAGTTGCTTCGCGCCTTGCAGGAAAAGTCTTTCGAAAGATTGGGTGGTACGCGCACCATCCCGATTGACGTCCGGCTGCTGGCTGCCACGAACCGCAATCTCCACCAGATGATGGGCGACAAACTGTTTCGCAGCGATCTCTACTACCGGCTCAAAGTTTTCCCCATCACCACTCCTGCTCTGCGCGATCGTCCCGAAGACATACCCCTCCTGGTGCGTCACTTCACTAAGAAATATGCCGCAAAAATGGATCGCAGCATCGAAAAGATTCCTACCGACACGATGGCCGCGTTAGTCAGTTGGCACTGGCCTGGCAACGTGCGGGAACTTGAAAACTTTATTGAGCGGAGCGTCATCCTTTCCAAAGGCCCAGACCTCCGGGCGCCTTTGGCTGAAATTCGCGAAGATGCGCCTGATTTAGGTAGCCGCGCCACCTTAGAGCAGGTCGAGCGCGACTATATCGTCAAGGTGCTCCGCGACAGCGGTGGTGTTGTCACGGCCGCCGCTACCAGACTTGGACTCCACCGCACCACGCTGAATGCGATGATGCGAAAACTAGGGATTTCCCGCAAGGATTTGTGAGTTTATTTCCAAGTAATGAACATGGCGCAGCTCGCCAGAGTCATGACGGCCACCGTGGCCCAACCGAGCGCCGCTAACCAAAACGGATTCGCGCGCGCTCCCATAACGGCGGGGTTGCTTGTTAGCAGCAGCACGATAACGATCAAGGGCGGTGCCAGCACGCCGTTCAAAACCGCTGACCAAAAAAGCATGGATACGGCGTTGAAGCCGAAGTAGTCCAAGGCGAGCCCCAGAATAAGACCACCGCCAATCACCCCGTAAAACTCGCGCGAGAAACCAACTTTGTCAGCTAAAGACCCACCCCATGCCGCGCTTTCCGCAACCGCATAAGCGCTCGATCCAGCAAGCACCGGCACGCCGATCATGCCCGCGCCGATCAAACCCAAACTGAACAACCAATACGCGCCGTTACCGGCCAGCGGGCGCAATGCCTCAGCAGCATCTTGCGCTGTCGAAATTGTTGTCTTGCCGTGTGCGTGCAGCGTCGCCGCTGTTGTCAGAATGATGAAGTACATGATCAAGTTCGAAAAGAACATCCCTGTCACAACATCATTCCTGGATTTACGAAGCTCGAAGTCGCTGGCGCCCCGCCGTGATTCAAGCGTCAACTCTCCATGTTCCCGCTCTTCTTCTACTTCCTGCGACGCTTGCCAAAAAAACAAATAGGGAGAAATGGTAGTTCCAAAAATCCCCACTAGCGTGGCCCAATAGAGCCCTGTCCACTCAACGTGCGGAGTGAATGTCGCGCGTAACACCGCCGTCCAATCCGGTTTAGCAAAGAAGGCCGCGAGTACATACGAAAAGAGAACCAGCGTAAGCCATTTGAAAATCCGCGCGATCGTGTAGTATGACCACCAGACGAGAACGGAACCAATCAAGATGGCATAAATCGGCGTCCAGTAGAGGCTACTGATGCCGCTGAGCATCTCGGTAACTTTTCCCATGCCACCCAGATCGGCCCCAATATTAACTGTGTTCGCCACCACAAGAAGACAGCACGAGCCCCACAAAACCCACTTGGAATAGCGCCGCCGAATCACGCCGGCCAAGCCTTCGCCCGTTACCAGCCCAAGCCGCGCACACATCATTTGCACCGCGATCATCAGCGGAAAAGATAAGAGCGCGGTCCAGAGTGGGGCGTAGCCAAAGGCAGCGCCGGTTACAGAATAAGTGGAAATCCCAGAAGGGTCGTCATCGGCGGCGCCTGTAATCAAACCAGGCCCTAACTGCCCGAAAAATCTTCCGAAGCGGCGCGGTAAAACGCCTCTCCTTTTGCTTTTTGTAAGACCGCGAGTCACCTGCGGTTCGAGCCTATCACGCTAGGCTCAAGCACTAGATGGCTCTACGGCGCCCGGAAATCAAATTAATCACAAACACCACCAGTGCCACCACCAATAACAAATGGATCAATCCGCCGCCTACATGTAGGCCGAAACCGAGTAACCAAAGAATAAATAAGACCACAACAATTGTCCAAAGCATCTTTTTCTCCATCCCATTTCTGGGCGTCCTTTTAAAATTAGTAATCAAAAAACCATGGGCATTCGCTTTAAGCCTGAATGCCCATGCCCAAACCTCAAACACTGCTTAGGGAAAATGAGGATTGCTCTTCGGCATCACGCAGCCAATAAGGCGGCTGGCCATAGTGCACGTAGAGATCGTCTTCGTAATCGCGCGTTATCTTTCTCGACTCTATGTACTCCGGAGCATCCTTAATTGCCTCGCGCGTCAGCGCCGTATAGAGCTTCGATTCGCCCCAGCTGATCTTCTTAATCCAGGCGGGCGAAATTAGCACTTCTTTTCCAGGCCACCAGTTACTAGTGGAGACAACGATGTAGCGGATCGCCCATGACTCCTCATCCAAAATGAATCCGTGAACGTGCCCGATCTCGCCGTCAACCGCTTCTATGTGATAACCGGTAACCGCCTTCGTGCTGCGCAGGTGACTGTCGCTCAAACGTCCGTGACTTTTATCTGTCCGTTTTTCTTGCGATGCTATTGCGGGCACGGCCAAGCCAGACGGATAGTATCCAGGCCCCCACAGATACGGACCCCCCCAGTAATAGGGATATCCATAATATCCAAGATAGGCTACTTCGTGCTGACGCGAAACAGGAAGGTGCGTATCGATACTCGGACTCTCCCCCACCTGTTTTTTGGTGAGCGCCACATTGATGTGGCTCGCATTCGCGTCTGTTTTGGCAACAGCATACGGCGAAATCAGCACTTTCTTGCCACCCAGCCAGCCGCCTGTTTCCACTACGAAATAGCGGATAGCCCACGATTCATCATCGAAATAAAATTCTTTGGCCTCGCCCAGCTCACCGTCCGTTGCTCGGATGATAAGGCCTTGTAACTCACTTGCATCTCTTAACATGGCATTCTCCTTTTGAAGCGACTTACTTTGCGGCCGCAGCCAGCGCTTCGACCGAATAGGACTTGACGTTCTCGGGCTGAGTGTTCCCAAGAATCTCTCTAGCCTTTTCGACTTGCGCGATCGACCCGTGCACCATGAGCAAGAATTTGTCCGTTTTCAGCGCCGTTTCGTACTGTACAACGCTATCTTTCGGAATGCCAATGCTAACCAGCCCAGCGCCCACAGCGCTCAAACCGCCAACCACAACGGCGCCTTCCAGTGCACCCACAATCCAGGCCACAAGCGGCCCAGCCACCAGCACAGCGCCCAAGCCAGGAACGGCAAAGAAGGCCGATCCAAACAACAATCCCCAGAAACCGCCCCAAAATGCGCCGACTTTACCCCAATACTTCATCCGGTCGCCGGTATTGTAGTAACCCACCACGTTTTCATCTGTGTGGTAATCTTTGCCTACAATCGACAGGCTGTGCATATCGATTCCCGCTCGCTGTAGTTCCTTCACCGCTTGTTCGGCCCCCATGTGTGAGCTATAAACCGCAACTACTGAATTTTCTTGAGACATTTTGTTTTCCTTTTTCAATTCGCTAACGAATGCAGAAACTGCACGCAAAGCACCAAACGCCGTCAGCAATGATTTGCAAAAAATAACCTTCGAGCCTTAACCACCTGTGGTCAAGTGACCAGATAGGGTCAAGATGACCATGCAAAATTGCCGGCAGAGCCTTCGAAAAAGCGCAATGCCGATTGGACCCGATCGTGCACTAAGTAAGACCGAGGAACATCATGCACGAAGAACATTGGCAAGCTGCTCAACAACACGAACTCGCCGCGCGTGCTCATCGCACAGCCTCCGAACACAATGAGAAGGGCGAAAGCGGACCCGCCCTTTGGCATGCGGAGCGGGCATTGGAGTACTCCGATCACGCCTTTAAACTCGCCAAGGAAGCCCACAATAAATCGGGCCAGATCGAGGAGCTTTAATATGTCTACTCGCTATAACAACGGATCACACTACGAAAACCACCAACGCGCTGCCGAACTTCACGACTTGGCCGCGCATGCCCACAGAGCCGCGCAACAAAACGGCGAACAGGATCACCTAACCGGGCATGAGCACTCGCGCCGGGCTCTCGAACATTCACAGACAGCTCATCGGCAAACGCAACTGGTTGCGAATCGCCATGGCATCGTAACATTCGGACATCATGAGACTGCTGAACTCGCGCACTCGCTGTGGACGGAGCGGGGCTGCCCGGATGGATCTCCGCAAGTAGACTGGTTTCGCGCCACTGATCAGTTACTCACTCGAGCCCATGGCGGCTCGTAGTTTATGGATCTGCCGCTACAAGTACTATCACTATTTCTGCTCGCTCTTCCCATCGCTTCCGTTGCTTGGACTATCACCCATGAAGAGGTAGTTCGCGAATTTCGCGACTACTGCGTCTCGGAAAGTAAAGTATGCCGGCGAATTTATCAACGCAAGTTCTTCTACCTTTTCACCTGTGAATACTGCTTTAGTCACTATGTAACCGCGGCTTTTCTGGTCATTACTCGCTTTAAGCTGCTCTATGCCGACTGGCGCGGCTACCTCATTGCCGGGTTCGCTTTGGTTTGGGTTGCCAACGTATATATGGGCCTCTTTGGCAGAATCCGACTGGATATCCGTAAGGAACGCGCCGAGATCGGCACCGAAGAAGCTACGTTTCTCCACACCCATGTATAAGGGACCGAGGGATTCGGCCTAGCCCGAATCCCTCGCAGTCCTTATTCAAGCCTGCTCATCAATCGAAACAACCCGAACGAGCTTCTTGTTAACGAATTCCTGAATGCCCATACTGGAAAGCTCGCGGCCGTACCCAGAGTTTTTGATACCGCCGAATGGCAATTCGGCATTTGTCCAAGTAGGATGATTTACGAACATCATGCCTGTGTCCACCCGGCTCGCTACTCGCTTGCCTCGTTCAATATCATTAGTGAAAACGGAACCACCTAGCCCAAAATCGGAATCGTTAGCCAGCGCTACCGCTTCGTCTTCGTCTTTTACCCGGAAGAAAAGGGCAACCGGTCCGAAGAACTCTTCGCGAAACGCCGGATTCTCCGGCTTGATATTCGCTAAGACAGTCGGCTCCATAAACCAGCCCGGCCGATCAATCCGTTTCCCGCCCATCAACAAACTGGCGCCTTTGGCAACGGCATCGGTTACTTGCGCTAACAGCTGCACTAGCGCTCCGTGCGTCGACAGCGGACCAAGCGTTGTCCCCACGTCCATCGGATCACCCGCTTTCAGCATCCCCAACGCATTCTGAAACTGCGCAAGAAATGAGTCGGCAACTTTATCCACCAAAATGAATCGCTTCGCCGCTACGCAGCACTGGCCGGTGTTGTTCATCTTGCCCCAAACAGCCCATTTCACGGCCTTCTCAATATCGGCGTCTTCCAGCACGATAAAAGCATCACTGCCGCCCAGTTCCATCGTTGTCTTTTTCAGGTTACGGCCAGCGCGCGCGGCCACTATCTTCCCCGCTTCCACGCTCCCCGTCAGTGCTACGCCTTTGATCCGTGGATCGTCAATAACCGTATTCACCTGATCATGAGAGATCAGCAAATTCGTGTAAGCGCCCAACGGAGCGCCGGCGTCACGCCAGAGTTCCTCAAAGGCAATGGCGCACTGCGGCACACACCCGGCATGCTTCACCATCACCACATTGCCCGCCATCAGATTCGGCGCGGCAAAGCGCGCCAGCTGGTAGTAGGGGAAATTCCAAGGCTGAACGCCCAGTAACACGCCCAACGGGCTGCTTTCCACTTCAGCCTCGCCGGTAGCTGGTGCGAGTGTTTGTGTTGCCAAAAAATGCTGTGCATTCGCAGCGTAGTACTCGATGATATCGGCGCTTAGCGCAACTTCACCGCGCGCTTCACCGATAAGCTTTCCCATTTCGAGTGTCACAAGACGCGCAAACTGGTCGACGTTCTCCCGCATCAGCCGCGCGGCTTTATCTACAACGGTGGCTCTCTGCGCAAAACTCTTCGTTCGCCAAACCTCGAAGCAGCTAGCCGCGCTCGCCAGTGAAGACTCTAGTTGTTCGTCGCTTATTTCCTCAAACGTCTTTAGGATCTTCCCGTCAAATGGGTTGACACTCTGATAGGCCTTTGGCTTCTGCTGCCGAGCTTTCTCATGTGCTCTTGTTTCCACCGTTGCAAAGGTGGCGTTTTCAAGTTCAGTACTGATCATGCAGCCAAGCCGTGCACGCCGCCAACCAAAGCTTAAATAGCTCTAATCCTGATTCAAATATTCCAAAGGGACGTCGTCTTCCAAAACTTGCTTAGTGTGGACCTCTGCCAGATCGGCATCGGGCGCGCCTTCCACACCGCTGATGGCCTCCGCTTCAAACGCTTGCCCTTCTTCCAACAGGCCAACAACACTCTCAGAGTCCATATCCTCCTCGTCCGACAATCCTTGAAGGTCGCCGGATTGGCCCGCCGAATCCGATGCGCGGCTTTTATCTGTAGTTAAACTGTCACGCAGGCTGGGAAGGTTTTTAACATTTTGCGATTTCATACCTTTCGTCGGGCACGCCGAGCACCAATAAGATCAGTGGCACGTCACCGCAAGAATATCCCGTACTTACTGACCGCGCCTCGTCATCTGACCACGCGCGGTCATTCTCCTCGCCATCAAATCACTTTGCAGCGCGTTCCTGGTGATTAGATTCAACAATGACTAGGTTGGCGTTACTCGTGCACTTGAGAACATGTCGCCTGCAAACCCCTTGGGCTTGGCTGGGTGTACTGAAAAGGTTAAAAAAATGCGAATCATCTTAGTAGCGGCCCTGGTCATTGCGCCAATGATGGCCCAGGGAAACAAGCAATCGAAACGACTCGACGAAGCCACCATGGCAATGTCCGAAATCATGGCAACACCAGACAAGGCTATCCCGCGAGACTTATTGGAAAAAGCTCACTGCATCGTCGTGGTTCCCGATGAGAAGAGCGCGGCTTTTATAGTCGGCGCCAAATTTGGCATCGGCTACCTATCATGCCGGAAAGCTAGCGGAAGCGGCTGGTCAGCGCCGGCCACAATTCGCATCGAAGGCGGTAGTGTCGGCTTTCAAATTGGCGGCAAAGAAACCGACCTCGTCCTGCTCGTCATGAACGAAGGTGGAAAGAATAAGCTCCTCGAAAGCAAGTTCACTTTGGGTGGTGACGCAAGCGTTGCCGCCGGCCCGGTTGGACGCTCCGCTTCGGCGCAAACCGATGCGCAAATGCATGCTGAGATCCTCTCATGGTCGCGCGCCCAGGGAGTGTTCGCTGGTGTCTCGCTCGAAGGAGCCACTTTGCGTTCAGACGTAGACGACAATGCAAAGCTGTACGGCAGACGGCTCGATAGCCGCCAGATCGTTACCACCGAAACGAAGATGCCCAAAGCCGCCGCTCGATTCGTTGGTGAGTTAGACAAACACTCCGATCACGAACGCACCGCCGAGACCGGCTCTGTTCAATAACTCCGAATGAACCAGTAGCTTGAAGTCTGGGAGGGCGAGAGACGCGTAGAATTCTCCGTCTTCCCATCTGGTTCACTTGCTTTCGATCAGACAATAAACGTTGTCGTGGCACGCCAATTGGCGCCGAGCATCGTCTAGCGCAGTGTTAGGATAATAATGCTCAAGAAAACGAACGTTTGGTTGCTTAAAAACCAAACCTGATGGATTCCTGCTCATGGTTGCTTGCTACCTCACTGTCTCTTATGTGGAAGACTCGGCCGACGCAGATTAGCCGGCCCTGTAGTGCCGAAATACGGAATGAAGAAAACGTCTACGGCCATGAGCTCCACCCTCCGCTGCCTCAAGGTGTTGGATTTTCTAGCGGAAGAGCCCTTCGAGCTTTCCTTTACAGACCTTGCCGCCAAGCTTGATGTTCCCAAGGCCTCGGCGCACCGCCTCTGCACCACGCTGATTGAGGCCAATCTGATCATGCAGGAACCGGTGACGCGGCGTTATATGCTGAGCAGCCACGCGCTTTGGATTGGCTCCGGCTATTTGCG